>Ga0209063_1000024_pt1 | contig 196820 bp, 175 predicted proteins | sample KloWWTmeKNB19Kit_FD_187177 | JGI IMG/M metagenome (GOLD analysis project Ga0209063, IMG submission 187177) | Active sludge microbial communities from Klosterneuburg, Austria, studying microevolution and ecology of nitrifiers - Klosterneuburg... | ecosystem: Engineered > WWTP > Aerobic digester... | reverse complement strand
GATAGTTTTTCAACGGCCTGTTAAATATCCATTATGAATCCCTTTAGGGTCTATCGAAAAGATAGATCACTTAAAGTAATTTTAAAATTGCAACCTATTACCGAGGAGACTTAACATTGAAAACTCATCAAAGATGAACTAAACACACGCGTTGCCGCATATGACCACTGGGCACAGCGTCGCCGCCATGGGCCGGCTGGACATAACAACCTGAGATTATGGGTACTTGCCTGCATGGACGAACGTCTGCCGGTAGATGAAGCGCTCGGCATTCACGTAGACACACCGGCCGGACATGGCGATGCGCACTGTTTCCGCAATGCCGGTGGAATTGTCACCGATGATGCAATCCGTTCAGCGATGCTGACTTGTAATTTCTTTGGTACTAGGGAAATCGTCATCGTGCAACATACGCAGTGCGGCATGCTGTCGGCGAATGCAGCCGATTTGGAACAGGCTTTTCGCGACAAGGGGATCGATCCGGACAATATCGCGCTGGACCCGACCCTGCCGGAGCAGAAGCTGGAGAAAGGTGCGTTCGCCAAGTGGATCGGAATGATGGATGACGTGGACGAAACCTGCTTGAAGACCATCGAGACATTCAAAAATCATCCTCTCATTCCCAAGGACGTAGCCATCAGCGGCTGGATCTGGGAGGTCGAGACGCGCCGGCTGAGAGCGCCAACCCGAGACCCTGAAAAACGGGCCAGAACCGATGTCACCTCCGCTCAATTCGGTGTCAAAGTGAAGCAACCACCTCGTTGGAGCTAAGTTCAAGAGAAAAACCTGGAAACGTGATCACTTGTTGTGCCAAGTGGTCGCGTCATAACATTTCTGAGAAATGCCTTGATTAATGGATAGGGATTCTAAATGCCAACTTATGATTACTTGTGCACACAGTGCAAACTACAATTCGAGACACGCCATTCAATCAATGCGACCAATCCAGATTGCCCGGTATGCGGGAGTACGACAGAAAAGGTTATTCTTTCTGCTCCTGCGGCGCATGGCAACATGGCGCGTGGCCGTGATCTGGCAATACGTTCACTTCAACCAAAAACCGATCCGGTAAATCACCTACACGTGCCTGGGTGCGGATGTAGTCGTCATAAGCATTTAGGATATGTTAAGAAATAACCACTACTGTCTCGTTAACTTTCACAGTAGAGTCAACTGAATATCAGACGCGTGATTATGGAATGGCGGATCATCTCGCAATGTGACCTGACGCCCCAACGGTTTAATCATCGGGGTTTTCTATACACTTTGTTCGCCGAATTTTCGAGCTCAATGGTTAATCCATCACGCTATAAAGCGATCAGAAATTCACAAAATTTGTGTTTAATCGACAACAAATAGCGTTAATTCTGGATCTTTTTTAAAGGATAAAAAGGTTATTAATGCAGTGTCATTTTGATGTCAATGGACACACTACTCCAATTTGAATCATTTGCAGTATGGCATGACGAGCTGTAATAGAGGTCTTTCATGTTGTAATGGAATGGATGTTCGCTATTTTTACGATATCGAAGTGCCAAAGTTGTTGTAAGCATAACCACTAGCGTAATCGATTGAAATTTTCAGGCCATTTTCTGGATGTATGCATGACAGCTAATATGCGAATATCTCTGTCGGTTATTTGATAGGCAAGAATGTATGGAAGATCGCTCATCACTATTTCACGCGTACCAAACACACGGCCTGGGCGACCAATTTCGGGGTGGAGTGATAGATTATTGGCAGTAGCTTTTATTCTAATTAAAACATTATAAGCAGCATTGGCGTTCTCTTGTGCAATATAATCGCCAATTGATTTTAAATCTTCTAGTGCTTCATCGAGCCATACAACAGCGCTCATGCTTTGAATTTATCTATCATGGCATCAACATCATCGCTTGAATGAAATTTTGCATTTTTCCCTGAAGCAATATCCAGACGTTCTTGAATTTTTTTTGTTTGCCAATCGTAAATTTCCAGATAGTGATCAATAGCCTGATTAACTAACCAGTTTCTGGAACGATCCAGACTGTGCGCAATTGCATCCAGCTTTTCTTGTTTTTCTGGTGCCACTGATACACTCATGCGTCCTGTTTCGCTTGCCATTTCTTATTCCTTAATCAGAAGTAATCATGTTTAATCTTGGCATAGATAAGTATGATTTGCAAATTGAAACAGCAAACAGATATTGAAACAATCATTGCTAAGAAATGACTGTGTCAAATTTGTGCCAAACTGCGGCAGAAATACCATCATTTGAGGCTGTTTGACACTGGTTTTGTGCTTGGCAAGCATTGTAAGCGATTGATTATATTAATTGCATATTCAATGGCTGCGTCTCATAATCCCTTGGTCGCTGGTTCGAGTCCAGCCAGACCCACCAATAAAATCAATGGCTTGCGATTGTACTGCAAGTCATTTTTATTACCAGAGTTGCGCCGGGGTTACATTGCGACAATCTAGAACCATTACTGAGACATTCTTTTGCTTTCTTTAACGGCGCGCTTATTGAGGAGGGGGGATGAGTTAATGAGCTGAAATGGAAACGGATGCGGCGCTGAGTCTACTGCAATCGACGGCCTGCACCTACCGGATAGCACTCGGTCCCCGGGCAGGGCAGAAGGTGCTGACGTTAAAAACCATTTCCACACAAAATACGCAACCACAGGGAAACAAAAAATACTGTGTCAATGCACATGGGTTTAGCCTCCATGCCGGGGTGCGTTGTGCGATGAATCAGCGTAAGGAACTGAAACATCTGTGCCGTTACATCACGCGACCGGCAATTGCCAATGAACGGCTAGCGCTAAACAGTGCCGGGCAGATAGTGTTGGCGTTAAAGATGCCTTATCGGGATGGCGCGAAGCATATTGTCATGTCGCCGTTAGAATTCATGCAGCGCCTGGCCGCATTGGTTCCTCGGCCAGAACTGAACCTTATCCACTTTTATGGCGTGCTCGTACCGAATGCCAAGTTGCGCCCAAAGATTATTCCAGGCGAAAAGAAAGGCAAAAGTAGCCCATCCGATGCGAATGACGATGCGCCATATTCTGCAGCGTCTGTACGCATCAGTTGGGCGCGCCTGTTAAACGGGTGTTTGATATCGACATCGAACATTGTCCGCACTGTGGTGGAACTCTGAAAATCATCGCCGCTATCCTGGAATCCGGCGCAATCACTAAAAATCTTTGATCCCTTCGAGCCACCCTGATCACGTGCCTGCTCCTTTCCATCATCTCTTCATCACTGGGCTGACCTTTTACCCCTGGGTGTCTTTCGCCTGAAGCGCCAAAACGCGGTAAAATCTTTGACTTTTTTGTGATAACTGAACCGGAATATAGTCATTTTTCGATCGATTATTACAGTGTTTGGCCAGCTTTCAGTACATTCAATACTCATGGAAAAGATGGTTTATTTTTCCTATACTCGCTACCTTTTTCCAAGCAGAGCCTCCACTCCTCATTGCTCCCGGTCAAGGATATCCTGCCCCGCACGCACCAACCTTTACCCCCAAGGCGGCAACTTATGAACGCTGGTACGTAGCCAATACCGGCAATGCCCATCCCGTGACCAACGATGTTGTAGATATGCACCCTTTCCACATCCATCTAGTCAATTTTACTGTGACCCGCCGCTGGGAACTGGACAACAGCGGCTTATTTGCCCCAAAATCCCCGAATCCTGCTGACTTTGACGGCATATCCCGCCACGATACCGTACGGATACAGTCCAATGAGCTGGTAGAACTGCTGGTTTTCTTTCCCCGGGGGTATGCGGTGATTATGTGTATCACTGTCATCTCGTGGAGCATGAAGATATGGGGATGCTGCTGCATAGAGGAAACATCATACTGGAACCATCCGGTGCCGGGTGGTTTTCACGGTTTTCGGCAAGAAATCAGGATTGATTGCACCTTTACCCGGGGCAGCTATTTTTTAATCGTTTCTGAATTAATTTTCCAGACACCCGGTTTGCGTATAATAGGGGGCAGCAAAAAAAGTGTTTTTCCCCCTGTACCTTTTGAATGCGGTTGACGATAAGTAAGTCCGTTCGACAACTGTCATAACGGTTTTTCGAAAGCAATTTCGGAATAGCTGTGATCTTTCTGAGGTTTTATCCAAACATTAACTAAAAAGGAAATACTTTTATGAGTGGCTATAACGCGGTGTTAGCAAGAAATACAGATAATGCTCCGAAAGGTATAGGACCGTATTCACAGACGGTTGCTTTCTCTCATTACAATAACTTTTCAGCCCAGTTACCTGTCGACCCCAAATCCGGCAAGCTGGTAGCCGGCGGCGTGAAAGAGCAGGCCGAGCAATGTTTCAGGAACATCAAGGCAATCCTGGACAGCATCAACCATGTTATGAGTGATGTGGTCAGACTTACTGTGTTTGTCACCAATATCAAAGATGTTGATACGGTGGATGAAGTGTATAAAACATACTTCCAGACCTACGTCCCTACACGGACAACCGTCGCAGTTGCTGCGTTGCCTCTGGGCGCCCTGGTACAAATTGAAGTGCTGATTTCAAACGGCGAAGGCACCATTCCGAATGCACCACAGGCAGGTGACCTCATCAAGCTTGTAAACAACACGCACAATGCCCCGATCAGCGCGCTCTCTTCGCAAACCGTTTCCTTCTCTCACTACAACAATCTTTCCGCTCAAATAGGTGTCGATCCGAAATCCGGCATTATGGTGGCTGGCGGTGTGAAAGAACAGGCCACACAGTGCCTGAAAAACATCAAGGCAATTCTGGAGAGCATTGATGTTCCTTTTGACGATATTGTCAGAGTCACTGTGTTCGTCAAGAAACTCTCGGATATGGCAGCCGTCGACGATGCATACAAGACGTTCTTCCCGGATTCGGGTATTGCCAGGACCCTGGGATATCTTCCCGCACGGACGGTAGTCGAAGTCTCGGCCTTGCCAATGGGCGCCCTGGTGCAAATGGAAACCGTTGTTTCGCACGGAGACGGCACACCTCCGCAGCTTGTCGAAGACAGGCACGGAATCGTCATAAAGCCAAACAATACGGACAAGGCACCGAAGAATCCTTTGTCCACGCAGACAGTGACCTTCTCCCATTACAATCACATTTCCGCGCAATTACCTCTGGACCCGAAAACCGGTAACAAGGTAGCTGGTGGTATAAAAGAGCAGACTGCACAGTGCCTGAACAACCTCAAGGCAATTGTGGAAAGTATCAATCACGCCATGAGTGATGTGGTCAAGATCAATGTTGCCATCAGAAATATCGGCGATATTGCTGCTATGGACGAAGCCTACGCAACATTCTTCCCCGGTGGTGTTCCCGCAAGAAGAGTGGTAGGTGTATCCGCTTTGCCTGGAGATGCCTTGATCCAGATTGATGCCGTTATATCCAATGCGGAAGGAACAGCTCCCGCGAAATAGCACATCCTGATCGTGAAAAAGGGAGTCGGGAATACACATTCCCGGCTCCCTTTTCTTTTATTCTCTCAGGATACTGAATTAACCTGAGGCGGGTTATGAATGGACCAAGGGGAATACGGACTTATTGCATCACCAGCACCGGTCTGACTGACAGACTCCGGGTAATCTGGCCGGCTGCCTGTCTTGCCAGTATCTGCGTGGCATAGGGTCCGGAATATACCTTAACGGAGGTATTTTATGGCGCGTGATGTAGCGCGAGAACGCAAAGCAAACGCAAGAAATTCGCAGTATCGGCGAACGGCCTGAAACTTTTCCAAGCTATAAATATCACCTGATTGTAAGCAATCAGCGGTGACTGTTAGGTAAAATTCGGAGTTTTCTGGCAGACACTATTTCTCAACCAAGCTATAAGGTCGGGCAGACAGAGTGGATTCAATACAGCCACGGTAGATGGCTTTAATTGTCAAAAATATCAAAAAATATTGCAATTTGTTATTTCTTTTTCTTAAATTGCACAATTTCGCCTGGCTTTGTTAACCCACCCGCTGTAAGCATTGCGCTTGTGGCTGTGTTAACCGAGTTTCTAACCGGATCGAGATCAAGTCGCGCATAAATCGCTGTTGTATTTTGGTGCTTATGATTAAGTGATTTGCCAATAATCGCCAGTGATGCTCCGGTTTTTGCTTGCCAGCTTCCCAATGTGCGCCTTAGATCATGAAGTCGCAAATCTTTTATTCCTGGCTTTTTAAAATGCGTTCCCGCCCTTTTCTTGGTTCCTGAAGGTGTCCTGATTTACCAATACCGGGGATAACAAATTCACTATCATCTGATTTTCGGTTTTGCAAAACCTCAACAGCTTCAGGTGAAAGCGAGACCGTTTGAGGTGTATCGTTTTTTGTTGCTTCAATGCGCCATTCAGCGCTTTCGAAATTTATATCCTGTCATTTCATGCTACATACATTTGATCTGCGTGCACCGAGCAATAGCGAGATTAAAACATAATCTCTAATTGTTTCATTTGGTTCTTCTGCGAGTGCCTGAAAGAATCTTGGAAGCTAATCACTCTGAATAAACCGGTCTCGGATTTTTCTTTATTACCCCTGATTCCAATAGCAGGGTTATTTTCCCAAAGCCCTGCTTTGGTTATATTGCTATGAATGAGTGATATTGCTGCCCGATCAATTTCTGATAATTTTCTTTCCTCCAGTGGCTTTTCGATATAATTCTTGAATTTTTCCAGATCCTCAGTCCAGGTCTTTTTCTTAGGCTTTGAATGACTTTCTAGATATTATTAAACAGCTCACTAAAAAGTAATTTAGATTTCAATTTTCGTTTGGTTTCAGCAGGGCTTCTTCCATCGGCAATAGCCAAGTTAATCTCCATGGTTTTACGCCTTGCCTGATCAATCGTCATGTCAGGGAAGCGTCCCAGTGTTATGCGTTCGGGGTTGCCGCCTTTGATTCGTTTGAATACACTAAATGTCTTAATGCCGGTTGATGAAATGCGCAGATGTAATCCACTTACTTTTGTATCTTGGTATTATCCCGTTTCCCACTCGCGGGCAACGTGAGGGAATCAATTTCAGCTTTTGTGAAGTTAAACTTTTTGGTCATGGGAATTCTGGGTTACACTGGGGTTACATTTGAGGTACATTTTGGCGCATTTCTATCAATGTGCGTTAAAACCAGATTTACCCTGAAACTCTCTCTGTGTAAACGTTGACGTATTTATATCAATTCCTGCAAATACGCATAAATATGTGGAATTTGTGACTCATAATTCCTTGGTCGCTGATTCGGATACAGGAATATCTTTCATAAAATCAATAGGTTGTCGTGTTTCTCTAATCTCTTCTTTCTTAGGGTGAGCCAAATTTGTGTCAATGAAGACATTTGAAACTAATTCGGCGTGTTGTAAAAGTTGGGGTTTTGAGAGGTGAGCATACTGCCAACCATCTCTTCAGATTCTCAGCCACCAAGTTCCTGTAACACATTCATGGGCGCGCCTTGTTGACTAATCAACTTGAATCGCCCAGGTTTTACCGGAAAAACTATCTGCGTTGAGTAAAACCACGTCGGCTGATTCGCCAGCCAACGATGTATCTGGCAAAAAACATCGGCGATAAAAACCACATAAACAAACTTCGCCAACGTTGTAACAAATTTTGGCGAAGCTCAGTTGGATAAGCAAGCTTATAGTTTTGTATCATCTTTCTTCTCCTTTAAACAGAAGAGAACAATTCTAGTTATTGATCAATTGAAAAAATCATGACAAGCATGACGATGCTGCTTGTTTTTATAGCATCGAATTTCGAGCTAACTCGTTTTTTATGACAAAAGCAAGTAACCTCTTTAAAATACTTTAGTAACTATTCACCCACTCGTGGTCATTCACATTTGAAGGAAAAATGATGAAAAAATTTTGCCTTTTCTTAATACTGATAATGCTGTTTTTATCTGGATCCGCCATCGCTGCAAAGAAAAAACCACCCTATGATTATTTTCGTATTGGAAGTCTGGTAGATGCTTCGAATATTCAACCCACTCGCGGAACGGTGATGATGGGTGGTAGTAGCGATGTCGATGAGGCTTTCAAATGGATGTGCGCATTGAGTGGCAATGGCGATTTTCTGATCATTCGTGCGAGAGGTACCGACGATTTTAATTCTTATATTCGGCAATTGTGTCCTAATAGCAATTCGGTTGCCACACTGATCATTCCATCAGTGGATGCGGCAAATGATGAATTCGTGGTCGAAATGATCAATGCTGCCGAGGCCATCTGGATTTCTGGCGGTGACCAATCGAACTATATCAATTTCTGGACCAACACACTGCTGCACAGCGCTCTCAAGGATCGCATCGTGCAGGGAATTCCGTTGGGTGGCAACAGTGCAGGCTTGGATGTATTAACGCAATTCATCTATTCTGCCCTGCTCAACAAGGGAACAATTTCTACTGAAGCACTGGCGGATCCTTTTAATAAATATATTACGTTGGATAATCAATTCGATCTGAAGATACCTTATTTGGAAGGCATCATTGGCGATGCGCATGTCGTTGCCCGTGACCGAATGGGACGTGATCTAGCCTTTTTATGTCGCGTCTATGACGCGGGATGGGCGCCGCTACCGCGAGGTATCACAGTCGATGAGCATACAGCCTTGCTCATCGATGCCAACGGTCAAGCTACTGTTGCGGGAATCAGTAATGCCTATTTTCTGACAACCACCGAGGCGCCTGAAACTTGCCAAAAGGATACTCCGCTCACCTATAAAAATATCAATGTTTATCGCGTCACTGCCCAGGGTACTTTCGATCTGGCAAACTGGGTGGGACAAAATGGCACCGCATACTCCGTCTCTGCAGAAAACGGCGTATTGATTTCGACTCAACCCAATCAATCGCCCTATTGATAGGATAAGACCCAAAGTTGGGAATATTAAGATCAACAGTTGTTGTTTTCTTTTGCTCGCAAGAATGGCTCTTCTTTTGAGATTGCAGTTGAGGGGATATACCTACTAGCTAGCAATCAATGATTGGCAAAACTCTATTTGGTGATAGGGGGTTGAAGTTGCCTAATACCGCAGAAATGAGAAGTTTATTAAAATATTAAGGAAGTTTTATTTATAATTACTTAGGGGGTTGTAGTGGATAAGATTAAATTTGAGTCCAGGATTGGGAGTATCTCGAATTTTGTGTAAACAGTGCATGGGTTACCGAATAGGCATGGGCTCCTCGAACATGATAGTAAACCTATTAAGAGCTGGCGGTATAAATGATTCTTTTGATTTCTTGCGGGTAGCCAAAGAACGGGGTGATGCTCACTCAGTTACGCCGCCAGAATTGCGCAATTGATGGATAATCCATTTTCCATTTTGCCTCGAATTCAGCTAGTCGGGCTTCATTCTCATCAATAATGGAGAGGCAGCGTAAATCAGGCACACATCAACAACAACTGTCTTTTGTCGCTTCCAGGTGACGTAGTTCAGGGGATATATATAGTGCATCAGATGTACGATGCAAAGTTGAACAACCGTCTTGAGGTAAGCTGCTTCGATGGCTTCAGGAAAATTCCTTCAATCCATCCACGTAGGCAATAAAGATATCCTGCACACCGCGATTCTTGAGTTCGATCACTACCTGCAGCCAGAGCTTGCAATCCTCGGTTTGGCGATCAGGAGGGACGCGATGATGAAGAATACCAATCAGTATTCAGCTATAAGCAGCATACCGTGGTCGATGGCAATGGGTTAGTGGTGGCGATTGAGATGACTACGGCAAATTGCCATGATAGCAAGTCACTTCTGATTCTACTGGATAAGCCAATATTCAGCCGAGGAACTCACATTTATGCTGACAAAAGCTATAGTAGTAAAAGCATCGCGATGCTTTGAAATTACATGGTATTAACGATGGCATTCAGAATAAAGGGACAAGAAATAATCCACTGTCACCAAGACAATTATAGTGCAATTACCAAAGTCCGCTATGTGATAGCACGAACCTTCGGCAGCTAAATTTGTTGGTTCAATACCAAAACACTGCATTACTGCGGTCTAACCAAGTCCATGCCTGGCACATATTATTGATTATGGCGTATCTATTTGAAAAAACTCCCTAAACTCTTCGCTGAGCGTCAAATGATTAGACAAATATAGGAATTGTTGTACCCTTGCGACCGCAAATAGCCGGTTTAGGGTGATTGTTTCCAGCATACTGCAGAAAAACAGCTGAAAAATACTCACTACTAATAAATCCAAAATTACATTGAAGCAAAAAAAATGCTTGATTTTGTAAAAGTCTCATCATATTTGTTAGAGCGTGCAAGGAGGGTTGTTTATGTGGCTTTTATCAATGTTTTTTGCCAGATACATTGTTGGCTGGCGAGTAAGCCGGTCATTACACACCGATTTAGCACTGGATGTACTGGAACAGACACTGTGGGCGCGGCGGAAAATCTAGGGATTCATTCATCATAGCGACCACTGTTGCGAATATTTGCCGATTCGCTATACGGAACGCCTGATTGAGGTCAATATTGAAGCTTCTGCTTGTGGTGTTGGAGACTCTAATGAACAATATGCTGACTGAAATAAGCAGCAGATGATACAAGACCGAGGTTATTCGGCATCGCGACCCTTGGCACAGCATCGACGATGTGGGGTTTGCGACCTTGGAATGGAGCGATTTGTTTAACAATCGCCAGTTACTGAAACCGATCGGAAATGTTCCGCCGATGGAATTTGAAATGGCCTATTATCGCCAACTCAGGGAGTCAGTCAATGAGGTTTGACTCAAGGCAAATAGTCTGTGGAAAAATCGGGGCGATTCAGTCGTCAGATTTCTTGGCGATCCAATAAAGTTAATCGGGTGTACTTATGTATATTCATTTACATTATTTTCAGGAAAATAATGTAAACAATGCTAGACACTTTTACAATTTAGTTAATATGTATAACTTTGGCTATCGAAGGTACTCCTGATGAATTCCAAATAAAAAGTTGATAATAACCAGGAGGTGCTATATTTGCCGTTGCAGGGGATTTTGCCGTCACAATGTTGTTAGGTTGCTCGAAAGATAAATCAAAAAAACGTACTTCCACATCAAGATTATGTGTGACAGCACCTAGTCTTAGCAATGTTACACGATGAATAGTTTCATTAGCTTCGATAGCGAATTCTTGATTCCAAGAGATTGTGTTGTTTGGTGCATCCAAGATTGCTGGGCGAGGTGCAAGTTCACCACTGCCATCCTTTTTGAATAAGTATGGAGGATAATAGATTTCTCCATTTAACTGTTTGATTGGGCCTGGAGCGCCGCCGCCACCAGTCATTACGGATCCATCATTTAACAAAAGCGATGCTGAGTGATAAAGTCTAACAGCAGCAGCATTAGCAGTTGCTGTCCAGGTATTAGTTGTTGGATCCCAAAGTTCAGTTGTTAATGTGGCGCCAGTAAGAGTATTTCCTGAGGAAGATCCTCCATTAACCCATACTTTGCCGTCAGCTAGCACAGTAGCATTTCCGAATAAGCGCTCCATACTGACAGTGCCTGCAGAAGTAACGGTGGGGTCTCTGGTACTATTGATGTCTACAACAACAGCAACTTTGTCTCTACGTAAAGATAGAATTTTTCCAGGTGAAAACATTACACTAGGAAGCTCCCAACGTCCACCTTTGGGTTTTGTTGTTTGATATTTTGTAATAGTACCAGTACCTGAAAGGTTTAATTTAAACGCTGCATCGTAATGTCCAAGAATAAAAATATCACCTTGTGGATTGACCCATGCACGTGGATAGTACCAAGAAGATGCTCCTAAAGCACCATAGGCATAATCACTGGTCGCTGTAGTGAGAGAGTGCCAGCTTCCATCGGCTTTACGTAATTCTGGAATAGGAGAGTATGAAGCCACTGTTCCAGGAAATGTATTGTTTCCCGCAAAAAATTTATCATTACGACCGCCTAAGATAGCGTGTTCACCGTTAGGAAGAGCGACTGTTGTGGCGTACCAACGCTTATATGCCATCTGTTGAGATTGACGTATTAAAGTATCCGTTTCAGGATCGAAAATATTGACGTCACTATTTGCGTAATTTCTCTGCCCATTTACTAGCGCATCGCCACCTACGATTAATGCTTGACCGGTAGCAGGTATAATAGATTGTCCAGCGCAAAAAATATCTGTATTTGTGGTGTTAGGTAAAACTGTAAACGCGTTATTTCCGGTACCCAAGGAAGGATCCCAAATAGTATAGTACATCTTTGCGCCTTGTAAACCAGTTAGGTTTGTGCCATAGGCAAAAACTCTACCATCCGGCATTGACATCATTGCAATGGGTATGATTGGCCAGTCGTGTAATGCTCCAAATACGCCTTGTATGTGTGCTGTTGAGTTGGTTGCTGATACCGGAGAACTTAGTAAGATTACAGCGACGACCAATGCTTTGTTGAAATAATTTTTCATGCAGAAAAATCGAAATGGATTTTTGTTCATATTCTTATCTCCAATAATAAACTGGTGCCTAGATTCTTTTACTAATGGCATTCTATATATTAATTCGAATCAATATATAGAGCGAAAGTACTAACTTTGTAAGCAATGTGTCATGCTCACTTTGCAAATACAATACCGTACACTTAAAAGCTTAGACAGTTCAAATTCTTGTTCATTATTCCTACTCGCTTTGCAGGCGCAGAAGTAGGATTTAAAGATGGGAAAATAATCATGATCACTGGATCATATTCTCAACGTATGCCTTAAAAAGAAAAAATAGCAATGGGAGAAATAGAAGTTGTTTATCGCGCGAGCTTTTGCCTGGTTTGAATGTTTACCACCAGTTTATTTTGTATACCAATTCGGCCAGTGTGCAATATGTTCTGAGTGGTTGGCCAGAAATTAAACTAAGTGGGGGGATAGGCACACTGGCAAGATTATAATTACGTAAGGACTATATGATAGTAAGTGTGGCGATCATCCAGACAATCCAGATGCACCAGGTGTCAACAGAGTACGACGCTACGCTCTAATTGTGAGCTTTGTAGACTCGTCCCGGAAGCTATTTTTTAGAAAGATTAATTTCTGCCAATGCGAAGCAGTGTATTAATTCAGGTAGTTATTGATTACGGACAAGTTTTTGCATCGGTTTGATCGTTAAAGCCAAACAAAATAAAAGTGTGCTAAATAATACGATGGTTGTGCCTGAGGCAACATTAAAAATGTAACTTAAGTACATGCCGGTGATGCCTGAGAAAGCGCCTAGCAAAGTGGAATAAATAATCATTTTGCTAAAACTGTCGGTGATGATTCTTGCGGTAATGGCGGGTGCAATTAGCGTTGCAGCGACCATGGTGACACCAATCACATTCAGCGAGGCGATGACTGAGAAGGTCAATATGATCGAGAAGAGCAGTTGTACCGACTCGGTTTTGATTCCAGAAACGTGAGCTGCTTCTTGATCAAACGTGGAAAAGAGCAGGGCGCGGTAGCAAAAAAATACGGTGATCAAGGTTATTAAAGTAACTATGCCAATAATGATCAAATCATCGTTATTGATTCCTAAAATATTTCCAAACAAAGCGGCTTCAAAATTTTGCTTGAAATTGCGCAGCTTGCTAACGATCGCGACACCTAAAGCAAACATGGCTGTGGTGACGATGCCTATTGCTGCATCCAATTTGATTTTATTATTTTTTGTGATTTTATTAATGATCAGTGCGGCTGCTAAACCCATTGCGCATGCGCCCGCGTAAAAATTCATATTCAAGGTGAAGCCAACGACGGCTCCACCGACCGCTGCGTGCGATAACCCGTGTCCGACGTAGCTCATCCCTCGCAGTACCACATAAACACCAATTAATCCGCCTGTTGCGCCAACCAAGCAAGCGGCTATTAAAGCGCGGCGGAAAAAATCATACTGCAACGGTTCAAGCAGAAAATCCATGAATTACTTTGGGTCCATAAAACGCAGTGGTGTTGTATTGGCGATCAGCAAGTGTCCTTCATGTTTGACAATAGCGATGTCGCCGCCATAAGTTTTAGTGAGAATTTCGTTGGTGAAAATATCATTCGGACGACCTTGTGCGACGACACCTTTATTGAAACAAATTACCCAAGGTAAATGAGAAGCCACGGCGTTTAAATCATGTGTGGTGAGTAAAATCGTGATGCCTTCACAATTCAAATCGCTCAATAAATGTAAAATTTCGTGTTGGGTTTTGATATCGACACCTGAAGTCGGTTCATCGAGAATCAAAATTTTGGGATTACTAATTAAAGCACGTGCTAAAAAAGCACGTTGGCGTTGCCCGCCAGATATGGCAAGAATATGCTGTTTCAAACAGGCGCTGACATTCAATCGTTCGGCAAGTTCATGAATCTGATCGCGTTCTTTTTTTGCCAACCAAGGTAAAATGCGGCCATTGGTATACAGCCCCATCGCAATAACTTCTTCGACGGTGACGGGAAAATTCCAATCAATGCTGCCCAGTTGAGGCACGTATCCAATGATGCCAGGCTTAATTTTGCCCACGGCTTGTCCGTGCAATTCGGCTTCTCCGCAAGTGACCGGATGCATGCCCATGAGGATTTTAAGCAGCGTGGTTTTGCCACAAGCGGTCGGACCAACGATGCCTGCAAATAGCCCGTGGGGAATTTCTAGTGAAAGATTCTTGAATAACGTATTGGGTTCATAGCCGGCCGAAATATTGCTGAGTTTGACTGCCAAATAAGATTGCCAATCAGAATTGATTATTGCTTGCATCGATGTTCCTCGTACAAGTTTCTTTCCCACCAAGTGCTTTAGTCATGATCGACATATTATTCGCCATCATGCCAATGAATGAATGATTGGGCGGTTTAGGTAATTCATCGTCTGACAGTTGATCAATGAATTGCACATTGGCTTCGCGGGCAATTTGCTGCATGACTTTGCTAGGAAATTCTTCCGAACCAAAAATAGCTGGCACACTAATTTGTTTGATTTGTTTAATCACGTTAATGACTTCTTGCGGTGAAGGTTCTGAAAAATCAGACGGTTGAATCGCGGCTATTACGCTCATGCCATAACGAGGCGCGAAGTAGGCAAAAGAATCATGATAGGTAACCAACTTCCGGTTCTTTTCTGGAATGGTTTTGACACAATCAAAAATTGCTTGATCTAATTTCGCTAATTTTTCGAGGTAGTTTTTGGTATTCAAAAAATATTGTTCTTGATTGCGAGGATCCAGTTCGTTAAGGCTATCCCGAATGATTTCCGCATAACGCATGACTAATTGAATATTCATCCACAAGTGTGGATTAGGATGACCGTGCTCACGCGGAAAACTAAAATCATATTGCCAGTCTTCTTTGTTAAGTGTGCGATTGCCGAGTTGCACAATCGCCGTTTCTTTCTTTTTCACCTTCTCTGCCAATATGAGCGTTGGTAGCTCCAGATCTAGACCATTCGCGATAATTAAATCAGCCGCTTGAATGGTTTTAATGTCGGATGGGATGGGCTCGAAGGTATGGGAATCAACACCATCTGGAACCAAACCGATGACATCAGCATAGCTACCCGCAATGTTTTGCACCATATTGGTAATGGGAGCTACTGTCGTAATGATTTTGAATTTCTTGGTGTTTTCAGAGGCAACGCTCTGTTTTCCTAGTATTAAAGAAAATAATAGGGCGATGAATAAAAAACGCAATAAGCTGCGATTGGAAGTCTTCATGTTGTTTCTTTGTGAATTATCTTTATTAGAAATTTTTTTAAAGCGTAATAACAAAATACGTATTTTTATTATTTTTCGTATTTTCCCCTCGGTCCCCAAACGTATTTTACACAAAAACGTATGAAAAAAAATTTATCTGTCATACATTTTTGCGTTATTATAAATCGGTATGAATAAATATTTTTATTTCATACTAGTATAAATACGAAAATATTCATTCTTTTTAGAAAGTTATATAAATAATGATGTTTCTTTATTAAAAACTTGATCAGCGCAAGGGAGTTTGCCTTTGATACAAATAAGAACAAAAAAAGAATTATTAATATTTGCAAGCATGCTGCTGTCTTTAAACACAATCGGCTCAGTTGATGCCGCTGGAATTCCAACCCTGAACGAAGTGACTGTCAAAGCGAATTCCAGAGAACTCATTGGAACCGCTAATTCGGCTAACGAAGGAACGGTTCTCAAGCATCAATTGGATGCGCGCACGGTTTACCGTCCAGGAGAATTACTCGAATCGGTGCCTGGATTAATTGTGACGCAGCATAGTGGTGAAGGAAAAGCGAATCAGTATTTTTTGCGTGGATTTAATCTTGATCATGGTACCGATGTGCGTATTAACGTGGATGGCATGTTAGTGAATCAACGCACGCACGGGCATGGACAAGGCTGGGCCGATACCAATTTTCTGATCCCAGAATTAATCGGTGGGTTGCAATATATGAAAGGGCCGTATTTTGCCAGTCAAGGTGATTTTTCTTCAGCAGGTGCGGTGAGCTTAAATTATGTAGATAAATTACCGCAAGGTATTGCAACCTATGGAATCGGACAGCAAGGATTTATGCGTGGATTAGTGGCTAAATCGCATCAAGTAGGACCAGGAAATTTTCTCTATGCTTTTGAATTACTGACTAAAGATGGCCCGTGGGTTAAACACGAGGATTATAAAAAATTCAATGCAGTATTGCGATATAGTCAAGAGAATGGCCCCACCAAATTTAATATCACCGCAATGGGATATGGAGCCAAATGGAATGCGACCGATCAGATACCGCAAAGAGGTGTTGAAAGCGGTTATGTTCCAAGATTGGGTGCAATTGATCCGAGCGATGGTGGAGAAACTCACCGTTTCAGTCTTTCAGGAGCATTACAACATGCCAGTCGCTTTGGTTTGACTCATATCAATCTGTATACATTGCATTCCAATTTGGCATTGTTTTCTAATTTTACTTATTTTCTCGATGACCCCGTGAATGGTGACCAGTTTTCGCAAGTGGATAAGCGTTTTCAATCTGCGATGAATGTGAGTCATTCATGGATTAATAAAATTGCGGGGTTTGATGTTGAAAATACGGTTGGAGTGCAATTTCAAAATGATGTAATTGATAACGGGCTAATGAGCACCAAGGAACGCCGTACTCTATCAACGACACGTAAAGATCACATCAATCAAAATAGCGTTGGTTTGTTTTATCAAAATAGCATCCAATGGCTAGAAAAATTTCGCACAGTTGCTGGAATTCGTTCTGATTATTATTGGTTTGATGTCAACAGTCATGTGCACAAAGAAAATTCAGGAAATAGTTATGACAGCATGACTAATCCTAAATTAGCTGCGATTTTTGGCCCATGGGCACAAACGGAATTTTATTTTAACTATGGTAGTGGATTTCATAGTAACGATGGCCGCGGAACTACCACTCGAGTAGATCCTAAAACCGGCGAATCCATCAATCCGGTTCATCCGTTAGTGCGGTCCACTGGTTACGAAGTGGGGGTGCGCTCGGCGATTATTCCTGGATTACAAGCGTCATTTGCATTGTTCCGTTTAGACATGGCTTCAGAGCTGTTATTTGTTGGGGATGCTGGCACTACGGTAGCGAGTCGGCCTAGTCAACGAGAAGGATTTGAAGTATCCGCTTTTTATATGCCAAGGGATTGGCTAACGGTTGATATTGATTATGCGCTTGCGCGCGCACGTTTTAGTGATTTCGATCCGGCGGGGAATCATATTCCAGGTGCGATTAACGGCGTGGGTAAGCTAGCGGTTACGCTGGATAATCTAGGAAAATTGTTTGGTAGTATGCAATTGCGTTACTTTGGTAAGCGAGCTTTGATCGAAGATAATAGTGCGCAATCCGATAACACCGTAACGCTCAATGGCCAGATAGGGTATAAGATTAATAATAAAGTTCGTGTGACGCTTCAAGGGTTTAATCTTCTCAATACTCATGGGCATGGCATCGATTATTTCTATACTTCTCGGTTGCCAGGCGAACCAGCAGCGGGAGTTGCAGACAAGCATTTTCATCCGATTGAATCGCGTTCATTTCGCGTTAATTTAGTCGCCAATTTTTAGTATGCTACAGTGTGACGTATTGGAATGAATTAGCAGTTGTAATACTTTTTCGATAAAATTAACGTCGTTTTTCAATTTTATAGACTTTTCAAGGAAGATTTATGGAACGTTTTACCGTTTCAATGGATGAGGAGCTTTTTGAACAATTTGACAATATTGTTCAAGCGCGCGGATATGATAATCGTTCCGAAGCGATTCGGGACTTAGTACGTGATTATCTAGAAACCTCTCGTTTGCAGAAAGATAACAAAGGCCACTGTATCGCGACCCTGACTTATATCTATAATCACCATGAACGAGATTTGGCCTCTATGGTCACTTCGTCACATCATGAACATCACGACATAACGCTTTCCAGCATGCATGTGCATATGGACCATGACAATTGTCTTGAAGTAGTCATTTTGCGCGGTACTATTCAAGACGTACGCTGTTTTGCCAATAAGGTGATTGCGAAAAGCGGCGTTCGGCACGGAAAATTGCATATCATACCGATTGAAATTTCAGAGGTTTCACATGGACACGATGGAAATAGTCATGTCCATACCCATATCAGTCCAAGGACTTAGAAAACTTACCATCCACTGACGTAAAGATTGATCAAAGCGGATGAGTTTTGATAGAGTTCCACAATACCGTGACGATCAAACCGTAAATCGTTTAATTTCACGGATTTTGCCGGCAAAACTTCTTTTGTAGAAAAATTAAATTGCATCAACGGCGTGACATGGTGCGAATCGACATAGAGGTTGCCCGATTTGTCTGCGTTTGCGATAGGATCGTGAATATCCGCGATGACATGAATCAATTCTGCTATTTTTTCTTTGGGAAGTGTAATCGTATAGGTATCAAAGAAGTGATCGGGAACCGGAGATGAATTGAATGCAAAAGTTTCTAACCCGAGTGTTGCACCGACAGCTTGTGCTAATCCTCCGCCAATCGAGTGACCTGCAACGGTAATCTTGACACCAGGATAGCGAGCGATTACGTCACTTGCAAAATTAAAAGCATCTTTAAATTGATCACTGACTATTCCTGTAGCAATTGCCGAATCTGCTGTGACATCAAGTGCAAGTTCCTCCGTTTCTCTCAGAGAGCATGGAAAATTGCAGGTATCCGTACCACGAAAAACCAGCGCTAATTCTTTAGGATTGGTATTTTGATTTTCATAAAGACCTGCATCCATTCCGGAACTTTTACCGTTAGATTGGATTAATTTCCAAGAACCCAGAACAGTGTTGTCGTAGTTGTAGACTAAATCAGCTAACTGCATGTACGGCAATGATCTGCCAAGCAAATCGACTGCACGGCGTTCATTGGCTAAAAGCATGCCGTAAGGTTTCCAGTCCCTGCCTGCTAGATAGTCCGGTCGAATATAAACTGAAACATTATTGAGTTGAAAAATGGATCCACTATCTGGTAGAAGATTTAGGCTTACGTTATAGCGTTCGGTACCGAATTGTTTAGGAATATCAACTTTGGGAATATTTAAAATTCTTGTCGCGGAAGTATAAGTGGGGCCGCTGGGTTCTGCAGCGGTATCCAATTCAATACTGGTGAGTTGAAATAGATTGCTTTGGTCTGGATTGCTAGTGCCAAGCCATTGTAAGGTTCCTTTGTATATGCTGGTATCAGCCGGATCAATCATTGTTACCTTTTGTAAGCACACCAATCCAGTCGTATCAAGATATGTCGCGGGGGAAGTAAATGTTGAGCATTCTTCAGGTAACGCATGAGATACCGACGTGAACAAAAGCATACTGATAAGACTAATGGGGCTGAGCAATTGGGTCGTGAAGTGATATTTCATAATTGAATTAAATGATTGGTGAGTAAGAGTGCACGGTTAGACATGACGCATTGATGAACGTTCTATTTGAAACATAATAATAGCACTGCAAATGCGGTTTTGTTGTATCAACGCGGCATGCTCGGATGATAACCAGATTTTAATGCGCGAATAGCATCTTCGCTGTTGCGAACGATTTGTCTATTGGGACAGAAAATATTTTTGGCGAGCTCGCGCTGTGCAAAAAATTGTCGAACAAGGGTCAGCTTTTCCCATTCTGATACGCGTGGTTGTGCCCATGTTTTGTCATCACGACCTAGTGCATACAGTTTTCTTTCAGTTGTTGAGCAACGTATGCCTTCATAGCTAATATTTAATGCACCAGAAGAGGATTTAACGACCAGGATAAAGCGAATTACGCCATCTTCACCGACACTAATGGAAGCAGGATCGATGAGATACTGATTATCAGTAATGGCGCCACCACTCACATCAAATTCCAACAAGCTTCGGGTATCAGGATATGTGGGTAACTGTGTTGCACGCTCAGCCCAAGTTTTTTCGTCTTCAAACTGATCTTTGAAAGTTTTGTTGGCGCAGCCCGTCAGAATGAGAATGCCGATTAGTATGGCCAGTGATTTCATGCGTCGGTAAAGTCATTTAACAGTGATGTCCGGGTATCGGAATGGATGCTATCAACAGATACGGAATAAGCCGGATGATCGATACCCATGCGTAACGTGGCATTTTGGCGTAATGCTTGAATCATTTCAGGCATCAGTTCAAAACGCAAAAAATGCACCGAGGAAGTTTTATCAGAATTTTCACGTTCGATATCTTCATCAGCGATCGCAAAAACACTTTCGAATTCACCTATCTGAATCCATACCCGGTCTTCAATCCCTAACAGAAGTGCTAGTTTTTTTGCACGTTCCTCCGGATCGGGATATTCAATCATCATCGTTACTTTCCAATTGCACCCGTCTGGAACCAGTGGCGTATAAGTTTGGAGTTCATGAATGATTTCTGTTTCTTTGAAAATTCGTTCAGCATGTAACATTTCTTGAATTTGATAACGAATTGTTAACTCATCTTCAAAAATTAAGGTTACATTGTTTCCTAGCGCAACTTTTCGTGGTTTCTTATGTGCTATCAATTGCTTACGAAAATCATCGCGTATTTTTGCGTAGGCTTCGAGTGTTAACAGGCTATCACGCGTAATACGCTTCATGCTTTGTCCTCTAAATCAACGGAATTAGTCGGTAAAACCTGCAAATTTGGAATGCTGCATTGATGGTCATCATAGCCATACGCTAAACGTAATAAGCTCAATGGATGTAACTTTTTCGCTTTGCTGCCGGAATGATTTTCACAAATACCTTGCTCTATATGGCGTGCGGCGATAGCACAATCCGAGCTAATATAATCTGGATTTGGCGCACTCATTTGTTTGAAGACCGGGCGTCCGATTTTCATCGAATCGGCAAAGTATTCATTTTTGACGCCCCAAGTGCCGTCATGACCGGAACAACGTTCGACGCTATTCACGCTTGTTCCCGGTATTAATTGCATGACATCGCGTGTTTTTTTGCCAATATTTTGTACGCGTTGATGGCAGGGAATGTGATATGAAACATTGCCTAACAATTGTTTGAAATCCGTTTTCAGCAAATTGTCTTGATTCCTAAGCCACAAATATTCAAACGGATCAAACATTGCGGCTGCGACAGTTTGAACGGCGACATCTTCAGGAAACAATAATGGCAGCTCCTGTTTGTACATCAAAACACAGGATGGAACTGCAGAAATAATGGCATAACCTTGCTGAGCCAATGTTAACAAATGTGGAATGTTTTGATTTTTCAAAACTTCCACAGCTTGCAAATCACCTAATTCGAGCTTGGGCATGCCGCAGCATACTTCTTGCTCAACTAAGCAGGTTGGAATCTCGTTATGCTTAAGGATTTGTAATAAATCGTGACCAATGCCGGGTTCGTTGTAATTGACATAGCACGTTGCGTAAATGGCTACCTTCCCGGGAGTTTTATTGCCATCTTTAATGGTGAAGCGATCGTTCAATTGCGCATGGGAACGAAATTGATGTGCGGTATATTCCGGAAGTTTTCGTTCGGAATGTATGCCCAGTGTGCTATCCAGTACTTTACGAGCCAGTGGCGTTTTATTTAAGGTATTGATCGTTGGCGCGATAACGGGATTGGCTGCGACTTTGCCCATCAAATCGGTACTAGAAAGTAATTTATCGCGAAAACCGGCACCCGATTGTTGATACTTAACGGCTTTGGCACGTAACATGAGATGCGGAAAATCAACGTTCCATTCGTGAGGCGGTACATAAGGACATTTAGTCATGAAGCACATATCGCACAGATAGCAGCGATCGACTACTTCTTGGAAGCGATTTTTTTCTACGCCATCGATTTCACCGGTAGAACCGTCATCGATCAAATCAAAAAGTCGTGGGAAAGCGGTGCAGAGATTGACGCATCGGCGACAGCCATGACATATGTCAAAGACTCGTTCCATTTCTTGTTGTAATTTTTCTGGATTGTAAAAATCTGCATTTTTCCAATCGACCGGATGACGTTTTGGGGCTTCGAGACTACCTTCACGAGATGACATAGTTTATTATCTTTTTGGCAGAAATTGTCCTGATCGAAAGATTCGTTACAAACGATGCAACGAATCTTTCTTAGTTTGAATATGTTGAAATGGATTTATTTAATCGGCTAAGCCATCCAATGCACGTTGGAAACGATTGGCATGCGAGCGTTCCGCTTTGGCCAGAGTTTCAAACCAATCGGCGATTTCATCAAAACCTTCTTCACGTGCAATTTTCGTCATGCCGGGATACATGTCGGTATACTCGTGCGTTTCGCCGGCGATCGCTGTTTTCAGATTTTCCCGTGTTGAACCGAATGGCATGCCAGTTGCTGGATCGCCACAAGTCTCGAGATATTCCAAATGACCATGCGCGTGTCCGGTTTCGCCTTCTGCCGTGGAGCGGAATACTGACGCGACATCGTTCTGTCCTTCTACATCGGCTTTAGCTGCAAAATATAAATAACGGCGATTCGCTTGAGATTCACCCGCAAACGCGGCTTTCAGATTTCCTTCGGTTTTTGATCCTTTGAGTTGCATATATTTCTCCTTTTTATGTTGATGCGATTTCTTTTTGTTGTTAGTGCTAAATTGATGCTGATAAATTTACTTATGATAATTGAAAAACGACACGACATATTGAATTCGGAAACCGTTGTGGTTTTCCAGTTTTTACTTAGCAGAGCGCAATTAGTGTTTCGTAAATGTACGCCCACATGTTAATCATGTAGAAAAAGACTATCGAAGGGCTTAACGATTGTCAACACCTGCATGCTTTGAGAAACTCAGCCGGTCGATGTTGAAGGGACTATTATGTCATGATAAATCTGTTAGTCTATCGAATTGTTACAATTTATTCATAAAGCTTATGAAGATCGCGACTTGGAACGTCAATTCATTAAAAGTGAGATTGCCTCATGTAATTGATTGGTTGAACAATCATCAACCGGACATTTTATGTTTGCAAGAAACTAAATTGATTGACGATCATTTTCCATTGCATGACATTAACGCGTTGGGCTATCACTGTTTATTTAACGGTCAGAAAACCTATAACGGCGTAGCGATTCTTAGCAAATTAGCAGGAAATGATAGGATTTTAGATATCCCAAAGTTTTCTGACGAACAAAAAAGAGTGATTTCTGCGACCTATGGAGATTTACGTGTGGTGTGTGTTTACGTGCCAAACGGCGAATCGGTGGAATCAGCTAAATATAAGTATAAATTGCAATGGCTGACTGCGCTTAAACAGTGGTTGCAGCAGGAACTGATACGTTATGAACAATTGATTGTATTGGGTGATTTTAATATCGCTCCAGAAGATCGTGATGTGTATGACCCTGATGCTTGGCGTGACAAAGTGCTGTGCAGTCAACCTGAACGAGATGCGCTGAATGGTTTGATTGGTTTAGGGTTAAAAGACGGTTTTCGTTTGTTTGAACAATCTGAGAAGTCCTATACTTGGTGGGATTATCGCATGATGGCTTTTCGATTGAACCGAGGTTTGCGCATTGATCACATATTAATTAGTGATGCGCTGACGAAAGATTGTTCGGCATGCAGTATCGATAAACAACCGCGAAAATTGGAGCGTCCTTCAGATCATGCGCCCGTCATTGTGGAGTTTAAAGCTAAGGGGTAACTTTTGACGGTTCAGGTTTCTTCTCGGTTAGCGTTTGCATTTCAGCGCGTAATGCGCCGAGATTTTTTTCGCGTTCTTGTATTTCTTGTCTTAGACGTTCGACCCGATCGATATAACGTTGATAATTACGCTCGCTGCCCAATCGATCAGGAACCCCGTCTTTATATTCTTCTCTGACTTCATTCAGGCGTTTTTCTTCTTCCGTAATCTTAGTCGCTAATTGACTACGTTGTTCTTCAAATTTCATCGATTCTCTGCGCTGGAGAATACGCTCTTCGGCGCCACTCGAATTGGTTGAAGGCGGCATGACAACAATGGGGGGCAGATTCAATTGTTTTGCATTGGCAGAAGGCACATTCGAGTAAGTAACTTTGCCGTCTTTATCGACGTGTTTGTAAATAGCAGCTTGTGCTGAGTTAACCAAAAAAAAGGTACTTATCGACAAAAAAAACAGGGAGAGTTTGATTTTTTTCATGACATTCATGGACTATAAGAAACTTCTTAAACTATCACTTAGAAAGTTCTTTTTTTAGGGCAGAAATATTTCGTTGATGCAGGTAGAGCTTATTTTTGAGCTGGGCAACTTTGTCATCTTGGAAATTTTCGTCATTTTTACTCATCTGTGACAATGATTGCTGCGTATCAAAAAGCAATTTGTTTTCGCTATGTAATTCTTTTTCCAAAATTTGGCGCCGCGTGCCATCACGCTCTTTTTGAGTATTGTTTTTAACACTCGGCGCTGATGCGGTAGACGCTGATGCGGTAGAGGATCTTTGTGTGATAACCGTGCCCGTATTCCTAGAGTAAGATGCAATATTAATTCTTTGTGCATTGCGAACGGGACGGTTGGTAAAAGTAATATTACCGTCTTTGTCGACAAACTTATAGATATCTTTCCCAGCTACTGCGCTGGATAAGAATCCTAGCAGCATTGTTACGAAAATGAGAGATAATTTTCTAATTTTCATATCGCGCATATTATCGTTACTATCGTTAATAAAGATATTGTAGGAATAAATGCAACCGTTTAATTAATATACCATTCTTCTTAGAGATAAAGTAAAAATTGTTAACCGAATTATTACAAACTGTAATAAAGTTCAAATTCAACGGGGTGCGTTGTCATGCGCAAGCGCGTGACTTCTTCCATTTTTAATTGGATGTATGCATCAATCATATCATTGGAAAAAACACCGCCTCGTATCATGAAATCACGATCCTTATCCAAACAATCGAGTGCTTCATCCAGTGAAGCGCAAACATTGGGTACTTTCGCTGCTTCTTCTGGGGGTAAATCATAAAGATTTTTGTCCATGGGATCACCAGGGTGGATTTTGTTTTGAATACCATCTAATCCAGCCATCATTAATGCGCTAAAAGCCAAATAAGGATTAGCCATCGGATCTGGAAAACGTACCTCTATACGGCGTCCTTTCGGGCTGCTGGTATGCGGAATACGAATTGCAGCCGAGCGATTGCTAGCGGAATAAGCTAAATTAACAGGTGCTTCAAACCCAGGAACCAAACGCTTGTAGGAATTAGTGCCAGGATTGGTAATGGCATTGAGCGCTTTGGCATGCTTAAGAATGCCGCCTAGATAGTAAAGTGCTAATTCGGACAAGCCAGCATACCCGTTACCTGAAAAAAGATTTTTACCTTCTTTCCAAATAGATTGATGGACATGCATGCCAGATCCATTATCTCCTACGATGGGTTTGGGCATGAAGGTAGCTGTTTTGCCATAGGAGTGCGCCACATTATGCACTACATACTTAAGAATTTGGCTCCAGTCGGCGCGTTTGACCAAAGTACTATAATTAGTGCCGATTTCACATTGACCTGCGGTAGCGACTTCATGATGATGCACTTCTACTCCAATGCCCATTTCTTCTAATGCAAGACACATCGCAGAGCGAATATCTTGCAGTGAATCAACAGGAGGCACAGGAAGATAACCACCTTTTACCACCGGACGATGTCCTGTATTTCCACTATCATATTTGTTGCCGGAACTCCAAGCAGCTTCTTCGGAATCGATTCTTACCGAGCATCCCGACATATTGATGTGCCAACGAACGGAATCAAAAATAAAAAATTCTGGTTCTGGACCAAAGTAAGCTACATCACCGATACCAGTGGATTTTAAATAGGTTTCCGCGCGTTTAGCGAGCGAGCGAGGATCGCGATTATAGCCTTTCCCATCAGCGGGTTCCACCACATCACAGGTAATGAATAAGGTCGGTTCATCCATGAAGGGGTCCATGTTGGCTGTTTCTGGATCTGGAATCAGCAACATATCAGAAGCCTGAATGCCTTTCCAACCACCGATTGATGAACCATCAAATGGATGACCATCTTCAAATTTGTCTGCGTCAAATGTATGCGCCGGTACCGTGATATGGTGTTCTTTGCCATTGGTATCGGTAAATCGCAGATCAACAAATTTAACATCATTGTCTTGAATTAATTTCAAAACATCAGCTACAGCCATTTTTTTCTCCAGAGGGCTTTGTGATTCATCAACAAAAAATTAAAAAAACAGAATTATACCAGTACAGCAAGTTAAATAATTTTTATACGTATCATTCTGCACAATACCGCTATGAAAACCGCCTTTTTATTGCAACAAACTCGTGCCGTGATAAAAGGAGTGCTGTAATATCAGTAGGACATGATTGTCACGTGGAGTGATTGGGATTTTAAGATGAATTTGCTAACAAACCGTTATTTGAATCGTCATTTTGGAAGAAAAATAGTGTTAGATTGCTGATCTGAATGTCCAAGGCGTTAACTACTCTCAAAAAAATATTCGGCTATCCCGCTTTTCGTGGACAGCAAGCAGAAGTCATCGATCATGTGGTTGCAGGGGGCGATTGTCTCGTTTTAATGCCGACCGGCGGTGGTAAGTCTTTGTGCTATCAAATTCCGGCACTGCTACGTCCTGGTGTCGCAATCGTTGTTTCACCGTTAATTGCACTGATGCAAAATCAAGTGAATGGATTGAAACAAATTGGTGTGCGCGCTGCGGCATTGAATTCGTCTTTATCGTTCGAAGAAGCCACGTTGGTCGAACAAAACTTACTGACACAACAATATGATCTGTTATATGTCGCGCCCGAGCGGCTTTTAATGCCGCGTTTTTTGCGTGTCTTGGCAAAGATACCGATTGCATTATTTGCCATTGATGAAGCGCATTGTGTCTCGCAATGGGGGCATGATTTTCGCCCTGAATATAGCCAATTATTTGTGTTGCACCAACGTTTCCCACATGTGCCGCGTATTGCTTTGACGGCAACAGCGGATCTTGATACACGTCAAGAAATTATTGAAAAATTACAGTTAACTAATGCCAAAGTTTTTATTGATAGTTTTGATCGCCCCAACATCCGCTACCAAGTCATCGATAAAGCTAATGGCCGAGAGCAATTATTGAGTTTTATTCATGCGCAACATGCAGGAGAAGCCGGAATCGTGTATTGCGCTTCGCGTAAGAAAGTTGAAGAAATAACGGAATGGTTGGTGAATCAAGGCATGCAAGCAGTGGCTTATCATGCGGGCATGGAAATGCAACAGCGCCAGTTGAATCAGGAGAAGTTTTTGCGTGAAGATGGCGTCATTATGGTAGCTACTATTGCCTTCGGTATGGGTATTGATAAACCCAATGTACGGTTTGTTGCGCACCTTGATTTACCGAAAAGCATCGAAGGTTATTATCAGGAAACGGGCAGGGCGGGTCGTGATGGGCGCATGGCAAATGCCTGGATGGCGTATGGATTAAACGATGTCATTCAACATTGGCGCATGATTGAGCAATCCCAGACGCAATTTAAGTTTAAGCAAGTTTCAATCAAAAAACTTGAGGCCATGTTATTGCTATGTGAAAGCACTACCTGCCGACGTATACAGATGCTGCGTTATCTTGGGGAAAATACGGAAACAGAGCCATGTGGAAATTGTGATATTTGTTTGCAACCACCCCAAGTATGGGATGCGACCATCGAAGTACAAAAGGCTCTTTCGTGCGTGTATCGAACAGGGCAAATGTTTGGCGCAGGACATCTGATAGATGTGTTGCGTGGCAATCTGACCGCACGCGTCAAAGAATGGCAGCACGATCGATTGAGTACTTTTGCAATTGGCCAAGACTTGTCTGAAAAGGCTTGGCGTTCAGTGTTTCGTCAACTTATTGCGTTTGGGTTAGTGACCACGGACGGTGAAGGACGAGGAACTTTATTGCTGACAGAAGCTAGCAGAGCAGCTCTAAAAGGGCAGCGAACGGTATATTTGCGTGAACATACAGCATTGCTTTCCCAGCGCGCTGCTTCTCATTCAGTGTTGTCGTTGTCCAATTCTGATAAATTTACACATCAGGCTATCAATTGTGTAAATTAGTGATATTGTTTCTTGTTGGAAACTCTATTAATACTCAATGAGTAAAGATATGTATTTATCTTTTTTTCAACTATGTCGGGCTATTCAAACGCGAAGAAACGCAATTTTTTCTCCTAGCCAACGTTCGATATGCTTTTCTGCAAGTTCTGGATATTGATCTAACATTTCATCAGCAATTGCGTATGCGGCCGTCAATAAGTCGCTATCTTGTTCCAAATCGGCAAAACGTAACATCGGCATACCGCTTTGTCGCGCTCCCAGATATTCCCCGGGACCTCGCAAATGCAAGTCCTGTCGTGCAATTTCAAAACCATCGTTATGCTCAAAAATAATTTTGAGTCTTTGACGAGCAATTTCTGACAGCGGTTGTTGATACATGAGAATACAAGTGCTCAATTCCGATCCACGTCCCACCCGGCCGCGCAACTGATGTAATTGCGATAAACCCATACGTTCAGCGTTTTCGATAACCATCAACGATGCATTGGGTACATCGACACCTACCTCAATCACGGTGGTTGCAACCAACAATTGTATGTCTCCTTTTTTGAAGGCATGCATTATTGTTGTTTTTTCTTGCGTCGGTAACCGTCCATGTGCCAAACCTATTTCCAGCTCTGGTAATAGTTTGCCAAGCTCGGTATAAGTTTGTTGCGCGGTTTGTAATTGCAATGCTTCAGACTCTTCTATGAGTGGGCATACCCAATAAACTTGCCTATTTTGCTTACAAACATTGCGTATTCGTTCGATAACTTCATTGCGGCGATTGTCAGCAATTAATTTGGTGACAATCGCTGAACGATTCGGTGGTAATTCATCGATCACCGATACGTCTAGATCGGCAAAATAACTCATTGAAAGTGTGCGTGGAATCGGCGTCGCAGTCATCATAAGTTGATGGGGCAAGATATTTGAGTCTTTGCCTTTAAGTCGCAGTGCTAAACGTTGTTGTACACCGAAGCGATGTTGCTCATCGATAATGGCTAAACCAAGTTGATGAAATATGACCTGCTCTTGAAAGAGCGCGTGCGTTCCTATTGCAAGTTGTGCTGTTCCCTTTCCAATCTCATCCAACACAATTTGTTTTTCTTTTTTAGTTTGTCTACCCGACAACAAAACAACACGAATACCGAGTGAAGTAAACCAAGTCGAGAGCTTGTCAAAATGTTGTTCCGCAAGAATTTCTGTGGGCGCCATGATTGCGGCTTGGTATCCATTTTCTATTGCTTGTAATGCCGCCATTGCGGCAACAACCGTTTTACCGCTGCCGACGTCTCCTTGGAGCAAGCGATGCATGGGATAATGTCGTGACAAATCTTGATTGATTTCTGTAATCACCTTGTTTTGTGATGCGGTCAAGGAAAACGGTAGCTGCTCCAAAAATTGAGGAATGAGTTGGTTTTTTGCCGGTAACATCGGTGCATTGTTGGAATGCCGTTGCCGATAATGCCATCGCATCGATAACTGATGCGCTAACAGTTCGTCAAATTTAATGCGTCGCCACGCTGGATGTGTTCGCGATTGTAATGTTTCCAGTGACACATCGGGGGGCGGATGATGCAAGATTGAGATACTATCCCATAGGCCTGCTAAGCGATGTTTTTTGGTGATAAATTCGGGCAATGTTTCCAATAAAATCTGTGCTTGCTGAGCATCGAGTAAAGCTTGAGCAATCAGTTTACTCAGCGTCTTTTGGTTTAGACCCGCCGTGGTGGGATAGATGGGAGTTAATGTTTCGGCTAGGGTTTCTCCTTGTTGAACCATGCGGCACTTGGGATGTACCATTTCCATCCCCCAAAAACCACCGCGTACTTCCCCCATCAATCGGACACGTTTACCGACTGCATAGGACTTGATTTGACTGGCATAAAAGTTCAAGAACCGCATCACTATCATGCCACTATCATCTTCGACTTTACACACCAGTTGTCTGCGAGGACGAATTATCACTTCATTGTGCGTAATAACTCCCTCTACTTGAACAGTCTGACCTTGCAATATCTCTGCGATTGGAAATAAATGTGTTTCATCCTCGTAGCGAATGGGTAAGTGTAGAATTAAATCTAACGTACTTTTGATGCCTAATCGAGATAATTTCTCAGGAATGCCATTATGACTCGTCATTACAATTGTGAATCTATTCAGAGAGTATTCTTAATGAATGACGCGAGGATGAAATAGTCTTTTTTCGTTATTAACCTTGTACGATCATAATCGCATCCATTTCCACTAAAGCACCACGTGGCAAAGCTTTTACTCCCACTGCGGCACGTGCAGGATAGGGTTGGACGAAATGCTTTGCCATGATTTCGTTCACCAGTGCAAAATTCTCTAAATCGGTCAAAAAGATGTTTAATTTGACTATGTCGCCAAGATCGCCGCCACTCGCAGCTGTCACAGCTTGTAAATTAGCGAATACTTGGCGAATTTGCGCATCAATACCTTCTACCATTTGCATCGTATTAGGATCCAGTCCAATTTGTCCAGAAAGATATACCGTATCTCCGCCAGTGCGAACTCGAATTGCTTGAGAATAAGTACCTATGGCTTGTGGCGCATTTGCAGTTTGAACGGTTTGTTTGATCATTTTTATTTCCTTAGTATGAATAGTTATTTTTAAAAATTATCGTGATTGCATGAAATCTTTGATAATGAGCGCAGCTTTGACGCGATCTGTCACACGCAATTTTTTGAAGATTTCTGTTAAGTGTGCTTTCACGGTGCGCTCAGTAACCGTTAATTGATGTGCAATGCTTTTGTTACTTTCACCTTGCGCTACCAGTAAAGCGATTTCATGTTCACGATGAGTTAAGCCTGCAATTGCAGTTTGTATGGATTGTTCACTATGTTTTTTTTCATGCGTTGTTTTAATTAATTCCCCTAAAATTCGATGCGTCAATGTACGACGTATCCATAATTCTCCCTGCAAAACGGCGTTGATAACCTTGTTAATTTGTTCAGGAGAATTGGTATCTTGATAGTATCCTTTTATTCCCGCTTTAAATAAATTCCATTCAGTTTCATCCGATAAATGAGGACCCGAGACTATGATTTTGTTTTTTTTGTCGTTTGACAGCAATTCTTGAATTGAGCGAGGGCCTGTAAATCCTGATAAGTCATAATCAAGCAAAACCAAATTAGGGTTTTGGAGAAGCAGATTTTTTTTTAGCGCAGAAAAAGTGCTGCATGAATATAAAAAATCCTGACCCGATAATACCGACTTCCAGCGCAGCAAAGTCTGTTTATTGGTGCTGGCGAGCAGAATCAAGATCGACCTCTGCGCAGTTAGATTGGGAAGATGAAATAATCATGTCCATTGCTTTCGATAGAATTTTACGGGATGCCCAAATTTCGCCTCGATCAATCGCGTTAATGATTTTCATCAAATCGACCGATGCCAGTTCATTCATGACAAAACCTTGTGCTCCATTGGCTAACGCTCTGAGAATATAAGTTTCTGATGTTGATTCATTAATGACAAAGATACATTGAACGGGAGGCCGCTGTGATTGCAATGCAATTACTAAATCAAAATACTCTTCTATGGTTTGATTCGCATTGATCAATATAACTTTGGGATTTAGTCGATTTATTTTCGCCAAGGCACGGTCAACAAAATTTTCTCTTGGTTGAAAAGATACTTCAGCCGCATTATTTCCAACATTCTTAATTTCATTCAGTATTTGAATATATTCTTTATTGTTTTTGAGTAGATCTTCTATCGCTATAGATTGATCTTGATCAGTTTCAACCATCATTACAGTAATCGGTTGCACTTTTTCTCCTTTTGGTCTTGTTATCGGCAAGTGTTATTTTTATGTATTCGATACCTCACCTCATCTTTTCTAGGCAACAATAATTTAATTGGAAGTAAATCTCACTTTTAGTAATAAATGCAACTTAGCACATCAGCAATTTAATACTATTTAAGTGACAGCAGTATACCTTTGCATTGATTTTTTTATGAAAGGATTTTTTATTCCATTGAATTGAATGAGTTTTTATTCCGAAACCCTATATTTGGAGTTAAACAATATAGTTGACTAATTTAATGGGAGATTGTATAGTTGAGTAAAAAGATAGGGTATTAAGAAACAAGGAAAGATTCTTAAGTAGCTCTTCATTTGAGCAACTGAAATTTTGTAATTATTAACGAGAGAGGGGTAATCATAGTATGAGACTCACAACCAAAGGTAGATTTGCGGTGACAGCATTACTTGATCTTGCTTTACAACGAAGCAACCATCCGGTCACCCTAGCAGACATCAGTCAACGTCAAAAAATTTCGCTTTCTTACTTGGAGCAATTGTTCGCGAAACTTCGTCAATCCGAGTTGGTCGATAGTGTAAGAGGACCGGGCGGAGGGTATTGTTTAGCCAAAAACTTGAACGAGGTTTCTATTGCGGACATTATTCTCGCAGTTGATGAGCCAATCGATGCCACACAGTGCGGTGGTAAAGAAAATTGCCACAATGATAGCAAATGTATGACACATGATTTGTGGGCAAAACTCAATGAAATTATTTTTGATTACCTGGGCGCAGTAACCTTGCAGGAACTCGTTGATAATCAGAAGAATATAAAAACTAAAGCGAATATTGCCCCATTGATCGATATGCGTGAAACAACAATTGCATAAATAATTTATCGACGCTATGTATCTATGACAATTACATTAACAGAAAACGCCGGAAGGTTTATTCATCAGCAGCTTGCAAAAATGAAGCAAGGCGTTATGTTTCGTGTTGGTATTAAAAAATCTGGTTGTTCTGGAAATTCTTATATCTTTGATTATGAAGAAAATGTTAACTCAAATGATCATTTATTTGAATTTCAAGATATCAAAGTTATCATTGCTTCAGATGCTTTACCTTTTTTGCAAGGGTCTGAAATTGATTTTGTGAAAGATGGGCTGAATAGCACATTCAAAATTACCAATCCTAACGTTGATAATACCTGTGGTTGTGGAGATAGTTTCAGCGTTAGAGAAAAAGCGATTGAGCAAAATTGAGCTTTATATTTTTTGTGTAAGGCTTGCATCGAATTGGCAGCATAGTATGTATTCAATAAAGTAAGACGCAATGACAATACAATTCTTGCTTTGCATTGTAAATTAGAAATATAAGGAAGAAACCAAATGAGCGCAGTATTGCAAAGCTTGGTTAATCAGCCATATAAACATGGCTTTGTGACCGATATCGAATCAGATGTTGCACCGAAAGGGCTGAATGAAGACATCATTCGATTAATTTCGGCAAAAAAGAATGAACCCGAGTGGCTTTTGACTTTTCGTTTGGACGCTTATCGGAAATGGCAAAGCATGACTGAGCCAACCTGGCAGAATGTTCATCATCCTAAAATTGATTATCAGGATATCAGCTATTATTCTGCGCCCAAGTCTAAGAAAAAACTCACCAGCATGGATGAAGTCGATCCCGAGTTGCTACGTACTTTCGAGAAACTGGGTGTGCCATTGCACGAACGCGCGGCATTGGCGGGTGTTGCGGTTGATGTCATTTTTGATAGTGTTTCAGTTGCTACCACGTACAAACAAAAGCTAGCGGACGTCGGGATTATTTTCTGTTCTATCTCCGAAGCGGTACATAATCATCCCGAGTTGGTTAAAAAATATCTTGGGTCGGTCGTTCCGGTTGGTGATAATTTTTATGCGGCGTTAAATTCAGCTGTATTTACGGATGGTTCTTTTTGTTTTATTCCTAAGGGCGTGAAGTGTCCGATGGATTTATCGACCTATTTTCGCATTAATACCGAAGGATCAGGGCAATTTGAACGTACGCTGGTTATCGCAGAAGAAGGCGCATCGGTGTGTTATTTAGAAGGGTGTACCGCGCCCCAGTTTGATACCAATCAACTACATGCAGCCGTTGTCGAATTGATTGCATTGGATAATGCGGATATCAAATATTCGACCGTGCAAAACTGGTATGCCGGAGACGAAAATGGCGTGGGTGGTATCTATAATTTTGTTACCAAACGTGGTTTAGCGAAAGGTGTCAATTCGCGTATTTCTTGGACGCAAGTCGAAACCGGTGCTGCTATTACTTGGAAGTATCCTTCCTGCATTTTGCGCGGAGATAATTCTGTCGGTGAGTTCTATTCGGTTGCAGTAACTAATAATTTTCAACAGGCTGACACCGGCACCAAAATGATTCACCTCGGTAAAAACACGCGCAGCACGATTATCAGCAAAGGTATATCAGCCGGCCATTCAAACAGCAGTTACCGTGGTTTGGTGCGGATCACTCCGACAGCGGAAGGCGCGCGAAATTATTCTCAGTGTGATTCGATGCTGATTGGTGATCAATGTGGCGCACATACTTTCCCGTACATTCAAGTGCAAAATAATACGGCAAAAGTAGAACACGAAGCTTCGACATCTAAAATTGGTGAAGACCAGCTATTTTACCTGTCGCAACGTGGCATCGGTGCGGAAGAAGCGGTTTCGATGATCATCAACGGTTTTTGTAAAGAAGTATTCCAGCAATTACCGATGGAATTTGCTGTCGAAGCAACCAAATTGTTGAGTTTTAAATTGGAGGGAAGTGTCGGATGATCGACTCGAACAGTATAACAATGTTATCGATCAAAAATTTGCATGCCAGCATCAACGGTACCGGCATTCTTAATGGTATCGATTTGACCGTTAAAAGTGGAGAAATTCATGCCATTATGGGCTTGAACGGTTCCGGTAAAAGCACTTTGGCAAAAGTACTGGCTGGACATTCAGCCTATGAAGTGACTCAAGGCACCATAGAATTCGAAGGAAAAAATCTATTGGCATTGGCACCTGAAGAACGCGCTCGTGCTGGTTTGTTTTTAGGCTTTCAATACCCTGTAGAAATCCCAGGCGTTGCCAATACACAGTTCCTTCGCCTTGCTTACAATACGATTCAGTCGCAACGCGGAAAGGAAGAACTCGATCCGTTAGAATTTGATGATTTCGTTCGTGAAAAAATGAAATTGTTGGACATGAATCCTGATTTTCTGGATCGAAGCGTGAATGAAGGATTTTCGGGCGGCGAAAAAAAACGCAATGAAATATTACAGATGGCACTACTTGAACCTAAGCTCAGTATTCTCGACGAGACAGATTCGGGACTTGATATTGATGCTTTGAAAATTGTCGCTAAGGGTGTGAATCAAATAATCAACAAAGATAATGCAACGATATTGGTCACGCATTATCAGCGTTTATTGGATTACATTGTTCCTGACTTCGTGCATGTGATGCAAGCTGGTCGTATCGTCATGACGGGTGGGAAAGAACTGGCCATGGAATTAGAAACACGTGGTTATGATTGGATCGGCTCAGATCAACGCAATGCCAAAAATCGGTTGACGGCTGGAGCACATGCATGAGTAATAAAGCAGCGAATAGCGGCAATTATCTTCAATATTTACTCAATTCTTGGTCGGCCAAATCGGCTGATAAATTATCGGGATTGAGTCAATTGCGCGCACGTGCCATTGATTCTATCAATACACAACGATTGCCCAATAAACGTGATGAAGAGTGGCGTTTTACCGATATTTCTCCGTTGACGCAATTAGCTTTTCCGCCATCACAGCAGCAATCAAAAGTGCAAGCCAGTGATCTCAAACCATTCTATCTACCAGAAACAACCAACAGGTTAGTTTTCGTTGATGGTCATTATGCCGCAGAATTATCGACCATTGCTGACGCACCAATACAAATGGTTGGTAATTTGCCTTCCATGATGCGTTCACACGCATCGACGATCGAATCGCACCTCGGCCATTACGCAAAAATAGATGACAATGTTTTTTCCGCTTTAAATACGGCATTCTTGCGTGATTGCGCAGTCATTATTGTGCCCAAAAAAACGGTTATAGTTGAACCGATACAGCTGTTATTTGTTTCGACACAAGAGGAAGTCAGTAGTTATCCGCGCTGTTTTGTTATCGCCGAGCAAGATAGTAAATTAACATTGATCGAAGATCACGTATCGATTACTTCTGCGTCTTACATAACCAATACGGTCGCTGAAATTTGTTTAGCTGCTAATGCGCACGTTCAACATATTCGCATTCAACGTGATAGCCAACAAGCCTATCATTTGGCCAATTGCGCCGTATCATTAGCGCATGCAAGTCAATATCAATCGGTCAGTGTTTCGCTGGGATCTAAAATTTCCCGTTATAACTTAGAAGTGCAATTGTCGGATGAAAATAGCGAATGCACGATTGATGGACTCACTTTGATTGCTGGGCAACAATTATCCGATACGCATACCTGTATCGATCACATAAAACCGCACTGCACCAGCCATCAACAACATAAATGTATTGTGGATGAAACAGCGCATGCTGTATTCAACGGAAAAATTATGGTACGACCACAAGCGCAACAAACGAACTCATCGCAATCGAGTCGAAATTTACTATTGAGTAATACTGCAAAAGTGGATACTAAACCGCAATTAGAAATTTTTGCGGATGACGTTAAATGTGCGCATGGCGCAACGGTAGGTCAATTAGATTCCGAGGAAATATTTTATTTAGAAAGCCGTGGGTTATCCAAAGAAAGTGCTCGCAAATTGTTGACCTATGCGTTCGCTGCGGACATTATTCACCGTATTCCCGTTGCCTCTCTCCAGCAGCAATTGGAAAAAATTGTTCTTAACCAAATGCAAGGTGTATAAACATGCGCGCACCTAATGCTTCTTTAAAAACTAAGATTTCATCTCACTTCGATATAGAGAGCATTCGTGCAGACTTTCCTATTCTCGATATCAAAGTAGGCGACAAGCCTCTGGTTTATTTAGATAATGCGGCCTCCAGCCAAATGCCGCAAGCGGTTATCGACCGTTTGGTACGATATCAAACTGAACAGCACGCCAATATTCACCGTGCCGTCCATTATTTATCCGAGGTAGCTACTAGAGAATACCATCAAGCTCGTTGCACTTTGCAGCAATTTATTAACGCAAAGGAAGAGCGCGAGGTAATATTTACCAGTGGAACCACTGACGCAATCAATCTTGTCATGCATGGATATGGGCGGAAATTTCTACAAGCGCATGATGAAATCATTTTAACTACACTGGAACATCATTCCAATATCGTGCCCTGGCAAATGCTTGCCAAGGAAAAAGGCATAAAAATTCGCGTGGTGCCAATCAATGATCATGGCGAACTCGATATCGATGCTTATAAAAACCTGTTTAATAGCCGTACAAAATTTGTCGGCTTGATACATGTTTCGAATGCTCTCGGAACGATTAATCCAATTAAAGCAATGATTAATTTTGCTCACCAAAGAGATGTTCCTGTGTTGATTGATGGAGCACAGGCTGCACCGCATATGGTTATTGACGTACAAGACTTGGATTGTGATTTTTACACTTTCTCAGCCCATAAAATGTGTGGTCCTACCGGCATTGGGATTTTGTATGGTAAAGCAGCTTTATTGGAAGTCATGCAGCCTTTCAAAGGTGGCGGCGATATGATTACGTCGGTTACTTTTGAGGAAACAATTTATAATGAGATTCCACACAAATTTGAAGCAGGAACGCCTCCTATTGCGGCTGCAATCGGTTTTGGTGCTGCGATTGACTATCTGACAGGTATTGGGATAGACCGGATTGGTCAGTATGAAGGTGAATTACTCGACTATGCGACCGAATCGATCAATGCTATTCCTGGTGTTAAAATTATCGGAACTGCTCAACATAAAACAGCAGTGGTGTCTTTTATTGTTGATGGTATTCATCCACATGATATCGGTACCATCTTGAATCAAGAAGGCATCGCTGTTCGTACTGGACATCATTGTGCGCAACCTGTAATGCAGCGGTTCAATGTGCCAGCTACATCCCGTGCTTCGTTTGCGTTTTATAATAAAAAAACTGAAATAGATGCTTTGGTTGCCGGCATTCAGACGGTACAAAATATTTTTTTATGACACATACTAATTCTTTATACCAAGAAGTCATCCTGGATCACAACAGAAAACCAAGAAACTACGGTAAATTGGAGCAATCGAGTCACCAAGCGACGGGACATAATCCATTGTGCGGTGACCGTCTTGATATTACTTTGCATGTTGATGGCGATCAAATCAGTGCGATTGCATTCCAAGGGGAATCGTGCGCGATTTGTAAAGCGTCTGCGTCATTGATGACCACCGCTGTTAAAGGAAAATCGCGTTCACATGCAGAAACGTTGATACACGAATTTAGAGAACTTGCTACGGGAAAATTAGATCTCAATAATCCCCATCAACTAGGTCGATTGACAGTTTTTTCTGGCATACGTGATTTACCGACTCGTGTGAAATGCGCCATTTTGCCATGGCATACCTTGCAGGCTGCATTAAACTCTATATCTACTGTTTCCACTGAAAACAGCAAAGATTCAGCGAATACAGCTTCCAGTAACGCATAGTTTTTTGACGCCTATCTTTGATCGATTTACGATAGGCTTTTCATTTAAAATTAAAACCCATTATCTAAATGCCTAAAATTGCTGACATTGAAGGTACACCGAATAGGAATGCATTGAAATTCATTCTTAAAGAACCGCTGACCTGGGGTGTGGCGCGATCTTACGATAATGCTGAAGCGGCTAAAGACGACCCTCTCGCTTCTGCCTTGTTTGATATTGATCATGTAACCAATGTTTTTTATATCGACCAATGGATTACTGTCACGCAAGATGGCGAAGCCAATTGGCAAGATCTTGCACGTGAAATTGCCGATCCAATTCGTGCGGCACCCGCCGCTGCGGCGCAATCTGCAGAAACAGTCGCAGCAGCAAGCAGTGTATTGGAGAATTTAAGTCCTGAAGATCAGTTAAGGCTAGAAAAGATAAACGTTTTATTAGATGAAGAAGTCAGACCATATTTACAGAACGATGGCGGCGATCTGCACGTACTGGCGCTAGAAGGTAATATTTTACGTATCCACTACCAAGGCGCTTGCGGAACTTGCCCAAGTTCGATCTCGGGTACCCTCAGAGGAATCGAAAATATGTTGCGAACACTTGAACCTGATATCCAAGTGATCGCCGTTTAAAATTTTAAATTTTTAGGAACTAGATACGTTTTCTAAATTCGTTATTGTGAGGATCAATTTCGACCTTATCGCCGATTTCGACAAAGGCTGGCACCTGAATTTCAAAGTTAGTTCCTAACAGTCTTGCTGGCTTCATGATTTTCCCAGTGGTATCGCCGCGTACAGCAGGTTCGGTATATTCAATCTCACGCACAATACAATTGGGCAATTCAACTGAAATGGCTTTATCCCCATAGAAAGTAACCTGACAAACGTCTTCCATCCCGTCAATGAGGTAATTAATCACATCTGCCATATTCTCCGCTTCAACTTCAACCGGGTTGTATTCTGAATCCATGAAAACATACAGCGGATCGGCAAAATAGCTGTAAGTACATTCTTTTTTATCGAGCACGACCAATTCAAACTTTTCATCGGCTTTGTAAACGGTTTCGGTCGTGGTACTGGAAAAAAGATTTTTCAGTTTCATTTTGACGACTGAAGCATTACGGCCAGATTTGGTAAATTCCGCCCGTAACACCACCATCGGATCATTACCAACCATTACCACATTACCTGAGCGTAGTTCCATTGCGGTCTTCATAATTTCAGTTCCAAATTAAATAATCAATTGATATTGTGGCCATGACAATTTTGTAAAGACCCTAACACCAAGTTAAAAAGGGCTAAATTATAGCTGATTCTCCACAAATTGCACCAGATTCGATGTTAAATGCTGCTGTTTTGCCAATTGTTCAAACCAGGACTTATTATATTTTTTGAACGATTCGGTCAATGAAAAAAAATGTAATAAAACCTTTCCATCGATCTCACCGCGACCGTTCCAGTAGTACCACAACTGCCGTATAGAATGCTTCATGTCAAACGGCATAGTCAGTGTGTACAGATCCAAAAACGCATCGAGTTTTTGCCAATGCGCTTGATCCGTTTGCGGATAGATATTCCAGATAAAGGAGTTAGCGGCATACTGCGCTCGCACAAAAGAATCTTCGCCCCGAACAAAATTGATATCGCAACTGCAAAGCAATCGGTCATAGTCAGTCTGATCAAGAAACGGAATGATGAGGATGGTCAATCGCTGAAGTTGCATTTGTAGGCCAACTTCATAATGCGAATAATTCAATAATTGAGTGATTCGTTGAGCGATTTTTCCATCAGGAACGATGAGTGAAATCGGCACGGTCGATTCTGCTAGATGTTTTATTAAGCTTTCTAGCGGTGCGTGATCATAGCAAAATAAAGAAATGTAAATACAGCTGGGGAGATTGGTTGGAATATCCAATCGTTGTAGAAATGCTTGCCGTTGAAAAGCATCTTGCTGCGACGGATAGTTTTTTTCTCGAATTAATCCGCCTGTGCCTGCCACAAAACCGGGGAAAAAACATGTTTTCACTAGCCCAGAACTTGGATGTGGAGAGGGAATTGCATGATAATGTTTTACCCAAGGCTCCGCGCTCAGATACTCTAAATTAATCCAAACCGTTGAATCATTTTGTTGCATTTTACGTAAATAATTTTTGGGCAATTGACATGCAAAGGCTTCAATAACCACTTCTGCAGGTTCGATTTGCTCAAATGTCGCGATGTCATTTGACCAGAAACATACCTCTATTCCTTGAATCATTTGATAGGATACATTGGTTTTTACTGTCGGTTCTAAACGGGCAAAACGCTGTAAATCATTTACCCACAATCGAACGATCTGTCCATATTCATGCGAGAGTTGCCGACTTAAACGCCAGCACACACCGATATCGCCGTAATTATCGATGACGGTACAAAATATATCCCAGCGCCGAGGCATGTTTATTATTTGATTCGAAAAGACAGCACACGTCGGAAAAATTATTTCTCAACGACGGTAGCAAAAACATCGTGCGCATCCGATTGGGTGATTTTGACCGTGATAAAATCTCCTGGCTGACCGCAATTTTCTTGTTCGATATACACGACGCCATCGATTTCCGGGGCATCCGCACTGCTTCTAGCGATTACTTGTCCATCGACCACGTCATCAATCATGACGGTCATCGTTTTGCCAATTTTACTGGCGAGGCGATTGCGGCTAATTTCTTCTTGCAATTGCATAAAACGTTGATGACGCTCTTCTTTAATTTCATCGGTAACTGGATTGGGCAGCGTATTTGCTGCGGCGCCTTTTACCGGAGAATAGGTGAAACAACCGACTCGATCGAGTTGTGCTGCTTGCAAGAATTCGAGTAACTCTTCAAACTCGGCTTCTGTTTCCCCAGGAAATCCTACGATAAACGTGCTTCGTAAGGTAATATCCGGACATATCTCACGCCAGCGCTGAATTCTAGCCAAATTATTCTCGGCATTTGCCGGTCGCTTCATGGCTTTCAGTATGCGGGCATTGGCATGCTGAAACGGTACATCTAAATAAGGCAAGATGCTGCCTTGCGCCATCAAGGGAATGATTTCATCAACATGTGGATAAGGATAAACGTAATGCAGACGCACCCAGACACCCAACGAACCCAGTTCTTGTGATAATTCGGTGAGTCGCGTCTTGATCGGCCTGCCTTGCCAGAATCCAGTGCGATATTTAATGTCGACACCATAAGCGCTGGTGTCTTGAGAAATAATTAATAACTCTTTCACACCCGCATTAACCAAATGTTCCGCTTCTTGCATGACCTGATGAATCGGACGGCTCACTAAATCGCCGCGCATGGAAGGAATAATACAAAAGGTACAACGGTGATTACACCCTTCGGATATTTTGACATACGCATAATGTCTCGGTGTTAAACGAATTCCCTGCGGTGGAATCAAGCTCGTGTATGGATCATTTGGCTGCGGTAAATGCGTATGTATCGCCGACATGACTTCCGGCAATGCTTGTGGCCCAGTTACGGCAAGCACTTGGGGATGTGCTTTTTTTACCACCTCACCATCTTCTTTGGCGCCTAGGCAGCCTGTTACAATAACTTTACCGTTTTCCGCCAACGCCTCGCCGATGGCATCGAGTGATTCTTCCACAGCACTATCAATGAAGCCACAGGTATTGACCACCACCAAATCGGCATCTTGGTACGAAGGCGATATTTCATATCCTTCTGCGCGTAATTGCGTTAAGATTTGCTCTGAGTCGACGAGCGCTTTAGGACAACCGAGCGAAATGAAGCCGATTTTTTGTGAAGCTGATTTTAATGATGTCATTTAAGAGGCACAGTGGAAAAATAATAGAATATGGATAAGCATACGATCAAATATGCGTTAATCGTAATTTTACACATACTAGCCCTTGCACCTCTAACGCTTTTTGCACAAATTGACTGTGAGACATTGCCACGCATCGCTTTTTTACCGGATGATTTGAAAATTAATCAGCAGCATATTTTTTGTGGTGAGTGGGATCGTGATCGGCCGAAAGGCTTCCATGCACAACCGAATGGTAAAAATCCTTCCTCCGTTGCGCGACTCTTTATACAAAGCAAACCTAATAAAGCAGGCGTTTATACCATTCGTTGGAAACATTCTCGAAATCCCAGCAGAGAAAAGTTTTCTTCGATGTTTCCGGATCAATGTAGCCAACAGGAGGTTTTGAATTCGATACAGTATGCAAGCAAACATGAAATACCCTGTCCTTCGAATTCGCCCGGTTGGCTTCAGTGTGGAAGAAATAGGCCGTCGGCTGTTTCCCAAAAAGACGACTTGCCGTATTGCAGTGACAACGATACATTCTTTACAATAGGCCTTGCGTTTGATCGCAAGGGAATAATCAATACCGCTTTTCCTTTTTTCGAATGACTATCGACAATACTTTTAGTTGGCCAGGTTATCATCCTGAAGAAGCTGTGCATCGTTTAATCGCCGCTTATCTAACCATTGATATTCAGCAGAATATCAAAGAAACAAGGGCTTTGCTGCGTAAAATTGATGCTGTTGGCGCACGGAAGATACCAAATTGGGAACGTATCGGCAATGCGTATTTTTTGCGTGTCTATCCAGAGTATGTTCAGATCGAGGAAGAATTCTCGGATGAGGTCGATCTGCCAGAAAAAATACCGTTGCCTTTATTTAAAAGCGCGCTACTTTCTTGGCAGAAACACATTTCGACATAGCTGATGATGTTCTATTGTGGATTTTCATAATCGATCCCAGTCATATTTCCCGCCATCTTCTTTTCCCTGATTTCTTTGATATTTCCTAATTGATTTAAACGATTGGCTGTATCTTCGATTAATTCATTAAGTTTGCTGGATGAATCGGGTGATAATGTTTGATTTCTCTCAATTTCTAATTGGAAGTATTGAAGATTATTGAGAAAATTTCCGGTGATATGTTGCACCGTTAGCATGGTCGATTTTAATACTTTTAACTTCTCGTTTTGAATTTCTGCATCGCGTAGTGATTGTAGAATTTGCAAGTGTTGTTGATGGAGTTGATGATCTTTGTTGCGCTGTTTTAAAGCCAGGATAGCGGTTACCCAAATTGCAAAAATACTTAATGCACGATTGGCAACAACTTGATATTTCAAAGCATCACTCAAAGGCGATCCCCAATAGCCCAATAAAACAAAAACCGTGCAGGCCGTTGCAATAATCAGCGTGAAACGGTTTTCGGGAGATTTTAATGACACCAGCACTACCGCCACATAAGCCACACCCACAGCGATTCCAAGCGGAATCACCAGATCAATCGTTAGAATAACGATGGCAAGGCAACTGCAAGTGAAATATAACTTTTCAGTGGTGTCGCTAATGGATACAGCATTGATCAAATCATTGTTGTTTTTCATGTTTTCGATTCATACAGCAAGGATTGAGCTTCACGCAATAAAAAATCTCTGAACGTATTTGCAACACTCGACAGCCGTTTATTTTTACGATTCACAACATGCCAATACCGCATGATTGGAAAATCCTGAATGTCTAAAATTTTTAAACGATTCGTTTCAAGTTCTAATTCAACGGTATGTTTCGACATAATACCTAATCCCATGCCTGCTTGAACAGCCTGTTTGATCGCTTCTGTGGTATCCGTCTCCATGCCTTTGTTGAGATTAATCTTATGCGTAGTAAAAAAACGTTCCATGGCATCGCGTGTTCCTGAGCCTGATTCTCGCACCAAAAATATTTCTTTTGCTAATTTTTTTACCGCAATATTTTTTTCCTGACATAAAGGATGATTAGGCGGGGCGACCACAACTAACGGGTTTTCCATGAATGACTGACTATCGATATCCAAATTACCAGGAGGTTGTCCCATAATGGCCAAATCAATCAAATTATCGTTGAGTTGCCTTAAAACTGCTTCACGATTGGACACATTTAAGCTGACAGTTACACCCTTATAGCGTTGACAAAACTTTGCCAATAAATGCGGTGCAAAATAATTGGCGGTAGTGACTACCGAAATATTCAATTTACCGCGCTCCATACCTTTCAGTTCATCTAAGGCAACCTCCATGTCGGATAGCTGTTGCGATATTGCGCGGCTGTATTGATAGAGTTCTTTTCCAGCTTCGGTCAAATAAATGCGCTTACCGAGTTGTTCAAACAACGGCAAATCTATGTTATCTTCTAATTGTTTGATTTGCATGGAAACCGCAGGCTGAGTCAGATGAAGTTCGCTGGCTGCACCTGAGTAACTTAGGTTTCTCGCAACCGATTCAAACACTTTTAGTTGTCGTAAAGTGATATGTAACATGATGTATCAAGTCAGTGGGTTTTCAATCATAAGTAATACCTTATCATAAATATCAGTAATATTGATTTGTGCTTATAGATTTTTATCGCTATAGTGCAAGTTATCAAGTAGTAGTAATTGTAGTTAATTAGTGACATTTAGTAATACATATCCTCTCGTTACTTTTGGTACTTCTGTGCTGATTTTGAGTGGAATTTAATTGGAGAAAATACTATGGCAAAGACATATAACGCAGGTGTTAAAGAATACCGCCAAACTTATTGGATGCCCGAATATCAACCTTTGGATACCGATATTCTAGCCTGCTTCAAAATTACACCACAGCCCGGCGTGGATCGTGAAGAAGCTGCTGCAGCCGTTGCTGCTGAATCTTCTACCGGTACTTGGACTACCGTTTGGACCGATTTGTTAACTGATTTGGATTATTATAAAGGCCGTGCATATCGCATTGAAGATGTGCCTGGTGACGATACTTGTTTTTATGCGTTTATTGCATACCCGATCGATTTGTTCGAAGAAGGATCTGTTGTCAACGTGTTTACCTCCCTTGTTGGTAACGTGTTCGGCTTCAAAGCAATTCGTGGGTTACGTCTGGAGGACGTCCGTTTTCCAATCGCCTATGTGAAAACTTGTGGAGGTCCTCCTCACGGTATTCAAGTTGAACGAGACATGCTGAATAAGTATGGCCGTGCGCTGCTTGGATGTACCATTAAACCAAAATTAGGTTTATCGGCAAAAAATTATGGTAGAGCTGTATATGAATGTTTGCGTGGCGGTCTTGACTTAACCAAAGACGATGAGAACGTGAATAGTCAACCTTTCATGCGTTGGCGTCAACGTTTTGACTTTGTGATGGAAGCCATTCACAAAGCAGAACGTGAAACCGGCGAACGTAAAGGTCACTATTTGAACGTAACGGCACCAACACCAGAAGAAATGTACAAACGTGCGGAATATGCTAAAGAAATCGGCGCTCCGATTATTATGCATGACTACATTACTGGTGGTTTCTGTGCTAATACTGGATTGGCAAACTGGTGTCGCAACAACGGTGTATTACTGCATATTCACCGTGCAATGCATGCGGTTATTGACCGTAATCCACATCATGGTATTCACTTCCGTGTGCTTACTAAAATTCTTCGCTTATCGGGCGGCGATCATCTCCACTCAGGTACCGTTGTTGGTAAATTGGAAGGCGACCGAGGTGCTACGTTAGGCTGGATCGATTTGATGCGTGATAGCTTCATTAAAGAAGATCGCAGTCGCGGCATTATGTTTGATCAAGATTGGGGTTCTATGCCCGGCGTATTCCCAGTTGCTTCTGGCGGTATTCACGTTTGGCACATGCCTGCGCTGGTTGCTATTTTTGGTGACGATGCGTGTTTGCAATTCGGTGGCGGTACCTTAGGTCATCCTTGGGGTAATGCTGCTGGTGCAGCGGCAAATCGCGTGGCATTAGAAGCTTGCGTAGAAGCGCGTAACCAAGGCATAGAAATCGAGAAAAAAGGTAAAGAAATTCTAACTGCTGCTGCAAAACATAGCCCAGAACTGAAAATTGCTATGGAAACTTGGAAAGAAATCAAGTTTGAATTCGATACCGTTGACAAACTGGATGTAGCGCATAAATAACAACATTATTTCCGGTACCGCTTCAATGTTGTACCGGAGATCGTAAATTGATTGATCAGGAGTGTATCACCATGTCAGAAATGTTAGATTATAAAAGTCGCCTTAGCGATCCTGCGAGCCGTAAATTTGAAACATTTTCATATTTGCCTGCAATGAGCGAAAAACAAATCAAGCAGCAAGTAGAATTTATTGTAAAAAAAGGATGGAATCCAGCCATTGAGCACATTGAACCCGAATATCTCATGGACAATTACTGGTACATGTGGAAATTACCGATGTTTGGTGAAACTGATGTCGCTCGGATTCTGCAAGAAGCCGAAGCCTGTCATAAAGCTAATCCTAAAAATCATGTGCGTTTGATTGGCTATGATAACTTCGCGCAAAGCCAAGGCGCGTCAATGGTGATATACCGCGGAAAAACGGTGTAAGCGGAAAAACGGGGTTCTTCTAACCCATGAAACCCCCTTTCCTCTTACTAGAGGCAGGGGGTTTTTTTCCGCCTTAAAATTTCTTCAAAATGATAAGCATAAATCATTAATGCTCCCTAATACGGAGCGTGCTCAAAATAATTGAAAAGGCATTAATACAGGAGTTCACCATGAGTAAAGCCATCGATCAATACCGTGTTAGCAAAGAACCTTATTATCATCCCGTTGCTGATGAAGTGAAATTATACGAAGCGGCTTATTCAGTACGCATGCCGATGATGCTGAAAGGTCCAACCGGTTGCGGTAAGACTCGTTTTGTCGAATACATGGCGTGGAAGCTGAAGAAACCATTGATTACCGTAGCTTGTAACGAAGATATGACCGCATCCGATCTGGTTGGGCGTTTCTTGTTGGATGCTAGCGGTACGCGTTGGCAGGATGGTCCTCTCGCCGTTGCTGCTCGTTACGGCGCTATTTGCTATCTGGACGAAGTGGTGGAAGCGCGTCAAGATACGACCGTCGTGATACATCCCTTAACCGATAATCGCCGTGTTCTCCCTCTCGAAAAGAAAGGTGAATTAATTCAAGCACACGCTGATTTTCAAATTGTTATTTCGTATAACCCGGGTTACCAAAGCTTGATGAAAGACTTGAAACAATCGACCAAACAGCGTTTTGGTGCGTTGGATTTTAATTACCCAAGCCATGATATTGAAAGTGAAATTGTCGCGCACGAATCAGGCGTTTCACACGAAATTGCTGAAAAATTAGTGTCGATCGCAGAGCGCGCGCGTAATCTTAAAGGACACGGATTGGATGAAGGCATTTCCACCCGGATGCTTATCTATGCAGGCAGCTTAATTGCCAAAAAAGTAGAAGCACATGCGGCATGCCGCGTTGCATTAGTGCGCCCTATTACGGATGACCCCGATATGCGTGATGCATTGGATGCTGCTGTTAGTACGTTTTTCAATTAAGTAATTGGTAGAAACAGTTATTGATTCGCACAATAAACGGATGTTTGTATGACTATCAATCTGGATGACTATAAAGAATTATTAGAGGATCTGGAGCCAGAATCCATTGAATTGTTGCATCACGCATGGCCGGAAGCAATTAAAGTCTTCTCACCCCGTGGCTTGGATAATTACTTAAAAGGTGTTTCCGCCATTCGGGGATTAGGCCGAGGACGCAGTCTAGTCGATTGTTGGATTAACGAAGTTCCATTAGTCGCTAAGGAAATTGGCGAAGATATTATTGGTGATTTGGCCACCTCATTATTGTCATTAGCATCGAGAACCTCTGGCGCAGTGATCGAATTAGTCTTATCCACTGCACCGACTGCGGCCAAACGGCTTGGTGACGCGCATTTGTTTCAAAATTATCTACAATTTTTGAATACACTGATTGCACAAGCGCCACGTGGTATCCGTCCAATGTTGAACAAATTAGATGTACTGTTCGGCCAGTTGACCTTAGGTGGTTTGCGCCGTTGGGCGATGTGGGGAGCACACGCGTATCGTACCGACTATGAGGAACAAATACGTTACTTTGACTTGGAGTCAAAAGAATCTCTTGCAGTGCTGCAAAAGGAGCGTAAAGGAACGTTATTTGTCGATGTGCAGCGACGTATCAATATGTATCTGCGTGCGCTTTGGGGGCGAGATTTCTTCATGAAACCGACTTCCGGTGATTTTGAAACGCGCGAAGGTTACAAACCGTTTATTGAAAACTACTTCATTCATTTGCCGGACGCTTATGATAATGTCGGCGATATTTCCGCTGTGGAAGTTTATCGCGCGGCTGCTGCGCATGCCGCAGCGCATCTGGTTGAAACGAAACAACCGATTTCGGCAGAAAGCTTAAATCCAATGCAAATGGCGGTTATTTCCGTTATTGAAGATGCACGCATCGAAGAATTATCAATTCGACGTTTTCCTGGGCTACGCAAAACCTGGGCAGCGTTACATACGGTAACACCCGATCTGAATGTTACTATGGGTAATTATTTAGATCGCTTGGCTCGCGCCTTACTAGACCCGGAATATCAAGATAAAGATCCATGGATCAAAGAAGGACGCAAGTTATTTAAACTCGCGCAAGATAAGCTCGATTCGCACAAAATTTCTTGGGATATTGGCGTACAACTTGCGCATAGCTTTATCAGTAAAAGTATACCGTTCAATATTCGCACCGATGTATTAAGCGCCCCGTATCGGGATGACAATCGATATTTCTGGGAATTTGAGGAATTTGATTTCAACAAATCCATTTCTGCTGGCTATGAAGCACCTAAACAAATTCGCAAGTATGTGAATGTCATGGAATTTGCAAATGAAGTGGAAGTAGAAACCGCTGGTGACGATGCACAAGAAATATGGGTCATGGGTAGTGAATTCTTTCCTTATGAAGATAACGGTGTTTCATTCAACGAATCAGAAGGAAAAGAACCGGTTTCAGCTCCGTATCATTATTCTGAATGGGACTATCAGATTCAGTTGGAACGTCCCGATTGGGCAACAGTGCAAGAAAAACGTGCAAAATTAGGTGATATGCTTTGTATCGATGAAATTGCTCAGCAATACAAACGTGAAATTGCCCGGATGAAATTTTTACTCGACGCAATGCAGCCGCAAGGCACACGTCGCATTCGGAAACTCGAGGACGGCGATGAAATCGACATCAATGAAGCGATTCGCTCGATGATTGATATTCGCATGGGTATGCACCCAGATCCGCGCATTATGATGCGTTCGGTGCGAAAAGTGCGTGACATTTCAGTGCTGGTTTTGCTGGATCTGTCTGAGTCAACCAATGAAAAAGTAGCAGGTCACGACTACAGTGTGCTTGATTTAACTCGCCAGGCGACAGTGCTGCTTGCCAATGCGATTAATAAAATCGGCGATTCTTTTGCCATTCATGGTTTTTGTTCAGATGGGCGTCACGATGTAGAATATTATCGTTTCAAGGATTTTGAACAACCTTATGATGAAATTCCCAAAGCACGATTAGCGGGAATGACAGGACAACTTTCCACTCGAATGGGCGCTGCGATGCGTCACGCCAGTCATTATCTGAAATTGCAAAAATCCGCAAAAAAATTGCTGCTCGTTATTACCGATGGTGAACCTGCAGACGTGGATGTGCGTGATCCCCAATACTTACGTCACGACACCAAAAAAGCGGTCGAAGAAGCTGGCCGTGCAGGCATCGTCACTTACTGTATGAGTTTAGATCCACGCGCGGATCAATATGTATCACGCATTTTCGGTGAAAGAAATTATTTAGTAGTCGATCATGTTGAACGCTTACCGGAAAAATTGCCAATTCTTTATGCTGGATTGACAAGATAAGCTCATATACTTATTCTTGAAAAACATTGATCCATTCTAAAATACAATCTTTTGAAGCTACATTTAGCAAATTTTACACAACAAAATGTTTTCACCGGATATGGTGATGGTTATGTATCCATTAATCAGATTCGCTATGAAAAAAGTTTAATCGTATTGCCTGATCAGTTAATCGAGAATTGGCCTGTAAAATCAATATCTGAGATGAGGGCTGAACATTTTAATTGCTTATTGAATCATTCTGTTGAAATTCTTCTACTGGGGACCGGCAACAAGCATCAATTTCCTGATCATACGCTGATGATTGAAGTTTTAAGAATGAAAATCGGCATGGAAGTTATGGATACGCAAGCATGTTGCCGTACTTATAACATCCTGTTAGAAGAAGACCGTCGAGTAGCTGCCGCAATTATTATCTAACTGATTTCATTTCTCTTTTCTTGTAATAACCTATTTTCCTTATATTGCCGCATTTAGTATTTCCATAAATATCAACTACGACTAACTAGTAGTTTACTAGTATATTTCTAGGCAGGAATTAGCACACTTCTACCTAGGGAAATAACTCTTCAGTTCTTATCATATCTCTCAAGAAATAACTGAAACAACCGATTTTTTTAGTTCCTCTAATTAATTGTTTTCTGGAGATATGCTATGCAGACGTTACCAAAGCTTTTATTACTAATCTCTTTTCTTTTTGTAAGTACATTTTCGATAGTTGCTGTAAAAGCTAATCCTCTTTTATATCCTCAAATAGGCTCGCCTAATACGCAAACTTACAGTTTTACAGCTACAACGACTGGTGAAATTGGCGGTTATTTTTTAGGAAGTTCAGCCGCCTACACTAATACAGTATCTTTATTAATTAATGGTGTTATTACTCCGGAATCATCATCCGGCCTATTTAATAATCACACGTCAAATTTTGGGGATTATGTTGTGTTTGGATATGCTAATGCAGGGGATGTGTTAACTTTTCAAGTTAAAGTTGCTAACACCGGGCAAACTTGGTCATCTGATTTGTCAAAAAATAGTGATCACGTAAATCATCTTTTTTCTAAATCTTATAGTGGCGATGCGGATAACGGTCTACTACCAGCAGGAGCTTATTTAGGATTTGAAGATATTCAAGGTGGTGGCGATTTGGACTATAACGATGAAGCTTTTTTTGTAACTAATGTAACTGTCAGTCCAGTCCCGGAACCTGAAACCTACGCAATGCTATTAATAGGATTAGGTCTAATTTTTAGTTTCACAAAGCACAGCAGAAAAAGAATTACTGCGCAGTAGTGTTTAAATCAAAGCAGTTAAGATCATAAGTTGATGAGCTGAAATATTCGATATTTTGGTTCATCAGCTTATTATTTTTATTTTTCTTCGGCTGCTTATTTTCGTTCTTGTTAACCATGTTGTTTTAGAGAGTAATTGAGTAGTTTGTTCAATGAATCGTCTTTGCAGCTGTTGATACGTGTGAAATATATTCCATCACACGCATCTGATGCTATTTTATTTTGAGCTTATCGGAAGTTGTACAGCTATCAGCAACAGAGACTGATTTCTAGTTAATTTAATTATCATGTTATTTAATAATATAATTTTTATTTTATTCACAAAAGCTGTGGATAACTTTGTGAATAATTTGTAAATCAAGCTGCTTAATGTATGTATTTTTAGGAGTTTCTTTTAGTTGATTAATAATTCAACATGATAATTATTGTATATATATCAATATCTTATTTATTTTGAAATGAATTTTTGTAAACTAATTGTGTATTCGGTTTTTAAAGTATTGAGACTGTGGATTATTTGAATTGTCAAGAAGAATATTTTTGATCTATGTCAAATAGAATAATTTACAAATTAAAGTTATTCCTGCCAATTTTAGGATTTCAACAATATACGATCAGCACGATTCTAGATCGTGGTTTAGTCATTATATCGATAGCATAGCTGGGTTGCCTTCTCAAGTTGGTATTATTTTGCTTTTCGCATGAAAATATTGTGGTTCAATCAATTTTGGATGTGTTCTGAGAGTTGAGTAATTAACGAACTATCTCTAATTGCATATATAATTAATTGCGGTTAATCGTATGTTAAATTAATTGTTCAATAGATCTTGATTTATAACTACTCTTTATTATTCTCTGATCATGCGCCCCATTCGAAAATCTAGTAAATTGACCAATGTATGTTATGACATTCGTGGGCTTGTATTGGAGCGCGCGAAGCAGATGGAGGAAGAAGGTCATCATATCATCAAGCTAAACATTGGTAATCCTGCCACGTTTGGTTTTGATGTGCCCGAAGAGATCCTACAGGACGTTATTCGAAATTTGTCCGATGCTTCGGGATACTGTGATTCGAAAGGTTTGTTCGCTGCGCGCAAGGCGATCATGCATTACACACAAGAAAAGCAGATTAAAAACGTGCAATTGGACGATATTTTCATTGGCAATGGCGTATCGGAACTGGTGGTTTTAGCGATGCAAGCATTACTCGATAACGGGGATGAAGTACTGATTCCGATGCCAGATTATCCGTTATGGACGGCTGCAGTGGTATTGTCGGGTGGGGTAGGGCGTCATTATTTGTGCGATGAAGCATCGGATTGGTTGCCGGATTTAAATGATATGCGCGCCAAAATTAACGATAAGACACGCGCAATTGTGATTATCAATCCTAATAATCCCACCGGTGCTTTATATCCCAAGGAATTATTACTTGAAATTATCGAGATTGCACGTGAACATCAGCTCATTATTTATGCCGATGAAATTTACGACAAAATTCTTTATGATGGAGCGACGCATACCTCGATTGCGTCGCTGGCCGATGATGTGTTGTTTGTAACATTTAATGGATTGTCAAAAAATTACCGTGCAGCGGGTTTTCGTTCCGGTTGGGCGGTCGTATCCGGCGAAAAAAATCATGCGCGTGATTATATAGCTGGTTTGAACATGCTCGCATCAATGCGACTCTGTGCTAATGTGCCATCACAGTTTGGTATTCAAACGGCGTTAGGCGGTTATCAAAGTATCTACGATCTGACCTTGCCCACTGGGCGATTGATGCGGCAACGCGATACAGCTTGGCAATTGCTGACAGAAATTCCAGGCGTGACTTGCTATAAACCCAAAGCAGCCCTTTATCTGTTTCCCCGTTTGGATCCTGAACTCTATCCCATTAAAAATGATCAAGAGTTTGTGCTGAACTTATTGTTGGAAGAAAAGGTATTGTTGGTGCAAGGCAGTGGTTTTAACTGGAAGAATCCCGATCATTTTCGCGTGGTGTTTTTACCTAATGTGGACGATCTTACCGAAGCAATAGGCCGTATCGCGCACTTTTTGCAACGTTATCGCAAACGTCATCATACCGATCAAAAACATTCCGTCGCTTAACCTTTTCTGCGGCGGCTCATTTATAATCTGCAACCGATTACTATAATCTTTAATTTTTATGAAACCTATTCATATTGGTATTTTAGGACTGGGTACCGTCGGTGGCGGTACTTTTACTGTTCTTAAGCGAAATGGCGAAGAAATCGCACGTCGTGCAGGCCGGAAAATTGTCGTTAAAATGGTTGCTGACAAGGATCTGGAAAAAGTTCGTGAGTTGGTGGGCAACGATGCAATCATCACGGATAACGCGCATGAAGTGACTTGCAATCCCGATATTGATATCGTCGTGGAATTGATCGGCGGACAAACTATCGCAAAAGAATTGATTTTGGAAGCGATTGCGCATGGCAAGCATGTCGTCACCGCAAACAAAGCATTGTTGGCGAATCATGGCACTGAGATTTTTGCCGCAGCTCGCGCAAAAGGCGTGATTGTGGCATTCGAAGCGGCAGTAGCGGGCGGTATTCCTATTATCAAGGCATTACGTGAAGGATTGACAGCGAATCGCATTACCTGGATTGCCGGAATTATTAATGGTACGGCTAATTTTATTCTGTCCGAAATGCGTGAAAAGGGGCTTGCATTTAATGAAGTCTTGGCGCAAGCCCAAAAACTGGGTTATGCCGAAGCTGACCCGACCTATGATATCGAAGGAATTGATGCCGCGCATAAAATCACGTTAATGTCGGCGATTGCATTTGGTATCCCTGTGCAGTTTGATAAAGTTTATACCGAAGGAATTACCAAGTTAACGAGTGAAGATATTCAATATGCGGAAGAATTAGGGTATCGGATCAAATTGCTGGGAATTACTAAGCGCACGGAGAAAGGAATTGAGCTGCGTGTGCATCCAACCCTTATTCCAATCAAGCGTTTGATTGCAAACGTAGAAGGCGTGATGAATGCCGTGGTGGTGAAAGGGGATGCGGTGGGGGCAACGTTGTATTACGGTGCGGGTGCGGGTGCCGAGCCGACGGCAAGTTCTGTTATCGCGGATTTAGTGGATGTGGCGCGCATGCAAACGGCTGATCCGATGCATCGCGTACCTACCTTGTCATTCCAACCGGATTTACTGTCCGATACGCCGATGTTATCCATGGATGATGTGGAAACTTCGTATTATTTGCGCATGCAAGTCGTGGATAAACCTGGAGTCATGGCGGAAATTACACGGATTTTGGCGGATAATCATATTTCTATCAGCGCCATGATTCAAAAAGAAGCCAGTGACGATTCAGACAAAGTGAGCATTATTATGTTGACGCATACTACGCTTGAAAGAAGCATTAATGTTGCCATTAAAGGCATCGAATCACTACCGGTTGTAACGAATCAAGTGTTTCGCATCCGTATCGAAGAATTGAATAAATAACAATAACATGCGTTATATTTCTACCCGTGGCGGAATGCTGCCAAAAACATTTTCTGAAATCCTATTGAGTGGATTATCTTCCGATGGTGGATTGGCGATTCCTGAAAAATATCCCAAAATTAGCTTGACTGAGCTTAATAATTGGCGTGATTTGGGTTACCAAGATTTAGCGTTTGAAATCATTTCTCGGTTTGTTGATGATATTCCGGCAGAAGATTTGCGGCGAATCATTGCTCAAACCTATACCACAGAAGTTTTTGGTAATGCAGATATTACACCGTTGAAAACCCTAGAACCTGGCTTCCATATTTTAGGATTATCCAATGGGCCTACGCTTGCTTTTAAAGATATTGCCATGCAATTGCTGGGTAACTTGTTTCAGTATCAGCTCGATAAAACGGGTGAAGAGCTCAATATTCTAGGTGCGACATCGGGCGATACGGGCTCAAGTGCTGAGTATGCCATGCGTGGCAAACGCGGCATTCGAGTTTTTATGCTATCGCCCTTCGGTAAAATGAGCCGTTTTCAAACTGCGCAGATGTTTTCATTGCAGGATAAGAATATCTTTAACATTGCCATACGTGGCGTATTTGATGATTGTCAGGACATCGTCAAAGCAGTCAGCAATGATCATGCTTTCAAACAAGCGCATCGAATTGGTACGGTCAACTCAATCAACTGGGCGCGTATCGTTGCACAAATTGTGTATTACTTTAAAGGCTATTTTGCAGCGACCAAAGCTAATGATGAACAGGTTTCATTTGCGGTTCCTTCTGGAAATTTTGGTAATATTTGTGCCGGGCATGTCGCGAGAATGATGGGGTTGCCAATTAAACGTTTAATTTTGGCGACGAATGAGAATGACGTACTCGATGAATTTTTTATGACTGGTGTTTATCGTCCACGTGCTACGACCGAAACCAAACATACCAGTAGCCCATCGATGGATATCTCAAAAGCCTCAAATTTTGAGCGATTTATTTTTGATTTGACGGATCGTGATGCAAGTCAAGTCGCGCAATGGTGGTCAGTCGTTGATCAAGGCAAATCTTTCGATATATCCAGCACGTCACTATTCAATAAAATCAAAGACTTTGGATTTGTTTCTGGTAGCAGCAATCATGCCTCAAGAATTGCGACGATTCGTGATATCTATCAGCGTTATCAAGTATTGGTTGATACGCATACGGCTGATGGGTTAAAAGTAGGGCAAGCGTATCGTGAAAATGGAATTCCTTTGATATGCTTGGAAACCGCTTTGCCCGTGAAATTTTCTGAAAGCATACAAGAAGCTATCGGCCATGAACCTAAGCGACCGTCAGGCTTTGAAAACTTGGAAGACTTACCCCAACGTTTCGTGGTTAAAGAAGCGAATGCAGAAACGATTAAGTTCTATATTAACGAGCAATGCCATGCTTGAACATAGACTGGCAATCGTGATCAATAAATTTTTCCATTCCTTGCTTAGCTAATATTTATCTTTTTTTTCGCTGTAGCCTTTGCTGGACATAGTCTAGATCGCCACAAGATTTTAGAATTCATCATGAGTGCTTTTAAAACCATATTGCAGCGTGTTTTATAACATGAAAACTAACGTGAAACTATTGTCATTGTCGTACATTCTTGTGTTTGATGTAGCTTGTTCGACGGTGGCTTATGCGGCCAGTGAGGAAATAGTCGATGAAGCTATATTCGAAGGCTGGCAAATATTCGCAGACACATGTGGTTCATGCCATGGTAGATTTGGTGAAGGAAAAATCGCGCCAGACCTAACAAAAAATATCAAAAATCTGTCCGAGGTCGAATTTGCTCATGTTGTCGCAAATGGGAAAGGATTGATGCCGCCTTGGAAAGGTAACGAAGAAGTAATGAAAAATATGCAGAATATGTATCGCTATCTTAGCGCGCGATCAAATGGAGAGATTGTTGAAGGGGTTCCTACAAAAAATTAAAAAGACAGTAATTTGATATTACTGTCTTTTTAATAGAGTGGCTAATAGCGTTATTTAAGATAAGCGACCTCTTGATTAGAGCTGGTATTTACATTGTTTTGATTGTTTTCTAATGCGGCCATTTTTCTATGGTACTGTGCTTTTTCTAAAGCATTATTCATTGCTTTTTCATGCTCACGGGCATTAGCTTTTGCGTGTGATTGTTCTGCTAACCCTTGAGGACCGAAATAAAATGAGTGGTTTTCGTATTCTTCAAGAATAGCTTGATTATGTTCTAATCTAGCTTGTTCTTCTTTTGCTTGAGCTTCGTAATATTTGACTAATGCAACGTGATCTTTGCTATCAATGCCTTCAACTTCTGAAGCATGGGTGGATTTGATGGTTAACAAGCCTAAAAAAGCAAATGTAACGATAAATGCGCTTACTAGATTTACTGTTTTCATGATTAGTTACTCCCCAAAAAAAATTACGATGGGTGTACTTTAACAACATGAAAGTTTTTTTTGTATCCAGAAAACTATTATTCTGATCTAAAGGAAACTCTTAGATATTAACGTCATGTTTATCAACTGATAATCTTCGGCTGGCTATTTTATATATAGCAGAAATAGTGAGTACGTGTTTGCATTATAGTCAATAGTACAATATTCACATACTCACATTTTTTAGATAAATTTAATTAGTGGTTTTTGCGCTTTCTTTGTTAATTTCAGTGCACTTATCAATAAATGCTTGACGTGCAGCTTCATCATTTTTAAAAGCGGTTAGCGATGATTCCATTCCTCTTCCAGAACAATTCGCCGCATCGGGTTGGGGAACGCCGCCACACCCTATGAGTGCGATACTAAGACCGATGATGCAAACAACGCTAGTTATATGATTCATTTGATTCTTCCTTATAAAAATTCTTTATGGCTTGATCTACAATCAATTTTAATTTTTTAATCACCTGATGTTGGCTCAACCACACGAACCTAACAGCGTAATTTTACCTGAATATGGCCTTGAATTCTTGATGAGTTTATGGGCGAATTAGAATTGATATAAAAAATAATAAATAAGATTTTTTAAATGATAATATTCGCCTTCAGCGTTATGGCGATGGCTATATTTTTGTTGATATTTCCAGTTATACTAAGAACAGCAATCAATCAAATATTCTGTAATGGTAATGTCATTTCGCAGTTCTGTATTGTGTTGTGATAATTCTGAATTGTCATGCATCAGCATTCGTATCATTAATAATCGGAGTTAACATGAAATTTTCTATTTACCGCTATGATCCCGATAAAGATGAAAAACCCTACATGCGCGATTATGATGTGCAATTGGCCAGTACGGATAAAATGCTGTTAGACGCATTGCTCCGTATCAAGTCAACCGATGACAGTTTGAGTTTGCGCCGTTCTTGCCGGGAAGGCGTGTGCGGATCCGATGCGATGAATATTAATGGTCGAAACGGATTGGCGTGTATTACGCCGATTAGCAGTTTGAAAGAGCCTGTTGAGATACGCCCGTTGCCGGGTTTGCCCGTAATTCGGGATCTGATTGTCGATATGACGCAATTTTTTCAACAATACCACTCAATCAAGCCGTATTTAATTAACAATGATCCACCGCCAGAAACCGAACGCTTGCAATCTCCAGAAGATCGGGCAAAGCTCGATGGGGCCTACGAGTGTATTTTATGCGCGTGCTGTACGACGTCATGTCCTTCGTTTTGGTGGAATCCTGATAAATTTGTCGGACCTGCTGGTTTGTTGCAGGCGTATCGTTTTCTTGCAGATAGCCGCGATCAAGCAACATCTGAGCGCTTGGATAATTTAGAAGATCCTTACAGGCTATTTAGATGCCACTCCATCATGAATTGCGTAGATGCTTGTCCCAAAGGTTTAAATCCAACGAATGCGATCGGCAAAATCAAAGATATGATGGTCAAAAGAATGGTATGAGAGAACTTGAGCGCGCGCGCTGGCGGTGCCGGCGTGGAATGCTTGAGTTGGATATCGTTTTGCAACGTTTCATCGATAACGATTACAAAAAATTAAGCACGCAACAACTGCAGCAATTTGAACGATTACTTGATTTACCTGACCAGGATTTATGGAGTTTGATTACAGGTCGTCAAGTAACCAGCGACGAAAATTTGTCGACTGTATTGAATTTACTGCAAAAGAACTGACTTTCTGACGGTATTCATGAAATTCATAAATGTGCATTTTGTGAATATTGCATACTAATCGACTATGAGCAATAAGTGAGGAAGTGACATGGTACAAAAAACAGCAACTTTGAATCTTAACAATGGCACCGCGCCTATTGAGTTACCGGTTTTATCTGGAACGATGGGGCCTGACGTTATTGATATCCGTACGCTACATAAACAAAGTGGCATGTTTACCTATGATCCTGGTTATTTATCCACCGCCAGTAACAATTCCTCAATTACCTTCATTGATGGTGAAAAAGGGATTTTGTTGTATCGCGGTTATCCCATTGAACAATTGGCCATGCATTGTGATTTTGTCGATGTTTGCTATTTATTGATGAATGGCGAATTACCAACGCCACAACAAAAAGCTAGTTTTGATGGCGCCATTAAAGAGCATTCCATGTTGCATGAACAATTGGTTCGGTTTTTTAATGGTTTCAGACGCGATGCTCACCCAATGGCGGTGATGGTGGGTGTGGTTGGCGCACTTTCTGCATTCTACCATGAAGCGCTGAATATTTCTGATCCTGCTTATCGGCAACAATCGGCTTTTCGCTTGATTGCGAAATTACCGACTATCGCAGCCATGGCTTACAAATATAATATTGGCCAACCTTATGTGTATCCAAAAAATCGCTTGAGTTACGCGGAAAATTTCTTGCATATGATGTTTTCCGTACCTTCCGAAGAATATACCACCAACCCTGTGATCGTTCGGGCATTGGATCGTATTTTGATTTTACATGCGGATCACGAACAAAATGCTTCAACCTCAACGGTGCGTTTAGTCGGTTCTAGCGGAGCCAATCCATTTGCCTGTGTTTCTGCGGGAATATCGTGCTTATGGGGACCTGCGCATGGTGGTGCAAACGAAGCTTGCTTGAATATGTTGGAAGAAATCGGCGATGTCTCGCGCATCGACGAATATATCAATCGTGTCAAAGCCAAAGACAGCAACTATCGTTTAATGGGATTTGGTCATCGGGTATACAAAAATTTTGACCCGCGCGCCAAATTGATGCGTGAAACTTGTCATGAGGTTTTAAATGAATTAGGTCTAGAGAACGATCGCTTATTTAGATTGGCTCTGCAACTGGAAAAAATTGCTCTGGAAGATGAATATTTCATTTCCAGAAAACTGTACCCTAATGTGGATTTTTATTCTGGCATCGTGCAACGCGCACTTGGCATACCGACCATCATGTTTACAGCGATTTTCGCGATGGCGAGGACCGTCGGTTGGGTGGCACAATGGAGTGAAATGGTTTCTGATCCAGATTACAAAATTGGCCGTCCGCGTCAGTTATATATGGGTGCGGCAAAGCGTGATATTCCCGAAGCATTTTGTAAAAAATAATTTGTTTTTTAACAGGCTTGTCTAAACGTATGAGTAATCCGTTGATGGATCAATCTGTCTTATGTGGCGAGAACGCTTCGTTTATTGAAGCGATGTATGAAGAATATTTGCACGATCCGTATTCTGTGTCGCAGATTTGGCGTGACTACTTCGACTCGATTACAAATCATGTATCCGATGCTAAAGGCGATTCACAACCGTCAAGTAGTACTTTCAATTCGCCTGGGTCGGTTGCTCAACTATCATTAAAATCATCGAATCAACCAGCAACTCAAACGGATGACCGTAAGCAAGTTGCCGTATTGCAATTAATTAACAACTATCGTTATCGCGGTCTAAATCAAGCAAAACTTGATCCATTGGGTTTGGTACAAAAAACAGAGGTAAAAGAATTAGATCCGGCTTACTTCGGTTTTACCGAAGAAGATATGGACAAAGTATTTAACAGCGGTTCTCTTGTTTGTCCCGAACATGCCACATTGCGCGATATGTTGCAGATCTTGCGCGACACTTACTGCGGTTCAATCGGCGCAGAATATATGTATATTTCTGCAGTAGAGCAAAAGCGATGGATCCAAGGGCGTTTAGAAGGATATCGATCGAATCCCAACTATTCGGATGAATATAAGCGTCATATTTTAGAACGGCTGGTGGCTGCAGAAGGGCTCGAACGTTATTTACACAATCGTTACGTAGGGCAAAAACGTTTTTCAGGGGAAGGCAATGAAAGCTTAATTCCTTTATTGGACGGTTTGATTCAACGCGCAGGGGCATTTGGTGTCGGTCAGATTGTCATGGGCATGGCGCATCGTGGGCGTTTAAATGTGTTGGTGAATACGCTGGGAAAAATGCCCGCGGATTTATTCCGAGAATTTGAAGGCAAGCATGCGCAAGATTTGCCTTCTGGAGATGTTAAATACCATCAAGGCTTCTATTCTGCTGTCAATACCAAAGGTGGTATTGTGCGGTTAGCATTGGCATTCAATCCTTCTCATTTGGAAATTGTTAATCCGGTCGTTGAAGGATCGGTACGAGCTCGTCAACATGCATTAAAAGATTTGAGCGGTGATAAAGTGTTACCCATTTTGATCCATGGCGATGCTGCTTTTGCAGGGCAGGGCGTGGTGATGGAAACGCTTAATTTATCGCAGACTCGTGGATTTGGTACCGGTGGAACGGTTCATATCATTATCAATAATCAAATCGGGTTTACTACGTCTGATCCTCGCGATAGCCGGTCAACGCTGTATTGCACAGACGTGGCAAAAATGATCGAAGCGCCGATTTTTCATGTCAACGGTGATGATCCTGAAGCGGTGATGATGATTGGCGAATTAGCATTTGATTTTCGCATGCGCTTTCATAAAGATGTCGTGATCGACCTCGTTTGTTTTCGAAAACTGGGACATAACGAACAAGATGAACCCATGGTCACGCAACCTCGCATGTATCAAATCATTAACAAACATCCGGGCACGCTAAAACTATACATCGAGAAACTGAATGCGGCTGGCGTGATCAGTCAAAAAGATGCTGAATCGATGATTGAGGCCTATCGTAACGCAATGGATGCGGGTACCAACCCAAATAAAACGATTTGCTACGATTATAAGCCGATGGGAGAGTGGGCGCCTTACCGAGAACCCATTAAATGGAATAAAAAAATCACCACCAGTGTTCCAGTTAAAGTTTTAAAAAATCTGTCTGAACGATTAACCGATATTCCCAAGGATTTTAAATTGCACTCCCGGGTCGAGAAAATCATAGCGGATCGTCGAGCGATGGGGGAGGGCACATTAGATTTAGATTGGGGCATGGCGGAAAACTTGGCCTATGCTTCTTTGCTGCAAGAAGGTCATGGTGTCAGGCTGTCCGGTCAAGATTCTGGGCGAGGTACTTTTTTCCATCGCCATGCAGTGATACGGGATCAAGTATCGGCTAACGAAAATGAACGGATTTATGTTCCATTGCGCCATATTGATCGGAAACAAGCTGATTTTGTGGTAATTGATTCGATATTGTCGGAAGAAGCCGTGCTGGGTTTCGAATATGGGTATGCTACCTCGCAACCCAATGAATTAGTGATCTGGGAAGCTCAATTTGGCGATTTTGCAAATGGAGCGCAGGTTGTCATTGATCAATTCATTGCCTCTGGCGAAGCAAAATGGGGCAGCTTGTGCGGGTTAGTCATGATGTTGCCGCACGGGTACGAAGGTCAAGGCCCTGAGCATTCTTCCGCGCGATTGGAAAGATTTCTGCAACTTTGTGCTGATTATAATATCCAGATTTGTATTCCTTCCACCGCAGCTCAGATGTTTCATTTACTACGTCGGCAATTACTTCGGCCACTTCGTAAACCGCTGATCATTATGAGTCCAAAAAGTATGTTGCGACTTAAGGAATCTGCCTCTAATCTAAAAGATTTGGCAACCGGTTATTTTTATCCAGTTATTCCTGAGGTAGAAAAACTTGAAGTTAAGAAGGTAAAGCGTATTATCGTTTGTAGCGGTAAAGTGTACTATGAGCTCGTTGCTTATCGTAAAGAACATAATATATCCAATATGGCCATTATACGTTTGGAACAGCTCTATCCTTTTCCACATGACGAATTACAAGCCGAAATCGATCGTTACACCAACGCAAAAGAAGTTATTTGGTGCCAAGAAGAACCTGGTAATCAAGGAGCGTGGCACCGTATTCAGCATTATTTGTTAAGACATATGCGCCCAAATCAAGTGTTAGCATATGCGTTGCGCGCATCGGCTGCTTCGCCCGCAGTTGGTTATGCAGCGAGACATAAATTTACGCAAAATGAATTAGTTGAAGCGGCTTTCAGAGAAAAAATTTAACAAGAGGATGTGAAACATTATGCTCGTTGACGTTAAAGTGCCTGAATTATCAGAATCTGTTGCAGAAGCTACCTTAGTAACTTGGCATAAGAAAGCGGGTGAAAAAGTAGAACGTTCAGAAAATTTGATCGACATCGAAACTGATAAAGTCGTCATGGAGTTACCCGCACCCAATGCAGGCGTGCTAAAAGTGATTCATAAACAAGATGGTGCAACGGTTGTGAGTGGTGAAGTGATTGCGGTTATCGACACTGAAGCAAGCGCCAGTGAAAGCGAAGAAGGCGAAGAAGATATCAAACCAATTACGGATGTGCATCTTAAGGGTCCCTCAACATCTGCAGATAAAGAGATTGCTGCAAAAAATGAATCTCATGCAGGATCAACGCTAATGCCGGCAGCGCGTAGATTGATCGATGAAAATAATATGAAATCTTCTGAAGTGGCTAATATTAAAGGCAGTGGCTTGGGCGGGCGCATTCTCAAAGAAGATGTGCAAGCAGCGCTCACAAGCAAAACAGGCAATATTGTTGAAAATACGCCACAATCGGCGCCTCAGCCTGAAGAAAAATCGCAGTCATCTGCGCAACAGCCAGTACAAAGCTTAAATCAATCGAGTACTTCGCGAAAAGATCGCCGCGTGCCTATGTCTCGCTTGCGTCAAACCATCGCGCAGCGTTTAGTGGAATCACAATCGACGGCGGCGATTCTAACCACGTTTAATGAAGTCAACATGCAAGCGGTGATTGATTTACGCACACGCTATAAAGTGCCATTTGAAAAAGAACACGGCGTTAAGCTGGGTTTTATGTCCTTTTTTGTAAAAGCGGTTGTCGCGGCGCTGAAAAAATACCCGATCATCAATGCATCGGTCGAAGGCACGGATATTGTTTATCATGATTATTATGATATTGGGATCGCGGTTAGCAGTCCTCGGGGATTGGTCGTGCCGGTGATTCGCAATGCCGATCAACTGACGCTGGCAGGAATCGAAAAGCAAATTTCTGACTTTGCCAATCGCGCGCAAGAGGGTAAGTTAACCCTTGAAGAACTCAGTGGCGGCACTTTTTCCATTACCAATGGCGGTGTGTTTGGATCAATGCTTTCTACTCCCATAATCAATCCACCTCAAAGCGCCATTCTAGGTATCCATGCCACAAAAGACCGACCGGTCGTGGAAAATGGTCAAATCGTCATTCGGCCGATGAATTATCTCGCGCTTTCCTATGATCATCGCATCATTGATGGTCGGGATGCGGTTTTGTCACTGGTTGCAATGAAAGAAGCTTTGGAATACCCCGTAAGCCCCTTATTGGAAATCTAAGAGCGAAAACGGAGTCATTCTGCAATAAATGGGTGGCAAAGGAATGACGCAATACCTGCGGCGAAACCGGTTTATTGATTTGTGCGCGCTGCAATGCGCACGGCTTTTTGCACGGACTGCTCATACAGATGATGGCGGCGCGTCATACCACTGTGGGGATCTATCGAGCGCACCAGCGAAGGAAAAACATACTGCCAACCCCATGATTTATCGGCATGCGGATACTTGCGCTCCAAGGCATTGGGCAAATAAACCGCGCCGAAACCCTTCGCTCAGATCCTTATCATGCAACTGCTTGACTTTAGCCAACTGATTCTGCAAATGCAAAAACAAATTCTCCGGTAGCATGGTTACCCGGTCCTTATTGCCCTTACCTTCGCGTATGATGATTTCACGCCACTCAAATTCAATGTTTTTAATGCGCAAGCGCAGTACCTCCAGCAAGCGCTTGGCCGCTTGCCATGAAACAAAATAAAGCGCCTCGCCCAATCGACGTAGGAATTCTCGGTGCGAATGGAATAGTGTCTGGCGCTTATGCACTCGCGCACCCGATCCAGTAGTTTTGGAGCATTATTCATCCGCGTTTTTAGGTTCTCATAAAAAGCACTGGCATTATATCAATATGATTATATTGGAGAATAATCCATTGACTTGGTAAATCTAATAAATGAAAATACTATCTTTCTAATATTAGTTGGGCTCCAAATATACTCACTGGCATATATATGACTAAAGTATTTATTAGTAAAGGAAGTGTGGCGACAGATAAGCAAAGGGCTTTTGTTGATGCTGTACTAGAAATGCTTGATACAGTTGGTATGTCTGCACGAATTATGGGCGAGAACGAGTGGTCTCATGAGCAACCACTGAGAGCTATTAGAAAAATAATGAGGGAGTGTGATGGGGCGGTAATAATAGCTTTTACTCGTACTCAATTTGATGAAGGTGTAGAGCTTAAAAAAAATCAGACCGTTCCAATATCTAACATTAAACTACCAACCACGTGGAACCACATTGAAGCTTCTATGGCTTATTCATTTGAACTTCCCCTTTTGGTTGTGGCTGAAAACGGATTAAAGTCTGAGGGACTTATTGAGAATGGGTACGATTGGAGAGTTTATTGGTCCGATCTACACCCTGATGTTGTGAAATCCGATAGTTTCAAAGGCTTTCTTCAGAGTTGGAAAAATGCTGTGGAAGAGAAAAAACAAACCTCTACAAGCACTGAAATTGATTTGTCAAAGATAAGTATTGGAAAGCTATTCTCGATGTTGTCTCTACCTCAGCTATGGAGCGCAATTGGAGTTTTAGCAACTGTCATTGCTTTGGTAGCAGGTAGTGCATATAAGTTAGGGGCAGGCAAATGGCTATGGCAAGAAGAGCCTAACAAACAAATCCAGTCGACGCCAAAAAGCGGCGCGACTGATTAAGGTGTTAGCGATCATGTCACCCACTTACTTTCGCGGTCTTGTCCTAACCTCTCTAGTGCTCACCATTGCCGCAGCAACGATCGACTGGCTTTTTCCTTCGCTCATCTCGCAAGCGCTTACCGACGCCATGCAAAACGAACCGCCCACCGAGTTCATTGAAAACCAGCCGTTTCTCGCGCTTGCGGTCTTTCTTCCTTGGCTTTTAGCTGCAGTAGCCAGTACCATTGGCCTGCTGTTTTTCAAGCGTTGGGCGCGAGTCGTCGCGCTGTATTCGACTTTAATAGGCTTTGCCTTTTATCCTTTCTTCGGAGCAACAGTCTCGTCCGCCTTCGCAAGCGCGCTGTCGGAAGCCTCGTTCCTTGTCTGGGGTGCCGTCTTGGCACTCGCGTACTTCTCTCCCATCAGCGAGCGCTTTGCGGTTGGCGGGACACACTCGTGATCGCTAACCCGCCGATCAACCGGACCACCCAAAACTGTGCTTTGGGTTCCCTCCGGCCTCCGGTCGCCCCTGAGTTAGCACGTTATGCCCTAATTCGACATGGCTAAAAGATTTTACACTTCACTTATTGTACAGGCAGCTTTAATAATCTGCTTTCTAGTCTTCACTTACCAGGCAGATCGGGCAATGAGTAAAGATGGCCTTGGTGATTTAACGTTATGGCACAAATACAAACATGTAAGTGCTATTGCAATATACACATTTTGCATTGTTTGGCTTTTTACAATTCTATATGCGCAAAAATCAAAATTATTCAAATCACATGCCGTACAAATTGCAATTGGCATTCCACCTTTAATACTCATTATAGGTTGGTCATCATTATGGTTCGCTTAAACCTAAAAAGGCATAACAAGTACGTCAACCTCGCTCACTCCGTTCGCTGGACTGCTTCGTCGCCGCATCTTGGCGGTTTGCTTCGCAAACTTTACCGCCAATCTGCCTTGCCCTCGCAGTCGGTTACGCAGGCGTTGAGCATCATGAATCTTTCATTGCATACCGGAGCTGTTATGAGCAAATCGTACATTGCCTGTGTTGTGCTATCGCTCATTTTCTGCGGCACAACGGTAGTCAAGGCCGAATCAACGTTTACGTTTGAGTCTGTGGTGGCGCTCGACGATATGTCATCTTTAGTTCGAGCGAAATTCCCACTTGGAACTCTTCGCGCAAATTTACGGCGCACGTTTGTTGAAGAGGGACACGCAACACTAAAGGTTAAAACTGGTGATTCCAGTGTCGAGAAGTACATCTACGATATTGATTTATGCCAATACTACATTTGGCGCTGGAACATATCGGCTGATTACGATGCCAACGATAAATTACGCCAAGCGTACATAAACGGAAACATTGTTTTCCCAAATGGCAATCCAAAGAAGGTCATTCCTAAGGTTGCTGAAGAAGGGAAAAAAGCAGCGTTATATCGGGTACAACGCCCTAGGCCAGAAGCTTACAAGGGTGAAAGTTCTCTGGGATTTTTGCTTTTTGATCGCGACAGCGATCCGAAGACCACCGATGATCAAGCCCTCATCGGCGCCGGCCCTAGCCGGGCCGATCCCATGAATATGGGTAAGCTAATTACTTATACAGACGTCGATCCATGGCGATCCATTTTCGACTTCGACGCCGCTAACCGTATCGTGCCTTATCAAGGCAATTGCAATGAAGTCGATAGGCTAATGCAAACGCAGAAGCGATGACGCCAATCCTACGGTCAACCGAACCGCCCGACGGCGGCGCTTCGCTCCGCTGTTGGGTTTGCTCCGCGCTGCGTCGGCCGGTTACATTCACGTTAGGTACGACAAATGTTCAATCTGAAAAATGAAGTAAAGATTGTAATTATGTTTGTTCTTTTTGGTAACCCGGTTGGCATATTTTTGTTCTGGGTGGGAATGTCTGTTATTTCAGCAGGTGAAACTTTAACAATAGAAAATCTCATCAAAAGTTTGCTTCTAGGAATAGGTAGCTCCCCTTTAGCAATAATTTTGGGGTCACCTCTTGGAATCCCATTGTCATTTGGGAATTCATTAGTTTTTATCATGTTGGGAAGTTCAAAATTCTTTCATAAGCACGCGGTAATATCAGGAGCAATTTCAGGTGCATTAATTCCATCAATAATGACACTATATGACGTTTATATGCTAGAAATTGTTAGGAATGATGAATGGTTTGTAGTAGCAATAACACTCTGGCTTATAACGGCGTCAACTTTCACTGGCATCATATTGGCAAAGATTCTGAGCACGGAATTTGGCAAAATTTATAGGTTAAATCGTGACTAACAAGTCGCTCAAGTGCGTTCCGCACTTCGCGCTCCACCGGACTCGCCCAACCGGGGCTGCTGCGCAGCTTACCCCGGGTTGTCTCGCCGCTTAGCTTCACGTTAGGCTTTCGCATGGCGCATTTACACAGGGCGGTGGCAACATTGCGAATTTCTGGAGATAACTTAATGCCTTCAGAAATTTCTGTTTTACTTGGTACAGGGCCGACTCTTGCCAGAGAAAAAGGTAAAGAGTGGCGAACACCAAAGGGTGGAGTCAGAATTGCTACTTTCGGTCAATCGCATCTCAATGCTTCGGATACTAAACCAGAGAATCTTGATGACCAAGTAGCTGAACTGCTGGGTAAACTAAGAACCGATTTATCTGTTTGAAGCAAATTGAGCACCGCTTTTGAAATTGACCTTTTTTGCGGGTGGTTTATGCAAGAGGGCAACCATGGGGTTGAAATTCAAAACACGGCAACAAGCCATGCAGGAAATTATCGAATAGTTCGAAATATTCTATAACCGACAGCGCAAGCAAGAAAAATTAGGATATTTATCGCTTGCACAATTTTCGCAGCAATATTATGCCAATCTGCTTGCCGCTTAAACCGATCGACTCCAGTTTTGACAGCACACCTTACTGACTATATTTCTTTAGATAGCTCATAAAACACTGTTTTATCTAAGGCTTACAACGAAAGCTCTATTGATAAAATTCACGTAAATTTAATTTTCGAGTATTACATAAATCTCATTTCCATAATCTTTTTGTAAGTTTCAATCAATTCTGATGATTAAACCGAGTGATTGCATCAAATTTTATTATTTTTTGATTGCTCACAGTTATTCAGTTTTCCTGATAGTCAATACGACCCGAAAATCAATAGTGGTTTTTAAGGAATGCAGAATGCGTTTTGGCAAGCTGATTGTTAATGAGTAGTGTTAAAAATCTTAAAGGAGCTACACAATGACGACTACCAATTTCGACAGCGGATCACTGAATTATACTCCAAGCAGTACTTCTGCAACTTACGATGGATGGACATTCGGTACCAGTGCTAGTGCTATCGATTTCGCCAATTACAGTAAAACCGAATGGTCAACAATGTTCAATCAATCCGGTGGACGATCGATCTTTTTTATTGGTGACGGTCACCATTTTAACGGTGGATATTATTTCAAATCTTCCGGTGGCTCCGATTTTCAGCTTAATTCATTCAATATTAGCTATAGCGAGAGTCCTCCAAAAGTTTTCACCATTGCGGGTTATCGCGATAATAATTTGATCGTCGCTCCGGAATCGGTCGATTTAGCTACTGTTGATACGACTGGAAATATCACTTATACAACAGTGAACAAAATGGGAACAGAATATGGCGGGTTATTGACATTGAACGCTGCTTTCAACAATGTTGATGAAATTCGGTTCCAAATACCTTCTGATAATCTTCTTTCTTTTTATCCTGAAAAACTGAGTATTGATGATATTGACATTTCAGCAGCGGTTGTTACTCCCAGTATTATCTCAGCTACGTACGACGCTAGCACCAATTCGCTGGTAGTTACCGGCACCAACATGGTAGGTCTATCCGGTGCAACCAACGATATCGATGTATCGAAACTGACATTGACCGGACAAAACGGCGCGACTTATACACTTACTTCACCCAACGTTGATATCACTACAGCTACGCAGTTCACCGTTGCTTTAAATGCCACTGATCAGATTAACATCGAAGGATTATTGAACAAGAACGGCACGGCTTCGGTAGGCACAACCACCTACAATATCGCGGCCGCGGCGGATTGGAATCCAGCACAAAGCGGTAATGCAGACACCACCGGCAACGCCGTTACCGTGAGTAATGTGCAAACTCCGGCGATGACTTCCGCCACGTATGACGCCAGCACCGGAATATTGATCGTGACCGGATCGAACTTAGTCAAAGCCAGCGGTGCAATCAACGACATCGACGCTTCGCTGCTGACTTTTACCGGCGAAGGTGGATCAATTTATACGCTGACGGACACTAGCGATGTCGAGATCACTTCCGGAACCGCTTTCACCGTGACTTTGAGCAGTACCGATAAGACCGCCGTGAACCAAATCATCAACAAGAATGGTACCAGTTCCACCGGTGCTACCACTTATAACTTAGCGGCTAACGATGACTGGAACACGGTCATCGGCAATACGGATATTTCGGATATGACCGGCAACGGCATTACCGTTAGTAATGTAGTCGTACCCACGATTACATCAACTACGTATGATGCTAACACCGGTGTATTGGCAGTGACTGGTGTTGGTTTCTTGAAAGCCAGCGGCTCTGCGAATGATATTGATGTCTCTAAATTCACCTTTACCGGTGAAGGCGGCTCTACCTACACGCTGACCGATTCCGCTGATGTAGAAATTACCTCCGGAACGTCATTTACCGTGACCTTAAGCACGACCGACAAGGCAGGGGTTAATCAAATTGTTAATAAAAATGGCACTGCTTCCACGAACGGCACCACCTACAATCTGGCTGCAGCGGAAGATTGGGCAGCGGGTGCAAATGCATCGGCCAACGTGGTCGACGCAACCGGTAACGGCATTACTGCTTCCAATGTCGCCTTACCCACTATTACGTCGGCCACATACAGCACAGGTACCGGCGTACTAGTTGTTACCGGCAGTGGTTTCCTGAAAGCCAGCGGTGCTACCAACGACATCGACGTTTCCAAATTCACCTTTACCGGCGAAGGCGGTGCCACTTATACGCTGAACAATTCCACCGATGTTGAGATCACTTCCGGCACTGCATTCACGATTACCTTGAGCAGTACGGATAAAACTGCTGTGAATCTCCTTCTGAACAAAAATGGTACATCCTCTACCGACGCTACGATTTACAACCTTGCTGCCGCAGAAGACTGGGCAGCAGGTGCCGATGCGATGCTTAGTATTGCGGATCTGAACAGTAACGCCATTACTGCAACTCTCTCGGTTTCTTCCTCCGGAAGCGGTGGTACTGGCGGAGGTGGTGCGAGTACAACAACCAAGATCATCGACGGTGTGGTAGTTCAAACCACTATACAGTCAAATGGTGCTGCGGTAACAACCGTTCCGATCGTTACTGCGGAACGAAAAGATGATCCTGCTTCGTTATTCAGTGATCATGCAGATATTCCCGTCAGCACGAATGCCTCAGGCAAAGCTCTGCTGACCTTTAGTTTGCCGATTGGAGTAGGTCTGAGTAGTACAGGTCTGGCAAAGGAGTTGAATCTAACAGATGCCAAAGCTGAATTGATCCAACGTATCGAACAAAAAACTGGCGTAAACACCAGTGTGAGTCAAGAGACCATCGAACATGCCAAGGATTTTCTATCTTCATTGGCTGCGAATGAACAAGTTACAGTACGAGTTGCTACTCCTACAATCAGCGATAGCCGAGTACCAGATATGCCTATTATCATTACCGGATCGAATCTTGCTGACGACAGCAAACAAATCTTGGTTATCGATACTAGAAATCTTCTATCCGGCACCATCATTCAACTTGATAATGTCGCGTTTGCATCGGTTATCGGTGCTGGGCGTTTCATAGGTGGTACTGGTGAGAATTTTGCAACGGGCGATGATCATAACCAGTTTATGGTATTGGGTGCGGACAATGACATTTTGTTCGGCGGCGGTGGCGATGATACGATCGGTAGCTTGGGTGGTAACGATCAAACTTTCGGCGATGCAGGTAATGATATTGTTTTTGGTGGTGCTGGTAATGATTACATGAGTGGCGGCGTTAGCAATGATCGATTGAATGGGGGTTTAGGTTTTGATCATGCGATCCAATCCGGTGTGTTAAAAGACTATATTGTTGAAATAAAAGACAATGTTGTTGTCTTAAAGAATGCAAATGGTGAAATTGATTCTTTTAGCGATGTTGAATTGATCAATTTCACGAATGGGACTAGCTTAGCGGTTGCTTATTCTGATGTAGAAGCGGCAGCGCATTATTTAGCCAAAAATTGGTTGGGACGTGATCTAACCACTAACGAAGGTGATTTCGTACAAAACTGGATGGGTGCATCAATAGATGATCTTTTAGCTGTCTATCGTACTTTACCAGAAGCCGCAAAAACTGCCGATAAATCTAACGAAGAATTATTAGCAGGCTTGAAAGATAACCCCAATATAATCCGGCTGGATTTTATTCGTAATCTCACAGTAACTGAGGGTAACGATGAAGGATACTTACCTTTGGGAGTAGCGTTAAATGTGGATGGTGGTAAAGGTGTTGATGTATTAAAAATGGCCGGAAAGCGCGATGAGTCTCATTTGGAGTTTAATGGCGAACTAGAGCTTACTCAATTAAGCGATGGCGCGATGCTGAAACTGACAAATGCGGAAATGATTACATACGACAGTGGTGAAAGCGTTGTATTTGCACATAATCCACTTGAGGGCACCGTTGCTCGTTTGGTGCATAGCTTTTTTAATCGCGATGTTACTGCGGATGAATGGCGTTTGGGCATTGATGCTATGAATCATCAAGTTTCTTTTGACGATATCCTAGCTTGGTTTAAAGATCATGCAAACATGCAAAACCTTTCGAACGCTGAGTATATCAATACGATTTATCACAATACATTAGGTCGAGATGCTTCAATCGAAGAATTAAGCGCGAACCTTTCGAGACTTGATGCAAGCGCCGTAACTAGAGAATCGTTGGCTGCTGAAATAGCGCAATCAGACGAAGCAAGTACGCATTTAATTGGCAGTGTCATGTTGCATGAAGGGTGGATTTAATTTTCCTGCGCGTTCAATGGAAATACTGTGTCGACAGATAAAATATTTCCATTGCTATCTGCTACTTGATAAAAATTCAAACGCCATGAAAGTCGGTTTATCTAATTGTTTATAAAAATTTCTTAACTTTTCTCTAATTTTTGTAAAACTCTGGTTTGATTTACTATCTTTAGATAATACGCATCAATTTCGTTACGTTTTCTCCCTCTGATTTCTATAAAAGTGTGTAGGAATTAGTACTGCAATCTTATTCTTCTGTGTACATCTCAACTATGTGCATACGATGATCCGCTGATACAATCGTTTTTTCTTGAATTTTGTTACCCTGTGAGCATGCATTTTTGTTGTTATAAGAGAGAAAAAAATTATGGCTACCATTGAATCAACATTAAACGAAACGCGAATTTTTCCTCCTTCGGAAACTTTCTCTACCCAAGCCAATGTATCCAGTTTTGAAGCCTATGAGGCTTTATGCAAAGAAGCAGAAAGTGATTATGAGGCTTTTTGGGGGAACCGCGCTCGTGAGCAAATAATGTGGCATCGGCCTTTTGATCAGGTTTTAGATGATCAGAATTTTCCCTTTTGCCAATGGTTTAAAGGTGGGCAGCTTAATGTTTCTTATAATTGTTTAGATCGCCATCTATCCACGCAAGGCGATAAAACTGCGATTATTTTTGAATCGGATGAAGGCAACGTGACTCATGTTAGCTATCGCGAACTGTATCAACGAGTATGTCAATTTGCCAATGCGTTAAAAACACAAGGTGTTAAAAAGGGCGATCGTGTCATTATTTATATGCCGATGGGTGTTGAGGCTGTGGTAGCCATGCAAGCATGTGCTCGCATTGGTGCCGTGCATTCTGTGGTGTTTGGTGGTTTTTCTTCAAAAAGTTTGTATGAACGCATCGTTGATGCAGGTGCTGTTGTCGTGATTACTGCGGATGAACAGGTGCGTGGTGGTAAACGCCATTCACTCAAATTAACCGTCGATAACGCTATGATAATGGGGGAAGAAACCGCCTCAGTAAAACGAATCATCGTATTTCGTCGTACCGGTACGCAGATACCATTCGATTCCCATAAAGACGTGTGGTGGCATGAAATCGTTCAACGAGCTGATACTACTTGTGAGCCCGAGTGGGTTGATGCAGAACATCCTTTGTTTACATTGTATACTTCTGGCTCGACGGGTAAGCCGAAAGGCGTTCAACATTCCAGTGGAGGCTATTTGCTGGGAACAAAATTGTCGATGCAGTGGGTGTTTGATTACAAATCGACGGATGTGTTTTGGTGTACTGCGGATGTAGGTTGGATTACCGGTCATAGCTACGTTGCTTATGGTCCGCTTGCAATGGGCGCAACACAAATGATTTTCGAAGGAATTCCAACTTTCCCACACGCCGGGCGTTTTTGGGAAATTATTCAAAAGCATCGAGTAACGATTTTTTATACGGCTCCGACCGCAATTCGTTCATTAATAAAATTGGGGGCTGATTTGCCTGCGCAGTACGATCTATCGTCGTTGCGGCTGCTGGGATCGGTAGGGGAACCTATTAACCCAGAAGCGTGGATGTGGTTTTATGAGAAAGTAGGGCAAGCGCGTTGTCCTATAGTCGATACTTGGTGGCAGACTGAAACAGGCAGCCATATGATTGCGCCATTGCCAGGTGCTATCACGCTTAAACCTGGTTCATGCACCCTCCCGCTGCCAGGAATCAATGCAGCGATTGTCGATGATGCCGGTAATGAGCTGGATAATGGGAAAGGAGGTATTTTAGTCATTAAAAAACCGTTTCCGTCACAAGTAAGAACGTTGTGGGGGGATTCAGAGCGGTTTAAAAAAACTTATTTCCCTAGTGAAATTGCTAATGGACGATATTATCTTGCTGGTGATTCAGCTTTTCGCGATAAGGATGGGTATTTTTGGATCATGGGCCGCATTGATGATGTTTTAAACGTATCGGGGCATCGACTTGGAACGATGGAAATTGAATCGGCTTTGGTCGCTCATGTCTTGGTAGCTGAAGCTGCTGTGGTTGGAAAACCGCATGAAGTCAAAGGCGAAGCAATTGTCGCTTTTGTCGTTTTGAAAGGGGCATATCCAGACGGTGAAGAAGCGGTAGAAATTACTGAATTACTACGTGAATGGGTGGCGAAACAAATTGGACCGATTGCCAAGCCTGATGAAATTCGTTTTGGTGAGAATTTACCGAAAACTCGTTCTGGAAAAATTATGCGGCGCTTATTGCGTGCTTTAGCCAAAGGTGAAGAAATTACTCAGGACGTATCAACATTGGAAAATCCTGCGATTCTTGAACAATTAAAATCTGTACCCAAATAACTCAAAGAAAATGCTAAAAGATTTTTTGATAGGATGATTTAAATAGTATGACTTTGCCACGCGTTACTGAATTTGAACACGGTATCAGTGCTATTGATGCACAATTTCATCGGCCGGGTCGTGCTGCCATCCATTTGCTCGTCGAGCAAGGCGTTGCAGCATTGGTCGATACGGGAACCAATTTTTCTATACCCGGCGTGATTGCTGTACTGAAATCGAAAAATATTCCACTAGAAAACGTTGCTTATGTGATTTTGACGCATATTCATTTAGATCACGCAGGTGGTGCGAGCGAATGCATGCGTCTTTTTCCAAACGCCAAATTAGTGGTTCATCCACGTGGTGCTAGCCACATGGTTAATCCAGCACGACTTGTAGCCGGTGCAGTGAGTGTGTATGGCGAGGATGAATTCAAGCGTGTATACGGTGAAATTCAATGTATCGATGCGGATAGGATTATAGAAGCGCCCGATCATCACAGCATTGATTTGAATGGAAGGCTATTGCGGTTTTTGGATACGCCCGGGCATGCGCGTCATCACGTTTGTATTTTTGACGAACGTAGTCAAAGTATATTTACCGGTGATACATTCGGCGTATCGTATCGAGAGTTTGATGTAGAAGGGATGGAATTCGTTTTTCCTACCACGTCACCGGTGCAATTTGATCCTGATGCGGCGCATCACTCACTCGATCGAATCATGAGCTTGAAACCGAAATGTGCCTATCTAACACACTATAGTCGCATCCAACATTTAGAGCAGCACGCGAATGCTATGCATCGCTTCATTGACGCGCATGTCGCAATTGCTCAAGCCGCAAAAGATAGGCAATCTGATCGCCAACAGATTATTTCAGAGGGTTTAAAAGAATTGTTTAAACAATCTTTGATGGAACATCATTGTCGCTTACCAGACGAGCAAATTAATCAATTATTGCGCTCTGATATCAAGCTCAATGCGCAAGGATTAGTCTACTGGTTGGATTATTCGAGTGAGAGGTTTAAAAGTATCTAAAATAGACGTATTCTGGATACGAATATAACCATTGCGGAATTATAGTCTAAACCGAGAAGCCAGCAATGCTGAGGAAGTTTCAGATTTTTTCGCTTTTTTGGAGTGACCGTGATGCATGGCACTAAATAACGATAAAATCCCTTATCTGAACTAATTCAAATCATCTTCATTTATTTGAATCAGCTTTTAATATAATTAAAATTTATGAAAAGGTGGTTATTTTCCTACTCGGTTTTTACTAACCGAGTTAATCTGAACCCATTACGCTCACGGCGATAAATATCGTCGTGACTACTTTCTACCGTTTACGGAGTTTCCTTATGTGTCATTCCTTTGTATAAGGGATGCGCTCTTTTCGATTTTGCAGAAGCAACGCAAATATTTACCCAATTTGTTGTCGGCTATCAGACGTAATGGTTAGCTGACACGCTGGACCCGATTAACATGACCGAAGTCGTTCAGGTTTTGCCGCAAAAGACCTTTGCAGAGGTGCTGGTCGAACAACAGGGTTTCCGGTGTACTGTTTGGTACTGGGTGGTAGAGACGATGTTGCGTCGGTCATGCTCGATGTCGATTTTGTCAGCTTTCTACAAGCAACAGCGGTCAATAGTCAATGGATAGGATTTGGTATGCGTCGGCGCATTTCCTTTGACTGCAGCCGGTTTGTTTTAGAGTTATTAGCAACCATTTGTTGGAGCTAGCCGGGAAATCTGGCGGCTTGATCAAACCGGGCTGTGGAAGGTAATGCGCTTGGCGGAGCGCTTCAGGGTGAGCCGACCAACAATTTATAACATGCTGAAATGCGCCAGACTCCAGGAATTACTCCGTGTGACAGTGCCAATAAGCGATTCAAGGCATTACAGTACGGTCTCAAGCGCGAAGCTAAACGCTATAACAAATCTTATCCGGGGAACTCGCTTATCTGGGTATCCAAAGGCTTTCCTTCCTAAAAGGGCATCTCTGTTTTTTACTGGGTATATAAGTGGATTACTATGGATTAACAAGGAAGGCAAATTTATTGAAATTCGCTTTGTTATATTTCTACGGAAGATTATATGGAGGCGGGGGTCGGAATCGAACCGGCGTAGACGGCTTTGCAGGCCGCTGCATGACCACTCTGCCACCCCGCCTTTGTTCTCTGTGTGATCACCACAAATCTGCAAATTTGTATCAAATGGTGAATGGAGCGGGAAACGAGGCTCGAACTCGCGACCCCAACCTTGGCAAGGTTGTGCTCTACCACTGAGCTATTCCCGCGATGTATAACATCTCAACAATTAGCTAAGATGCTTCAGAAACAAAGGGTGGATTATAGAGATGCTGTATGTTTTGTCAAGGAATCACTCCGCAAAGCTTAGCGTATTAACCTGCTATAATCGTCTAAAAATAAAGTGATTGATTGATTAGCTAGCTTTTTCTGAATGATTTCGCAACATAGTAATTGATTTCCTGACTCTAAAATTCCTCAATGAGAATTTAGATTTAGTTTAGGAATCAATTGTATGTCTTTGCTTCAACTGACGCATCATATGCCCTTATTGCCCTATTGGCGCCTTTCTGGTTTTTATTTTTTTTATTTCGCTTTGATTGGCGCTTTTTCTCCTTATTGGACATTATATTTACAATCGCTGAATTTTGATTCATTGCAGATCGGCATACTAATGTCATTGCTTCTTGTGACGAGAATATTTTCTCCTGCATTTTGGGGTTGGGTGGCGGATCACACAGGTAAACGCGCCGAAGTCGTGCAATTTGCTGCGGTATTGGGACTAATCACTTTTTGCGGTTTTTTTGCGGGTGAGTCTTTTGGTTGGATGTTTTTGTTTATGTTGCTGATGAGCTTTTTTTGGAGCGCGTCATTACCATTGATGGAGGCCATTACATTATCGCACTTAGGAGAGCATACGACGCATTATGGGCGTATTCGTTCTTGGGGTTCGGTGGGGTTTGTGGTTACCGTGATAGCTGTCGGTATGGCTCTCGATAAAGTAGAAATCATTTGGTTGTTATGGATAGTATTGAGCTTAAAGCTTTTTATCGTTATTTTCTCCTATCAAATTCGTGAGAAAGCAGTGATCGGTGAGGTGGCTGAGTTTCAGTCAATACGGCAAATTTTCTTTCGCTCAGAAGTGCTGTTGTTTTTGTGTACGAGCATGTTGATGCTGTTTGCACACGGAGTCTATTACACTTTTTTTTCGATTTATTTGGTCGAATCTGGTTATACCAAAGGATTTGTCGGATGGTCCTGGTCTATCGGGGTGATTTGTGAAATTGGCATTTTTTTCTTGATGCCTTGGTTGTTGCAGCGTTTTAGCTTAAAACACATTCTGCTGTTTAGTTTTATGTGCGCGATTGTTCGGTTTTTATTGATCGGTTGGGCAATTGAGTGGCCGATCGTGATCATTTTTGCACAGATATTGCATGCGGCTACGTACGGTGCTCATCACATTACTGCGATGATGATTATTCATCATTTTTTTCGTGGACGGCATCAAGCCAAAGGGCAAGCCATTTATTCCAGCATCGTTTATGGCTTGGGAGGCTCTCTCGGAGCGATATTGAGTGGCTATGCTTGGGAAGAATTTGGACCTGAAATAACGTTTTCGATAAGTGCTGCTGTTGTTGCTATTAGTCTAGTTTTGACTGCATGGAAAATGAAGTCTATTTACTCTACCATTAAGTCGCCTGTTTAGTGTGTTGTTGTATAAAACTTTATGGGATAATCCATTCTAATCTGAATTTGAGTGGATAGAATGCAAACGTTATACGACAAACTCTGGAGCCAACATATTGTTCCGACTGAATCAACGGATGCGGGCAGTATGTCATTGATTTACATTGATCGTCACTTAGTACACGAAGTCACCAGTCCGCAGGCATTTGAAAGTTTGAAGCTGGCCGGACGCAAACCATGGCGATTGAATTCTATTCTTGCCGTCGCCGATCACAATGTGCCGACGACAGACCGCAGCGATGGTATACAGGATCCGATTTCGCGCCTACAGGTTGACACTCTCGACCAAAATTGTGATGAACTAGGAATTACGCAATTCAAAATGAATGATTTGCGGCAAGGAATCGTGCATGTGATCGGACCGGAGCAGGGCGCCACTTTACCTGGAATGACCGTGGTATGCGGTGATTCGCATACCAGTACGCACGGTGCCTTTGGTTGTTTGGCCTTTGGTATTGGTACGTCTGAAGTTGAGCATGTTTTGGCGACACAATGTCTTTTGATGAAGAAATCTAAAACGATGCACGTTGTGGTTGAAGGTCAATTAGGCTTGGGTGTCACCGCTAAAGATATTGCATTGGCAATCATCGGAAAAATTGGTACCGCGGGGGGCACCGGCTATGCGATTGAATTTGCCGGCAGTGCCATTCGCGATTTGTCGATGGAAGGACGTATGACCTTGTGTAACATGGCAATCGAGGCGGGTGCTCGTGCTGGCATGGTCGCTGTTGACGATACCACGATCAATTATATAAAAGGTCGTCCATTCGCACCGCAAGGAGAAATGTGGGAACGAGCCGTTACGTATTGGAAAACCTTACACAGTGAACCGGAAGCTGTATTTGATCGGACGGTGACATTAGATGCAGCGCAAATAAAGCCACAAGTTACGTGGGGAACTTCGCCAGAAATGGTGACCACTATAGACGGTACGGTTCCAGATCCTGCGCGTGTTACGGACGAAGTGAAACGCAAAGACATGCAACATGCGTTGAATTATATGGGTTTGAAAGCCAATATGCCGATTCAACAAATTACTGTTGATAAAGTGTTTATTGGTTCTTGTACTAATTCGCGTATCGAAGATTTGCGTGCTGCCGCGCAAGTTGTTAAGAATAAAAAAATTGCGGCAAATATCAAATTAGCGATGGTGGTACCAGGTTCTGGTTTAGTGAAACAACAAGCTGAGCAGGAAGGCTTAGATAAGATCTTTACCAAGGCAGGATTCGAATGGCGCGAACCGGGCTGTTCGATGTGTTTGGCCATGAATGATGATCGTTTGAATCCGGGGGAGCGTTGCGCGTCGACATCGAATCGTAATTTTGAGGGAAGGCAAGGCTCGGGAGGCAGAACGCATCTTGTGAGTCCAGCCATGGCAGCGGCTGCCGCTATCGCCGGACATTTCGTCGATGTTCGAAAAATGAATGGATAGTTCAAGCTGCAAAAGAGTGAGAATCTTGATTAGTTTTTTACACGATAAAAGATAAAACGAATGGAAAAATTTCATACGCTGACTGCTGTTGTCGCGCCGATTGATCGTGCCAATGTGGATACCGATGCGATCATTCCGAAACAATTTCTAAAATCCATTAAACGTTCCGGTTTTGGTCAATACTTATTTGATGAATGGCGTTTTTTGGATCACGGAGAACCCGGAATGGATTCGTCAAAACGCCAACCCAATCCAGAATTTGTGTTAAATCAGCCTAGGTATCGAGGCGCTCAGATTTTAGTGGCGCGTGCCAATTTTGGCTGCGGTTCTAGTCGCGAGCATGCTCCGTGGGCGTTACAGGATTATGGTTTTCGCGTCATTATTGCACCGAGTTTTGCGGATATCTTTTTTAATAATTGTTTCAAGATAGGCTTATTACCCATTGTGCTGGACAGCAAAATACTGGATTTGATTTTTGTTGAAGTTGCCATGCACCCGGGTTATCAATTGACGGTCGACTTGCAAAATCAAAGTGTTCGTACTCCTGATCACAAACTCTTTGAGTTTGAGATCGATATTTTTCGCAAACATTGTTTGCTCAATGGATTGGATGAGATCGGGTTGACGCTGCAACATGCGGACAAAATTAAAGCTTTTGAAGACAAAAGGCGCGAACAACAACCTTGGTTGTTCGCATAACGAGAAAGACTATCAAATACTATGAAAATCGCAGTACTACCCGGAGATGGAATTGGGCCGGAGATCGTGGCACAAGCTGTTCGTGTGTTGGAAGCATTAAAATCGGATGGTTTACCGATCGAGCTGGAAAATGGACTAATCGGTGGATGCGCGGTCGATGCGACGGGAGAACCTTATCCGGAAGCAACGCACCGTTTGGCCAGTCAAGCCGATGCGGTTTTATTGGGCGCGGTGGGTGGACCCAAATATGATTCATTGCCGCGTCAACAACGTCCGGAAAAAGGTTTGCTGGCGATTCGTAAAGCGCTTAACTTATTTGCTAATTTACGTCCGGCGATTTTGTATCCTGAATTGGCGAATGCTTCCAGCTTAAAATTTGACGTTGTTGCTGGCTTAGATGTTTTAATCGTACGAGAATTGACCGGCGATATCTATTTTGGCGAACCGCGAGGAATAGAAACGCGTGATGGTCAACGAGTCGGTTTTAATACCATGATTTATAGTGAATCTGAGATTAAAAGGATCGCGCATGTTGCTTTCCAAGCGGCGAGTAAACGTCAAGGGAGATTATGTTCGGTCGATAAGATGAATGTGCTGGAATGTACGCAATTGTGGCGTGATGTTGTGATTGAAGTGGCCAAGGATTATCCGGATGTTACGCTTTCACATATGTTAGTCGATAATGCTGCCATGCAATTAGTACGAAACCCCAAGCAATTTGACGTGATTGTAACCGGCAATATGTTTGGTGATATTTTATCTGATGAGGCGTCAATGTTGACCGGATCGATCGGCATGTTACCCTCTGCTTCCTTGGACCAGAATAATAAAGGCCTGTATGAGCCGATTCATGGTTCGGCACCGGATATTGCCGGTAAAGATATCGCTAATCCGTTAGCGACGATTTTGTCGGTAGCGATGATGATGCGGTATACCTTTAACCATGAGGAATCTGCAAAACGTATCGAACAGGCGATTAAAAAAGTATTAGTTTCAGGGCTTAGAACCAAAGATATAGCGGAATCAAATAGTTCTTTAGGGAGTGTAGTGGGTACTCGGGCTATGGGCGATGCGGTGTTATCTGTTCTATAGCGTGTGCTTGTGAATCCAAATGAGAGAAAAATGTCATAAAGGATTAAATTAAATAGTATCTCTGTGCTAAATCGTTTGTTGTAAATTTATAAAATAAGTTAATATTTATACAAAGTTTTTTATTTTTTATCATTTTGTCAATTTTTAGGATATCAGTCAGGTAATGAAACAAGTTGGCTTTGTTGGATGGCGCGGCATGGTTGGATCAGTGCTGATGCAACGAATGCGTGAAGAAAATGATTTTTCATTGATCGATCCAGTTTTTTTTACTACATCGCAAAAGGGGGGTGTAGGTCCCGATATTGGTAAGGAAATTCCTACGCTGCAAGATGCACACGATATTAAGCAATTGGCTGCTATGGATATCATTGTTTCTTGCCAGGGAGGCGATTATACCAATGAGGTCGTCAAGCAATTGCGTCAATCCGGCTGGTCAGGATATTGGGTTGATGCAGCGTCAGCTTTGCGTATGGATAAAGATGCTGTGATTATTCTTGACCCAATCAACAAGCCTGTGATTGAACAAGCTTTGCAAGACGGCGTAAAAAATTTTATTGGTGGTAACTGCACCGTAAGTTTGATGTTGATGGCCGTTGGAGGGTTGTTTGAAAAAGGCTTAGTAGAATGGATGAGCGCGATGACTTATCAGGCTGCGTCTGGTGCCGGTGCTAAAAATATGCGCGAATTATTGGAGCAAATGGGTGAGACGCATAAAGCAGCGAAAGATTTGCTAGAAGATCCAGCGTCAAACATACTGGATATCGATCGTGAAGTGGCGGAAACACTGCGCGATAAAACATTTCCTACGGAAAATTTTGGTGCGCCGCTGGCGGGCAGTTTAATTCCTTGGATTGATAAGGAAGTCTCCAACGGGCAAAGCAGAGAAGAATGGAAGGGGCAAGCAGAAACAAATAAAATTCTTGGCCGATTCGATCATCAGATTCCCGTTGATGGTATCTGTGTGCGTGTCGGAGCGATGCGCTGCCATAGTCAGGCACTTACTATCAAGTTGAAAAAAGATATTCCTATTGAAGAAATTGAAGAAATCATTGCAAACTCCAATGAATGGGTTCATGTTGTCCCTAATCATCGTGAAGAAACGACTACGGAACTCACGCCCGCTGCCGTAACAGGTACTTTATCGATTAACGTGGGTCGACTGCGGAAATTGGCGATGGGGGGGGAATATTTGTCAGCTTTCACCGTAGGAGATCAATTGTTATGGGGAGCTGCAGAACCTTTGCGTAGAATGTTGCGTATTTTGATACAACATTAAACGATTTTGACCATCTATAAAATGGTGATGTGTTATTAATGAAAATCTTGAATGAATTGCCTATGTGATTGAATAAAAAGTTTACTAAATGAATCGGTTTATATTTGAAACATAGCCTGTTTCAGTGCTTACGTCGTAATGCTGGCCTTGCAAATATTTATTTTTGAAAAGAAAGAGGGTATTTCAGTGTATAAAACTTCCTTTAAAGTAAGCTTGTTTTTGATCATTCTGCTGTTGCCATATACGGTACTTTTTGCAGCAGGACTCGGTAAGCTGTCACTTACGTCTGCTTTGGGGCAGCCCTTAAGTGCTGAAATTGATATCGTTACGACTAATAAGGACGAAATTCCTTCACTAAAAGCCAGTATTGCTTCTCGAGATGCGTTTGCTCAAGCGGGCATCAATTACGAAACCTTTTTCTCGGCCATTAAGGTTTCCATCGAGTCGAGAACTAATGGCAATCCTTACATTAAGCTCAGTTCTCCTCAAGCGGTCAATGATCCTTTCTTGAATTTATTAGTGGAGTTGAATTGGGCTTCTGGACGAATCTTGCGGGAATACGCCGTTCTGCTAGATCCTGCTGAGTCAGCACCCAAACAAATTGCTGCTCCAAGCATTCCTGCTACTGTTGCTCCCGTTGTGGCTGCGCCACAAAAAGATACACCGCCTGCACTTGATAGTTCACCACCTAAAAAAACAGTATCCGTAAAAAACCCTAAACCAGCGAAGACCACAACTGAGAATACGGCACTTCAAACCACGGGCACCTATGGTCCAGTGGCTCCAGGAGATAATTTATCGGCTATTGCACGCCAAGTGTTGCCAGTAGGTGTAGATCTTAATCAGATGCTGGTGGCGCTCTATCGCGCTAACCGTGATGCTTTTATAGCAGGGAATATGAACCTGCTTAAAGTGGGTGCGGTTCTGAAAATTCCTGAAAAAGGGGAGGCTGATGCAATCGATAAAAAATCAGCACGTTCTGAGATACGTATGCAAGTGATTGATTGGCATAACTACCGATCAAGGCTTGCATCATCATCCCGTGGACTTTCTTCGCAAAAACCAATACGGCAATCCGATCAAGGTAAAATCACTACGCGAATTGATAAGCAAATGATCAATGCCAGTGAATCACCTAAGGAGGTGTTGCGTTTGTCGAGCGCGGTCCAAACAACTACGGATGGCGAGGAAAAAGTGTCTGCTGGGCAATCTGGCGCATCAGATCGCTTGCGGATGATGGAAGAAGACGCTATTGCAAAGAATCTCGCGCTTAAAGAAGCTAATGAGCGTGTAGCGATGCTGGAAAAAAGTGTAGAGAATTTAAAAAAATTATTGGAATTGAAGGATGCTTCTCTTGCTCAGGCGCAAGCTAAAGCCGAATCCAATGATAAATCTATAACTAAATCCGAAACTAAACCTGAAGCTGTCGTTGCGCCTGCACCGCAGGCACCCATTCCAGTGCCTGTACAGCCACCAGTGTCAGCAGAAAAAAATGCGACTGAGTTGGAAGCAGAGCAATCTGGCGTTGCAACTACTCCAGATGTGGTAGCACCAGCACCAGCGGAAGCCCCTGTGCCAGCACCGGCACCAGCGCCAGTTTTGCCAGTCGCGGCTCCTGTAGAGAATGTGGAACCTTCATTGACTGATCAGATCTTTGCCAATATTGAATATGTTGGTGCTTTTTTGATGGTGATATTGTTATCTGCATTATTATGGGTGCGTAAGCGGCGTCAACGTTTAGAAGAAAACGATGATGACGATGATAAAGCCGCGGAAGGTTTTTCTTCGAGGATGAAATCTAGAATGGCAGGAATGGCAGGCGCCCATCAAGCGGTTGCCGCAGCGGATAGCCATGCATCCGATGATGAAGATGAGGATTCAATGCATCATAATACCTTGGCTGCTGCGCATTCAGCTCAAGAAGAAGACCGGGATTTTGAACAAAGCACAGTGATGTATGCGAATTTTTCGGAAAAATCTGAGGAAACCGGATTTGATGATCATCCGCAATCAGATTTAGACGACGATGCGACAAAACATCACTTTCAGTCAGCAGAAGCATCGAATGATATCGATCTTGCTGATGAAGATACCGATCATAATACATCGGCTCAGGCTAATTACGAGACTGAGTTCGATTTGGCAGATGCTAAGGAAGCAAGTCAGAATGATTCGGTCGCAATTAATCTATCTGATTATGATTCAGCGCCTAGTTCGGCAACCGAAGAAGTATCGTCGGATTTTGCCATGGCATCAGAAGCAGCTTCTGATCAAGAACATACGATTGATTTTGATCTATCTCCGGAAGCAATCAAGCTAGCCGATGAGGATATTCAGAAAATAAACCCTGCAAGCAGTGGAAAAGCATCCGCAACCGCGCGTGATTTAAGTCCTCTAGAACTTATGGATGAACTAGATAGTTCAGATCAGTTGGCTTCTGAAGACATCGATGGATCTGCTAAAGCTATTCCGGTTGTGCCTGAATTAGGGCTAGAAAATATCAACTTAGATATTGAAAATGCTGATTCTGCAGCGCAGCAAGAAAACGAATCCGATTTGAATGCCAACAGTGAACAATGGCAAGAAGTTGAAACCAAGCTCGATCTAGCAAAAGCGTATCAAGAGATGGATGATAAGGAAGGTGCTAAAGAAATGCTGGAAGAAGTCATTCGAGATGGCGATACGAAGCAGAAAAGAGCCGCTAAGAAATTAATGAAAAGTTTGTAACCATTAGCGTGTTTAAGATGAATCATTTTCATCGAATCACTCGACACTGATAGCGTTGGTTTGTGCGAATCGTTTTGGTATTGGAGTATGATGGTAGTCGTTATTGTGGGTGGCAAAGCCAACCGGGTAAATGCACGATTCAGGATGCGCTAGAACAAGCATTGTCGTTAATTGCGCAAGAAAATATTCGAGTAGTTACGGCGGGAAGAACCGATACCGGTGTACATGCGTTTTATCAAGTAGTGCATTTCGATACTGAATCAAAACGACCTATCAATGCGTGGATACGCGGTGTTAACGCTAAGTTGCCGAATGATATTGCAATACGGTGGGCGGCTGAGATGTCATCGGATTTTCACGCTCGTTACAGTGCGGTGGAGCGTCACTACCTGTATTTCCTACTAAATCAATCGACACGTCCGGGATTGCAGTCAGCGAACGTTGGTTGGTTTCATCAGCCTTTGTTATTGGAAAAGATGCAAATGGCGAGTGATTTTTTACTTGGGGAGCATGATTTTTCATCATTTCGCGCGGCTGAGTGTCAAGCGAAATCACCTATCCGAACCATTACAAACTTAAGCATCGTTCGCCGCGGTCCCTTAATTGTTTTTGATTTGCGCGCAAATGCTTTTCTGCAACATATGGTTAGAAATATTATTGGTAGTTTGGTCTATATTGGGAAGGGAAAATACCCGCCCGAATGGATGAAAGATTTGTTGCAAAGCAGTGATCGTAAGTTGGCAGCTCCCACTTTTTCTTCTCAAGGTTTGTATTTAGCCAAAGTTTCTTATCCCGCTCAATGGGGGTTGCCCGAATTTCCTAGAATGCCTTTAGTGCATGAGATGTTATATAATTAGCAGTTGTTATGTCGGTACGTGTAAAAGTATGCGGAATTACCCGCAGTGAAGATGCGCAATCAGCGATTAAAGCGGGTGTGGATGCCATTGGTTTTGTGTTTTGGCCGCAAAGTCCGCGCTACATTGATCCTGAATCAGCCTATCGTATCGCTTCCCGGATACCGTCTTTCATTACCGTTGTGGGTGTTTACGTGGATCCTGACGCCTCTTGGGTTGAGCAAACGATCCAAAAGGTTAAATTAAATCTGCTGCAATTTCATGGCGATGAATCCCCTGAATTTTGTGCGCAATTTTCTGTGCCCTATATTAAAGCGATAAGAGTCAAAGAAGATACAGATTTGTTACAATACGCACAACGCTACGAAACGGCAAAAGGGCTGCTTGTCGATACTTATACCGTTGGCATGCCGGGGGGGACCGGGCATACGTTCGACTGGAAATTGATCCCATCACGATTGCCGCTGCCATTGATTCTTTCCGGTGGTTTGAATCCTGAGAATGTGTCGAATGCCATTCGGGAAACTCGTCCTTGGGCAGTCGATGTATCGAGTGGCGTGGAAGTTGCAAAAGGGATTAAAAACGAGAAAAAAATTTTTGCTTTTATGCAGGGGACTAAATAATTTTGAGTGCTTATGATCTTCCGAGTCGAGACGGCCATTTTGGCCCGTATGGCGGTATTTTTGTAGCTGAAACATTAATTTCAGCATTGGAAGATTTGCGCCAAAAATATGAATATTACCGCACGGATTCAGAGTTTCAGGCCGAATTTGCTTATGAATTAAAACACTATGTGGGCAGGCCCAGTCCTATTTATCATGCAAAAAGATGGTCAGAGCATTTGGACGGCGCGCAAATATTACTAAAAAGAGAAGATTTAAATCACACCGGCGCGCACAAAATCAACAATACCGTGGGTCAGGCTTTGTTAGCGCGGCGTATGGGTAAAAAAAGAGTGATTGCGGAAACAGGCGCTGGACAGCATGGTGTAGCGAGCGCTACAGTGGCTGCGCGTTATGGCATGGAATGCGTGGTATATATGGGATCGGAGGATGTGAAACGTCAGGCGACCAATGTATACCGTATGAAATTGCTGGGTGCGACTGTGATACCCGTAGAATCCGGATCGCGCACTTTAAAGGATGCGCTCAATGAGGCTATGCGCGATTGGGTAACCAATGTTGAAAGCACCTTTTACATTATAGGAACTGTGGCTGGTCCGCATCCTTATCCAATGATGGTTCGAGATTTTCAAGCGATCATAGGCATTGAGGCAAAAACACAAATGATGGAGCTTTTTGGTCGTCAGCCCGATGCTCTGATTGCTTGTGTTGGCGGAGGATCCAATGCGATTGGCTTGTTTTATCCTTATATTGAGGACAGTACCGTTCGTTTGATTGGCGTTGAAGCGGCTGGTAAAGGGATTGAAACCAAGCAGCATGCTGCGACACTTTCTACCGGTAGACCCGGTGTATTGCATGGAAACCGCACTTATTTGATTCAAGATGAAAACGGTCAAATTATCGAAACCCATTCCATTTCAGCCGGATTGGATTATCCTGGAGTAGGGCCAGAACATGCTTGGCTTAAGGATTGTGGACGAGCCGAGTATGTTGCCATTACGGATGACGAAGCACTACAAGCTTTTCATGATTTATGTCGATATGAGGGCATTATGCCCGCGTTAGAATCAAGCCATGCGCTGGCTTATGCTGCCAAATATGCGCCAACCCTACCAAAAGACAAGTTATTGCTGGTGAATTTGTCGGGGCGTGGGGATAAAGATATGGCGACAGTCGCGCAAATGTCTGGTTTGTCACTTTAGGTTTGAGAATGGTATGAATCGAATTGCGCAAACATTTGCAAGCCTGAAGAATCAAAATCGTAAGGCGCTTATTCCCTTTATCACTGCGGGTGATCCACATCCGGATGTTACTGTTCAATTAATGCATCAATTAGTGCGATCAGGTGCTGATATCATAGAACTGGGTGTACCTTTTTCGGATCCTATGGCCGATGGCCCGACGATACAGAGATCATCGGAACGAGCTTTGAAGCATCACGTAAGTCTCAATAAAGTACTCGATTTTGTTGGCGAATTTAGAAAGACCAATACCGATACACCGGTCGTTCTCATGGGTTACGCGAATCCGATTGAAGCAATGGGATACACGGTATTTGCGAGTAAGGCACGCAGTTGTGGCGTAGATGGTGTGTTGATCGTTGATTATCCGCCTGAAGAATCGAGCGAATGGGTAAAATGCCTTGATGAACATGGCATTGATGCTATCTTTTTATTATCTCCGACCACTCCGAAAGCCAGAATTGAACAGGTTGCTAAGCTGGCAAAAGGCTATGTGTATTATGTTTCTTTAAAAGGTGTCACTGGCGCGTCGCATCTGGATTTAGAAAATGTTAGCCAACGATTGAAAGAGCTACGTCAGCACATTACTATTCCAATTGGCGTCGGGTTTGGTATCCGTGATGGCGCCACAGCTAGAGCCGTGGCTAATGTGGCCGATGCCGTGGTGATAGGTAGTCGGATTATCGAGGAAATAGAACATGCGACACAAGATAAATTGCTGTTTCAAGTAGCCTCATTGTTAACGGATCTTCGCAAGGCAATGGATGAGCATTAACAAAATGATCAACGAATTTTTCCTCATTACATAGTATGAGTTGGTTTCAAAATATAATCCCGCCGAAAATTAAAAAAAAACAAGCCGGTGAAAAGAAAATTGTTCCTGAAGGGTTGTGGAGCAAATGCAAGAACTGCGAGGCGGTTCTTTACTTTTCCGATCTGGCAAAGAATTTGAATGTTTGTCCGAGATGCAGCTACCATAATCGTATTTCTGCGCGAGACCGAGTCGAATTCATTTTAGATCAGGATGGTCGTATCGAAATCGGTGCGGCGGTGGTAGCGACTGATGCACTCAAGTTTAAAGACAGCAAACGCTACATCGATCGCTTGGCTCAGGCAAAAGAGGGAACCGATGAAAATGATTCTTTGATCGTGGTACAAGGTAAAATCAACAATCTTCCTATTGTTGTTGCGGCTTTTGAGTTTGGTTTTATGGGTGGCTCGATGGGGTCGGTAGTGGGTGAGCGTTTCGTGAGAGGCGTTAAAGCATGCATTGAACAGCGTATGCCTTTCGTCTGCTTTAGTGCGAGTGGTGGTGCTCGCATGCAAGAAGGTTTGTTTTCTCTGATGCAAATGGCCAAAACATCCGCTGCTTTAACTCGCCTCAGTCAGCATCAGCTACCTTTTATTTCTGTCTTGACAGATCCTACCATGGGAGGCGTTTCAGCGAGTTTCGCTTTTATCGGTGATATTGTCATCGCGGAGCCAGGAGCATTGATCGGTTTTGCGGGTCCTCGTGTGATCGAGCAAACGGTTCGGCAGACACTTCCAGAAGGTTTTCAGCGTTCAGAATTTTTATTAGAACACGGTGCCATTGATTTAATCGTGGATCGTCGGCAGATGCGCGATAAAATTGCTAGTTTATGCACGCAATTAATGCGTGTGCCTGCACCAGTTGCTTCAATGAGCTAAAGAACGTTTCTTTGTTGCTAACCTTAGCTTGATTGCTTTTTCTCATTATCAGCGCATTACTACTGAATAAAGTGATTGTTTAGGGGTAAGACATTTTTTCATTACGCTCATTGCCTGATTGGCTAACCTATCTTGAAGCAATTCACCCCAAAGACATTGACATGGGCCTCGAAAGAGTCAATCGTGTTAATGAACAACTCAACTTAACTCCCAAGTTTCCTCTCATTATTGTTGGGGGCACCAACGGCAAAGGGTCTGTTTGCGCGATGCTTGAAGCGATTTTGTGTAGCGCAGGCTATCGCGTTGGATGTTATACCTCACCGCATTTGTTACGGTATAACGAACGAATGCGTATCAACAAAACAGCAGTCGATGATGCGAGCTTGTGTCGCGTATTTGAGCGTGTTGAACAGGCGAGAGAAGCTTGCCAAACATCGTTGACTTTCTTTGAGTTTGGGACATTAGCTGCGATGGATTGGTTTATTCAGCTCGAGGTTGAAGTGGCCATTTTAGAAGTTGGATTGGGTGGGCGATTAGATGCTGTGAATGTATTTTCTCCAGCTTGTTCGATTGTAACGAGTATCGATCTCGATCATATGGAGTATCTGGGAGACAACCGTGAAGAAATAGGCTGCGAGAAAGTGGCTATTTTTAGAAGAGATACACCGGCGGTTTGTGCGGAGATCGATTTGCCGCATGCGGTTTTACAGAAAATGAATCAAATTAATCCTCAATTACTATTAATCAATCAAGCATTTGGTTATGTCGATAAAACCAACCAATGGGATTATTGGGGCCCCAAAGGAGAGCGTTACTCGCTCCCGATTCCTGCGTTAAGAGGAAAAAAACAGTTACAAAATGCGTGCACCAGTCTAGCTGCTTTAGATGCTCTGTATGATGTATTACCAGTAGCGATGAAGGATATTCGAGAGGGCTTGAGTCAAGCTACTATTCCTGGAAGATTTCAAGTCATTTCAACGCAACCGATGATCATTCTCGATGTGGCGCATAATCCCGCAGCAGCAATGGTGCTAGCGGATAACTTGGCATCGACTAAAGCTATCGGAAAAACGTATGCGGTTTTTGCTATGCTGGCAGACAAGGATATTGCCGGGGTAGTGAGGCAAATAAAACAGCAAATTGATGTGTGGTTAATTTCGTCGGTTGATTCTAAGCGATCCGCAACGGTTGAACACATACACAATCAACTCAATGAGGTGGGAATAGTCGCTGACAAAGAAACAGTTTTACCGTTTTTAAATGTTCAGGAAGCTTTCGTTTTTGCCTGTAGAGAAGCGACTAAAAATGATAGAATTTGCGTTTTTGGATCCTTTTATACGGTGAGTGATGTACTAAGGCACTGGAAAACGCTTTGAGTGATTTCATTGGATAATAAATGAACAAAAATATTAGTGAAGAAGAACTGTTATTACGTAAACGCGCAAGAAGACGACTTGTTGGGGCGATTGTCTTAGTTGTCATTTCAATTATCGTACTGCCGGCTATTTTTGATGAACCCAAAACGGATAAAGCGCCGCAGGAAGTGGTGATTAATTTACCCAATGTGGATAAATCGGTTAGTCATTCTGTTCAAATTCCTGTTCCTCCCAAAGACTCCGCTCCGACTGGTGTTTTGAATCAACAGGGGAATCAGTTGACTGAATCAACACCACCATATGAAGCTACTGCAGCAGACACTCGTGTCACTGAAGATTTTGAAGCAACACCGGATGAACGCAAGCGTTTACCAATACCCGGCATCAAGCCTAAAATTGACACTAAACGCAAAGTAGTGACGGAAGAAACGGCAGTGATTCCTCCCGCAGCACAGAACCCGAAGGTTACTCCGAGCGCGGCAAGCAAGCCCGTTCAATCAACCGATACAGTGGGTACGACAGAAATTCCGAAAGGCGGCGTGATCATACAATTGGGCGCTTTTTCTGATCAATCGAAAGCAAGACAACAGTTAGAAAATTTAGTGATGAACGGGTTTCGCGCCTATACTGAAGTGGTTAAAACCAGTGCTGGTGATGTGACTCGCGTCAGAATTGGACCGCTCGCTTCTAGAAGTATTGCAGAGAACGAGTTAAAGAAACTGAATAAGTTGGGTTTTGATGGTGTGATCACATCGAAATAACGAAACAATTGCTAACCCTTAAATTTAGAATTTGATACACGAAAACTAATTTTTGCCAATGACTGTTTTTGACTATGTAGTTTGTGCTATTTTTGTTGTATCAATTGTTTTGAGTATCATCAGAGGATTGGTTCGTGAAGTGCTGTCGATTGCCGGGTGGATTGCGGCGTTTATTGTGGCCGGTGCATATACGTCCTTTTTTGTGAAATTTCTTCCGGATGCGGTAGTCGGTGAAACATTACGGTTTCTGGTTACATTCGTGCTGGTGTTTCTTACCGTATTAGTGAATACTGCATTACTCACGATGTTACTCACAGCGTTAATTAAAAATATTGGCTTGGGCTTTATCGATCGATTATTTGGTTCAGTATTTGGGTTTTTAAGAGCATTGATCATTGCAACCGTCATCGTGCTAATGGCTGGTTTGACGACCATCCCGAGTCAATCATTTTGGCAACAGGCTGTGTTTAGTAAGCCTTTAGAATTAGTAGCTAAGCAAGTTTTGCTGTGGCTGCCGGAAGATTTAGCAAAACATATTAGTTTCGACAAGAAAGAGAGCTATTAAATTATAAATTTATTGATGCCCTTATCTTTTTGCAATTGTATTGGTAACCGGTTAGTGCAAGTAAACGAAACAAATGGAGTTTCTTTATGTGTGGAATTTTAGGTGTAGTTGCACAATCACCCGTTAGTCAATTGCTATACGATGGGCTGCTAACATTGCAACATCGAGGGCAAGATGCCAGTGGTATTGTGACTGCGCAGCATAATACCTTTCATATGCATAAAGGTCTCGGTATGGTACGAGATGTGTTTCGTACTCGAAATATGCGTGCGTTAGTTGGAAATATGGGGATTGGTCATGTACGCTATCCCACCGCCGGATCAGCAGGATCTTCCGCTGAAGCACAACCTTTTTATGTCAATTCTCCTTTTGGTATTGTTCTCGGTCATAACGGTAATCTCACGAATGCCATGGAGTTAAACGAAGAGCTGTTTCGTGCCGATTTGCGGCATGTTAATACCAATTCCGATTCCGAAGTGTTGTTGAATGTTTTGGCGCACGAATTGCAAGCCAATACTCATAGTTCCCAATTAGATCCGGAAATAATTTTTAAAGCGGTAGAGGGCGTCCATAAACGTTGTCGAGGCGCATACGCTGTAGTCGCAATGATTGCAGGGTTTGGCTTGCTGGCTTTTCGAGATCCATACGGTATCAGACCATTGGTTTTTGGTTCGGTGGAAAATGAGTCAGGAACGGAATTTTTGGTTTCTTCAGAAAGCGCTGCACTAGATACCTTGAGTTTTAAATTAATTCGAGATGTAAAGCCAGGTGAGGCTATTTTTATTGATGAGGCGGGTAATTTTTATAGTAAACAATGTGCTACGCATCATTCCTTGAATTCATGCATATTCGAATATATTTATATGGCGCGGCCAGATTCAGTGATGGATGGTATTTCGGTTTATGAAACACGGCTGAATATGGGCGAACATCTCGCTGAGAAAATTAAAAAAACGATGCATCATTTGGATATTGACGTAGTGATCCCCATTCCCGATTCCGGCCGCCCAAGCGCACTGCAACTAGCCTACCAACTAGGCGTTAATTTTCGCGAAGGATTTGTAAAAAACCGCTACGTCGGGCGTACTTTTATCATGCCCGGACAGCAATTGCGCCGCAAATCAGTCAAGCAAAAACTCAATGCAATTAGTGTCGAATTTCGCGGTAAAAATGTTTTGCTAGTTGATGATTCGATCGTGCGAGGAACAACGAGTCGCGAGATTGTTCAGATGGGGCGAGAAGCGGGAGCTAATAAAATTTATTTTGCTTCAGCAGCACCACCTGTTCGATTTCCCAATGTGTATGGCATTGACATGCCGACCCGGCAAGAATTGATTGCAACAGATCGGGATACCGATGAAATCTGTCATGAGATCGGCGCTGATAATTTGATTTTTCAGGACCTCGATGCGCTTAAATCTGCTGTTTCTAAAGCATCACCCAAAACAAGAAATTTTGAGACCTCTTGTTTTGATGGTATTTATCTCACTGGCGATGTAACGACGGAATATCTGAAGCAGATTGAATTGCAACGCACCAATCTTCCCAAAATACGTTCCCGTTCTAATACACAACTTGATTTAAGCTTGGTGGTTGCTGATTGATATGCTTAATAAGAACTTTGAGGCACTTTAATAGATATGTCTGAACATTTTCAACCCGAAACAATCGCATTGCATACGGGTATTCATCGCAGTCAGTTTAACGAACATTCTGAAGCGCTTTACTTAACTTCAAGTTTCGTTTTCGATAGCGCAGCACAGGCAGCAGCACGTTTTTCTGGTAGCGAACCAGGCAACATTTATTCGCGTTTTACTAATCCTACCGTGACTGCTTTTGAAGAACGCCTTGCCGCACTTGAAGGAGCCGAAGTCTGCGTTGCCACTTCGTCGGGTATGTCTGCTATTCTTGCGTGTGTAATGGGGTTGCTATCAGCTGGGGATCATATCGTCGCATCAAGAAGTTTGTTTGGTTCTACAGTTAACCTTTTTAACAATATACTGAAAAAGTTTAACATTGATACGACATTTGTATCTGCGACCGATGTTGCCTCTTGGCAGATGGCGATTCAACCCAATACCAAGCTTTTTTTTCTTGAAACGCCTTCCAATCCATTAACAGAAATTTCGGATATCGCCGCATTATCGGCAGTGGCACACCAAGCTGGAATTTGGCTGGCAGTCGATAATTGTTTTTGTACTCCCGCGTTGCAAAAACCGCTTGAATTGGGTGCTGATATAGTAATTCATTCTGCTACTAAATACTTGGAAGGCCAGGGTAGAGTACTCGGCGGTGCTGTATTAGGTAAAAGAGATTTATTGATGGATGGCGGCGTTTTTGGTTTCTTACGCACAGCCGGACCTACACTCAGCGCATTTAATGCATGGGTGATCATGAAAGGAATTGAAACACTGAAAGTGCGCATGGAAGCGCATTCAGCGCACGCTTTGGAGATAGCGCGATGGCTGGAATCTCAACCGAATGTCACGCGCGTATTTTATCCAGGATTATCTTCACATTCTCAATATGAGCTTGCTAAAAAGCAGCAAAAATCGGGGGGAGGTATCGTTGCTTTTGAGGTGAAGGGAGGAAAAGAAGCAGCCTGGCGCGTGATTGATTCTACGAAACTGATTTCGATCACCGCAAATCTGGGGGATGCTAAGAGCACGTTGACTCACCCAGCCACAACGACGCATGCCAGGATTACTCAAGAAGCGCGCGATGCTGCTGGCATTTCAGATGGGCTATTGCGGATTGCTGTCGGATTGGAAGCAGTGCAAGATTTACAGAATGATCTTGCACGCGGACTTAAATGACTAAAAAAGCGAGCTGATGAGATTATTAAACATCAGCTCGCTTTTTAATTTTTTAAAGAAATTTTGCTAAATTACTTAGTTAATTTGATAATTAACTGCTTATTTTTACAAAAGCACCACCTTGTTTAATCCACACTTCTTTGGTAACAGTATTGGTGATAAATGAAGCGTCCGTAGCAAAACAATCCGATACAACTTTATTAGTAGCAGTACCTTTCATGTGATAAGTGACCGGCGGCGTTATGGTCATGCCAGGTATGGAGCTTCCAAGTTCTTGAACTGCGGAAGTAATATCAAGGCAAATATCAGAATTAACACTAAAATTCGCGTATTCCGGAGACGCATTAATCGTGCAGGTTTTGATGTTTGCTGTTTGATTTACCAACTCTTGTAACAAATTAGGGCCAGAGGCTACTTGTACCCCTTTTATTTCAGATGACGTAATAGCATTTACTCCTAATACTGAAATTCCTGTGACTGTTGTTTGTGGTGGAGCACTGCAAACATTATTGCTATTATTAGTAGGCATAGCAATGCATTGACCATTTGTGGTGACGGTAACGACATTGCCACTCTGTGTTGCTGTGAATCCAGCAGGCATTTTGGTCGTGTCGCAGCCAGGGATTCCTGTATATGTTCCAGAATTATCTACTGTAGCAATCATGCTGGCAAGTGAGTCAATACGCTGTGGATCATTACCAAATTGACCACCCATTACATATACATCATTCGTGCTTTTATTGACCCCAGCATAAATTCCTGTTTCTGGATAAAACCGATACAACCAAGGTTCAAGCGTTTGAGTCGGTTGAATGCTAGGGAAAAAGTTCTTATAATTATTCTGTGCCCAATTTAATAGTTTTTCGGTGTCAGTGGCCACATCTGCCACAGAAGATTGAATGTTGCCCAAAAATGCGACTGTAGCGATGGATGATAACAATAGATGTTTTATATGTTTTTTCATAGCGAAATCCCTTTTCAAAATTTAATTCATATTTCATTCTGAACAACCCCCCAATCAGATTCTACCTGCATTCAGTTAAATGCTGCAAGTTGCGGAAGCGTAACATTTTCTAATTATAGTTAATCGCTAAAATAGGGTATGAATTGATCTTATTTTTCAAGATTGAATGATACTTAATGCCAAGAAATAGGTTGCTCAAATAGAGTATCAGGATATGGCGAGTTGGATTCAGTAAATATTCAATAAAATCAATTAATTATATGTTTTCTCATTTTTCTCATCGATTTCATCCTTGTCATCGAAGTACTCAAGTAGTTAGTAAATAGGGCCTAGTACAAATACTCATTGAACCTGTAATAAATCAGGAGCCCTCTACCATTTTTGATAAGCATACAAGATCTTTTAAAAGCTTTTCTTGGCAATTAAAGTCAATCCAGTGTTAATGATAAGAATTCACTTACTGGTATCTTACTTCTTAGCACATAGGATACTTCAACTAGTATCGTTGGATGACGCAACCAAAATACTATCTAACAAGATATTTTTTCAGGAAATTCACAGGATGATTTTACTATCAACTTCCTGACAATTCGACTAATGAAAAAATTGAGTCAAATGATAAAGTCCGCAGTGGTCTAAACAATAACTCAAGGTAATTAGCAAAATTGCCAATTTTTTGCTGATTCAATAATAAAATGACTTCTAAAAATAAATATTACTTCCGTTCCCGCATTAAAGAGGCAAAATTTCGCAGATTAGTACGTTGTTTTGCATTAGATTTTACTGCAACAAAAGCTGCGCTCTTAACAAAAATTTCTGTACGATCAGTCAATACCATTTATTTAAAAATTAGGCAGCGACTGACTCAAAATAACGAAAGTCAAGGTCAGAATAAGATTGTTGGTGACTTTAATCTTGAAAAAGCATTATCAAAAATACGCACAATTGATCTCAAAGCGCTTGAAAATAAAACCCCTTTACTGGCAATTTATGGTGTTGTTAATCACAACAATACGATTTCTACAACGATTCTTCCTGGACATGCAGAATACGCAATAAAAGTTTTGGATTCTGACAACAATACATTAAAAAGCACTGTAACTCAGCTATTTGAATTAAGTCAATACGATGCATTAATTGCGATTTATCCGGGTATGCGCATGAAATTGTATTTACTTCATCCAACAAACAATAATAATCACGGTCACCCTGAAGAAGTTGACACAGAATCTTTTTGGGCTTTTACAAAATTACGTTTGACGAAATTTAACGGGATTCCAATGCAAACTTTCTTTTTACATTTGAAAGAAACGGAATTTCGCTTTAATCATCGCTATGACGATATTTATGACGAGCTACTTAAAATGTTACGCACCAACCCGCTATGATTGCAGCAAAATAATGTCACAAATATAAAAAACAATTATCGTAATTTTCCTTCGCCTGGAATGATTTCTGATTACAATAGTCTCAGGAATATTATTTGTCATTTATTTTACAATGGAAAATTATGAAGCCTTACTAGCTACCCTCGCTTTAATGCTCGGTAGCTCATGGGCGAGCGGTATCAATCTTTATGCGGTAATCGCTATCTTAGGACTGGGTGGTTCTACTGGTTATGTCCAATTACCGAATGAACTTGTTGTCTTGCAAGATCCATTGGTAATCGGTTCCGCAAGTATCATGACTGTCGTGCATTTTTTCGTCGATAAAATTCCAGGTGCTGACACGGTCTGGGATACCATTCATACGTTTATTCGAATTCCGGCGGGTGCGATGCTAGCAGCAGGCTCAATAGGTGATGCCACGCCAGCATTAGAAATTGCAGCGGGGCTTTTAGGTGGAAGCGTCGCTGCCACCACTCATGCCACCAAAGCTGGCACTCGTTTGATGATTAACACTTCTCCGGAACCTGCTTCAAATTGGTCTGCATCATTGACTGAAGATTTTCTGGTACTTTCTGGCATGTGGGCTGCATTAAAACATCCAGAAGTTTTTTTAGTGTTATTTGTTATTTTTATCATATTCGCTATCTGGGTTTTACCGAAATTATGGCGTTTTATAAAAATTTTGCTGAATAAACTAAGAAGATTTTTTGGCGCTAAAAACTTATCTGAAAGTCTTCCTGCGGATAGTGGAGATACGTTGCTGCAATCGCATGAGCCTAGACAGTTACCCGCATCCGATAAACTAAAGCAGTAGCATAGGCAGCATTCGTTAAAAAGAACTCACCATTCTAATTCTAGATAAAGCTCGACGGCCTATGCCGTTATGCGGAGGGAAGGATTTAAGACTTACCACTCAATTGCCTCAAAATCGCATTTTCGAGTTGATTGTCTACCCAAACTTCTTGAGGTATTGCCCATAGTGCTTCGGAAGCAAAGTTTAAACACTGCAAAGCGTTCTTTTCTGACAGAACAACGATGTCGCCTTGTGGAAAATCAATATCTTTCGCTACGAATCGATGATTCTCAGAAAATGAATGAAATGCCGTATCGCTTCTCAGTTCTGCTTTCTGGGCCGCAGCAAACATCCATTCTTCATCATCTGCATCAGTAATCATATGTACCCGCGTATTTTTAAAATGGGATAGCGGTTGGCGGTCTTCTGGTTTGAGCACGTTATAAGCGATTTCTGTAACGGATTTGAATGGGTATCTTTTATGCCAATGCTGTGTGATCAGTGAAAAGTTTTTTTCGTCACTCGCGATGATTAAAGTATTTTCACTTAATTTTCTCGGGTTGGCACGCAAGGGACCGGCCGGTAACAAAAGGCCGTTACCATAACTTTCTTCAGAGAAATCCACCAAAGTTATTTCGATGTCACGCTCTAAGCGATGAAATTGCAGTGCGTCATTAAAAATCAGAATGTTGCATTTTGGATTCGCTTGCAAGAGTGCTTGTGCTGTCTTAATACGATCGTTTCCCATCCAAACCGGACAATCCGCGCCGAAACGATGTATAAATAAGCGCGTGTTGCCATCCATGTTTTCAACTAAATGCGTTGCTTCGATAGGCGTGCCAGTTATCAAATTGCCACGTGTCACAATTCCCGGTGTATAGCCATTTTTGATCAAACTATCGACCAACCATAGTATCAGCGGCGTTTTCCCACTATTTTCGACGCTGATGCTATCTACGCTAATAACGGAAACCGGTAATTTGACGGTTTGAAAAATATCCAACCAATAGCAAAATTTTTTGATCGTTAAAAATAATTCATAGCACAGGCTTATTGGCCACAAAATAATGTGTAGAGGAGTAAATCGATGCCAATAAAGCGCAGATAATTTCATTTTTCAGAATAACCAGTAATATGAATGAAACAAAAAATACTCAATCAGTACGCTCTTTTTTACAAAATATTACACTATATCCATTGCTTAATATTCCCTGTTTATTCTGCCACTGTAACACAGCATCGTATTCTGCATACCATCCGCTATAATGATGGTTTTGTTTTGCTTCATAAACAACACCTTCTTTTTTATTTTCATAATGGAACTTGATAAAAGCTTTGATCCAAAACGTATTGAAGACCATTGGTACTCCATTTGGGAGTCGGCCGGTTATTTTAAACCAACACTGACAGAAAATTCTTCTGCCTACTGTATTATGCTGCCGCCACCCAATGTGACGGGCACATTGCATATGGGGCACGCTTTTCAGCACACACTGATGGATGCCTTGACACGCTATCATCGGATGCGGGGAGAAAATACGCTTTGGCAACCGGGTACCGATCACGCTGGGATTGCAACGCAAATTGTTGTTGAGCGGCAATTGGATCAGCAAAATTTGGATCGCCGTACAATGGGGCGGGAAGCTTTTCTCGAACGCGTGTGGCAATGGAAAGAGCAATCTGGCTCAACGATCACACGACAAATGCGACGGTTGGGAAGTTCTTGCGATTGGACGCGCGAGCGGTTTACGATGGATGCTGCCTTATCGCGTGCAGTTACCGAAGTATTTGTGCGATTGTATCGTGAAGGACTGATTTATCGTGGTAAACGGTTGGTCAATTGGGATCCGGTACTACAAACCGCGATTTCTGATTTGGAAGTGGTTGCTACTGAAGAAAATGGCTCGCTGTGGCATATTCGCTATCCTTTGGTGTCGGCCAGTAACAATCAAACGGAAGCATTGATTGTTGCGACGACGCGCCCTGAAACGATGCTGGGCGATGTTGCCGTGGCCGTGCATCCTGATGACCCACGTTATCAGCATTTGATCGGAAAACAAGTGCAACTGCCGTTGTGCGATCGAACGATTCCCATCATCGCCGATAGCTATGTGGATAAAGAATTTGGCACTGGTTGCGTCAAAATCACGCCTGCACACGATTTTAATGACTATCAGGTTGGCCAACGCCATCAACTTGAACCCATTAATATTCTTACGTTGGACGGTAAAATCAACGATAACGGCCCGGTAATTTATCAAAACTTGGATCGTTTCGATGCACGAAAAAAAATTATTGCCGATTTGGAGGCACAAGGCTTTTTAGTTGAAACAAAACCGCATAAGCTGATGGCGCCACGTGGCGACCGCACCAATACCATCATTGAACCGATGCTGACCGATCAATGGTATGTGGCGATGGATGGATTAGCAAAACGAGGTTTAGACGTCGTTGCCAAAGGTGATATTACCTTTACGCCCGATAACTGGAGCCATACCTACAATCAATGGTTGGAAAACATTCAAGATTGGTGCATTTCGCGGCAATTATGGTGGGGGCACCGTATTCCGGCGTGGTATGACGACGATGGCAATGTATATGTCGCGCATAGTCTGGAAGAAGCGCAGCAATTATCTCGTGGTAAGCCGTTGAAACAGGATGAAGATGTTCTGGATACATGGTTTTCATCGGCGTTGTGGCCGTTTTCCACTTTGGGCTGGCCAGATGAAACACCGGAACTACAAACATTTCTGCCGACCTCGGTATTGATTACCGGTTTTGATATCATTTTCTTTTGGGTTGCGCGAATGGTGATGATGTCATTACATTTCACCGGTAAAGTACCTTTCAAAGAAGTATATATCACCGGATTAATTCGCGACTCCGAAGGTCAGAAAATGAGCAAATCAAAAGGAAATGTATTAGATCCGCTTGATTTGATTGATGGTATTACGTTACCGGAATTGATTGCCAAACGTACAACCGGATTGATGAATCCGAAACAAGCCGAATCCATCGAAAAAAACACCCGAAAACACTTTCCCGATGGGATTCCAGCATTTGGCACAGATGCATTGCGTTTTACCTTTGCGAGCTTGGCTTCGCACGGTCGCGATATCAAATTTGATATGCAACGCTGTGAAGGTTATCGCAATTTCTGTAACAAATTATGGAATGCCACACGCTATGTGTTGATGAATTGTGACGGCAAAGATACTGGTTTGAATGCGTCGCAACCGTTACAGTACAGTCTCGCAGACCAATGGATGATTAATCGCTTACAACAAGCCGAACAAAATATTGATCACGCTTTTACCCATTATCGTTTTGATCTTGCCGCGAGAGAAATGTATGAATTGGTATGGGACGAATACTGCGATTGGTATGTTGAGTTGGCGAAAGTACAACTCAATAGCGAAGACATTGCCGCGCAACGTGCCACACGCAGAACGCTGGTACGCGTATTGGAGGCAATGCTGCGATTAGTGCATCCGGTTATTCCTTTTATTACCGAAGAATTGTGGCAAACAGTTGCACCACTGGCGGGAAAAACAGGTAATAGCATTATGAATCAACCTTATCCACAGGCTGATTCTAACAAAATCGATTCGCAAGCAGAAAAATCGATTGCGATACTCAAAGAATTAGTCAATGCTTGTCGAACCTTACGCAGTGAAATGAACTTATCGCCCGCTATGAAAGTACCGCTGTGGGTAACGGGTGATACGCAAACATTACACGAATTTTCAGCTTATTTGTCGGCATTGGCAAAGTTATCTGATATCCATATCGTAGAAGATTTACCAAATGTAGGTTCGCCCGTTTCAATCGTGGCTAATTTCCGCTTGATGCTAAAAGTGGAAATTGATATTGCGGCTGAACGGGATCGATTAACAAAAGAAATGACACGCTTGCAGGCAGAAATAGCCAAAGCGCAAACAAAACTTTCCAATGCAAGCTTTATAGAACGTGCTCCTGAAAATGTAGTGGTGCAAGAAAAAGAACGGTTGCAAAACTTTACCGATAAATTAGACAGAATATCCGAGCAACTTCATAAATTGATTTAGTTTTTTTGATTCATAATGTCCTTAAGCGAAGCGTATTGAAGTAAATTGCAGCGCTGATATCGAAAATCCGGTTGATTTACTATTGGGCTTCTTATGATAAAAAGAGTGAATTCGAGTGATGTTCGCCTTGGTATGTATATCCACGAATTACGTGGCAATTGGCTTGAACATCCTTTCTGGAAAAAATCATTCAAGCTCGATGATCCAAAAGATTTGGATAAACTCATTCATTCCGCAATCGAGGAAATATGGATTGATACCGAAAAAGGTCTGGATGTGGCTGATGTTACTGCACCACAACCACCAACGCCTGATCCAGAACCGCTCAATGCTACACCATCGATAATCAAAAAAACTGTTTCGTTCGATGAAGAGTTAAGTGTTGCAAAAAAAATACACACAAAAGCGAAAAATGCCGTCACATCGATGTTCAATGAAGTGCGTATGGGCAAAGCATTAGATGTTGCAGAAGCGGCACCATTGGTGGATGAAATCAATTCTTCGATTGAAAGGAATCCGAATGCTTTGCTGAGTTTAGCGCGACTAAAAAACGCTGACGAATACACTTACTTACATTCTATCGCAGTGTGCATGTTGATGCTCGCTTTAGCCAAGCAACTTAATTTGAATGAAAAACAAACACGTCAAGCTGGTATTGCAGGATTACTGCATGATGTTGGAAAAATGATGATTCCCAATACGATCTTAAATAAACCTGACAAATTGACCGATGAGGAATTTATTACGGTCAAAAAACATCCGCGACTTGGCTGGGAAATACTGAAATCAAGTTATCAAGTGGATGAAGTCGCATTGGATGTCTGTTTACATCATCATGAACGCGTTGATGGTAAAGGTTATCCAGAAAAAATCTCTGGTAATGATTTGACATTGTTTGCTCGCATGGGAGCCGTGTGTGATGTATACGATGCCATCAGTTCCGATCGCAGTTACAAAAAAGCCTGGGGACCCGCCGAATCGATCAGCAAAATGACATCTTGGCGCGAGGGGCACTTTGATGAAACGGTGTTTCGTGCTTTCGTTAAAACGATTGGAATCTATCCCAATGGAACTTTGCTGAAACTGAAATCGGGTCGACTCGGTGTGGTGATTGAACAATCCAAAAAAACTTTGGTTGCGCCGATTATCAAAGTGTTTTTTTCAATCCGTGCCAACGCACACATTCCTATGGAACTTATTGATTTATCGAAGGGAACCGATAGTGTTGAGCACATAGAAGATCCTTTGAAGTGGAATTTGGATATTAGTAAAATACAAGGAATTTCGGAATAACATCAAGTTTGCTGAATTTTGATATGCGAATCTGGTCGATAAATCCCAAATACCTCGATAGCAAAGGTTTGGTTGCGCTTTGGCGTGAAACTTTGCTGGCGCAAAAAGTGCTATGCAATCAAACGAAAGGATATCAAAATCATCCACAATTACTGCGTTTTCGCTCTACAGAAGACCCGTTAGAGCTGATTTGTTTTTATTTATGTCACGTCGCCAAAGAGGCTGATAGCCGTGGATATTCTTTCGATAAGAAAAAGATCATTATCGCGCGAGATTCCATGTCAACAATACCCGTGACGAACAAACAGGTTCGCTACGAATTTAGTCATCTACTCAACAAATTGGAGGTTAGGAATCGCGCTTTATTTGAAAACATAAAAGCGCTTAAAAAAATAGAGCTCCATCCTTTATTTCATGAAGTGTCAGGAGAGATTGAAAATTGGGAAATTCTTCACTAAACGATCATTGTTGATCATACATTGAATGTGACGAATTAGAATAAAGTATTTTCCTACCCTCGGCCGATCTTGCTTTTTTTGTAGTTGAAATAAGCACCCTTTTTTAGCATTTATCGCGTCTTTCCGTCACACCAGAGTCAGTTACACTATCCGCATAATCTATTTAACGTTTCCGGGAGCCGCTTCATGGATACAGCTTTTCACGAAATTGATGAACGTACTAATCTGACCGCCAGTAACAAATTTGAATTATTGTTATTCAGGCTAGGCGAGGCTCCAGGCACTGATCATCGCGAATTATTTGGAATTAATGTTTTTAAAGTTCGAGAAATTTTAGTGATGCCAACGATCACTGCGGTGGCTAATGCGCATGATTGTGTCATGGGTATCGCCAATATTCGCGGACAAATCATAACGGTCATTAATTTGCCGAAAGTGGTGGGATGTATCCCTAAAAAAGGCACGCCTATTCTGTTGGTTACAGAATATGCTCGCTCCACGCAAGCTTTTGCGGTTGAAGAAGTTAATGAAATAGTTCGCTTGGAATGGAATCAAGTTATCGCAGCCGATGGAAATGGCGGAGATTTGGTGACCAGCATTGCGCGTTTAGACAGAAGTACTGATTCACCACTGGTGCAAGTACTTGACGTCGAACAAATATTACGTGATGTACTACCTAATGCAACTGGCGATCTGACAGAACATAAAGGTGGTCCTAAAATAATGCTTCCACCAGGAACGTCGATTCTCGTTGCCGATGATTCACCACTGGCTCGAAGCATGGTGGAAAATGGACTGACTCAACAAGGCATCTCGTTTATTATGACCAAGAGTGGACTTGAAGCTTGGAATCAAATTCAAGCGATGTCGGATGCAGCCATTGCAGAGGGAAAAACTATTCAAGACAAGATTGCATTAGTATTGACTGACTTGGAAATGCCCGAAATGGATGGATTTACTTTGACGAGAAAAATTAAGAATGATCAACGCTTTAAATCGATTCCCGTGGTCATTCATTCATCGTTAACAGGTGAGGCAAACGAAAACCACGTCAAATCAGTCGGTGCGGATGCTTATGTGGCTAAATTTGTGGCTGCAGAATTTATGCAAACGATTCGCAAGGTACTGGATAACGTTCAAAGATAGATATACCTAACTTTCTGACCATTCGTCTAAAACTTTTAGCATACTATTAACCAGTAAATTCATTTCTTGCTGGTTAATGATGTAAGGTGGCATAAAATAAACAGTTTTATCGAGTGGTCGCAATAATAGTTGTTGTTTCAATGCAGCCTGAAAGCATTTAATCGAAAATTCAGGATCTTCCGTTTCAAATTCAAATGCCCAAATCATGCCGCAATTACGAAAGTTTTTTACTTTTGGATGTGTTGCAAGCGGCAGGGTAATTTTATTTAAATAATCTGTTTTGTCACGATTGGTCTGAATCACTGCATTTTGTTCGAATAAGTCCAAGGTGGCGAGTGCCGCCCGACATGCTAATGCATTGCCCGTATGCGAATGTGAATGTAAAAAAGTGCGCGAGGATTTTTCATGATAAAAAACCTCATAAATTTCATTGGTAGTCATTGTCACTGATAATGGTAGATAACCGCCACTCAATCCTTTAGCCAAACATAAGAAATCTGGCGCGATATTGGCCTGCTCACAGGCAAAAAACGTTCCTGTCCGTCCAAAACCAACGGCAATTTCATCGGCAATTAAATGCACTTGGTATCGCGAACAAATTTCTCGCGTACGTTGCAAATAAATAGGATGATACATACCCATTCCCGCCGCGCCCTGAATTAAGGGTTCTAGAATAAATGCGGCAGTAGTTGCATGATGTTGTGCTAGATAATTTTCTAATGCATGGGCCGCTCGCAATGCATAGTCTTGGTGTGATTCCCCAGCTTCCGCATAACGCCAATCTGGAGTTGGCAGAGTTTTATATTGATGCAGAATAGGCGCATATATCTGTTTAAAAATAGCAACATCGGTTACTGATAATGCGCCCAGCGTTTCGCCGTGATAACCGTTCTGCAAGCTGATAAATTGGTTTTTTTCTGGTTTGCCGCACAATTGCCAGTAATGAAAACTCATTTTCAAAGCAATTTCTGTTGCCGATGCACCATCACTGGCATAAAAACAATGTCCCAATGAACCCGGTGTCAATTTTACGAGTCTTTCTGACAATTCAATGGCGGGTTCGTGTGTAAAGCCAGCTAGCATTACATGTTCCAGTTTTTCAAGTTGGTCTCGCAATGCAGCATTGATATCAGGATTGCAATGCCCGAATATATTGACCCACCATGAACTGATCGCATCAAGATAACGATTTCCGCTAGCATCGTATAACCAAATGCCTTGACCCCGTTCAATTGGAATCAAAGGATAGCTTTCATGCTGTTTCATGATGGTGCATGGATGCCAAACTGATCCCCTGCCCCTCAGTTGAAACTCTGAATAAAACATTGGAAACTCTTTCATGAATAGAGGTTACTTAAAATTTCAAACTGAAAATAAATGAATAGCATTATGAAGCGATGAGAAGAGCAATTTTAAGCACGACTATGCATTAAAATTACCTATTGTAGTCAGTAGATAGAACGTTAGTATGAACTCAATTTACTAACGTCTGTTTGATTAAGTCAATCTAATATTAAAGTATGAATCTGGCACAACAGATCTCAGCCTATCGGATTGCACTCGTTGACTCATTGCTCCGAAGGATCAGTAACAAAACCTATTCTAATCATACCCGCTTTAGCAGCAGCGCTCATAACACGAGCGACATCTCCGTAGTGGCACATTTTATCCGCTCGGATGTGGAGTTCTGTTTGTGGTGCTTGCGCTACTGTCGAAGTAAAACGAGACGCAAGTTCTCCAAATTGGATCGGTTCACCATTCCAATACAAGCTGCCGTCCATCTGAATGGCTAATTCGACATTTTCAGTGCGGGTAATATTGGGAACATTTTCAGCTTTCGGTAGCTCAACTTTGACCGAGTGTGTCAGCAATGGTGCGGTGATTATAAAAATAATTAACAATACAAGCATAACGTCGACCAATGGCACGACGTTGATTTCTGACATCGGAGTTTGACTACCACTCCCTTGTATATTTCCACCAAATGCCATGTTATTGTCCGTCAGTAGTTGAAGCTACGTGTGCATTGGAGGAGCCATATGATGATAGCGTTGGCGCAACATAGCCTGATGCGGCAGTTGGGTTGTTTGTCGATACCGGCGCATGGCTCTCGCTGACCGTGACCAATGTAAATAAATCATGAGCAAAAGCTTCGAGACGTGCTAACCAAATCCGATTGCGCCGCACAAATGCGTTATAAGCGAGTACGGCTGGAATTGCTACCGCTAAGCCTAAAGCGGTCATAATTAACGCTTCCCCAACAGGACCTGCAACTTTGTCCAGAGTACCTTGACCTGACAGACCAATCTGAATCAACGCATGATAAATACCCCACACAGTCCCAAACAAACCGATATACGGTGCTGCAGAGCCTGCTGAAGCAATCAGCGTAAGGCCGTTTTCAATTTTTGTGGCTTCTTGATCAATACCATTACGCAAAGTACGCGTGACTAGTTCGCTCACGCCGCCTGCAGCCGCAAGCTTGTGAGAGTGATAGTTATTCGAATCATATGCTGCATTGATACCAAGTTTGGCAAGTTCAGCAAAAGCATTATCAGGCTCATTGTTTTTTAGCTCTGCTCGGGCAGCTTGCAGCGAGTCAAACCCCCAAAAGCGTTCCAGAAAAACCTCAGCGCGACGTTTCGCAATAAAGTTAGTGGCACTTTTGGTAATAATTAAATACCAACTTGCAACCGACAATGAAATGAGCAGTCCCAAGACCGCCATGCCAACTTCATCAATCTGTGCAAGAAAATGTGAGAATCCAAGTCCATGTTCCATATTCGTTAATTTCCTTGTAAGACAAAATTAAAAGGTTGCAGCGCAATTGCGCGAGCAGGTTGACCATCGCGCTGCGCAGGATTACAATGCCAGCCCTTGACCGCAGTCAATGCGGCGTTATCCAGACGTTCATAGCCGCTACTGTTGATTACCTTCGCATTGTCCACATAACCTTTTTCATTTAATTCAACACGCAATACCAGTTTTCCTTCTTCACCCATGCGCCGTGAAATAGCAGGATAAACTGGCGCTTCCAATTTTGGACAGGATACCGATAGTTCTGACGATAGTGTCACAGGCCCCGCAGGCATTTGTGTGGGACGTGCTGCGGCGACAACCGGAGGCTCTGAATCGGCAGTTTTTTCAATTTTAGGCTCTGAGACACGTTCTTGGGGTTGTTGCACCGTTTTCTGCACCGTTGCTGTTTTAGCAGTGATTTGCTTTTCCTTAACTTTCACGGGAGTTGGCGGTTTCTTAACGGGTTCGGTTTTAACAGGTTGCGGTTTTACATCGACAGGCTGGGGTGCTGGTACTGGCGCCGGAGCTGGTGCGGTAATTAATTCCGCAAACAACGTTACCATTTTCTCTGGTGGTGGAATCAGCTTCTGGTTCCATAAAAAATAAAATAACCCCGCGTGAACAAGCAACACCACCAATAAACCAGGTAGTGAGATTAAGCTGCTATGCGATGATTGAGATTGATATGAGAAGGTCAGTGATTGCATAACCAAGAGCAAGATACTGATTTTTTGCTTGTAAACTGTTTAATGATGATGGCTTATTGGTAATTCGTTATAATGAGTTTAGGCGTTTTGATAATGACTACAATTACTAATTTCAAGATCAAATAGTAGCCGAAATAAGAATAATTATCAATTTTTAGTATTACTAATGTTTCTTTTAGTATTATCTTACAATTTTATGTGGTGCTTACAACAATCTGTAACACATTAGTTTTTCAATAATCTCCAATATAATCAATCAAAAACATGCAAGATTCAGTGACAAGTAGTGGAATACCTAAGCTGTGGCAGCGTCTGCTATGTCTTTTATATGACTTTTTATTGCTATTTGCCGTCATATTTATGGCGAGTTTAGTTTTTGTGCCTTTGTTCTCAAGTATCGACCCACTTTATTTCAAACCATTTTATCAGTTCTATTTATTGACCATCATGGGTGTGTATTTCATTTGGTTTTGGACACATGGAGGGCAAACACTCGCGATGCAAACTTGGAAGCTGAGGATAGTTGATTCAAAAGGTCAGAGCATTACCAAGAAACAAGCAATCACACGATACCTATTAGCCTTAGTGCTTTATCCATTTTTTTTTATCACATTGATTTGGATGTTTTTTGATCGCGACCGACAATTTTTGCATGATCGTATTGCTGGAACAAGAATTATTAAATTATAATTTTATAAAAACATGAAGTGATTCATTTTTCTATGCAATAGATTGAATTTTATGATTCAATACGCTTTGTGTTTGGTATGATCTGGCAAGTTTTTAAAAGTAAAATCTAATAGTATTTATGTAAGACGGTTTATATTTCTCATCCACATACTGGCTTTACATGACAAATGCGTGAACATATTCTTTCGGCAACATCTTCTTTGAAAATTTTTTTTAGAGATTTTTCGATTTCTCCGAATAATTTGCTCATTTTTTCAGCAACTGTATTCATTTTTATTATCGATTTGCAGTTACCGTTAGGTGTGGCGGCTGGAGTGCCTTATGCATTGGTTATTTTTGCCAGTCTATGGGCAAGCGGAATGTATCTTACTTATTGGATTTCTGGATTAAGCTTGGTTTTTATTATTCTAGGATATTTTTTATCACCTTCATCAGTAGTTCCCATTGAGATTACTTTGATCAACCGGGGATTGACGTTATTGTTGATTGTTTCCACGGCTATCATGGCCATCAAGATTAAAAAAGCAAATGTTGATATATCTGCTTTGTCACCTAATATATTGATCGATTCGATCTCTGGCCTTAAGAATAAACAAGCGTTTGATATAGAACTACAGACCGAAACATTGCGTTGCCAGCGATATCAACGAAATTTATCTATTGCGCTGATTGATATTGATTTATCTCAATTAACACGAGAGAAAGACAATCACAGTCAAATACATGAAATCATAAGAAATATCGCTAATAACATTAAATCAAAAATCAGAACTTCTGATCTTCTTTATCACACAGATACGCAACAATTTGCAATATTGTTCCCGGAAACTGAATTATCTGAAGCGAAAGATGTTTGTGAAATTATACGCAATAAGACATCGTTTTCCGCAACTCAGAAGGATGAAAATAAACTGTTTGTTGCGTGCATCGGCATCGCAACGCTTGAACTCCATGATAACAGTATAAATTTATTTCAACGCGCCGAAGATGCTTTATTGATATCAAAAGAGAGTGAAAAACATCAAGTATTCACTGTTCCAGAAATTAATAGCAACAAAGATAAAAACGTAATTCCAGCGATTTTATCTCGCTCAAGGTTCGATTGATTTTTCTAACAAAGCCTTTTATCGGCAGGCGTCCTAATTGGCTCCTTAATTCCTGATTTCCAGGTTTTTAGTGATTACAGCTAGAAATAGCAGTGATGCGAAAGTGTTTAAAGTATTAAACAGTAAACCTGCCAGCACTAATCTTATATAATCACTATCTCCAGCCTAGATAAAGTCGTATTCAAGAGTTAATGAGCCTTATAAACAAACCGATGGCCAGAAAATCTCCAGGCCATTCTTTTTCGCCAAAAGTAGGTCGATTGTTACGTGAATCTGTCTACTTGCTCTTAATTGGTATCGCATTGTATCTAATCATGATTCTGGTGACTTATGATCGCAACGATGCGGGTTGGTCACACAGCGGTATATTTAACGAAGTGCAAAATGCAGGTGGATACGCAGGCGCGTGGCTGTCGGATTTATTATTATACTTATTCGGTGTATCCGCTTGGTGGTGGGTTGCTTTTTTTCTTTCGACCGTTGCTTGGAGCTATCGACGAATCGATAGCGGCGGCATTTTCGACAAACAATCGATGGCGCTATCGATTAGTGGTTTTTTGCTGCTTTTGGCAGCGAGCAGTGGATTGGAATCTTTACGTTTTTACACGCTTGACGCTGCGCTTCCACTGACACCAGGGGGTATCTTAGGAAATAGCATCAGTCTTTTCTTTTCTAAAGTATTTGGTGCAACTGGAGCAACATTGATTTTGCTCATACTGATTGCAGTAGGGTTTAGTCAGTTTACAGGCTTATCATGGGTACGTTTTGTAGAAAAGATAGGCGAAAAAATTGAAGAATCGCTCTTCTTCGTCATTGGTAAATGGGAAATTCGACAAGATAAACTAGCTGGAATGCTGGCTTCCCGAACGCGAAATGAAATCATTGAGCATGAGAAGAAACGTATCGAAGATACACCTTCTTTGCACATCGAATTACCAGCAACGACAATTGCCAAATCACAACGTACCCTTAAAGAAAAACAGGTACCTTTATTTTCTGATTTGCCAGACTCTGCGCTTCCTCCTTTGCATTTGCTCGATGAACCCGATAAAAATTTTGAGGTTTTATCAAAAGAAACGCTTGAATTTACTTCGCGTTTGATAGAACGAAAACTGAAAGAATTTGGTGTTGATGTCAATGTGGTTGCAGCATTTCCTGGTCCAGTCATTACACGTTATGAAATAGAGCCTGCTGTGGGCGTTAAAGGCAGTCAGGTCATAAATCTGGTGAAAGATCTGGCGCGTGCGCTATCGGTTGCCAGTATTCGGGTAGTCGAAACCATTCCCGGTAAAACCAGCATGGGACTGGAATTACCAAATCCAAAGCGGCAAATTGTTCGCCTGCAAGAAATTCTGAGCTCGCAAGCCTATGCCGATTCTGCTTCAGCGCTCACTATTGCTTTAGGGAAAGATATCAGTGGTCGCCCCATTGTCGCTGATCTTGCTAAAATGCCACATGCTCTTGTTGCGGGTACCACAGGGTCTGGAAAATCGGTTGCAATTAATGCCGTGATTCTGAGTCTTTTATATAAAGCGACTCCTGAGCAGGTCAGACTTATTCTGATCGATCCCAAAATGCTCGAATTATCGGTTTACGAAGGCATTTCACATTTACTCACGCCAGTCGTTACCGATATGCGTGAAGCGGCTAGCGCTCTACGTTGGTGCGTAGCCGAAATGGAGCGGCGTTATAAACTCATGTCAGCTTTGGGTGTACGCAATCTGAGTGGCTACAATCAAAAAATTAGAGAAGCTCTCAAACAAGAAACGCCGGTGATTAACCCATTGTCACGTCCGGAAGACGAACCGGAATATCTGGAAGAATTGCCGTTGATTGTGGTGGTGATCGACGAACTCGCTGATTTAATGATGGTTGCGGGCAAAAAAGTAGAACAATTAATCGCTCGGTTAGCACAAAAAGCGCGTGCATCGGGTGTCCATCTTTTATTAGCAACACAACGGCCGTCGGTTGATGTCATTACTGGTCTTATCAAAGCGAATATTCCAACGCGAATTGCTTTTCAAGTATCCAGTAAAATCGATTCCCGTACCATTCTGGACCAAATGGGTGCTGAGGCGCTGTTGGGTCAAGGGGATATGTTGTATTTACCACCCGGCAGTGGTTATACACAACGCGTCCATGGCGCTTTTGTCGCCGATCATGAAGTGCATCGAGTAGTGGAATATCTCAAAGAACACGGTGAACCTTGTTATATCGAAGAAATTCTGCAAATCGATGATGAAGAAGGAGACTCATCCGGATCTTTAGAAATCAAAAAGACACCTGAAGGAGAATCCGATCCTTTGTATGATGAAGCAGTTGCAATCGTTGTTAAAACACGCCGCGCCTCTATTTCCTTAGTGCAGCGGAATTTACGCATTGGCTATAACCGTGCTGCGCGTTTGATCGAAGAAATGGAACGCGCTGGTTTAGTATCTTCGATGCAAAGTAATGGTAATCGCGAAGTTCTGGCGCCGTCACGCAACGAATAATGAAATGATAGCGTGGTGAGTTTCTACAACCCAATTGGATCAATTTAAACGAGCTTTTATCAATATGCGAATTTCAAGTCAGCTTTTTGTATGGTTGTTGATCAGTTTTGTTTCAATTCCTGTGCAAGCCACGGCGATCGGCAGCTTAAGAAATTTCATCGCAGAAACACGAACCGTCAGCGCCAATTTTTCTCAAACACTGTATGACAAAAGCTCACGGACTATTCAGGAGTCGAAAGGATCAATGCAATTTGAACGTCCAGAAAAATTCCGCTGGTCATATCAAAAACCTTATGACCAACTGATCGTTGGAGACGGCAAAGAAGTTTGGTTTTACGATCACGATCTGAATCAAGTAACGGTTCGGCCCTTTAATTTAGCCATTGGTAGCAGTCCTGCGGCGTTATTGGCCGGCAGCAGCGCGCTAGAAGAAAATTTTACGTTGACAGAACTGGGTTTACAAGACGACATGGAATGGCTTGAAGCGATTCCTAAAAGCAAGGAAACCATGTTTGAGTTCATACAAATGGCATTTTCGCCACAAGGTGCTCTAAAGCTGATGGCATTGAGAGACAGTTTAGGTCAAACGACTTTGCTGACTTTTTCTGACATAGAAAAAAACCCTCAGCTTGCTGACAATTTATTCAAATTTATTCCTCCCGCCAACGCCGATGTCATCCGCGAATGATATCGGGTTATTTGCAACTGCGCCCCCTCAAGCACCACTCGCAGAAAGATTACGTCCCCAACATTTACAGGACATCATCGGACAAAGTCACCTACTGAGTGATGGAAAGCCTTTGCGTAATGCATTTGAGTCTGGCAAATTGCATTCGATGATTTTGTGGGGGCCTCCAGGAACCGGTAAAACCACTCTCGCTCGCATCATGTCGACAGAATTCGATAGCGAATTCATTGCGTTATCTGCGGTTATGTCGGGCGTAAAGGATATTCGCAGTGCCATCGATCAAGCGGAATTGGTTTTGCAGCAAAAAGGACGGCATACCATTTTGTTTGTTGATGAAGTACATCGTTTTAACAAATCTCAGCAAGACGCGTTTTTACCGTATATAGAACAAGGCTTGATTACGTTTATCGGCGCTACCACGGAAAATCCTTCTTTTGAACTGAATCATGCGTTACTGTCACGCGCGCAAGTTTATATTCTCCATGCTTTGTCCGAAGCAGAACTCGCACAACTGATTGAGCGTGCTGTCAAGCTAGCGATGCCGCATGTGCAGTTTTCTGCTGAAGCTCGCCAATTGTTAATCGAATTTGCAGATGGAGACGCTCGACGCTTGTTAAATTTGTTGGAACAAATCGATAACAGCATCGAAACAAAAGAATCTGTTGCCATCAGCAAAGACTATGTCACTAATGCCTTGTCGCGAAATACACGTCAATTTGACAAAGGTGGTGATACCTTTTACGAACAAATTTCAGCGTTGCACAAATCTGTTCGAGGTTCTTCTCCCGATGCGGCATTGTATTGGTTTTGCCGCATGTTGGATGGCGGCGCTGATCCCTTGTACATTGCAAGACGGCTGGTTCGCATGGCATCCGAAGATATCGGCTTAGCTGATCCACGTGCATTGCGTTTAACCTTAGATGCTTGCGAAACTTATGAACGATTGGGTAGCCCAGAAGGTGAATTAGCCTTGGCCCAGGCGGTTTTATACCTGGCTTGCGCACCCAAAAGCAATGCTGCTTATAGCGCTTATCATAAAGTACGTGCATTTATTGCTCAGGATCAATCGCGCCCCGTTCCACTGCATCTGCGTAACGCTCCGACACCATTGATGAAACAAAAAGGCTATGGTGATGCCTATCATTACGCGCACGACTATCCGGATGCGTATGTTGCTGGTGAAAATTATTTTCCTGAGGACATGCCTGAAATGACTTTTTATCAACCGACAAATTACGGGTTAGAGCAAAAAATTCAAGAAAAATTAACCTATTTGCGTTCACTCGATCAACAAGCCCGTCGTAAAATATAACCTTTAACGTTTATTTGGTTTCGGAGCCCCTACATGCTAGAGATTCAACAATTAAGAAACGATCTGAATACAGTCACCGAAGCATTAGCCAAACGCGGTTATACTTTTCCCGTTTCCGCATTTAATGCACTAGAAGGTGAGCGTAAAACCATTCAAACTAAAACCCAGGATCTACAAGCACAACGCAATGCTGCGTCGAAAAAAATTGGCCATGCCAAAAGTAAAGGTGAAGATGTCACCGCGATTATGGCTGAGGTTACACAATTCGGCGATGAGCTGAAGCAAGCTGAAATTCAACTGGAACAAGTTCAGCAACAGTTACAAAAAATTTTACTGGAAATTCCTAATTTGCCGCATGCCAGCGTACCTCAAGGCAAGGACGAAACTGCTAATGTGCAAATTCGCGATTGGGGCACACCGCGAACCTTTGCTTTTGCTATTAAAGATCATGTCACTATTGGCGAAGCACTGGGGTTACTTGATTTCGAAACTGCGGCAAAACTTAGCGGCGCACGCTTTAGCGTCATGAAAGGCGGTCTTGCTAGATTACATCGTGCTCTGGCGCAGTTTATGCTGGATACGCATACACAACAGCACGGTTATGTCGAAACCTATGCACCCTATCTGGTGAATGCAGACAGCTTACGAGGCACCGGACAGTTACCTAAATTCGCAGAAGATTTGTTTGCCGTTCGAGCAGGTGGAAATGCCACGAACGACGATAACAATCCGCCGTTCTATTTGATTCCCACCGCGGAAGTGCCAATAACCAATATGGTGCGTGACGAAATAGTATCGCTACAGGCATTGCCACTCAAATATGTCGCGCACACGCCGTGTTTCCGCTCCGAAGCCGGCAGTTATGGACGCGATACGCGAGGCCTGATTCGTCAACACCAATTTGATAAAGTCGAATTAGTGCATTTAGTACATCCCGATCAATCCTACGGTGCTTTGGAGGAACTGGTTGGCCATGCTGAAAAGATATTGCAATTACTGGAACTCCCTTATCGCGTGATGGCATTATGTACGGGTGACATGGGGTTTTCCGCCGCCAAGACCTATGATATTGAAGTATGGCTTCCTGCCCAAAATACCTACCGGGAAATTTCTTCCTGCAGCAATTGTGAAGCGTTTCAAGCACGACGTATGCAAGCACGTTTTCGCAACGAAAATGGTAAACCGACTTTACTGCATACTTTAAACGGTTCGGGATTGGCCGTCGGTCGCACCTTGGTTGCGGTGTTGGAAAATTATCAAAATAGCGACGGTAGCGTTACAATCCCTAAGGTACTTCGAACTTATATGAACGGTCTTGATAAGATCGAAAGCAACACAGAAAAACAGAATGAATAGCGATTGTACCGAGCAGTATCTATAAAAAAGACGGAGGGCCTGTCACCATGGAAAATGATAAAACGGATAATAGCGAGAATTTCGAAGCGCTAGAAAAAGAAATACGTGAAGCAGTTGCAAAGGGCGTGCATACACGCGAAACAGTTCGGCGTCTAACACTCAACGCTATGAATGCGCAACATATTGATCTGGCATCCTTACAACGAATCGTCGCCGCGATCATGCACGGTATTCATGATGGCGCCGAAGAACAGATTCAACGTGTCATTAGTCAAACGCAAACAGCAAAAACACAAATCAATGAAGCGGTTACTGGCCTGGATTCCGCATTGGCTGGTTTTGCGCAAGCGTCGAAGTTAGCGGTCGAAGAAGCTGCGAGTCAAGCGAAAAAATTTTCTGAGAATGAATTAACACGCACGCACTCTGAATTAGAAAGTCTAGAAAGCTTATTTTTAGATACTTTGCATGATACCGCGAGCGCTGCGCAGGGATTAGTAGCTGATATCTTGCATGATGTCATTCGTCATGCAAAAAATAATGGTACTGCAGTCGGTCTGCAACTGGTTGAAACACTGGTTACTTTTAAACATCAGATTGCTTCGATCGGTCATGCACAACTTGAATCAAGCGCCACTTTAGCGAATGCAACCGCTGAATTGATTGGTAAAGTTACCAGTGGCGTGTTATCTGGCATCAATGAACAAGTGAAAAAATAGCAAGTACAAGCCTTGATAGAATCAAGGAGATCTTTTCACAGTTGCGATCTTGACTGATCAGGAGACTGCTAGAATAATCTTTTAAAACAATATCATTGAAGTGATGCTGACCGGGCATGGATAGCAAAGCACGCTAGGTCAAAAAGGTGAAAGCTTAGTATTGGGTTATAGCAGCATGCGGTAGTCGATAATAATGACTTGGTGTTGACCGTTAAAACCACTACGGTGAATTGCCGTGATAGCAAGCTGCTGCTGAATTTGCTCGATAAGATCAAATATTCAACCGGAAACCCGCATTCATGCGGACAAAGCCTATGGTAGCCAAAAGCACCGCGATGCTTTGAAATCACACGGTATTAAAAATGGTATTCAGAATAATAAAGCGACAAAAAATAATCCACTGTCACCAAGACAATTACAGCGAAATCGCTTGATTACCAAAGTCCTCTATGGGGTAAAGCTAACCTTCGGCAGCCAAGCTTGTTGGTTCAATGCCAAAATACTGCGTTACTGCGGTCTAGCCAAAGTCCATACCTGGCTAGCTTTGGCGGATCACTTATTGCTTGAAATATTAATGCGAACAAAGTCAAAAAATGAAAGTCATTAGGATATTTTTAAACGATTTGCGACTATTTCTTCTGTAAGTAGTAGATAGCCAGAAAACTCATATTGACTAGCATTCCGCTAGTTAACCAATCAACCGTGCAGTTCTCATCCAATCCTGCAAAAGTATCCATAAACCAACGATCTAATTCTGCCGGAAAGCCTTATACCCATCGTCTCACGCTATTACGGTATTGCGTATAAGATTGTCCAAATTTTTCTGTGAGTGCGCGTTCCTCTGGAATGATCTGGAATCGAGTGATGTAGGCAATGAAGGCGATCACTGCCAGAATCGAAAGAGGATTGCCAAGATAAATACAAAAACCGAATAATATTAAAGCAAGACCAAGATACATGGGGTTACGTGTCAATCGATAAATACCCGCCTGCACCACGGTATTGGCTTTCTCTGGAGACAAAGGATTAATGGTGGTATCCGCTCGTCTAAAGGCTAGAAGACTCACTATGTCCAATGTCAAACCGAGCAAACCGATTGCAATTGCAATAACCACGCGGGGTTCCCATAGCAGGGTCAGCTCCGGTGTGAGCTGCGATATGTGCCAAGCGAACGCTGCGCATATCGCAGCAATGATTGGAGGTGGAATTTTATTATCGATGAAAGTCATATCGTTCAGATGAATCGCTATTTATTATAAAAACGTGCCACTCTCTTTTAAAGACAGAAGCTTACTCTTAAAAATCCAGCTAAAGTTCTTTTTAAAGTTTTAACCGCGCGGCAATTTCTTTGAAACTGTTTAAACCAGATTCTAAATTATCGATGATCTCTAAAACCAACTCATCCGGTTCCGGCAAATTAATCGAACTGTAAGGTATAAAACAAGTCCGCCGCGTTGTCTTCGCCGGCTTGCGTAACAATGGTAATTTTTGGCGTCAAACTATAGGTGAGCTTGGTGATGCCCATGGTATTGGTGAGCAGGCTGCGCTCATAACTGATGTAAATGCGTGACGAGATACGCTTACCCACGATTCCGATTTGACCGGTCAACGAGCTACCCGGCGCGGCTTGTTTAAACGAAATTTCATCTAAACCAATGGCATTGCGTAATTGATCGGTAATGCCTCCTCCCGATTGCCCACCCAATATCGCGCTGGCTGCTGTCAGTAGCGCCGATGCATCGACACCGCTTGCATCGGGTTTTCTGCCCAGAGCAATCCATGAGAGTTTTTCGCTATCCGGCACATCCGGCGTGGAAATTAATTTAACGCGTGGTTGCCGCACGGTACCGGAAATTTCCACGCCAGCCACCACTTCCAACCCTTCTCGAACGGCCAGCACATTTAATCCGGGGTCGTCGATCGGGCCATTGAAGTTGACCATGCCACGCTTGACCGTCAAATCCTGCCCATACGCTTTATAGGTTGTATCTTGCGCGGTAATGCTACCTTTTGCTTTTAGCGCATTGCGTTCGTCATTTCGAACTTGCAATTGGCCCGCTAAGCGGCCTTTCAGCCCTGCTGCATAGATGTGAAAATTTTCACCTAAATTAAAGGTAACATCCATCAGCAGCGATATTTTCGATTGGCGTGGATTGTTTTTGGCTGCTCCGGGAGTATAAATGACGACATCGTCCGATACTTCCGGATGTCCTTCCGGCGGTTGAAGCAACAGGCCGGCATCGGCCAACAGATTTCCGAAAACATTTAAGCGTTTGTCTTGGAAAATGATTTGCCCCGATCCCGATGTCACCATCCAGTAATCGGTTTTGCTAGCCAACTGAAATTCATCCATGGAAAAATTCAGTTGGGTTTTGTTGCCGATCAGGCTTACGTTTCCATTAATCTTGACCGATCCATGATTATTTTTCAGCTTTAGCTCTTTAAAAAAACGTTCATCGGGAGCCGGCACATGAGGCGAAACAAAATGCAATCGCTGAATGTTTAAATCGGTTTCGTGGAAACTGGCGGTAAGATTGCCTTGCTGCAATTGAATACCTTGCTCGAGCATGAGAACGCTTAATTGCTGTCCGGAAATCGTGCCATTAAAATTGGGGTCATCGAGGGTACCCATAATCGTTGCGGCAATTTTCAGATTTCCGTTCAGACTGGTTCCATCGTTGAGCAATGGATTCATCCACTTCAAGTTATTGATTTGCGCATCGACGGCACCTTGCAAGGGTGCATTGTTGGCAAATGTCCAGCCATTGCCTGATTCGCGCGTTGGAATCATGATTTGTGCTTTGGCGTCGCCAATCAGCGGGCTGGCCGATAAAAAATTGGCAGAAATTTTTCCCCGCTGCGCAATCATGCTGAGCTGCAATGTTTCGAGCTGCAACGGTTGTGGATTTTCACCGGGCAGAAACCAATCACCTTTTTCCCGCTGTATTTTTAAATGACCATTTAATTGCGCGCCGGATGCAAGATCCCAGTCGCCCCCCAAGTGCAAGGGGACTTCTTGCGAATCGATAAATTCCCCAGGCAACACGGCTATGCCGGAAAATTGCCCTTTTGTTTTCCAACTTGTCGGCGTCCAATGCGTTTGTTCAATGTCAATCTTCCCATTGGAAGCGGATAATTGCAGCGCGCCCAAACTCACTTTATCGGTGCTTACGAATAGCGATGCTGGCGCGGTGAGTTCGAGCGGAATCTTTCCGGTGAGCGATAGCTGCGCGATTTTTCCTTGCCATTGCGGCACTGCAGATTGTTTTAGATCCAAGCTACCGCGTGCTTTCAGATTAAACGTCGATTCGCTGTTGACACGAGTATTCACAGAAATATGGTGTTGTTGATGGGTACCGTCAACACGCATCTCTAACTGTTCTAATTTTGCCGATTTATTCGCGCTCATGCTTTGCGCCGTGAGTTTGAGTTCGACGATGTCGTTTTTTAGTTGCGTGTTCAGTGAAAAATCGGTGATCTGCTGTTGATCCGATAACTTCAGTTTAGTGCTTACGATGTTGGCCTGCACAGCAGGTGTTTTCAGATTGCCACCCAGTTTGATGGTGCCTTTTAGGTCGCCTGATACGCCCAAACCCATGTGTTCTAGCGCTGGGGCGTTGATCGTTAGTTGCAAGGCATCGTTGGTTTTACCGAAACCTCCTTGTGCGAGTACATGATTGGCTGCAATTTTTAGCTCTGCTTTGCCGGAGAATTGATTCAATCCGTTAAACGTAAGGTATCCAGCGCCGCTCAAAGGTGATTTTTTTATGTGGCTATCTTTGATGACGTAATTCAATTTTCCCGAAGGTTCAGACGCTAATTTTCCGGCAATATCGATGCTGGCATTCAGATTGGAATCAGGTGCCTGAATAAAATCAGCCAAATTAAAGTTCGTCAGTTGACTGGAAAAATCAAAGGACTGATCGCGATCTAAATGAAAAGAGCCTTTACCACGCCATTGCGATTTTTTACTTTGCAAATGAATGTGTTGCAGCGTTATCAGCTGATCAAGACGTGTCAATGAAGCATTGAGCATCATCGCATTGTCTTTTAAATCAATGCGTGCGGTCTGTTGATAGACATCACCTTTTAACTCAATTTCACCCGATATTTGTGCAGCTTGAATGCGTTTATCAATGATCTTTGGATTGAGTTTATCGATCATTAAATGCGCCATTCCAGTGTTATTGTCGAGTTGCCAATCCACGCTGCCGCGAACCACTTCTTGCTTGCCGTTACGGATGCGAAGATCGTGCAATCGTATCGTTTCTTGACTCACCAAGGCTTGGGTACGGATCTCAGAGAACGGTAAACCGTTTTGGTCGATCGTCGCTGGTGTGTTGTTCTGAATCGCAATGGCGCCTTCCAATTGCTGCTGTACGTTGCCGTGCAAATGAGCAATCATCGCGAGATGAGCATTCGGCGCATCCGCTACCCATTGCGCGGGATTAATATTGTTTGCAGAAATATCCAGGTTTACTACGGGTTGCGCTGCAAAGGGGGCGATCTCTGCTTGTATCTTTGCGTTTGATTCATGTTGTTGGGTATTGAATTGAGCGTGCATGCGTGCAAAATTACCGCTAATCTCGCCGTGAATCACGCTAGGCGATTGCGTGGAATGCAATTCAATTTGTGCCGTGAGTGGAAAAGGCGCATGGCCATTTAGATTCATTGAGCCGGCAAGACTACCCCATTGCGTCACCAATCCGAATCGTTGTAAATGATGGTGTTCGCCGTCACTATGCAACGAGAACGCGACATCGGAAATAATCTGTTCCGCTTCTGTTTCATTAAAAGGATAAAGATCGATAGAACCAACGGAAACTTTGAGAATGGATAGCTCTAGCGGCAATACCAGATTTTCCGGCATTTTTGGCAGTGTTTTTTCATTATCGGGAGGCGGCAGATTGACTGAGACTGTTTGCATCGAAAGTTGATCAATCGTCAATTGCCGATTTAATAAATCAGCCGGGCGCCAAGTAAGGATAAAAGTTTCTAATTTTACCGAGCTATTTTTTTCGACATAGCGCACTGTGCCGATTCGTAAATTGCTGATATCTCCTTCGACATCGATAAAATCCAGCGTACCGTTGCTTACACGGCTCACTGTCGCAAGCAGCCACTGCATGCCGGATTGCGTAGATACCAGCCAAGCTCCAATGCCTATCAATACTACGCAGATGAAAGCGATAATCGCCGCAAATCGGGTAACGTGGCGGACATAACCAGAATCCTTGGTGGTAGTTTCAGCCGTATGATCGTGATCGGAATCAGCCATGATGAATCTTAAAAAGCAACCGTCATAGAAAAATGGATACGCAGATTGCCGGTATCATGTCCACGAGCCAAATCCAAGGCAATTGGCCCCGCAGGGCTCCGCCAGCGGATACCGGCGCCATAACCGATGACCGGATGTAATGCACGCCAACGATCCGCTGCATTACCGACATCGACAAATGCCGCCGCACCCCACTGCTGGGTTAACCAATGGGTATACTCAGCCGTGCCCGTTACCATCGTAAGCGCACCCACTACGGCATTGCCTTCTCGTTCACCGAGGCTTTTGAAATCATAGCCCCGAACCGATTGAATGCCACCGGCGCGAAACAAATATTCTTGCGGAATGCCAAAACGTGAATCGGCGAAGGTATAACCCACTTCCGCACGAAGAAAAAAAGTATCGCGCGTTCCGACGGGCCACCAGGTTTGATGGCGTGCATAAGTGCGCAAAAAATTTTGATCGGATAGCAAAGCTTGCACCCCTCCGCCGATACGAATTTCTGTGACATCGCCGCGGCGGATGAAAAAAGGATCGTCCACAACTTGACGCCGCCAACGCCAATCCAATACCAGCGCTTCATTAATTTGATTGATTCCGCCGGAAGGTTGTTTGCTTTCATGTTGCCAACTCAATCCGACTTGCATCTGAATTTTAGGCGTTTGATAGTTGCGCGTAACACCGATTTTTTGCTCAATGGTTTTCAAATTCTGAATATTAGTCATTTGTAGGCTAGCACCCGCCGAATAATTGACATGATTTTGATCCGGCAAAGTATCGACTGTACCCAAAAAGGTTTGGCGTCTTTGCTCTAAACGCAACATGCTGGTTAAGTTCCAAGCACGGTCAAAAAGGTTGTGATTGCGATAATTCAGCTCGCCGCGTGCGCCATTATTGGAGCTATAACCCAGACCGAATGCCACACGCTGCGATTGCGCTTCCGTTACAGTTACTTGTACCGGAACAGCTCGATGTTGCGCCACTTCGGCTGAGATGGTCACCGATACCGTGCTAAATTGAGGGCCTTTCTGCAGGGCATTCTGAAACAACTGTAATGTTTCGCGTTTGTAAACATCGCCTGTTTTAAAATTCTTCGAGGCCGTGATGAGATTTTCCTGGTAGCGCTCAAGCCCAGTAATTTCTAGTTCACCGAAGTAAAAAACCGGCCCCGAATCAATGACTACCGATAAATCCGCTTGCGCGCGCTCAGGATCAACGGTTGCCTGACTGGTGACCAAATAGGCGGCGGCAAATTCTTCTGAAGCAACCATCGATACTAGAATCGATTTGGCTTGTTCCCAATCGGATGAACGAAAGCGCTCTTTCTGCTTGAGTGACCAACTGGCGCGCAATAGCTGTATTCTGTCTTGATAACGGGATTCTTCAGCAATTACGCCTCGAAAAGCGATTGAAATCTCACCGACGCGGGTGACCTTGCCGGGGTCAATTTTTAGATGGGGTTTGTTGCCGTTTTCTTTCGATTCACGCGAAACAGTAATAACCGAAGAAAAATAACCTTCGGATTTTAATAATTCATGAATCTCTTGCTGTGTGCGATATAAAAAATTTTTTTCTTCCGCGCTGTTTACGAAAGGTTCGGTGGGCAATTTTAAATGCTTATTAAGGAAATCTTCGATTTCTTCGGGAGCTGATAGCAAAACCACCGTTGATTTTTTGTTGAGATTAAAAAAATCGATGGCAAATGCGGCATGAGACGCAACAGTTAGCCACAACAACATTGACGTAATAATGCAAAAACATAAATGCTTAATAATGGCCGTGGCACCTGATATCACTACTGGAATAAAAACAAAAGATTGCTATCAGAAATTCTTTTTTTCTTCTTTTAGCGCCAGCGGCAAAGCGACTTTTAAATAATAAAACATCGACAGCAAGGTTAAAAAAGCCGCAATGTATATCAACCAGGTACCGATTAATTGTGGATCAAAGTGTTCACCAATCGCGTCATGATAGAGCAATAAGGGGATAGCGATCATCTGTGAAGTCGTTTTGATTTTTCCTAAGAATGACACGGCCACGCTTTTGGATTTACCAATTTGCGCCATCCATTCACGCAGTGCCGATATGGCGATTTCGCGGCCTATAATGATCAAAGCAATGGGCGCATCCAGTCTTCCTAAATAAACCAACACAATCAAAGCGGCAGAAACCATCAGTTTATCGGCTACTGGATCGAGAAAAGCACCAAAAGCAGACGTTTGATTCATGACCCGCGCTAAATAACCATCTAACCAGTCGGTAATTGCTGCGCTTGCGAAAATTAAAGTGGCAACTAGATTTTGATTTTCAGGAAGTAACCAACTATGCGGAAAATAGAAAATTCCGACAAATAAAGGAATGGCCAAGATTCGCAAAAAAGTTAATAGATTAGGGACGTTGTAGAGCATGATCGAAAGAGAAATTTATGCGATATCAATGAATAAGCGAAACTCATGGTTGGATTACACACGTTAGTGCAGTTCGCGGTATATTTTTTCTGCTAGTGTACGACTAATTCCTTCCGTTTGCTGCAACTCTTCAATACTGGCAGTCAAGATGCCTTTGAGCCCGCCGAAGCGGCTTAGTAAATTCTGTCTGCGTTTAGCACCTACACCGCTGATATCTTGCAAGCTGGAACTGGTTCTAGCCTTGCCACGCTTGTTTCGATGACCTTGTATGGCAAAACGATGAGCTTCATCACGAATCTGTTGGATCAAATGCAAGGCCGGATGTTCACTCGGTAAATGCAACGGAGCATCAAACAAAGGAGAAATGAGCTGTTCCAAACCCGGCTTACGTCCTTCACCTTTGGCTACGCCAATCAGTACCGCATCATTGATGCCAAGTTCATGCAATGCATCCTGTGAGGAGGTGAGCTGGCCTTTGCCGCCATCTATCAATATCAAATCGGGTAATTCGCTTTCACCACTAACGATTTTTTGGTAGCGCCGGAATAGTGCTTCTCGCATCGCCGCATAATCGTCGCCAGGAGTAATGTTGGTAATGTTATAGCGACGGTACTCTTGATTGCGCATGGCAAAATTGTTGTATACGACGCAGGATGCTACCGTAGCCTCACCCATGGTATGGCTAATATCGAAACACTCAATCCGATGGAGTCCCGGCATTTGCAATACATCTTGCAATGCCAGCAAACGTTTCTCCTGACTGGCTTGCCTCGCATTCATTTGTTTTAGTGCCAATTGCGCGTTTTCAAGCGCCATCTCTAGCCAAATGCGTTTTTCTCCAATCGGGTTAAATTGTAACGTGATTTTGTGACCACATTGTTCAGTCAACAGTGTTTCTAGCGTTTCACGCTCGATTTTTTCACTGACGATAATGAGTGAAGGCGCGCTGCGGTTTAAGTAATGTTGCGCCAGGAAAGCTTCAATGATGGTTGCGGAATCGCAATCATCAGCATTCTGTGGAAAAAAACTTTTGTCGCCGAGATGGCGGCCGCCACGAACCATAGCTAAATTCACGCATACTTTCCGCGTATTTTCCATGGTTGCCAAGGCAACGACATCCGCATCCAGCGCTTTGCCGCTATCGACAAATTGTTTCTCGCGGATTCTGCGTAAAGCCTGAATTTGGTCACGCAACACAGCTGCTTTTTCATATTCCATGCGTTGTGCGGCCTGCTCCATTTTATGGGAAATTTCGGCAATGACTTCGCTTTGCTTACCTTGTAAAAATAGCTCGGCATTTTTGACGTCGGTAAGATACTCTTGTGTCGAAATCTCGCCGACGCAAGGCGCGCTGCACCGCTTGATTTGAAACAATAAACAGGGTCGCGCCCGATTGCTGTATACGCTGTCTTCACAAGTTCGCAAACGAAAAACTTTTTGCAGCAATTGGATGCTTTCTCGCACGATACCGGCATTGGGAAATGGCCCAAAGTAGCGGTGCGTTTTATCCAGCACGCCGCGATAAAATCCTAGCCGCGGGAAGCTATGTTTAGTCAAAATGACATAAGGGTAGGATTTATCATCGCGAAATAGAATGTTATAGCGCGGCTTAAGGCTTTTGATCAGATTGTTTTCCAGCAGCAGCGCTTCCGCTTCTGACCGCGTTGCGGTCGTTTCAATATTGGTGATTTGCGACACCATCATCTGGATTCTCGGTCCCAGATTGGTTTTTTGAAAATAGGACGAAACGCGTTTTTTTAGATTGACTGCTTTGCCGACGTATATTACTTCACCCTGGGTGTTTATCATGCGATAAACACCCGGTTGATGTGGCAGGTTTACACAAAAATCTTTAGCATCAAATGCTTTTTCCGTTTGATGCGAATCGGTTGAATTAGTCTGCACCATCTAGCAAATTACCTGCTACCGCCCAATTTTCATGTGGCAATTCATCAAAACAAATGTACGTATACGATTTTGGCTTTTTCGCAATACGCTCAAGGGTATCGGTAATTTCAGCAGCAATTTCTTTCTTTTGTTCCCGCGTCAGTGTTCCGGCTAAACGAATATTGACGTATGGCATACGATTTTCTCCTTAAAATAATTATGGGACAGCAATTAAAGTTCGCTCGCAATTTTAGCAAAAACCTGTTCGAACATTTCGCAAGTTAATCGTTTAGTTTGCGTGTTGTAGCGACTACAGTGATAGCTATCATACAGTTTGACGGTATTTTCTGTCGGCAAGGTATGAATGTTGCCGTGGCCAAAAAGATAGGATTTTGCGGAAAGTTGCAGTCCTTTTAGTATTGCTTGATGTGCGACCAATCCTAGCGCAACAATTGCTTTGCCTTCTTGATTGATAAACTCATTGAGCTCATTCTTTAAATACTGATTACATTGCCGAATTTCTTGCGGCAGCGGTTTGTTTTCGGGCGGCAAGCATTTTACGGCGTTGGTGATACGGCATCCGATCAATTGTAATTCATCATCAGCAGCAATGGACTCAGGTTTTGTAGCAAAACCAAACTTATACAGTGTTTGATATAACAGAATGCCTGCATGATCTCCGGTAAAAGGCCGCCCCGTGCGATTGGCACCATGCATGCCGGGTGCTAACCCGACAATCAGAATTTTCGGATGATCGTCGCCAAATGCCACTACGGGTTTGGCATGATAGTCAGGATATTTGCTTTTTACCGAATGTAGAAAATCGCTCAATCGCGGACACTGAGTGCATTGCATGGAATTAAGATTAAGAAATGTGTTGTATTCTGCGCGTCAGAACACGAAATAGAACGTGCAATGTTGTTATTTTTTATAGTAAATTATTTTGAATGTGTTATATCATACAAACTGATATGAAAATCAAAGCATGAATTTTATACATTAAACGGTAACAGAGGAGATCATTATGACTCATGTAAAAAAAATAGCTACTGCTTCATTAATTGGCGCAGTCTTATTTGCAGGTAGCGCATTTGCGATTGAAAGAGAATACGTCGATCAAGGTAAATATATTGATTTCTATGCGCATAGATTTCCTGGTTTTGAAGCAATTGGCCCTACACCACGGACCGATTTGATTTTGGATCAAGAAAAAGTTGCTCAAACAAAAAGTTCGGAAGAAAATTTTAAACTGCCATCAGGCATTAATCCTGTAAATCCTTCTGTAACGCCAAGCAACGCCAAAGATCCGGTGGTTAGAAAAAGCTATTAATCGATAATATAGCTTAACTCATCATAGAGGCTAACAGATGTTGTCTGTTAGCCTTTTTTACGTCTCTTGTTTATCCAATGAAGCATTTTAATGCTACTGATCGGTGAAGAACGAAACACCTTGAGGCGTTGTCTGTTGAGTGCTAATCGTTGAAAGAATTTGGCACCGAGCATTAGCGCATAAGTACGTATCAATTTTGCGGTGATGGAACGTGAGATCAATGATCGAGTCTGTTGAATGTTCTAGTAGATTTCGCGTTCACCTACATTATCTCGTAGTGTTGTTTCCTTGACACTATCGCAACATTGATTTAAAACGTTTTTCTAGCACTGTCATTTATTGTCGTCTTGATTGAATGAGTTTAGGTTAATCTTTATCGCTAAAAATAGCCTAGTTCAATATCTGTTCGGTATACTCACTTTTGCCAGAAAAACTGATAAATTGACGTTTAATGTTCAAGAAGGTATAGTGACGGCTTTTTCGGGGTGTAGCGTAGTCTGGTAGCGCGCCTGGTTTGGGACCAGGATGTCGGGAGTTCAAATCTCTCCACCCCGACCAATTTCAAAAGCCTTAGATTTTAGGAAAACTCGACTTAGTGCCCGTAGCTCAACCGGATAGAGCACCAGCCTTCTAAGCTGGGGGTTACAGGTTCGATTCCTGTCGGGCACGCCATATAGGCGAATATCATAGATATGTTCGTATTTTGCCTAATTGTGAGCATTTCATTTTCTTTTTTATGGTGGCTGTAGCTCAGTTGGTAGAGTCCCGGATTGTGATTCCGGTTGTCGTGGGTTCAAGTCCCATCAGCCACCCCACATACAAAGAAATCACAGAAATAATTTTTAAAAATATGACGCCTTGTTTATTTGTGCTGCGAATTTGTTAGTCATTTGACCATTTATCGGGGCATTTTTATAGTCGCATAGTATGGGTATCTTTTTACCTAAGAAGATTGATTACTGATATATCAACTCATTTATTGGAACTTTATAGCGATTTTTTAATCGATTATGCTAATTCTATTGGTATAGATTCGCCAAAATTAATCCTGATGGATGTGAAATGAGAAAATATAACTTGTTGTATAATGACAATTCTGTCAAAAGTAAACGATTGCTATCACTGAATTATAAATTGGGAGCCTAGAAGATTATGTCGCAAGAGCAACAAAAAACACATATGACTTCTTATAAACCAGCAGCAGGTGAAGACTATATGAGCGCTCGCCAGTTGGCCTACTTTCGTAAAATGTTGGAAGACATGAAAACGGAATTAAGCAATGATATTGATCGTGCAGTTCATACCATGCAGGATGAGGCAACCGTCTTTGCCGATCCTAATGATCGAGCCAGTCAAGAATCTGATATGACGTTGGAATTACGTAGCCGTGATCGTGAGCGCAAATTAATTAAAAAGATCGATGAGATTATTGGTAAGATAGAATCGGGCGATTATGGTTATTGCGAAAGCTGTGGAATCGAAATTGGCCTTAAAAGGCTCGAAGCAAGACCAACTGCAACTTTATGTATTGATTGTAAAACGCTTGATGAGATAAGAGAAAGGCAAGTTGCCAAGTAGAAACTTGCTCCCTTTCCCCTTCTTTATTTAGGATTCTTTGACAACCGATTCAGCATCGGTAGTTGGTGCATTTTCAGCTAATACTGCTTTCATACTTAGACGCAATCTTCCCTTGTCGTCCGCCTCCAAAACCTTAACGCGAATCTGTTGCCCATCACTCAAATGATCGGAAACACTATTAACGTGTTCACTGGCAATTTGAGAAATGTGTAGCAGACCGTCTTTTCCTGGCAATATGCTAACAATAGCTCCAAAATCGAGTAATTTTAAAACTGTTCCATCGTAAACTTTTCCAACCTCGACTTCTGCGGTAATGTCCTGAATTTTCTTTTTAGCGAGCTCTCCGCCTTCTGCATTCACACAAGCAATGGTCACTTCACCATCGTCGTTAATATCGATTGTCGTATTGGTTTCTTCAGTTAATGCACGAATAACAGCACCACCTTTACCGATAACATCGCGGATTTTTTCTGGATTGATTTTAATTTTGATAATACGCGGTGCATGTACTGAAATGTCTTCACGTGTCGATGGCAAAGCTTGTTTCATGATTTGCAAAATATGCATACGCCCTTCTTGTGCTTGTATCAGAGCGGCATGCATGATTTCTTTGGTAATGCCTTGGATTTTAATGTCCATTTGTAGTGCGGTAATGCCTTTTTCCGTACCCGCAACTTTAAAATCCATGTCACCTAAATGATCTTCATCACCTAAGATATCAGTCAGAACTGCAAACCGATTGCCTTCTTTAATTAATCCCATGGCGATACCTGCTACGTGTGCCTTTAACGGCACGCCAGCATCCATCAGCGCAAGACAGCCGCCGCAAACCGAAGCCATTGAACTAGAACCATTGGATTCAGTAATTTCAGACACGACACGTAATGAATAACCAAACTCTTCAGGAGAAGGTAGAACGGCTACGAGCGCGCGCTTCGCTAAGCGACCGTGACCAATTTCACGACGTTTTGGAGTACCAACTCGACCTATCTCTCCGGTAGCAAAAGGGGGCATATTGTAATGCAGCATAAAGCGATCATTATAATCGCCTTGTAGTGAATCAATTTTTTGCTCATCGCGAGCTGTTCCTAATGTGGCCACAGCAAGCGCTTGAGTTTCTCCACGAGTAAATAACGCTGACCCGTGAGTGCGCGGCAATACGCCATTACGAATCGTAATAGCCCTGACGTTACGGGTGCCGCGTCCATCGATACGAGGTTCACCGTCTAAAATTTGATTACGAACGATTTTTGACTCGAGCGCGAAAAAAGCTTCTTTAAAAATTTGACTGCTAGGGCCATTTTCAGAATCTACGCCTAATTCTTCCGCGACACGTTGACTAATGGCAGCGATAGTTTCAGAGCGCAATTGTTTTTGCTTTATTTTAAAAGCCTCTCTTAAATCGTTTTCTACTAAACCCGTTAATTTTTCATGAAAAGCGGTATCTTTTTCCAGAGGCGTCCAATTCCAAGCAGCCACTCCTGCTTCATCTGCGAATTCATTAATTGCATTAATAACAATTTGCATTTGTTCATGGCCAAACATGACTGCGCCAAGCATTACTTCTTCAGACAATTCCATGGCTTCGGATTCAACCATTAAAACGGCCTGTTGAGTACCTGCGACAACCAGATTCAATTGGGTATCTTTAAGTTCAGACGTGGTCGGATTGAGCACATATTCATCATTGATATAACCAACTCGAGCTGCGCCAAGAGGGCCATCAAATGGAATGCCAGATAGTATCAGCGCGGCTGATGTTCCAATAATCGAAGGAATATCTGGATCGATTTCATTTTCAGAAGATAGAACAGTTGCAACAATTTGAACTTCGTTATAAAAACCTTCCGGAAACAGGGGACGGATAGGGCGATCGATTAAACGTGAGGTCAGTGTCTCTTTTTCAGATGGACGACCTTCACGCTTGAAAAAACTTCCAGGTATTCTGCCCGCGGCGTAGAATTTCTCTTGATAATCTACAGTTAATGGAAAAAAGTCTTGTTCTGGCTTGGTATTTTTTGCACCCACTACGGTAACGAGCACGACGGTATCGTCCATGGTAACGACGACCGCACCGTGTGCTTGCCTTGCAATTTCACCTGTTTCTAATGTAAGTTGATGACGTCCGTAGGTAATACTCTTTTTGATAGGTTTCAATTAACAATCCTTTTCATTGAATTCTTCAAATGATTGCGCATGGCGCATTAAATGCTATAACTCATTCGAGAGAAGACAAGATTTTTAAATGCTGCCACTAAGTTAAATTATTGATTAATAAATAATAAGATGTCGATATCTATTTACTATCTATTTACGTAAACCTAAACGTTCAATCAATGTTTGATAGGTACTGACATTACTATTTTTCAAATAATCAAGCAATTTCCGGCGCTTACCAACCATGCGTAATAGACCTCTACGAGAATGATGGTCTTTGGCATGAACTTTAAAATGCTCAATGAGATCATTGATTCGGTTTGTTAAAAGCGCAACCTGAACTTCTGGCGATCCAGTATCTCCATTAGCTCTTTGAAAATCTCGTACGATTTGGGCTTTTTGTTCAATTGTGATTGACATAATCAGTTGCTTCTCCAACATTACTAATAGAAATAAAAGCGAGAATTTTACTCCTTAATCGTATGCTTGTCCAAATCAGATCTTACCCGGAATAAAAACCCGCCCGATAAAACAAAAAATTGAATCATTAACGTTATTTTTCAACTATCCTCATATCACACTTACACTGATTTACTCTTGTGTCCATGTCCCGATGGATTGGTAAATTGATCATTTAATGTTTGAATGTAATCATTGGCTTCATTAATCACTTCATCAACGATGTTTTGCGTACTGCTATTCCATCCAGCAGGGGCTTGCAGAAATAGTGGACGATAGGCGGCAGTACTTTTGTTGAAAGCGTGTACATACTGTTTATACGTTTCGTCGTCTTTACCTAATTCCAATGATAATTTCTTCAGAATACCGGTGGCTGCAAAACGGCGAATGGAAAAATGAATGACAATGATAACAAGGAACAATATTGCCATGATGACCCATGCAGACGAATCACCTTGAATAACTTTATCGCAGAATGCCTTAGCTGATTCCCACGACTCGCTGGCTGTGATGCCAATCACAGCAGAAATGGCCAACATTCCAAAGACAAGACCATCGAGCAGAAACACTTTACTTTTCCATCTTTTGAGCATGTCGGAAAGTTTAAACACAATTTGATTTTTAATGCTTTTAGCTGTTTGCTCTAATTTTGCGACGATACGATACGAGCGCTCTACCTCGATTTGCTGAATGCGGATATCAATATCAGCCATGTCTTCCGCACGTTTTTTTTCAAACCGCTCTTTAACTCCAGGATCTGTAATCGGTACAGCGGCATCTAAATTGTAGATTCGATAAAAACGCCCTGTTACCAAGCCAACTTCGGCCAATGAACGCTGCCATGCAGAAACAACTTCTTCGGGATTATCTTCTTTAGCAGTCACATCAATTTGATTCAGAATATACAAAAACTTGTTGGCATCGGCTCGGTTAACGCTGGCTGAAACGAGGTAGGCTAGCGTATCTTGCATCGCTTTCGGTTCAGGGTGGCGTGCATCAAAGAAAACCAAAACCAAATCCGACAAATTAATAATATGTTGCGTTAATCGCAACGTAGAGGCTCTTTGGTTATCCGCATCAAAGCCCGGTGAATCGATCAATATTTTTCCGCGAATATTTTCAGATGGACAGGTTTTAAGTTGTAGATACGCATCAATGCGCTCTTGACCTGCTTCGGAAATTTCTTCAATACTTTTGCTGATTTGAAAAAAAGGAAAACGCGGATCGGCGTCTAGCGCAATTCCTGGAAGAGTTTTGGCTTCTGGATGATGGCTGTAACAAATAACCGTGAATTTATCATCAACAGCTTGATTGCCGGTTCTTTGCAGCGGTAAGTTTAAATAGGAATTGATATACGTCGATTTACCGGCAGAAAACGTACCTAACACAGCAATCATCGGCCACCAAGTCACATAGGTTGCGTAAGATTGATCACGCTCAAGTAAACCCATGCTATGACCTACCTCATCCATTTTTCTAAAGCTTTTGATGGCATTCGCTAAAGTCGGATTGTGTGGATGTTCATCCGCTAAATGCTTTTGTAAGTTTTCTAAATGCTTGCTAATTTGCTCGGAGTGATATGACATGACAATCCCTTCTCATTTTTGTGAAAAACTATTTTGAAAAATAGAAGTTATAGAAACAGTTTCTATAAGTCCCAAGTTACGAATTTCTAGGTTTCAAGAGAAAACTTTATTTCTTTAATGGGCACCGTATCTGCACGAAATAATATTATCATATCGTGCATCGTGTCGAATTAATCTTCGATTTTTAGAATTTCCACTACCGTGTTGTATTTGAACGAAATATTGATTTTATGTTGAAACGTATTGATGTGATGATGCGTGTTTTGTTAAAAAAACTGAATCGTCATGATTCTATTTTTGAACTTTATTATTTTAGTAAAGGGGATTAATAGTGGGACGCTACATCGTAATAGGTTTTTTGACTGTCGCTCCACTGTGGGTTACGTGGCTGGTATTTGATTTTTTATTGAAATTATTGGCGCGTATCGGAGATCCCTTACTAAAGGGAATGGCGAGAGCAGTACGGCCTTTTTCTGATATTACCGCCACTTGGTTGCTCGACTCGAATTTTCAACACGCTGTAGCCGCATTATTAACAATCATTAGCTTCTACGGAATTGGCGTATTGGCGTCTTTCGTGATCGGCAAAAAAGTCATTAGCATTTACGAAAATATTTTAGCCCGCTTGCCATTGGTACAAACGATTTATGGTGCGACTAAACGTTTTTTGAACACCATTAGTCAGCCACCGGTTACTGGGCAACGAGTGGTGTTAATCAGTTTTCCTTCATCCGAAATGAAAGCGATTGGATTCATTACGAAAGTGATGGAAGATAAAGAGACCGGTAGAAAATTAGCGGCTGTTTATGTACCCACGTCACCTAATCCAACCTCAGGTTATATCGAAATCTTGCCTATGGAAAATCTCGTTTTAACCGATTGGACTACTGAGGAAGCGATGACATTTGTCGTAACCGGCGGCACCAATGCCCCAGAAAGCGTCCATTTCACGCAAAATAAACCGACAGAAAAATAATTTTTGCGATATTTCCGTTGGAATGCTGCATGAAGCAGTTTTCTGTCAGATTATTCCGATAGTGGATAGGAGAGAGATCTGATTTGTATCACAGGCCCTTGCAAGGATCCCCAATGCACTTCACGGTCTTCGACGCAACCGTGCTGAATGACAGCTAACGCATCAAAACCATCATTTGAATGAACGGCATTAACGATTATTCCACAGGCTTGATCAGGCATATCCGCGCTGTAGAGCAAATCACCCGGATTCACTGTAGCAGTTTTCTCTACCTTAGCGATAAAACAGCAATACATATGCCGCTTGAGTTTTCCTAAATATTGCGTCCGTGCGACAATTTCCTGCCCGGGATAACAACCTTTCTTAAAACTCAACGCGCCAATTGCATCCAAATTAATCATTTGCGGCAAAAATTCTTCCTGTGTTTGCGGCAGAATAACCGGAATTCCCGCTCGTATCGTCAGGCCTTCCCAATCCGCAATATCAGCCATCGGAGCATGTCGGCATAAAGACTCCAACGCTGATTCCGCATTTTCCTTGGGCAGAATAAGTTGTATTCGGTCGGACGCGAAATAAACCACGGCTATTTTGTCATTGAAAATGAATTGCAAAGAGTGATCAAAAGCCGGTATCGATGTCAATAACGCACCTAAAATTTTAGTAGCTTGAGGACCCACCAGTCCAATGCACGTGTAGTCTTGACTCACATTTTCAATCGATACTCGTGCGCGAAGTTTATAGAGCGATAGTTTTTTCTGTATTGAATCACAAAGACTTACAGGCAATTGCATGAAATAACTGTGATCACATTGCCATAGCAAAAAATTAGCCAAAACGCGCCCTTTCGGTGTGCAATAACCGCCATACGATGCTTGCTCTGCTGTGATATGACGTAAATCACAAGTCAGTTGGCCTTGTAAAAATGTTTGCGCGTCTTCACCTGAAAAGCGAATCAATCCATAATGATTTGAAAGAGTTACGATAAAGGCACTTCCCTCTGGCAGCAAAGATTTTGTTGCAATGTGATCCAAATGAATAATCGAGCTATCTGTCATGACACAATTTTATTTCAATAACATGATTTGTAGTTCTGTACAGCGACAATCAACACGCTAATTTTTTCTAAATTCCGCCAGGATTTCAATATGTGGCGTATGTGGAAACAAGTCTATTAGTTGAAGATCATGGATCATCCAACCATTTTGCTTAAAAAACCAAGCATCCCGTGCGAAAGTTTCTGGATTACAAGAAATATAGTCAATTGTTTTAAGCGCAGCAAACGCAGTAAAAAAACCCGAATGTTTTTTTAGCCCACTGCGCGGGGGATCTAAAACCAACGTATCTGCTTCGCAACCATTTTTCTGTAAATCTCTCCATGCGAAAGGCTTAAAAAGATCATAGGTATGCGCTGTTACTTTAGGCAATTGCTTGTGTTGTAAAGCTTGTATCGCAGATTCGTCGCTTTCGTAGGCGATAACCGACGTACAATTTGACTGTGCGATGATTTCAGTGAAATTCCCTGAGCCACAGAACAGTTCAACAACCTTTTGAAGCGTCACATTTTTAGCGAGCCTTTCCTTCAGCCAGGATTTCATTCGTTCATTTTGTAAGGTATTGCCTTGTTTGAAAGGTTTTTTCTCGTTGATACTCATTTCATGCGGTGACATATCGTCATCCAGTTCAATGAAGTGCCATTTTTGTTCTGGTAACAAGGTGCTTTGCCACGATGCGTTCGGCAATTGCCCAATCGCATTTTTCAACACTGTTCTACAATCATCATTAAGTACGATACAGTCTTGTATCGGAGCAATTTGATACGAATTTTCTGAGACGAAACCTAATATCGCGCCGTCCGTTTTGACTTGACAGCGATTTCGATAACCAATGGTATGGTCAGAAGGAAAAATCGCGGCGATGTTGAAATCCTGCTCATCGAAACCGACTCTTTTCATGGCATAAACGAAACGGTTTTTTTTCTGTTCCAATTGGCTTGTATAATCTGCCATCATCCACGGGCAGCCCGTACAAGCGTTTTCTGTTAAATCAGCATAAGCACAAGCTGATTGCTGCCGATGTGGCGACGGTTGAATCAGTTGCACTAATTTTGCATAAGCGAATTTTTTATTGTTAAGAATTTTATCCAGCGCTTCAAATTCACCGATGTCGCCTGGCCATGTGCCATAAACAAAATAAGACAACTTGTTTTCTTCGTTTTTGACTACACCTAGTCCTTTCTGTGATAAATGTGTAACCGTACCTTTAAATTTCATTTTTTGGCTATTTGATTAAATGGAGAGTGATGCGATGTCTAAGTCTTATCAAAATTTCAAGAAAGATTCGGATGCTTTAAAAACAGCATTGAATCCGCTGCAGTATCAAGTAACACAAAAGTCTGGCACCGAGCCTCCTTTCCAAAATGAATTTTGGAATCACAAGGAAGAAGGCATTTATGTCGACATTGTATCAGGAGAACCGCTATTTGCTTCGCTTCATAAGTTTGACTCCGGAACTGGATGGCCTAGTTTTTATCGACCGATCAATGAAGAATATATTCAGCTCAAGGAAGACTATGATTTATGGACGGTACGCACCGAAGTACGCAGCCGTTATGGCGACAGTCATTTGGGACACGTTTTCGAAGACGGGCCCATGCCTACCGGTTTGCGTTACTGTATTAATTCTGCCGCATTGAAATTTATCAAACGAGAAGATCTGGAAGCAGCGGGATATAGCGAGCTGACAAAATTATTTGCACCGACAGCAACTGCAAAAAAATAGCGAGCCAATGTCCGATACCTCTTCATCTTTGCTGGAAGATAACCTCAAAAACAAACCATTACCCTCTTTTAGCCAAGCACTTCTATGCTTTGCTGGAGTATTTTCGCTGGTTTTTGCCGGTTTGTTTGTGTATGACATCAATTTGCATATCACGATTCTTTTAACGATCATTTGGGCAAGTGTGCAAGCCCGTTGGATTGGTTATTCTTTCGATGAAATTCGCTTGATGATGAATGACGGTATCGCAAAAGCGTTGCCGGCTATTTATATTTTTTTATTGATTGGCATGGTGATCGCCAGTTTTATGCAAAGCGGCACCATTGCAAGCTTGTTGTACTACGGTATCGATTTACTCAGTCCTACATGGTTTCTTGCGGCAGGATTACTGGTTTGCAGTTTTATGTCGATCGCCACCGGAACATCTTGGGGTACGGTCGGTACGATAGGGGTGGTGCTAGTCGGTATCGGTGAAGCAATGTCTATTCCCTTGCCGTTGGTGGTAGGAATGATCGTATCAGGAGCCACTTTCGGCGATAAATTATCACCCATTTCAGATACCACTAACCTAGCAGCAATGAGTGCAGGCACTAGTCTTTATCGACATATTGGCGCAATGCTCTACACCACTATTCCAACTTTGATTCTTGCACTGATCATCTTCATCGTTTGGGGTATGCACTATAACGATCATGCACTACCGGTGGAGCATATCGATTCGATTCGTAGCGCTTTAGCCGGAGCCTATCATTTAAATTTCTGGATCACAATCTTACCGCTGCTGTTGATGTTTACTTTAAGCATCAAACGCTATGCCGCTGAAGTCAGCATGTTATGCAGCGTGGCTATTGCGGTTTTAATCGCGATCGTTTATCAGGAAAAAAATCCCCTCGATGTGATCAACGCACTATGGTTGAATTCTCCTGGGGATACCGGCATTGAAAGCATTGATGAGCTATTGGGACGTGGTGGTATTTACAGCATGGCTTGGACGTTATTGCTATCGATTTTGGCGTTAGCTTTAGGCGGCATTTTGCATCACGCAGGTTTTCTGGAAGTGTTAGTCCAATCGCTGCTAAAGCATATCCAAAGAACCAGCAGTTTGGTTGCCGCAACGATTTTTTCAGGCCTAATGACTAATATGGCAATGGGTGAAGCCTACATTTCTATTATATTGAATTGCCAGTTATTTAAGCGTATCTACGAGAAAAACGATATAGATCGTGCGGTGTTGTCTCGATCGGCGGAAGAAGGCGGTACCATGACGGCTGCGCTCATTCCGTGGACGACTACCGGCACCTTCTACGCCGCGACACTCGGAATTTCTGCATTGGATTATGCGCCGTATGCGCTACTCAATATACTAAACCCGTTCGTGTCGATCATTATGGTTGTTTTAGGGATAGGATTGATGCAGGCCAAAAAGTGAATCGATAATTTTGCTACGAGTGTGATAACACAACCAATAATCGCGCCCCAATGTGGATGAGATCATTGCTCAATTAAGTTTACCTGCCCTGTCAATGGTAATTCGGTATGTTTAAAAAACTCTTTGTTCATTGCTTATTCTCCATTTGATCGAATAAAAATCTGCCGAGTTAGAAATGGACTACCAGCATTCTCAGGGCACCTAAATGATGATCCATGCCAAGGCCCTGGAATATCTCCGCCAATACGCACATAACTAATTGATTCCCCTAATACCTTAGAGTCTGATTGCCGCACGATCTGAAAATGATCTCGACTTAAGCTAGGGTTTCCATTTTTAATATATGAAACATGCCAAACTTTGTAATATTCATCTTTAGGTTTAAGATTCTCCTTATACGGAATTCGGATCTGCCCGTGCTGATCAAACCTTTCAGCCGGTAACTTCACCATCTCATAAACCTTAATCCCTCCATCAATGGCGCAGAGCCGCCGCACTTCGGCGTCCAATTGACCTTTGCTCGGCCCGCTGATGCAGGCAGTAACAAATGGCAATACCAATAAAATCACGAGCAGTGTTTTCATGCATCAAATCTCCTTTCAACGTTCATCTTGATTTGGTATTTGTTTGCGATCTCTGAAGCTGTTATTCACCGGATATCCTGTGCAGATTCAAGTATTTTTCAATTGGAAGTATGGTGTCGGTGGTAATAAACCGTTATTTACCAGGCATGAACCTGACTTCTAAGGCTCGCATATTGCGGCTGCAATACGGTAAAACCAAAAGTTGCCCGCAAACAAATCGCCCGGATCGGTGATTTCGGTGTCGCGAATGGCCAAATATTTTGCGCCGCTATTAATTTCTTCGAATACGGTGGCTGAAAGACCGGTGATGGAATAGGGAGTTTGAGCAACGACTTTCCACTTTTCGACGAATGCAGCAGCTTGGGAGGATGACATGCCAACATTATTATCTTGTAATGCAGGAATTGGATCAACGCCAGGAGTTAAATTAGCATAGGCTGCCAAGGCAAACTCAGATCGTTTAAAATATTCAGGGATAAAATTCATTTACTACTCCTTATTGTTGATCACAAATATTTGACGCATAACATCGGATTTCACACTAAGCTCAGGGCACATATGGCTTGTACCATGCCATGGGCCAGGTAAATCTCCCCCTCCTCTCTTATAGAACACTGATTCTCCAAGTAACTTGCCATCCAAGCGACGATATACTTGAGTATGTAATCGAAAGAAATCTGGATTTCCTTGTTTGTAATAATAGATTTCTCGTTTAAACACATATTCAATTCCTAATGCATCCTCACCTTGCGTAGGGCGATAAAAATTGATTTGACCCCATTTATCAAACTTATCTGGTGACAACATAACCGTTTCATAAACTTTGACACCCCCGTCAATCGCGCATAAACGATCCACTTCATCATCCAATTCCCTTTTGCTCGGTCCGCTGGTGCAAGCGGTTACAAGTGGCAGTACCAATAAAATCATGAGCAGTGCTTTCATGCGACAAGTCTCCCTGTGGTTAATAGCTTTGAGATATGTTTTGTTCGGGGTGGTTGATTTTGTTGGAATCGCTGGTAGGCGAAAGCCCCATGAATCCCAGCAACATATCGGCAAACGAACCCACAATTCCGCCCATTCCAGGTGCGTTGTAGAGATAAGCATGCGAAATGTTGCTCGCAAAATCGGGATCATTCACCAATCCCGTGGCCAAAAAGCCTCCCAAGCTGTGGCCGGTGACGGTGAATGTTGAGGGTAACGTGCCATCGTTCAGCTAGGCTTGAGCCTGAGTTTTAAGGCTCGCATATTGCGGCTGCAATACGGTAGAACCAAACATTGCCAGCAACAATCCGGCAAACAAATCACCGGAATCGTTGATTTCGGTACCGCGAATAGCAAGGAAAGTTTCACCGGTGGCATCGTTGGCGAAAATGGTGGCTGATAGGCCGGTCACATCTCCCTCTTGGTCGATTACGCGGTAGGTATCGGCGAAAGAACGGGCTTGGCTGGGAGAAAAATCTGCTGCTTCTAATTCTCTCAGAGTTGGTATATTTGATGCAAAATTTCCATAAGCCGCTAATGCTAACTCTGCTTGCTTAAAATATTCCATTTGCTGATTCATAATTTCTCTTTCATACCTTTAATAAAAATCTGTCTCTTCAAATAACCATCGTCTTCTTTCTCAAGACAACTAAATGCAGGCATATGCCAAGGTCCAGGCATGCCTCCGCCTCGCCTCATGTAAACTACACTCTCACCAAGTAACTTCTTATCTGATTTTCGATAAAACTGTGTATGTAACTGTAATAATTCTGGATTTCCTTTAATTAAATTAGTCGTAGATGATTCGTAGTAATACTCATCCTCAGGTTTAACAATTTCCTTGTATGGAATTCGTATCTGCCCATACTTATCAAATCTCTCTGCCGGCAACCTTACCGTCTCATAAACCTTAATCCCTCCATCAATCGCACAAAGACGTTTGACTTCATCATTCAATTCCCTTTTGCTCGGCCCGCTGGTGCAAGCGGTTACAAGTGGCAGTGCCAATAAAATCATGGTTAGTGTTTTCATGTAGCGAGTCTCCATTAATTCTGGTCTTTGATAATGAGGTTAATCAGCACGGTAGCGTCATGGGTTATAACCGTCATAAACATCACAATGCTTTGAAAGCATGTGTTATCAATAACGACATTCAGGATACAGTTAGGGAGATTAATCCACTGACACCACAAAAATTACAGTTTAACCGTTTGATTACGTAAGCCTGCTTTGTTACAGAGAGTATCTTTTGAGATAATTACGGTTGAATTCCAAAATGCTACGTTACTGCGTTTAGCCAAAGCTTATACCCAGCATATGCGGGCAGCTTGGAGCCATCACTTTGAAAAAACTTTCCAAACTTTCCTTATTTATCGTTGCATAATTATGCAGCTATAGGGAATCGTGTGGATTTTCGAGCGGAAATAGCGGGTTGAGGCGTGATCTTCGATTCATTGCTGAAAATACTCAAAAATTTACCAATAAATCCAGAGTTATGCAGAAACAAAAAATTCATGTGATTTTGCAAAGATTACTGGCTATATATCTATCACTTAGGTCACCTTGTTTTCTTCACAACAACTTGAATTCTAGCCTTTTAAAACCCAATTAGATTTCCTTATGGTAAGACTGTAATGAATCGCAAGTTTAAATTTTTTATTGCTGGATTTTGTTTAATTCGGTATTGCTGGCGATTGTCATCGTTTGTGGAAAGTCTTTACTAAAATGAAGTCCGCGACTTTCGTGACGCAAAATGGCGCTGCGCACGATTAAGTCGGCAGCATCGACAAGATTTCTCAGTTCCAGCAGATCGCTGGTCACCCGGAAGTTGGCATAGTATTCATTAATTTCTTCGCGTAGTAACTCGATCCGGCGTTGCGCACGCTTTAAACGCTTTGTGGTGCGAACGATACCCACATAATTCCACATAAAACGCCGTAATTCGTCCCAGTTGTGTGCGATCACGATTTCTTCATCGGCGTCGGTTACGCGGCTTTCGTCCCAATCGGGTAGTTCGGGCAGTGCATGGTTTTGTTGCTGCAGAATATCTTGTGCAGCCGATTGGGCAAATACAAGGCATTCCAATAATGAATTGCTGGCTAGGCGGTTTGCGCCATGCAATCCCGTATGCGCTGTTTCACCAATTGCATAAAGATTATCCAAATCGGTTTTACCTTTTTTGTCGGTATCAATTCCGCCACAGGTATAGTGGGCGGCTGGAACGACTGGAATGGATTGTTTGGTGATATCGATACCTAGTTCTAAACAACGGGCATAAATCGTAGGAAAGTGTGCTTTCAAAAAATCTGCGGATTTGTGGGAAATATCCAAGTACACACAATCCAGTCCGCGTTTTTTCATTTCAAAGTCAATTGCGCGCGCCACAATGTCGCGAGGCGCCAGTTCAGCGCGTGCATCATGCCAAGGCATAAAGCGTTCGCCATTGGGTAGTTTTAAAAGTCCGCCTTCACCTCGCACGGCTTCACTGATTAAAAATGATTTGGCATGGGGATGATAAAGACAAGTAGGATGAAATTGCACAAACTCCATATTGGCAATGGTGCAGCCTGCTCTCCATCCCATGGCGATACCATCGCCTGTGGCGGTATCGGGATTCGTGGTATACAGATAGACTTTATTGGCCCCTCCAGTAGCAAGTACCGTATTTTGTGCGGCAAAAGTCACGACTTGATCTTTTTTCTTGTCGAGAATATAAGCTCCTAGACAATAGTTTTTTTGCTCAGGAGATGTAATATTCAATCGATCGCTGGTAATCAAATCTACCGCGATATGATGCTCGAATAGCGTGATGTTGGGATTCGATAATATTTTCTTTATTAATACTTTCTGCACGGCATTCCCAGTTGCGTCGCCGCTATGAATGATGCGCCGCATACTGTGGCCACCTTCCTGCGTCAAGTGATAGCCGGTTTCGTGCGTTTTGTCTCCGGTAAAATCAACGCCTTGTTCAATCAACCAGTGAATCGCTTCGGGTGCGTTTTCTGCAACCAATCGCGCAATATGTTCATTACACAATCCTGCACCGGCTATTAAGGTGTCTTGCACATGTTTTTCAGGCGAATCTTCGTGAGATAAAGCGGCTGCAATGCCACCTTGTGCCCAAGTGCTTGCTCCCGCATTAATAGTTTGTTTTGTAATGATGCAGACTTTCTGGCGATCAGCCAGGTGAAGTGCAAGGGTTAAGCCAGCCAATCCGCTGCCAATGATTAATGTTTCGAAGTAATAGTTAGACATGGAGGTTATTCACCCTAATAAAATCTGTTTTTTAAAATTATTATTGATATCGGACAAACCGTTGGTATAGGGTAGGAATATTTTTCGTAAGCAAAATCAATTCATCATAGCGTTATTCTAATCCTGCGTCACATTTCCAACATAATTGAAAGTTTGCTGGATTCTCCTCGCCACACTGCGAACAATAGATGTTATCTGTTTTAGGAGTCGCTTGTTCATACGATTGCACTATGCGTTTACTACGTTCATAATCTTCATCCCTGATAATCCATACCTCGGGATAAGCATGCACAAAAGGAATATCCCCGGCAGCACCTTGTGCGTATTGATTGAATAATTTTGCCGGAATGAATGCATGCTCGAGCAAATTCAAAACGATATGTGCTTCCATTAGATCATTGGCTGAGTAAATTTTTTTCATACCAAATTTAACCAAATAATTAACCAAAGAAGAATGCTATGTGGTTTCGTAACCTGCAAGTCTATCGTATTACCAGTGGAAATATTACGCTAAACGAACTGGAAGAAGCGATTTCTCAATCGCCACTACAACCCTGCATGCAAACAGAAATGCAAAGCCGTGGCTGGATGATGCCTCATGAAGAACATTCTAGTTTTGTATATGCGTTGGGTCAGCAATATCTGATTGCTTTTGGAACAGAAAAAAAATTGCTGCCGGTTTCCATTGTCAATCAGCACGCACAAGAGCGAATTGCAAATATCCAACAAATGCAAGGTTATAAGCCTGGCAAGAAACAGGTGCGCGATATCAAAGAGGCTACTCTAATCGAATTATTGCCACGCGCATTCGCACAAAGACATAAAACATACGCTTGGATTGACGGCATCAACAATCGCCTTATCATCGATACAACCAGCACCAGTAAAGCCGATGAATTTGTCGAGGCTTTCCTAAAAGCGATGCACAATATTGCATTAGCGCCTTTGGAAACGAAAATTTCACCAACAACCGCTATGACGCAATGGCTCTCCGGCGATGATTTATCTTCTGTTTTTACCATCGACCGTGATTGCGAACTACAAAGCAGCAGCGATGAAAAAGCCACGGTACGCTACACTCATCACGATTTGGATGCGGAAGAAACTTCACGACACATTCGTGTCGGTAAAAAAGTCATTAAACTGGCTTTGACTTGGCAAAGAAAAATATCGTTTGTGTTGTATGACACTCTACAAATTCGCCGTATAGCACCACACGATATCTTAAAAGAAGGCGTCGAAAGCGACCAAGAATTGTTTGCTAGCGACTTTACGATCATGACCGGAGAACTTAGCCAACTTATTGCTGACCTGATCGAGGCATTAGGTGGAGAAGGGCGGCATCCGTAATATTTAATCTCTATGGATTCAATTCCACGCTGCTTGGGGTAGGTACTTTATTAAAGCATCTGGATTTATTTGACTACAACAGAGAGTTCTTGCTAAAGATTTTAATTTTTTAGTTGAAAACCTGCTCAATCAAATAGATACAGCGCCGATATTACGATAGTGAATAGAGGTTTGTCTGAAAAATGAGTAATTTCAATTTCTGTGGATTCAACGCCATATTACTTGGATCGATTTACGAACTTAGTTAACAAAAATCACGCTATTTGTGATGGGGTCGTCTTGTTGAAATTTTATTAAAACATATTTAATACAATAAATTATGATGTAATGAGAAAGATGGGGATAGCGTGAATCAACGAAATAATTATCGTAGATTAATCGATTTTGAAGTGCACAATCAGATGGAAGTGCTTTCAAATCAGCTTCTGATTAAACAGAAAGAATTAGAAGAGTCCCATAATCGCTACGTTGATCTTTACGATCATGCGCCGGTGGGTTACTTAACTTTGGATAAGAGTGGCAAAATTCTTTCGATTAATTTAACGGGAGCTTTACTTTTAAAAGCAGAACCTTTTGCTCTGATTGGAAAACTTTTTGCAGAATACTTTACAAAAATTGATCACATAGCATTTGTGACCTATCTACAGAATGCCTTTGCATCAAAGGGAAAAACATCTATTGATTTAAAAATTGGTGATATTGACGAGGATACTCTGAGCTATGTCAGACTGGAAAGCACAGTTGTTCAAGACAAAGATATGTGTCGCATGATGATCACTGATATTAGTCAACTTAAAAAAATAATCAATTTTAATCACGATTTGCTGACTGAAAATAGACGTTTAATGAAAGAGTTATTTCGTATTCAGGAGAAAGAGCGTCGAGTGTTGGCACGTGAATTGCATGATGCTTTAGGTCAATGGCTTACTGCTATTCGTGCGGAAAGCGAGGTTATTTTTAATTATATTGAAAGAGAATCGATGATTTTTTCCAGTGTGAATGTCATAAAAGAATGTACTGAAAAAATGCATCAGGTTATCCGCGGTATGTTGCATCGATTGCGTCCTATATTATTGGATACGTTGGGATTGCCAGATGCACTAATCGAATTAAAAAAACAATATTTGTTACATCATCCCAAAATTGTTCTTAACGTTAAGCTGGAGGGTGATTTATCCTCTCTTGGGGAAAAATTTAATATTAACATTTTTCGCCTTGTACAAGAGTCGCTGAACAATGCGTATAAACATGCAAAAGCGACACAAATTAATGTGCTTTTATGTCGTGAAATAATTGCTAATGCAACTACAGATTTTCTGTCATTGACCATAAGGGATAATGGAGTTGGTTTCGATTCCAGTATACTTTCTTCAGGATTCGGGTTGGTTGGGATGCGTGAGAGAGTTATTACATTGGATGGTCGGATAAGCATTGAAACTGCGCATAATCGAGGTACGAAAATTGACATTAGATTACCGTTGACCACAAAAAAATAGTTTTATGATAACTAAACCAATTACAATTTTATTGATTGATGATCATCCGGTGGTACGGACAGGTTACCGCCGATTACTTGAAAGCAATTCCGATATGTTGGTTATCGGTGAAGCAGACAATGGGGAAAGTGGTTATCAAATATGGCAGGAATTCACACCGGATGTCACTATACTTGACCTAAATATGGTTGGAATCTGTGGTTTTGAAACGATGCATCGAATCTTAAGTAAAGATCCTACGGCAAAGATATTGATTTTTAGTATGCTCAATAACGTAACCATGGTTCAGCGGGTTATAAAAGCTGGTGCTTCTGGTTTTATTAGCAAGCAAAGCGGTATAGGAGAAATGATTCATGCGGTGAGACAAGTAAGCTCAGGAAAAACTTATATTGAATCTGAGTTGGCTGCAGATTTAGCTGTACATGCGGCGCGTGTAGAGAACGATAATACTCTTCTTAATTCACTCTCTAATAGAGAATTTCAGATTTTTAAATTAATAGCAGAAGGATTTACTAATGCACAAATCGCAGAAAAAATATCGATTAGTCCCAAGACGGTCAGCGTTCACAGCATGAATCTGATGCGTAAATTGAATTTGGAAAGCACAACTCAACTTATTCGGATTGCAATAAGTCATAAAGTTATTGAATAGGCGTTTTAGTGCTTAAAGAAAAAGCATGTTAAATAAAAAGTGGTGTTTCAATCTTCTCTGACTTTTGGTTAGAAGAAATTCGTTAAATTCACTGATGTGCAATAACACACTACCTTATATTTGCAGTTGAAAGTAACAGAGTTTCATTTTGATCGATGCTAAGATATTTCACTTATCTGACTTATATTATTAACTTTAGCTGTGCTTTAGTTTCCTAAGACTCCCTACAAATAGGCCATTTTAATCGCATTCTTCCGTTCTTATCCTAATAATTCGTTCGCTAATATAACCACTCAGAGCACAATTTAGATCGTTTGTGTTCTGAGTAACGTGCAACAAATAAAGCATGATTAATTTGATTTGCACTTGTTTAATAAATTGAAGTGATAGATTGAGGAATATTCAATGTAATGCATTCTCTTCAATCTTTCCAGTTAAGCAAGTTGCTGAGTTAATTCAATTTTTTGAGTTGCGGTTATTTTAGATTTTCTTGCTCAATTAAATACGATTAATGTGTGTGAATTTCAACATCGTTATTGTATTAAAAGGCAAATTTTGCGAAAGCAAAAGACGCAAAGTCACTGATCTAACGGGTTATATGCCCTATGATGGCAGGACTGCCAGATAACGCAGCCACTCCAGATAATACATCTGGAGTCTAGAGTTTGGAATAAAACAATTCCAATGCGTAGAACTGCAGTTCTTCCTTTAAACACTTACAGGAGGAATATTTTTATGGAAACCAATTGCAAAAAAAAACCTATTTACTCATCGACATCGAAAATTTATAGCGGTAATTCTGAGCTCAATTCAATAATGTCTGCAGTAGTATTTTTTTTCACTATCTTACTTTTTTCCGGTAGCACATTTGCGGTTGATGGAGTCAAATGGCATCCTGGGCATTATTTCCAGCTCATGGCAGCAGCTAAAACTCACCACAAATATATGATGGATGGTGTGTATAGAGATATGGCTAATACTCCAGCTATACAAGGTATCCAAGTACGCTACTATTGGGGTGATTTAGAGTCTTCGAAGGGTGTTTATAATTTTGCGTCAATCGATAAACATTTGGCGGAAATGGCCAAACGTAAAAAACGGTTGGTCATCTTGATTCAAACAAAATCTATTGGTAAATCTGAAACTTATGTTCCTTCTTATTTAAGAAGTGCAGAATATGATGGTGGTGTATTTGCTTATTCCGGTTACGGAGGGAATACATTTAAAGGTGAAAATATTAAACTGTGGAATCCTCTTGTTCGTGATCGTTTTATACAGTTATTTCGAGCTTTAGGTGAGCGCTATAATACACATGCTTATTTTGAAGGAATAGGAATGTCAGAAACAACGCCGGGAGATCCATTGCAACCTATTACAAGTGCGCAAAGCAGCGGTTATTTTCAAAACTTGAATCAAGTCTTAATTGGAGCAAAAAAAGCATTTCCTAACACATTGGTCATGCAATCAGTTAATTACCCGCGATCTATTATCGCTCCTTTAGTGGATACTTTGAAGAAAATAGGTGGAGGACTCAGTCATCCTGATACGTACCTCGAAGAAATGGGGTTATTGATGCCAGGAACAAAGTATACAGCTCCCGGAGTGTATACATACTATCCCAAGCTTGCTGGTATTATTCCGTTAGCGCCAACGGTCATGCATACAAATTATAGAAACACCAAGTCCAATGGTACGGGATATGAGCCAACGATATCTCAATTAAATGATTTTCTCAAAAAAGATTTAAAAGTCAACTATATTTTCTGGACTCGCGATCCGAAGTACGATTCTAAAATATTGGAATTTTTGAATTGGGATGAGCAAAAAAATACGGTGGCTGGAGGTTTGTCTACAAATTGCCCTAGTACGTATACTTCGTGTATTACTGAATAGCGATCTGTATAATTTTTACGAAATATTAAAAAAAGAAACATGCGCTTAGCGCATGTTTCTTTTTTTGGATAAGTGTAGTAACAGTCAGGTTATGTGTTTGTAAATTTAACTTGTGATTCCCCATGTGAAGTGGTACTGCAAAAGCGACAGGTTGTTAAGCTCAGAGTCATAATCATGAGCAAGAAATGCATATAATATTCGAGTGAATTCAAAGCGAAAGTAGTGCTGGCTGCGATACGGACAGATGAAACTATTTCCCCAACTGGGATACATCTCACGCAGATCAATAGCCGGGAACGGCAACTCATTGAACAGTCGAGCGAATTGTTTTCCAGAATCAACAATTCAAGCAAAGAGAAGGGACAAACTACAGACGATTTACACCGTGTCATCGGGCGACTGACGGTGAAACGCGATTTTTAAACAGAAAGCTCGATCATTAAACACAACGGAACGCAAAATGATGATTGAGCGCCACGACAAGCTGGGTCATGTTCGCCAACCAATATCTGCTCAAAGGTAAGGTAATAAACCAAATCAATCAAGTTTGTGCTGCTGATATTACCTATGTGCCGATGGAGAAAGGCTTTGATTATCTGGTCACCATCATCAACTGGCATTCCCGTAAAATGCTGAGCTGGTTTTTATCCAACTTCAAGTATTCGAGGATGTCATTCAAGACCAGAGTTGTTCGAAGATATTCAATACCGATCAGGGCACTCAGCTTACCAGCTAAGCATTGATAGCGGTTTTTAGGAATCACGATATCCAAGTCAGCATGGGGGGAAGGGGTGTTACCGTAATAATATTTTTTTTGAATGGGCTATGCGTACAGCAAAGTATGAATTCTTTACACCAGGACATTTAGTGACTTAACTGAGTTTGACTCAGTGGTTTGATCGGTACAATCAGGAACGTTTTCATCAAAGTCTTGATAATCAAACTCTCAATGAGATTTATCTGTAAAGAACGAGGTTTAATCTGACTTTCTGTAAATCTACCTTTCTTCGTGAGAATCTCCGTTATCAGGAGGTTCCGAAATTCTACTAACATTTGTCTAATCACAGGGCGAGTTTACGCTATCTAAGTAGTGTCTCAACTTAAAAATATACACTTCATTTTTGACGACACATTATAAAATTAAAAGTATGTTGGGAATTACATATTCCAAGGAATAGAACGATCTTTAACAAGAGTTTTCAGTGCATCAACGCTAGGTTTGTAATATTGTTTTAGTCGTTGTGAATCTTGTTCTAAAATTTGATCGTAGCCTTCTCTCGCTTGGTTAGTTTTTTTATAGACATCAACCAACCATTGTTTCAAAATCGGACGTTGACGCAGAAATCGTTCCGATTTCGCATTAACCCAAACGGCTATTTTATGAAGCCACTTGAATTTACTTTCATAAGTAACATTGATTTTTTTGAAATCGTAATCGGTAAAATAGTCAGGCGAAATTTCTAAAAACTGGCAAAGTTCAGTCATAAAACCCTGAATGTCTCGATTCATGTCTTCAAAAAACATGAGCTTTATTTGATTAGCAGGAAAGTGTTCGTAATAATGTTTCAAGTAATCGGCGTATCGACCATAGCTGATGACTTTTAAATACCATTCGTCTAATCCTAATGTTGCAGCCGATTTTTGACCAGAATCATAAGCAATGCAGCGATCGATGTATGAACAAAAGGGTATATCTTTGCTGATGTTCAATTTGCCGACATGAAAATTGAACGATGAATACATGCGGTCTACCGGATTTCTCAGTATAAAAAGTAATTTTGTTTCAGGTATCAACGTTTTTATACGTGAAGCAATCTCCGCGCCACTGCCAAGATATCCCGGGGATGCTTCCATGATGATTGTTTTTTGCTCACAATGATTGGTGAAGTATTTGGCATAATTCATCGTGTCAGTGCTGCGATTGCCTGTATATAAATTGCGGAAGAAATCAGTTTCCTTTACGGTTGATCCACAAACTGCAGGGTGTGTGCTTAAGTAAGTGAACACAGATGTGGTTCCAGCTTTTTCTGTACCGGCAATAATGAAGTTAGCTAAAGTCATGCTAATACCCCTTTCTTAAAAAATAGATAGTGTTAGCTAAATTTATTAGATGGTTGTTGAACAAGCTGAATGAGTGGCTTTTGTTGCAGATTTTTTTTACCCTTCAAGCGTCGCCCTATTGCACGAGCTATAAAAATTGGATTGCCTAAGACGTACCGCGTAAACATTCTTTTCGGTTCCATCATCAAGCGAAAAACCCACTCTAATCCAAGTCGACGAATAAAACGGGGTGCTCGCGGCATTGTGCCAGAATAAAAATCAAACAACGCGCCTACACCAATGAGGACCGAAGTTTTAAGTTGATCGGCATGACGTTCAATCCATAATTCTTGATTGGGCACGCCCATGGCAACAAAGAGTATTTTTGCACCACTGTCGTTAATAGATTTTATAATGCTTTCTTCTTGTGCAGCATTGAAATAACCATCGTGCGTCCAAACGATGTCTAAATGCGGAAATTTGCTTTTCATATTTTCAGCGCATAACTGTGCTATTCCAGGGCGTGCACCTAGTAAAGCCAGCTTTACTTGATTACGTTCGGCATCGCGGCAAATGATAGGAAACAGATCGGTTCCATTGACATTATCTTGAAATGGAGTTCCCGCCAATTTTGCCGCTAGATTCATCCCACTGCCGTCGGCGTATAATCTTGCTTGGTCGTTTTGTAGAACTTGAAGGTAGCTGGCTTGTACAGCGGCAACATTGACGCAATGCGCGTTGATAAAGAAAATCTTGCGCCGGATAGATTGTTTAGCATCAGCAATAATACTTGCACTCGCTTTTTCAAGCGTTGTATCGCTAATATTGAGTCCAAAAAGTGGTGTGTACGTCATAATTTGTTATGATTTTTTAAGGATATGGTCATAAACATTTGCGACGGCTCTAGCCATGCTGCGATCAGAATAATTTGCAACTTGAATTTGATAAGCTTTTTCACGCATGTTTTTCCACTGGTACTTACCGTCGATCAATTCTGCAATTGTTTGGGCGAGTTGAGGCGCATCTCCTGCAGGTACGATTAAACCGGTTTGACCATGTTCTAAAACTTCTGGAATACCTTCTACGTGAGATGCGATAACGGGCACGCCAGTTGCCATCGCTTCCAGAATGACCATCGGCATTCCTTCTCCGAATAAACTGGGAAGAATCATGACATCCATTTTGTGAAATTCAAGGTTGACTTGTTGTACGAATCCAATCCAGTCAATCATGTCAGTAACACCTAATCGGTCAGCCATATCCTTAATGCTTTTCTCATATTCGACTGTTTCAAAAGGACCAACTGCACGTAGACGAACAGCTTTCCCTTTTTGTTTTAATTCGCTTAAAGCTTGAATCAGTATTTCTAGCCCTTTTCGTGGACGGAATAATGCTACGCTTCCGATAGTCCACTCCGAGCTAGGTGCCGGGCGTTCAGGCAAAGGACCGGGTGTTACCACGCCATTAGCGGCCATGGTAATTTTAGAGCTCGGCCAACCTTGATGTTGCAGATAAACTTCTAAGCTTTTAGAAACCGGAATTAATTGCGCAACGCCAATCAAACTGAAGCGTTCTATCATTGCATTCATATAGTTGCGTAAAAAATTTTCGGTATCGCGTGTAGTCGGACTATGAACATGATGCACTAAGGGCAACCCCGTCATCCATGCAGCGATGCGTCCCAATAAAACCGCGCGAGGAGTATGCGAATGAATGATTGAGTAATGTTCTCGCCGAGCGATATCAGCAATTTCTTTGGCACAGGCTAAATCAAGCTTGGACTTCATTGGTACATCATAAAGAGATACCTTTGATACCCGATTCGCTGCGAATTTGATAGGTTTCAAGCAAACAAAACCGACTTCATAACCATAGTACGGTAAGCTCAGTGCTAAAACATCTTGTACTCTTTCAGCTCCCGAAAAGAATTCACCATTGATGATATGTAAGACTTTGGTTTTGTTGTCAGATGTTTTCATAATTCTCTTTGTATATACGATATTTCAAATTTATAGAAATTTGATCAACATTTGGAATTGTCAAGTACAAAAGGTTTTAAGAAACGAGCATTATTTTTTAAAACACGATGCAGTAAAGCCATATCGACCCGATTTAATGGCTTAACTAATGCCAATCCTGGGCAATAAACCAACAAAGCAAAGGCAAAACCCCACCAGGAACTAAATTCGTGACTGATTATTAATCCGATTATTACTATTAAAATTGCGAGAGAAATGCCGCGGAAAGCGCCATACCAATCCAATTCGATACTTTGAGATTGGCGGTTAAGCCAAAACAAGATACTACCATTTAATATCCATATACTGACCATGATACCAATAGCGACGCCAAGCAAATCCCAGTGTGATCCGATAACAACGGATATTGGCGTTAATATTGCTAGCAAGCTAAAGTATCGTAACTGACGAGTATAAGAAAATATTTGCATGGATGAATTAATCAATTGACTTTGACCTGCTGCTCCTAAACTCAGCAGCATAATCAGCATGATGACTCCTGCTTCAGTAAAGCGATTACTGCTGATAAAGGCAATCAATTCGTCACCAGCGATGGTTACAAGCACGACACAACTCGCCACAATCAAAAGATTAATTTTCCATAATAAAGACACGGCTCGGCTTACAATACTGATTTCTCCGAGCGTATACCTGGAAATAATAATAGGACGAATAATGTTGTACAGCAGATTTGCAGGTAAATACCGACCAATCATCGTTTGCAACTGTTGTAAGAAAGCGAACATGCCTGCTGATTCTAGTCCTAGCACTCGCGCTACGATAATACGTAAAGTTCCCGCACCAGCGACAGACCATAGCAAACTGGTTGCCATCATATGCCAAACAAAAGTGGCGATTTCACGTACATCAATATGATAATCTCCAGTACCATGCAAATTTTTTAGTTTCTTTATCAAAAAAAACTCTGCTACTAATAAGCAAATAGACGAAACGATAATGTCGATATACAACAATCTCTCTAAAGTTAAACTACCAACGGTAGTGAGTGCTGCAACGCCTAGGATGCGTCCGATAGGCAAAAGTGCTTGGGTTGTTTGAGACCAACGTTGTTCCAACAAACATTCAAGCATTTCTGAAGTGTATCTAAAGCTAATGACAGTAACGATCAGAACTGCTGCTATCATCGTGCTATTTTGTTGAGTTACATTAAAGCCGAGCCAAATAGTGATTTCAGGCCAAAAACTAATAATTAAGGCTGAAAAGCTGATTAAGATGGTAAAACGAATAATAGTAATCCACTTAATAAATTGTTTTAAAACCTCAGGAGCACCGCGTGCTGCTAATTCCGGTAAAAACCTCCTTATTCCCTCTAGCATGCCAAAAGAACTTAATGGAACCAGCATTTCTACCATTCCCCATAGCACCATGTAAGCGCCATAGTCACTTGGAGATAAGATCCGAACAAGCCAAAGCGTTAACGCAAAAAAGGCAATGGCCTGAGTAACTCTTCCTAATAAGAAATGCTGAAGAGCTTTGCGAAATCGCTGGCCTGAATAAAGTTTTAGATTGGACAAACGATTTTTCCCAATATTTTTTTCTTGTATTCCGATTCAACAAAATCGGCTATGACATCGTAAGTACGATTTACTCTGACCCAATCCGGACCTTTGGCCGCCATGTTTTTTGCGCGTTCAGGGTCTTCTAATAAATAAAATACTTCATCGGCAAATGCTTGCTCATCCCAAGGAACACATCGACCAACCCCGCTGGCACTCATAACTTCTTGTTGCTCGGGGTGTTCGTTTGCGATGATACATTTCCCCATCGCCATATATTCAATCAATTTCGTGGGTGATGTAGAAAGGAGTACGGGAACTGGATAAAAGGGTGAAAAACAGATATCAGCTTGTTTGACCAATTTCCAAGCTTCACTCATTGGAAGAAATCCAGTAATGGTGACGTCTGACATTAGCCCCAAACGAACGGCTTCATTTTCGACGGCATGGCGGTCATCGGGAATTTGTCCTTCCCCAACATATATCAAGCGTGCGCCAGGATAACGTGTTTTTACGCGATGCAAAACGCGCACCAGTATCTCGGATTGACGCAATCGCATGATAATTCCAAGATAAAGCAATGTCGGATTTTTGATATTCGGTATCTGCGCGTCGTTTGTAGTACCAACTTGGTCTGAGCGAATTCCCATGGGCACGGGTGTCATTTTTTCTGCAGGGATGTCTTGCGCCATGACATCTTCCTTCATACGTTGACTTTGAACGAAAATGTGGTCGGTAGAAGGGAGGATAATTTTATATAACAAATGGCGAATCAATTGACCTTTAATCCAAACCAAATACGGATGCGGAACAAGCTTGTTTTGAGCTTGATACAATTTTGATTCGGCAAATGGATAAGACATCCAATAAACAAACCGAGCGCCTGTTAAACGTGCAGCAAGCCACGCGATTAAGCTGGCAAAAAATTTGTCGCGCACCTGGATGACATCGTAGCGCCCTAGGATGGCTAAAGGCAGAATCATTAGATCGCCTAACATACCGAGAAGATTATTGAGGATTTTATTAATCAGATTTTTGCCTTTACTATGCGGCGTAAGGTAAACGGTATTGCCAAGCCATTCTATTTTGGATTTTTCATCGATAGCATCTGGACCACGTTGCATAAGCCAATCAATTTTATGTCCTCTGGCAGGCATTTGTTTAGCAAACAATTCGACAACATCTGCTCTAAATGGCGGGAAACGGTCTTCTACGATATAAAGTAATTTCATAACGCATCCTTCGTAGATTTAAATTTAAAATAATAAAAAGTCATTGTTACGTAAGTTTAGAAACCAATTAAAATCAGGTGCCGATCGCAGTCTATGTTGATGAATCAGAGTTGTTGGCAATCAATAAGTGATTGTTAATAAATTATTGAACGTTAAATTAACATAAAAGAAAGTTTTGAAACTGTTTGTAATCGGGCAAAAGAGGTCTTATTTCAAACTCGAATACCAAGTTTATTTTAAGAACGGCTCACTGCCATTCAATTTGAAAGAAATAAGTGAGTGATGACTTTTTTGTAAGTGGATAATACCTACAAGCTTTTTAATATTGACTGGGGCTGTAAATTAATTCTAATTTTTGGTGAGTAATAAACCATCTAACCATTTTTTCCAAGCTAGAAATTTATTTAGCAGCCTCTCATTTTTTGATTGAATCGTAATTTCAATAGTTTCTTGATTGAAAGTATTACCAGTGTTGAATGTCAGCAAGGCTGTGCCTTGTAGGCTAGCTTCTTTTTGTTGCAAATAGTAGACAGGTATGCCAATACATTGACGAATACTTTGTTGTAAGCAAGGCAGTGCTGATAGTCCTCCTGACAAATAAACTGCTCGTAGAGGGAATTGATTATGAAAATCTTCGACGATACGAACGACCCGGAAGGTAATCGCTTCGAGCAGCAGCGTGGCTATTTGTTGCTGTGTCAGCGTTGAAATAGAGTGTGAAAAAAATAAACCATAATCTTGACGGAAATAAGGGGCGCCTAATCCACTTGGTTCCGCGATACAAAAAATATCGTTACTGGCCATATCTTCAATGACGCAATCTTTGATTGGAAAACGAGCTAAAGCGACAGCAATAGAATTAAGTGTACCTTCGATGGCAAATTGAGGCGTTTTATGAGCCGGTTGATAAATCAGTGTTTGTAGATAGCCGGTTAAAATTGGAAATTGTTGCTTGATACTGCGCATCACGAATCCTCCCGTGCCTAGATTAATCAAGGCGCGATCCGAGGATGATACATGAGTAGGATTTTGACCAATACAAGCTAAGAAGGCCGCTGATTGATCGGCGATGCTGGTAGTTAAGGTGAGATCAAACGTTTTGAGCGGAACATTTAGCTGAGTTGAGGATTGAATATCAGGCAGAATATCAATAGGAATCTCAAATAACTCACACAAGCTTTTTGACCATCGTTGTTGATGAATATCCATCAGTAACGTACGCGCCGACATGGAAGCATCTACGATAAAGTGTTGTCCTTCTGTCCAACGCCAGATAAGAAAGGTATCTAACGTGCCCACTAACCATTCTTTTTTCAGTAATTTGTCGCGCCAGGATGGGTTTTCTTGCAATAGCACGTTAAGTTTTGGAGCGAAGTAGTAGGGGGTTAAACGTAATCCAGTTAATTGTTGAATTACTTGGATTGATGATTGCAATCGTGTGCAACATGGAATTCCCCGGTCATCTTGCCAGGAAATTAATGGCGTTATCGGATTGCCGCTAGTTTTATCCCAAATCAGAAAAGATGAACGTTGACTACATAAACCTAACGGTGGTTTTTGATCAGTATGCTCAAGACACTGTTTGACGACTTGTTCGGCTATTTTTAAATAAGATAGCGCGTCACTTTCATAATGTCCGTTATCGGTATTGATGTCAGGTGCATTTTGCTGAGTAATATGCTGCAGCATTCCTGCAGCATCCATTAAGGCTGCTTTGATCGAAGTTGTTCCTAAATCCAGCGCAATGGCCGAAAAGGGGGCGTTATTCGTAATCACAACATCGATCCATTTCCTTGGTGATTCTGTCGCTATCCCATTGCAAAATATCAGAGACACTGCGTGCGATTTGCTCAAGTGTGGCTCGACTGAGTTTGGCTAAAATGAGTAAAGGCATACGGCGACGTAATAAATCGTCTAAATGCATTACCATCTCGAATTGCGCACAATGAATTAAATCGGCATAGATAAGCGGTACCGATGGAGTGATACGGTGTGCTAATTGTGGTTGTTTTTCAATTTGCTGGAAAATATTATGGGTTTGAGTGCCATGCCGACGTAGCAACCACTGTGCGCTTTCAGCATCAATGCCCAGTTCGGTAGCGTTCGATTGTATTTGACGTAGCCAAGTCTCGAAATCTTCATGGGGTGCCCAAGGAAATAATCGTTGAGTTGCGCAAGAGCGAGGATTTTTCAATTGTTGAAACACTTCATCGACTATACTAGCAGCGTCTTGCCTAGCAGAGGTGATTTTTCCACCGATCGAATAATGAATGCTTTTAGAAATGGATTTTAGTTCCCAATCGCGACTGACTGAGGAAGGCGCTCTATAAGTATTGATTTGTCGGTTTTCTTTGAAAACCCGCAGTCCAGCGAATTTCCCGATAATATCTTGTTCGTCCCAAGGCGTTTGCAAATAATCATTTACCGCATCAAGTAGATAGCGAATATCGTTTGATTCAACCTTAACATTAGCTATATCGCCACAATAATCTGTATCGGTTGTACCAAGCAGACTCTTGCCATACCAGGGAATTAAAAAAAATACTCGTCCATCCGATTTTGCGGTTAAAAGTAGCGCTTTATTTCCCGTAACACCCGGCATGATCAAATGAATGCCTTTAGCAAGCCGGCACCATGGTTGACTGTTTTCGTCGTTGACTAGCCACTGGCCGGTGGTAAAAACAATTTGCTTGGCACGGATAGTTTTTTGTTCGCCAGTCAGCAAATCTTTCAGTAATACTTCATGAGTGGTTACATTTGCTTGCTGAAATTGAGTCAACTGACAGTAGTTGACGCAGCTTGCACCGGCATCTAATGCGCCAGCGATAAGTTCTAACACTAAACGTGCATCATCGGTTTGTGCATCGGAATAAATAAAGCTTCCTGTTAGTGCATCGTGACAAAGATAAGGAAGTTGATGGACAGATTGCTCAGCATTTAAATAGCGATGTCGCATTTTTGTTGGCAGTTTTCCCGCGAGCCAATCATAAATCATCAATCCCAATTTCAAGGTAAAGCGGCTGATTCTTTGATTGCGCTGTGATGCGTAAATGGGAACACCGAACTGCAAAGGCCAAACGCGGTGGGGCGCATTTTTTAACAGAAGTTCTCGTTCTTTTAGGGATTTGCTGACCAGCTTGAAATCGTATGTTTCTAAGTATCGCAGGCCGCCGTGTATCAATTTGCTGGATGCTGATGAAGTGCCGCTGGCCCAATCGCCTTGATCAATGAGTGCTACTTTTAAGCCACGTAGCGCTGCATCATAAGCGGTCCAAGCGCCGTAAATACCGCCGCCACATACCAATAAATCATAAGGTTGATCGGTAAGCGCAGCAAAATCCCTTTTCATCGATCGCGAATGGCTAAAGCTTTTTGTGGAAAGTCGCTGATTAATATGTCTACATCGAATTCTATAGCCCTGTTAATTTGCAGGTCACTGTTGCAGGTATAGACACCAATGCATTTGTTTTCATCACGCAATAAATCAATAATGGCCTGATCAGTGCTATCAATCGGTAAGCAGAATCCGTGCAGAAAAGGATGTGCTCTGTTAGCTGCGCGTATATCGGAAATGGTTTGATCGGTTTCGATATTGTAAATTAACGGAAAGCCTGGCTGACACTCGTGCGCATACACGAGGCTAGCTAAATTAAATGATGATACTACGATGCGATTTTCTAAACTGCTTCCAATCAGCTTTAAAGTTTGACGCATTTTTAATTGGTGGCGTGAAACTGGTTCCCAATCGCGGTTTTTGATTTCAATCAGTAAACGGCAGCGGTTCCGATAGGCGAGCAAAAATTCTTGCAGCGTCATTAAACCTTGGTGCGCATCGTCAGTGGAGTTCGAAAACATTTCGCTGAGCTGCTGATAATCGAAATCATCAATATGTTTATCGCTGAGTCCAATTTTGCCGAGATAGCGATCATGCCATAGCACGGCGATTTCATCTCGGCTGAGTTGAACGTCTGTTTCAATGCCATCAATCGGATAAGCCAATGCCTTGTCAAAAGCACTGCGTGTATTTTCTCGTGCTTCGGAATTTGCACCGCGATGGGCGTAGATCCAAGGTTTTCCGGCTGTCCGAGTATTCATGATGAATAAAAATTAAAGATTAGCCGGCATTCAATGAATAGCAAGTCTCAATTATTTTTTCGCTGTTTTCAACAATTCGACGATAGCTGGATCTTTTGCGATTTCAGCAGCGGTTTTACCTTTTTTACTTTTGAGATTGAGGTTTGCGCCTTTCTGTAACAAGATTTTTACCGTGTCCGCATGATCGTGTAATCCCGCCCACATCAACGCTGTTACTCCATCGTCATTTTGTAAATCTATCTTTGCGCCATTTTCTAGCAATGCTTCAATAACATTTGTATGCCCATTTTGCGCGGCAAGTATCAGAGGCGTGAATCCGTTAGCAGCTTTATGATCAACTTTTGCCCCATGTTTAATGAGTGTCTTTGCCATCTCGGTATTACCAATCAATGCAGCAATGGTTAAAGCGGTTGCTTTATTTTTGTCCTGTTGATCGGGCTTGGCACCTTTTTTTAGCAAGGTGTTAACGATATCGATATGCCCATTTTGCGCAGCAATATAGAGCGGAGTCGTATCATTGATGGCGGGCAGATCAAACGCAGCATTTTTTGCCAGCAGTGTCTCGACGACAGCTTTATGCCCATTTCTCGCAGCCATATAAAGCGCGGTTGTATTATCCGCTGCACGATGGTCGATTTTGGCGCCTTTTGCCAAGAGTTTTTCGACGACAGCTTGTTTCCCTTCCAGCGCAGCGATGATCAAAGCAGTAACCTTGTCTTTAGTTTCTAATTGAATATCTGCTCCTTTTGTTATCAGCGTATCAACGATCGCTTCCTGGCCTTTTTGAATGGTTAGCATCAAAGCGGTGATGCCGTCTGTCGTTTGCGCATTGATTTTTGCGTCTTTAGCTAATAAGGTATCAACAATTTCGGCGTGTCCGTTTTTGGCGGCTAGCATCAACGCGGTGGTATCCCCAGTGTTTTTTAAATTGACATCCGCTTTATTTTCCAACAACAGCTTGACAACATCGCTATGACCGTATTGAGATGCAATCATCAATGCATTGAATCCTTTATCATTTTGATAATTGATGTTGGTGTTTTTAGCTAATAATTCTTTGATGGTTTCAATGCTTCCTGAAAAAGCGGCTTTGAGAAATTCACTATTGTCATCGTCGGCGAATGCATTCGCTGTAAAGAAGCACGTCGAAACGAAAGCAGTAATAAAGAGAATGTGTATGGAATGAGTCAGTTTCTTTGTAAAATTCATTGCTTATACCTATGACGAATATTGTTATTATTTCTTGCTGAATTAGAATTTGTTCATGTTACAGTAACCAATCCGATATTTTACCTGAGAACCGAAGCTATCACGCAATTGTCGTGAAGGTGCATTTTTATCATAAGGTTGTTTGATTGACATGAGTTTGCAAAATATTCCAAACGATTGGATTATCCCGGATTGGCCAGCGCCATCGAATGTTAAAGCGTTGTTTACTACGCGTCAGGGCGGTGTTAGTAGCGGCAACAACCATCAATTTGCATCGCTGAATTTAGGGGCACACGTCAATGATGAGGTACGGCATGTCGAACAGAATCGTATGTTATTGCGTGGCTTTTTGCCGAGCGAACCAAAATGGTTACAGCAAGTGCATGGTGTGCTGCCGGTTTGGATCGATGAGAAAACCACATCGACGATAGCGGCGGATGCTGCGATAACGAAACAACGTGGCATTGTTTGCGCAGTGATGGTGGCGGATTGTTTGCCGGTTTTTTTGTGTGATCGTGCGGGTTCGGTCGTCGCCGTTGTGCATGCAGGGTGGCGTGGTCTGGTGGGAGGAATCATTGAAAAAACAGTCACGGCAATGTCGGTAAATGCTGCTGATTTGGTTGCTTGGTTGGGTCCGGCCATTGGTCCCGATCATTTCGAAGTTGGCATGGAAGTTTTTCAAGCCTTTGTCGGATACGATAAGGATTCCGAGCAAGCTTTTATGTTATCGGATAATGCTCAAAAAAAATGGTTAGCAGATATTTTTCTGTTAGCACGGCAACGTTTATTGCGTGCTGGTATCACGCAGATTAATGGTGGAGGGGTTTGCACGTATTGTGATTCTACGCGTTTCTTTTCTTATCGCCGCGACGGTGAAACCGGACCCATGGCGGCATTAATTTGGTTAGAGTAATTCTATTACTTGCATTTTGTTCTTTGATTCTCAACAGATGTTCTTGCAACAGGTATAATCGCGGATTTATTCGAAATTCCATAGATGTCAACACTTGCCTGGATTATCGCGGTTAGCTTGTTAGGGGGCGTGTTGAGCCTGTTATGTGCGGCCGTATTAGCCTTTAATGCGCGCGTGTCTTGGTTGTCTGTTTTAGTATCGTATGCGATTGGTGCTTTATTGGGCGCGGCATTTCTGAATACGTTACCGGAAGCATTTGAACTTGCTGAAAATCCTATGCAAGTGACGATGATGGTGCTAATCGGTATTTTATTCTTTTTTATTTTAGAAAAGCTGGTGTTGTGGCGGCATTGTCATCTTGAAGACTGTGAAGCGCATGATTTATTGCACGACAAAGAAACAACCGTGTCGCAGCATAATCATGATTATGGGCGTAGCGGCATGATGGTGATTGTGGGAGATACGTTTCATAATTTTGTCGATGGTATTTTGATCGCCGCTGCATTTATGGTTGACGTGCAATTAGGAATTGTTACATCCATCGCTATTATTGCGCATGAAATTCCGCAAGAAGCGGGAGATTTTATTATTCTATTGAATTCTGGTTATACCCGTCGTCAGGCTTTTTTGTTAAATTTGTTTTCGACGTTTGCGACTGTGGTAGGCGGAGTATTGGCATATTTTATGTTGCATAATATGAATTACTTAGTACAACCGCTACTAGCGTTTGCTTCAGCGAGTATGATCTATGTGGCAATGTCAGACTTGATTCCTGGTTTACACCGGCGTCCGGAAATTAATGCTACTATACAGCAAGTTATATTGATTTTATTGGGAATTTTGTCGATTTGGCTGATGGGAAATTTTTTCCCTCATGAGTGAGTTTCGCAAAATTCCATTTTAACGAGCGTTTTTTTCGATTACGGAGACTGAATTGTTTAAGAAATTGACATTATTAGGGCTACTGATTATTTGCATGTTGCCTTATGCTTTTGCCAAAGAGGCTGATTTGCTAGAGCAAGTTGAAGGTAGTGCGCGTTCCTGGCTAGAGTGGCTTGATAACGAGAAATATCTTGAAAGTTGGCAAAATGCATCGTTATTGCTGCAGAAAAAAACTTCAGAGCAGGAGTGGATAAAAACGATAACTACTTTGCGTAATTCTCGTGGAAAACAAACCGCGCGTTATATTGCAACGGCAAGTTCGGCTAAATCGTTATCAGGGTTTGCAGATGGCGAATATGTCATATTAGAATTTTATACGACATTCCCTGAAAAAGGACTTGCGTTAGAAACCGTTACGTTGGTTAAGTCGAAGGATTCAACAGGGGTAGAAAACTGGAAAGTAGTGGAATATTCAATACGGTAATTGAATACCCATAGCAATTAATGTCTCTGATACTTTACGCAGGCCTTGCTGTCGGATAACAACAAAGCTGCCCGTTGGTTTTCATCGTTGCACAAATAATCGATGCCGCCTTTAAATCCTTCTGAAATACGATAATATAATTTCCGTACCGGTACGTCATAGCGTTCGATAATTTTGTATTCAATATTACCGGGATGGATCAGTAATTTTTCGGTATCAATTCCTTTAATGCCTTTCCGAGTTTTCTCCAAGTGTTGGCGTGCCATGCCAACTTGAATGATGGGTCGATCCGACGGTTGTTGCGATGGATACCAAAAATCGTACATGGCAGCGCTGTCACCAAATATATTACGTGAGCGTATATCCAATGGTTTGTTTTGGTGATGGGTATAGAAATACAACGAACTGGCAACAGACCATTTGCTCATACCAATGACTATAGGTTCTTCGCCAGTATCCTTTCTAACTTGATCGACAATTTTGTTGATTTCATCAGCAGTTTCTCTCCAAAAGTAATGCTCAGTAAAAAGTTGATAGGGTACTCCCGGAATACCTAATACGATATAGTGCAATAATAAAGCATAGGAAAAGACACCAATAATAATGGTGGCTCGCCATGCGGTGCGCATGCGTTGAAAAAGAGTATTATGATCGTCAAACTGGATGATCATCCATGCAATAGTCGGCAATAATGCCAGCCAAATCGGCCCTGTCCAATGAAAACGCGGTGTATCAAAGGTGCTAAGTGCAAGGCAAATTAACAAAGGGATACCGGTAAAAATTTGTACGAACAAATGCCGTCGTTTTTCGTGCGAAGTGTTTTGTGGTTTTCCTTTGGTAAAAAAGGCCCAACCTGCGGCAACCATGCCGACAGGGGTGAGTAAAATCAAAATATGAAAAAAAAGATGGTGCACTGAGAAGACATTGCCATCTGATAGAACTCGATTAGACTGAAACGCAAAAGATGTCCATGCATTGGTATAGTTCCAATAAATCACAGGCGAGAATAATAGCACCGCAAGTAAAGCAGCTAAGTAGGGATGTGGACGTAACATCCAGCGTCGCGAGATCGGATCGATGATGACAAAAACCAATGCTGCGATGCCCAATAATCCCAACGTGTATTTCGATAACAAGCCAAGGCCAAAAGCAATGCCCATCGGCCACCACGCATTTTGTTGGTTGGATAGCAATGCACGCTCCATGTAATACAGCGTGGCTGCCCAAGCGGCAACAAGTGGAGCATCAGGCGTCATCAACAAGCCTGAAACAAATCCAACGGGCAAAACTACCATGAGTAATATACTTAGCATGGCGGTCGATTTGTTATACAGGTTACATGCCAATGCATACAAATAACCGATCGCGACAAAACCACATAGCAATGAACCGATACGCACGCCAAATTCATTGTGGCCAAATACGAACGTACCCAACCATATCAACCAGGCGACCATTGGCGGATGGTCGTAGTAACTGAAATCCATATGTTGAGCATACTGCCAGTAATAAGCTTCATCTGGAATCAATTGCGCCAGTCCTGCATATACCAGACGCAATAAGATTGCGAATGCAAAAATTCCAATCGCCGCGGTACGCCAGTGTATTTCTAAAGGAATGGGTTTATTCTTGTCGGGAAAGACATAGAACGCTGATCCTAAGTAATTTACTATCGCGGTAGCTACAATCGCTGGAAAAATCGCCAGTATCGGCGGTAATGTCCACACATAAACTAAGAGCGCTAATACGCCGCCGCGTAGTAGCAATGCGAGTGCGGCAACAATTATGAAACGACCAAATTGATTCCATCGCAAGTATCCTGCATGATGCTCCCTGAAAGACCATTTGGAGTTGAAAACATAATTGCTGGTTGCTGCTACCAGAAAACTGACAAAGTGCGCTAAAGCAAGTCCTGCTCCTTGTGTGATCATCCATTGAAACACTACTGCATCAATGAATACACCGATTAGACCGACTATCGCAAAACGACCCGCAGTATTTAAGGTTGCTGTGCCACCGGCTAATGTAATGAGCCGTTGTAAATAGGCTCGTTGATGAAATATCGATAACTTCGAGGTGCCATGAATGCGATCACGAAAACAAATCGGTACTTCCGTGACACGAATTTTTCCATAATTGGCCATCAGTAACTCGAGTAAAATTTTGTAGCCTTGCGCATCGTTGGAAACATTGTTGGCCAGTTCTTTTCGGAACGCAAAGAAACCAGACATGGGGTCGTTGACATCGCAGATTGGGCGAGCTATCCATCCGCCAACACGGGATAGCAGCTTTCGATGCAGTGGCCAATTTTCAATGTTTCCACCGGGAATGTATCGACTGCCTACAACAAGATCATACTCAGCTTTTAGTAGAGGAGAAACGACTGCTGGAATACTTTCTGGCGGATGACTCAAATCTCCGTCCATTACCACGATGATATTACTTTTGGCGGCAGCAACACCGGCAAGTATCGCTGCAGTTAAATCGGGTTTTTCCGTTCTTTCGATCAAGCGAACATTTGAATTGCTGCTCCAGCCTCTGACTTTATCTTGTGTGTGATCCGTTGAACCATCATCTACAATGATGATTTCGAAATGACCGTTAGGAAAATCAAGCGCAGTGATGCGCTCTAGCAACGGATCGATGTTTTCAGATTCATTGAGTGTAGGTATTACAATCGAAAATTGTGTCATTTGGCCTCATGGAGATGAGGTTCTGAAGTGGAATAATCCGCGGCAGAATTATTTTTGTCGTTTTTGGTATTCATTGACCGCTTTGTTGTGATCTGTCAAATTAGTTGAGAAATGTGATTCGCCATTGCCTTTTGCAACGAAATACAAGGCATCGGTTTGTGCTGGATTTAAAGCAGCACGAATAGAAGCAAGGCTGGGTAACGCAATTGGGGTAGGAGGCAAGCCCGAGCGAGTATAAGTGTTGTATGCTTGATCGGCCAGTAAATCTTTTTTACGCAAGTTGCCATCGAATTCTTTACCCATTCCATAAATTACTGTTGGGTCCGTTTGTAAACGCATGCCTTTGCGCAGTCGATTAACGAAAACCCCAGCTATTTCAGATCTATCATTTTCTATACCCGTTTCTTTTTCGATGATCGAGGCAAGAATCAAGGCTTCGTAAGGAGTAGCAAGAGGTAAAGATTCATTTCGAGTCGACCAATGGGTTTGTATATGATTACTCATGGTTTGGTAGGCACGGCGAAGAATATTCAGATCACTCTCACCACGAACGAAGAAATAGGTGTCCGGAAAAAACAAGCCTTCTGCTGAAGTTTCTTCTGCACCAATATGTTGTAAGATTTCCTGGTCGGTTAGCTCTGTCGAGTCATGTTTGATTTCTGGATGGTCGTCGAGCGCTTTTCTCATCTGGGTAAATGTCCAGCCTTCTATAAACTTGATGTCTCGTTGCTTGATATCTCCTTTTGCTAAATACCGCAACAAGGCAATTTGTGTCAAACCTTCAGAAATTTCATAATCACCCGCTTTGATGGCCGATTCTTGACCCAGATAGCGTGCCATTAAAATGAAAGGCCATTTGCTAGGAATTAATCCGGCGTCAACCAGTTGTTGAGAAACTTGACTGAGGTTGCTGCCAGATTCAATGGATAATTCAAAAGGGGTGGCTGGTAATGTAATAGACGAATGAACGTGTAAGTACAACCAACTTACCGCCAAAATAACACCCGCCAGGATGTAAAATAAAAGGCGTGTAAGCGTGCGCATACGCTTTTCAGATACTAAATTTTTCGGAACACAAGTGTTCCGTTTGTTCCTCCAAACCCAAAAGAATTGGACAACGCGACTTTAATCGGCATTTCTCTCGCAGTGTTGGGGACATAATCCAGATCACATTGCGGATCTTGATTAATGAGATTAATAGTGGGCGGTGCAATCTGGTGATGAATGGCGAGGGCTGAAAATACTGCTTCAACGCCACCAGCGGCACCTAATAGGTGTCCTGTCATTGATTTGGTCGAGCTTACCGCTAATTTTTTAGCGTGATCGGCAAAACAACGTTTGACTGCGACTGTTTCGGCAAAATCGCCGAGTGGGGTAGAAGTACCATGCGCATTCACATAGTCTACTTCGTCCGTATTGATCGAGGCATTTTTCAGTGCGTTCGTCATGCATCGTGCTGCTCCTTCACCATCATCGCAAGGTGCTGTCATGTGAAAAGCGTCTGCGCTCATACCAAAACCAGCTAATTCTGCATAGATTCTTGCTCCTCGCTGCTGAGCATGCTGCAATTCCTCTAAAACTAATACGCCAGCACCTTCTCCTAACACAAAACCATCTCGATCGATATCCCAGGGGCGACTAGCAGATGCTGGGTTGTCATTGTTTGTTGACAATGCTTTGGCAGCGGCAAATCCACCAATGGCAAGCGGTGAGACGCAAGATTCCGCGCCACCACAGATCATGACATCAGCATCACCATATTCAATCATGCGCGCCGAATGACCAATGCTGTGTGTTGCAGTTGTACACGCTGTGACAATCGCAATATTGGGACCTTTATATCCATACATAATGGATAAATTTCCGGCGATCATATTGATAATGGTGCTAGGAATGAAAAAAGGAGATATTTTACGAGGTCCGCCGGCATGGTAGGCTGCATCGGTATTCTCAATCATTGGAAGACCTCCGATACCTGACCCGATATTCACGCCGATTTTTTCGGCATCTAGCATCGTCAGATCCTCTAGATTTGCATCCCGGATCGCTTGAATCCCCGCAGCCATGCCAAAATGGATAAAAGTATCCATCCGTCGGGCTTCTTTGACCGACAAATATTCCTGGATGTCAAAATCTTTAACTTCGCCAGCTATTTGAGAGGCGAAGTTGGAAGCATCAAATCGAGTAATCCGGGTGATACCCGATTTACTAGAAATAATGTTTTCCCATGCTGTTGTAACTGTATTGCCAACGGGCGATACAATACCTAACCCGGTAATAACTACCCTACGCTTGGACAAAATAACTCCATTCGTCGATAAAACTAAAAGAAGAGGTTTCTAATTGGTGTGAGCGGTAACGTAATTAATCGCTTCTTGGACTGTGTTGATTTTTTCTGCTTGCTCATCCGGAATTTCGCAGTCAAATTCTTCTTCGAGCGCCATGACCAATTCCACGGTATCCAGTGAATCAGCACCTAAATCGTTGACAAATGATGATTCATTCTTAACTTCTGCTTCATTAACACCCAATTGTTCAGCAACAATTTTTTTAATACGCTGCTCAATATTTTCCATCTAAATACATTCCTTTTCTTCAGGTAAGAAAAACTTCTTCATTTTAACAAATTTTAACATCTAATAAAACCACAACAGTTTTGCTCATTAAATTTTCAAGATTTTTTAATAGTCAGAATAATTAGCAATAAGGTAATGGATTCTCTCGATTAATTATTACAAAGATATGTCATCAATCCATGTACATACCACCATTAACATGTATTGTTGATCCTGTAATGTAGCTTGCAGAAGATGAGGCAAGAAAAGCTACCGCAACGGCAACTTCTTCTGGTCGACCAAGCCTTCCAAGAGGAACATGTTGAATCAAACTTTGCTGATGTTCATTCGGTAAGGATCGAGTCATGTCGGTATCGATAAAACCAGGGGCAACACAGTTCACAGTGATATTGCGACTGCCGACTTCGCGTGCCAATGATTTGGTAAAACCTGCAATACCCGCTTTTGCGGCGGCATAGTTGGCTTGTCCCATATTGCCCATGGAACCGACCACCGAAGAAATATTAATAATTCGACCATAGCGCGCTTTCATCATGGCACGCAGCACACTGCGACTTAACCGAAAGACCGATTTAAGATTGGTCGTCAGGATGTCATCCCACTCCTCATCTTTCATACGTACTAACAAGTTGTCACGGGTAATTCCGGCATTATTAACCAGAATTTCAACTTCGCCAAATTGTTCACGAATTTTTTGGAATGCCTGTTCAATTTGTTCTGCATTATTGACATTCAGTACGATGCCAGTTCCCTTAATACCTGCTTTTTCAAGATATTGTGTAATTGCATTAGCACCATTTTCGGTTGTGGCAGCACCCACCACGATGGCGCCGTTCTGTCCGAGTTTAAGTGCAATGGCTTGACCGATTCCTCGGCTTGCGCCAGTGACCAATGCTATTTTATTTTCCAAAATAACACCTCAGAGAATAATGATGTGGTTTGCACGATTTATTCAGGAAATTTTTCATAATTGTTTTTATTTTAAAACCTCGATTGCTTGTTCGATGGATTTTTTATCGTAAAGCGATAGGTGCTGTAAATTAGGTTCGATACGTTTATTTAATCCCATTAAAACCTTGCCCGGACCACACTCGATAACATGCGTTATTCCTTGATTCGCAAAACTATGGATAGTATCTATCCACCTAACGGGTTTAACAAGCTGTTGCGTCAAAATATTTTTTATAGACTCTGTATCAACATGTGATGCCACGTCCGCATTATGCAGGATTGGTAATTTTGGTTCATTAAAAGTTTTTTGTGCCAGCTGCGATTGCATTTTTTCAACAGCGGATTGCATTAAAGAGCAATGCGATGGAATACTCACAGGCAATAAGATTGCACGTTTAGCACCGCGCGATTGTGACATTTCAATAGCTTTCTGAACAGCATTTTTATGACCGGCGATAACAATTTGTCCAGGGGAATTGAGATTGGCTACCTCAACTATTTCATCGTTAGTTTGATGAGTTACTTCCTTGCATAGAGTAGTAAGAACGTCTTCTTCCAACCCTAAAATCGCAGCCATGGCTCCTACACCTTCTGGAACGGCTTGTTGCATTGATTGTGCGCGAAAGCGCACTAACGCTATGGCATCTTTGAAATCTAACACCTCAGACGCTACCAAAGCGGTATATTCACCTAAACTATGGCCCGCTAAAATTTGCGGTTTAAAACCGCATAAATTGATCCAGGCACGATAAATAGCAACTCCCGCGGCAAGCATCACAGGTTGTGTATTCAATGTTTGATTAAGCTCTTCCGCAGGACCATTATTAACCAGCGACCAAATGTCTTGATGCAGAATTTCCGATGCTTCTAAAAAAGTTTGCTGGATTTCCGGTAACTCGGAATATCCATTCATCATCCCAACAGATTGGGAGCCTTGACCAGGAAAAACAAATGCAAGTTTCATAGATTACCAGCGTAATAAAACGGCGCCCCAGGTGAAACCACCACCAACGCCCTCTAAAAGAACCAATTGATCGGATTGAATACGACCATCACGCACAGCAATATCCAAGGCAAGTGGAATCGATGCGGCCGATGTATTGCCATGCTTGTCGACTGCAACGACAACTTTATCCATCGGAATGCCGAGTTTTTTTGCAGTCGATTGTATAATACGGATATTTGCCTGATGCGGAATTAACCAATCAATGTCGGTAGCTTGCAGATTGTTTTTGGCAATCGCTTCTTGAACGACTTCTTCAAGCACTTTGACGGCAAATTTAAAGACAACCGAGCCTTCCATGTTGACATATGGATTGCCTTCTACTTTCCCGCCGCTGATGCTCCCGGGAACAGATAAAACGTTACAATAATCTCCACTCGCGTGCAGGTGGGTGGATAAAATCCCGGGATTTGCGCTTTGGGAAAGAACTACTGCGCCAGCGCCATCGCCGAACAAAACACATGTGCTACGATCATTCCAATCAAGTAATTTGGAATAAATTTCAGCTCCCACGACTAACGCGTTACGGCATTTGCCTGAGCTAACAAACATATCAGCCGTGGCCAATGCGTATACAAAGCCGCTGCAAACTGCTTGCACATCAAATGCTGGGCAGTTTTCCACACCTAACTTATTTTGCAATATGCAGGCCGTACTTGGGAAAACCATGTCCGGTGTTGTAGTGGCAACAATGATTAAGTCGATATCTTTACTGGTTACTCCGGCTGCTTTCATCGCATTCTGACTGGCATATAAAGCCAGATCACTGGCAACTTGATCTTTAGCAGCGATATGCCGTTGCGTGATTCCAGTGCGTGTTCTTATCCACTCATCGCTGGTATCAACCATGCGCTCCAAGTCTTGGTTGGTGAGGATTTTGTCAGGTAAATAGCTACCGGTGCCGGTGATTCTAGAATACATTATTGGGTTTCCGATAGGGATTTTGAATGATCAGAAAGTTCTGCAACGCGTTCACTGATGCGTCGCAACATTCCGCCGCGAACTTCATCAACAGCACGTTCGATAGCAAAACCAAATGCATATTTATCCGCAGAACCGTGACTTTTGATGACGATACCGCGTAAGCCTAAAAAACTTGCGCCATTATAACGCCGGTGATCGACACGGCGCTTAAAGGAATTAATAACGGGCAAAGCAATAATTCCAGCTAATTTGGTTAATAAGTTACGGCGAAATTCTTCACGTAAATAAGTGGCTAACATTTGAGCCAATCCTTCGGATGTTTTTAGGGTGATATTACCAACAAAACCATCGCATACCACCACATCAGTTGTTCCTTTGTAGATATCATCGCCTTCTACATTGCCATAAAAATTTAACCCACTATTTCGCAGTAATTCAGCCGCCTGCTTGACGATGTCGTTGCCTTTAATGTCTTCTTCACCAATGTTGAGTAATCCGACGGTTGGAAAGGGTTTGTTTTCAACGGATGAAACCAATGAAGAACCCATAATACCAAATTGAAATAAGTGTTCAGCGGTACAATCGACGTTAGCGCCCAAATCAAGTACATACGTATGCCCCGAAATGGTTGGCAAAATAACGGCCAAAGCGGGTCGGTCAACACCTGGAATTGTCTTTAACACGAATCGCGAGGTTGCAAGCAGTGCGCCGGTATTGCCAGCACTGATACAGGCTTGCGCTTCTCCCGATTTGACTAAATTGATTGCGACGCGCATAGAAGAATCTTTTTTTCCGCGTAACGCCAAAGCCGGCGATTCATCCATGGTAACAACCTGACTGGCTGAATGAATACGAATGCGGGGATTTTGTACGAACTTTGCGGCACGTAACTCAGCTTCGATCGCATTGCTAATTCCTACAAGTACGATATTAACACCCGGATCTTGTTGGAGATACTGGAGCGCGGCAGGAACCGTTACGTGTGGGCCATGATCACCGCCCATACAATCGATCGCAACAGTAACATCCAATTTTGGTTCTCGTATTTCTCTTGTCAGTGAAATTGTTTGTGCAAGAATTGAATTAAAGCAATATCAATATCCTAGCAGATTCCGCAAAAGAAATAATTTAATCGTTTTTGGTTTTAAGGACTTTCTTGCCACGATAATAGCCATTAGGGCTGATGTGATGACGTAGATGCACTTCTCCTGTGCTAGGTTCAATCGCTAACGGAGGGTTCGTTAAAAAATCATGCGAACGATGCATTCCTCGTTTTGAGGGAGATTTTTTGTTTTGCTGAACTGCCATGTTAAAACAACTCCTTAATTAGTTTTTTTAAGTACTGATAATGCCGCAAAAGGATTGGTACGTTGAGGCGATTGATCAATAGTGCTTTCATTCAAATCAGACTGATAGGGCACACATAGTTCATCACTATGATGCGGAGAAATCGGTAAGCTCAGAATGATTTCTTCCTCAATTAAATCAATTATATCCAATTCAGGCACAGCTAAAATTGCGTCAACGCTATTATCCTCGTTAATTTGATCGAATTCGATATTGTTTTTAGCCAAATAGAGATGGTTTTCTATCTCGACCTTATGGGTCATTTTGTTCAAACAACGTTGGCAAATCAGATTCATAGAGCCATCCATGGTTAATATCAAACTCGGTTTGCCATGCGAATCAATATCACCACTGATTTGATAGTCTAAACTACCTTCGTCGTCAAACAATATATCGTGCAAACGTGTCAAATCATGCAGCGCTATTTTATCACGATGTACGCTACTATTATTTACAAACTCAACAGGATCTATTACAAATCGTACAGACATAAGGCGCGCATGTTATATTTTTTGCATTGGGCTGTCAAAAAATGTCATAAAAATATCTGAAACAAATATTAATAAGTAATTCTACGGCAATATATTCGTGTAAAAATAATTCTAGCTTCGAGTTCTATTTGACCGCAAAGAATCGCTACATTTGTTACAAACCTACGTAAGTAAAAATCTAAATTCGTTTCTTACGTAAGAAGTAAGAAATCCAAAAATAAAGCGCCATACTAACTTCAAAAATGTGGTGTTTGTCTTTATCCACAGAGCACTCTCGTCGTTTTGCTCACAGCAAAACAAACATTACTTTAGATTGGAATGCGACAATTTGTCACATTCCAATCTAAATTTTTTCTTCCTATACTGTTTTTTAGCAGGCAGTCGGTTTCGACAACCTGAACTTAGACTCACCGTTCAAGCATATTACTGCTTTACGAACCGGATGAGTTCATTCAATTAATAAAAAATTTTGGAGAAACGTCATGAAAAGTAACCTTATTCGCAATACTTTATTCATCGTCATTAGCCTTGGATTATTCGGTGCTAGTGCTGCTTTTGCCCATGAGCCACGGGTTATTGGTGGAGACTGTAGCGTAGAAGTGGGCTGGTTGACCGAGCCTGCGTTGGAAGATGCCGATAACGCTACCGTGCTGATTATTGAAGATTGCGGTGGCGCTCCCGTTGCGGCTGAAGATATTAACATCAAAGTCACCGTGCTAAAACTCAACGCTGAAGCGTATAACGCAACAGTAAGCGCTAAAAAGCATTTAGGTGCGCTCAATACCATTGAGAACTTTGGCTCCAAGCAAATCACGCCGAGTCAAAATGGTGCTTATGGTTTCGTGTTGAACGGCACAATCGCCGGGCGCGTCATCGACAACGTTAAATTCGTTTGTGGAGCGGGTAGTCAGCATCCGACAGAAAAATTTGATTGCGTGGAAGACCCAGTCGTATTCCCAGGCCCAGCCATTAAACGCTATGTTCCGAACTAATCAATCATTCCGGTGTAGTTACGCCTAAAAAGGAAAAGTATGATGTTCAAACGATATTTATTACGCAACACGAACGCCGTGATTTTGTTCGGTGCGCTGCTGGTAAGCGCACCAGTATTCGCGCACTGGACGCACAGTGGTTCATTGGGAAGTACTTCCACGGCGACAGATATTCTAAAGTACAGTTGCGCCGCTACTTGGATCAATCCTAACGATGGTATCACCTATAACTTGGCCTCTTTCCAGGCGCGGGTCAAAGATATATTGCCGGTGGCGAATCCCTTTGTTAATGTCAAAGTGGAACGGGTGTCACCGCTATTGACAGGGTCGTTACAAACCGATCCCAATTCAAATTCAGGGGTTGGTGATGGCGATGCACCTGGTAAAGCGAGTCCTTTTTCCACGGTTGCAACCACCGCAGGAGATACGCGAGTCTATAAGATCTATGTTTCGAAAACCGGTTCACCAATAGAGAAATATCAGCTCGAATACCACTGCTTGTATTCCAATCCGGGTAGTGGAAGCTTTCATCCCACCCCGGGTGTGTTGACTTACATTCAGAATCAATAATCGTTGCATTTGGTCAATCCATAGCGGTAGTGGTAAATATCAACGATTGCCTTGATGAATAGTAAACGTATTGCGTTTAACAGAGAAAACGGTGCACGCCGCAGTTTGGCGTGTGCTGATTATTATTTTGAATTAGCTTATCCACTGTTTTTCGTAAGCAGCTATCTTACCTCCTATTCAGCCCAGCGTTGTTGGCTGAGACGTTTTAGGCATTGATTTTTCCATCCAATTTTTCTATTTTGAACAACAAAGAGTGTGGCTAATCATAAAAAAATAAACATCAGGCAAGGTTTTAAACAAAATTTCCAGAAAAATGTAAGTTGTTTGAAACTTTCGTCAATGCAGCCAAGGTTGCTGAAGCACGCATTTTCCGCTGCAAATCCTTCTTCTTCCGATACGAATCCGAATGAATCAGACCGCGCATTGACTCAGTCTCATGTGCAGTTGCCGTTAGCGTCGCCCTATCCCTCTTTGGCGACTTTGACGCTCGCCGCATTGGCGTTGCCCGGGTTAGCGGTATCGGTTGCATCGGCGGCAGATAAAGATGGCGTCGATTTCCAGTACGGCCGCTACCAGGAAGGACCGCGTACCCTGCATAGTGTCGATACTTCGGGGAATGTTCAACGTCAATTTTTTGGCGATAAATTGCGACCGATCGAAGTCGACAATCTACGCATGCGGGGACGATTCACTTTCAAAGATCGGATTCGCTTGATTCTCGACTACACCCAAGATACCTGGTCAGGCGCTACGCCGATCGCAACGGCACCGATCGTATCACTGAATAATGGCGGGGGTATTTCTGGCGCATCGCCTTATTTAAGTCCCGATAATACTAGCGAAAGTGCAGGTATTCCTTATTTTTTTGACCAGCAATTTAATTTCTATAACAAAAATGTCAATAACGTTACCCGTCAAGTAAATACTCTCGCACATACCATGTCCTCCGCTTCCCCGGAAACGCGCAAACAAGGCGACATCAAGCTCAGTTACGAATGGAACGAAGCGGCGCTGACATTGGGCGGTGGGGTTTCGGAAGAGCACGATTACCATTCGCGCTTTGGTAGTGTGGCAGGGCGGCTGGATTTTAACCAGAAAAGAACGACGCTCAACTTCAGTGGTAGCTATACACATAGCGAAACCGATGCAACTTTTGATCCTACAGCATTGGGGTTTTTGAGCGTGCCTTTTACTGTTAGTCGACAACTAGGTTTTAGGCCTGCAAAAGACAGTGAATTTAGAACCCAAGCCACCCGCAGTGACTGGGGGTTGCAACTGGGGTTAACACAGATTCTGACGCGCAATGCTTTTGTTAATTTTGGCGTTGGCTATACCGACAGTAGCGGTTATCTAGCGAATCCGTATAAAGCGGTGACCGTGGTCGGTTTTAGCGCCACACCGGCGCAATTAGATGCGAATCGTATCGCCGCTACGACGCAATCCATATTAGAGCAGCGTCCGAATGAACGTCGCCAGTTTGTTGGTACCGCCAGCTACCGGCACTATATTGCGCCGTTCAATTCGGCGCTCCATCTCGATTATCGCTATTTCCAAGACGATTGGGATATTCATGCGCATACCATGGAAGCGCAGTGGCTACAACCAATTGGTAATGATTGGATGGTGACACCGCGGGTGCGTTACTACACACAATCCAGCGCGGATTTTTATCATGCATTTTTGCTTCAGGGTACGGTTAAAACGAGTATCGGTAGACCGATCGCGCATGATTTAAATCGCTTCAATGTGTTGCCGGAGCATTATTCCAGCGACCATCGACTATCGGGCTTTGGCACATTGAGTGCTGGCGTCACCGTTACCAAGGAATTCGTGCGTGGGGTGACCCTAGAAACCGGTTTTGAATACTATACCCATCAAGGCGGATTGAAACTCGGCGGCGGTAGTGAGCAATCGTTTGCTGACTTTAATTTCTGGACCGCTAATGCAGCGTTAAAAATCAATCCGAGCGCGTTGGGTATCACCAATACCGCGCGAAACTTCAATGCGTCAGGATATGGCACCGGGCAGGCTGTTCATAGTGCTGCGCATGCACCAATATTTTTTAACGCGCCGGCCGGCATCATGTTTGACCATGCGTTACCGCAGGCCGGGCAATTCATGCTCGGTTATCGGTATCTGTTCGCGTCGCAAAATGGCAGCATGCTGTCGGGCACGCAACGCGTCAGTATCGACGAAGTCAATCGCAATGCTTGTGGCGATCTGGAATGCGCAGCCTGGCCAAGTACCATGACCACCAATATGCACATGCTGGAAGTGATGTTCGCTCCGACGCGTTGGGCAACGCTGATGCTGATGCCGCAATGGATGGACATGAACATGGCGATGGAATCGAATGCCAATGTGAAGTTGACGGGCGGTCATGCTTCCCACAGCAGTTCAGCGTTAGCCGCCGCGCGCCGTCACGAGACGGGCGGTATCGGCGATTTGGGCATGTATACCTTGTTCAAACTCTGGCACGACCGTCAGCACCAACTGACCTTAAGCATCGGCGCGACCGCACCGACTGGTGATGCGAATATTCATTCACCGAAAGAAGTCAATCAATCCGCGAATAAAGTCATCAATTTTGGCATGCAAACCGGTAGCGGTACTTGGGATTTCAAACCCACTCTGACCTATAGCGGCGGTGTAGATAAGTTGTTTTGGGGTGTGCAAGCGGGCGGTACGGTGCGGCTAGAAAAAAGGAACGATTCGGGATATTCCTTCGGCGATGTCTTTCATACCAGTGCCTGGGGTGGGTTGCGTTGGACCAACTGGATGTCATTCACCGCTCGTGGGTTGTATACCAGTGAAGGAAAAGTTGTCACCGATGGGCCGCCAAAAATCATTTTGGCGGATGAAGGGCCTATGCAACATTACGGACCGTTCGATTTTGGCGCAAATTATGGTGGGCGATTCGTTGACGTAGGGTTGGGTGTCAATGTGCACGTTCCCGGCGGTAGCTTTGCGGGTCATAGTGCTCGGTTCGAATGGTTGCAGCCGGTGCATACCGATTATAACGGTTACCAATTGGATCGCGATGGCGCACTACGAGTGACTTGGCAATATGGATTTTGACCCGCGTAGAACATGGGATAGGTGTTGTAGCCGTTCGTATGAGGAGATGTATATGAACAAACAAAAAAGAAAGATAGCGTTTGGGGTGTTGCTGATCATGGCTTGCTTGAGCGCATGTGCCGTGCAGCCGTGGGAACGCGGCAATTTGGCCAAGCCGCACATGTCGATCGATGCCAATGAGATGCAAAGCAGTTTCCGGGGACATGGTTACGGTAGCCGGGAAGCGGCAACATCCGGCAATGCAGGGCAGGGCGGCGGTTGCGGGTGTTATTGACGCGATTGCTGCGGTAATAGAAGCAAAGTGTAGGAATAAAAAGCTGCGAGAGAAAGCATCTTCAGCGCATCACGCATCAGTTAATAATTGATGCGAATTTAATATCACTATAAGGAGAATGAAATCATGGCCATAACTGCTGAACAGCAATCGGCAATTTTGAAAATGACTCAGGCGATGTTTAATGCAACGCCCGGTTCGGATTATCTCGATAGTTTGACTGCAGAGATAGAATCCGGCGTTAAAATAGCCGATTTGGCGCAAGCGCTGTCGGGTACGGCACTCTTTATGAATAAAGATTATTCGTCGAGTACCAATGCAGCAGATTTTGCGGATAAATTTATCCAGGATTTGATTGGAGACAGCGCATCAGAGAGTAATAAAACCATTGCAACCGATTTCATTGTTGCTAGGATGAACGCGGGGGCAACGCAAAATCAAGTGATCGCGGAAGTAACCGGAATTTTATCTGGGATATCTCATACTGATCCAACGTGGGGTCAGGCGGCATTGCATTATGACACCACTAACGTCACCAAGCTGGTAAACAATTTGTTGGGCAATGAAGTCGATGCGGGTAGCAAAAGCGATGCGATTGATCTGCTTTTGAGTCAAATGCAAAATGGCGCAACCTATGGTGAAATGGTGGTGTGGGCTTACACAGCACTAGATCGTATCGACCATGCCGATCCGGTATGGGGAGATGCTGCGGCCTTGTTGGATAACCGCATGGAAGTGTCGAATTACTATTCGGTGGAAAAGCAAGGTAAATCGGTTAATCTGGACACGTTGCAGAAAGTATTGGTAGATGTGACGCCGGATGCTGCATCGGTAGAAACGGCCAATAAACAAATCGACGAGTTGCTCAAAATCGATTCACCAAGTTCGAAGATAATAGATTTAGCGAATCTGAACGGAACCAATGGATTTGCGTTAGTCAACGATGTGCAATTTGAAAATCTCGACTCTAAGAGCATAATATCCATCGGTAGCGCGGGCGACATCAACGGCGACGGATTTGGAGATGTGATTGTAGGCACAACTGCGGTAATTAGAACTTCTTCAGATATTAATGAGCTTGGAAAGAATTTCGGTAGCAGTTTTGTATTGTTTGGCAAAGCAGGGGGATTTGCTGCGACACAGTCTTTGACCGGCGTCGATGGTAATAACGGCGTTCGTCTCAATGGATTGCGAACGAGTCTGGGGGATGCTGGAGGCAATCCATCGGTGAGTAGCGCCGGTGATATCAATGGCGATGGTATTGATGATGTGGTAATTACTGCACCGTTTATCACTGATGATGGATCAAGTTATTCAGCCGCAACACGTGTGGTATTTGGCAAAAAAACGGGCTGGGACGCTGTAATCGACTTACCCGGTCTGAATGGTACTAACGGTTTTAGCATTACCTCAGGATCAGTGGGGCCGGTGAGTAATATTGGCGACTTCAACGGTGATGGTATTGATGACTTGATAATGGGCGCTCCTAATGGAATGAAGGTAGACCCTTATGCCGGCAGTAGTTATATCGTATTTGGCAAAGCGGATGGGTTTAGTGCAACGTTGGATATAGAGACACTCCTCGATGGCAGCAACGGATTTCGTCTCGATGGCGTTGATTTTTCAGCATCTTTAGGCAACAGCGTTGGTGTTGGCGACATTAATGGCGATGGACTGGGTGATATCATTGTTGCGGCTCCTTTAACCGGTCAGAGTGAACCGGATCCGACGACATATGCCATTACATCGCCTGGTGCGGCTTATGTCGTGTTTGGCAAGGCTGGCGGAGTGGGTGCTACGATGACGGTGGATAGTCTCAATGGCAGTAACGGTTTTCGCCTAAGTGGCACTGGAAATAATCTAGTAAATACCGCAGTGGGAAAAACGGGTGACATTAACGGTGATGGCTTCGATGACATTATTCTGCAAGTTAATACTAATCCGATTGGTGGTGATACGGAAATTATTAGCAGTTATGTGGTATTTGGCAAAGCTGCCGGTTTCGATGCCAATATCGATTTGCGCAGTCTCAATGGTAGCAACGGTTTTATGATAAAAGATGGCGCTGCGAGTAACGCAGGTGATTTTAATAAAGATGGCTTTGATGATCTAATTGTCGGTAGCAGCAGTGGGTTGGACAACTATATAGTGTATGGAAAAAACTCCGGCTTTGCGGCGACGATAGCGCTCGATCAGCTTGACGCAGCTAGCGCTGCTGTTTTGAAAGGATCCGCTGGCCAGGCTCGGGCTGCAGGCGATATTAACAAAGATGGGTTTGATGACGTGATGCTTATTGGCAGAACAATTGATGCCGCTGAAGCAGGTCAGGCTTATGTGGTGTTTGGCGGGCCGTCGAGTTAGTTCGTTGCGTTTTTAGTAAAAACCTCGCCTTGGTTGCGGGGTTTTTATTGGGACTTCTTGCCGACCCAAGTTTGTCGGATCGCGGGTTTGATATAAAATTTGTTCTCATTTGCCTGGATTTTTTCCCTCGATTAATTTTTGCACAGTCTTGAGTTCGGCTTGATAGGCGTCGATTTGCTTGAGTAACTTTATTGAACTGAAATTTTGTAAAATAGGGTTTTGCAAAGGTCTCGATGTGATTCTAACTCTTTATTCATTACATGCAGGGTTACCACAAATCGTACAGAAATAAGGCGTGCATGTTATATTTTTGCACTTGCTAGGAAAAAAGAGGGCTAAATTTTTTAACTCATTTAAAAACAAGTGCTCGTTAGCAACTCTACGACAATATAGTCATGCAAAAAATAATTTTAGCTTCGAGTTCTATTTACCGCAAAGAATTGCTACAGCGGTTACAAATTCCATTTGAGACGATAAGTCCCCATGTCGATGAAACACCGTTGCCTGCTGAATCAGCGCAAGATACTGCGTTACGTTTAGCCGAAGCAAAAGCAAGAAGAGTGGCTGAAATTTACCCAAACGCATTGATTATTGGTTCTGATCAAATCGCTTTGCTCGGCAATAGCTATCTGGGAAAACCAATCACTCATGACAATGCAGTCAGGCAATTACGACGTATCAGCGGCAAAGAAGTTATTTTTTATACGGCGTTATGTGTGTTAAATAGTGCGACAAATCGGTTGCAATCGCGCTTGATTCCCTATCAAATCAAATTTCGTAACTTATCCATTCAACAGATTGAAAATTATCTACTCAAAGAACAACCGTATCACTGCGCGGGAAGTACTAAATCCGAAGGCTTGGGCATTGCTTTGATCGAACGAATGACTGGCGAAGATCCGAATGCACTGATTGGACTTCCCTTGATCGCGTTGGTGGATATGTTGGTTGAGGAAGGGGTGAAGCTATTTTAATGAATACCGGTTATGTACCAAGCATGATGTTGTGCGATTACAACTAACCGCTGAATATTTTTTCTTTTTTGCGACACAATTGCAACTTAGCTGATTCTATGAAATCATAGACTTTATAAGAAATAAGGAAATCGATTCCACTGTTAAAATGAGCAACATGAAAAAATATTCCCCTGCGCCGGTAATTTTTATGCTCGTTGTGTGCATATTAGTGAATGGACTCAGTTTGTCTTTCAGAGGGGAAGTGTTTGCACATGAATTGGATCACGCGCGTCAAGTGATTCCTGCCGATCCAATCAAACATTTGGCTATGCATCGCGACAGTCTTGCGAAAGAGGGCATTGATCTGGATGCCGCTACTCATTTATGTTTACATTCCGCAGGTCAATATCAGCCTTTTTTCTTTCATTCGTTACCACAAGTTTTTCAACAAGTTGTTGCCAAAACGGAGATTTTCTTTGTGTCTTCCGTTCTTCCTGAAATAATTCCCGATCCATTTCTTCGTCCGCCATCCTCAGTTTGATATCGGTTAGATTGTTGAGTGGCAATATCGATGAGCTTTAGCTCGTCAATATTGCTGTCAAGTCAGTGTAGCTTTTCTCAAATATGATGACTTGTTTTAGATACAGCATTTAGTAATGCGCGGAGGATTCCATGAAATGGCGCGATCTCGATTCATTTTCAGCGCTTTGTAAGCGGTCTTTATTGCAACAAAAAATTGTTATAACAGCAGCGCTTTTATTGACCAATTTTTTTGTTGCAGCAATTGGCAGTGCAGATACGTTGACGCTTTTGCCACGCAATTCGGTTGATGCGGGTGAAGCTATCAAATTTTCAAACGCTAATGTTAATAATGCTCCTGCGGGAGACTTGACTTTGCGCGATGCGATCAATTTGGCGTTGTTGCAAAATCCTGAATTGGCCGCTTTTGGCAAAGAAATGCGTGCATTGGAAGGCGCAACGTTGCAAGCGGGCTTGCTCAAGAATCCGGAATTGGTTGCCAATGTCGAGAATGCCGGAAACATACAAAAGCTTAAAGGCGATATTAATTCTGCTGAAGGTGTTGCACAGGAGGTCGTGCAGCAATTAACCACAATTCGAATTTATCAGTTAATCGAGTTGGGAGGTAAGCGTGCTGCTCGAACGAATGCGGCTTTATTAGGTGAAGAACTTGCTGGACGTGATTACGAAGCAAAACGGATCGAAATCATTGCTCGAGTAGCCGGTGTGTTTATCGAGGTTCTGGCAGCCCAAGAGCGGTTACGTCTGGCCGAAGAAACACAGCGAGTGGCCAAAAGTGTCGTAACCACCGTATCGGAACGCGTTCAAGGAGGTAAGGTGGCTCCGATTGAGGAAACGCGCGTAAAAATAGGTTTATCGACCACTCGAATCGAGCAAGAACAAGCACAGAGAGACCTAATCGGTGCACGTAAGCGTTTGGCATTGCTTTGGAATAGCGTAACACCTCAATTTAACAAAGCGGTAGGAAATCTTGAGTCTGTGGTAACGCCACCTGAATTGCACGCGCTTGAAGAACGTGTTTTAGCGAATCCTTTAGCAATTCGTGCATTGAAAAACGTTGAGCATCGAAAAGCATTGTTAAAAGTCGAGCAAACGCGTGCAATACCTAATTTAACAGTCAGTGCGGGAGCGGTACATCATGCCCAATTAGGCGGCACTACCGCAATAGCAAGCGTGGCGATTCCGCTTCCTTTGTTTGATCGCAACCAAGGCAGCATCAAAGAAGCCTATCAACGTATCGATAAAGCGGTCGATGAACAGGCCGCGACCGAGTTGCGCTTAAAAACAGAATTAGCACAAGCCTACGAAATGCTGCTGGCCTCCTGGAATGAAATCAGTATTCTGCGCGACGAAATTATACCGGGAGCAAAAAATGCGTTTAGCGTGATGCGTCGCGGGTATGAGCTGGGTAAGTTTGGTTTGCTGGAATTACTCGATTCGCAACGCGTATTGTTTCAGAATCAAGTGCTATATGTGCGCGCACTGGCTAATTATCAACGGTTAGCCAATGATATTGAGCGTTTAATTGCAGCACCCATCGATAGCATTAAGTCGAGTCCGAATGCTGTCTATCACCCTAAACAATAAAAAACTTATGAGGATGCAATGATCAATCAAGCTAAACTCAAACCCATTATCATCGTGATTGGTGTAGGAATTATTCTAGCAGGCCTGATTCTGCTTTTGGATAAACCAACGGGAAGTTCTGAGGAAACTGAAAATGGTGCTGCTGTTGAAGATTCGAATACAGATCAGAAAGACACTGGCCCTCGAGGAGGAAAATTTTTCCAAGAAGGTGACTTCGCTCTGGAAGTAACTATTTTTGAGAAAGGTGTAGCGCCGGAATTTAGAATTTATTTGTACGAAAAAGGAAAGCCTATACCGCCGACATCTGCGTCTGTTGCGGTAACTTTGTCACGTTTGGGAGCGCCCGCTCAATTAATCAAATTTAAACCCGAAGCAGACTATCTACTGGGTGATCAAGTAGTGAAAGAACCTCATTCTTTTGAGGTGGCGATAGCCGCTGAGCACAATAAGAAAGTGATGCGCTGGAGCTACAGTCAGGTTGAAGGTCGGATAGAAATGCAGGATGAAATGCTTAAAAGCGTCGGTGTCGACTTGCTTTCTGCCGGACCCGCTGTCATCAGATCGAAGCTTAAATTACCAGGAGAGATTGTTTTTAACGAACACAATATCGTTCGCGTTGTTCCTCGTGTCGCAGGGTTGGTTACGGAAGTCCGTGGACATCATGGTCAGCATGTGAAGCAAGGCGATGTATTGGCTATTATCGAAAGCCCGACGTTATCGGATTTGCGTAGCCAATATTTTGTGGCTAATAAACGACTCAAGCTGGCAAGAACGACTTACGAGCGTGAAAAGAAATTGTGGGAGGAAAAAATTTCTGCCAAACAGGATTTTTTGACTGCTGAAGAATTGTGGCAAGAAGCACAGATAGCGGTAGAACAAGCGACCAGTAAGTTACGTGCATTAGGCGTAAAACCCGAAGCCAGTCATTCAGCTGCCGATTTTCCGAATTTCATCATTCGCGCTCCGATCACGGGCATTATTATCGCTAAAGCGATCGCACGAGGTGAATCCCTGAAAGAAGACCGAGAAATTTACACCATAGCCGATGTGTCCACGATTTGGACTGCAGTAACGGTCTATCCAAAAGATTTGAATGCGGTTCGCGTAGGGCAGAAAGCAAAAGTCAGGGCAGCCGCTTCGAATGTTGAAAGTGAAGGCACTGTGACCTATATTTCAACCCTCATCGGCGGACAAACCCGCACCGCTACGGCGCGGGTTGAACTGGATAATGCGGATAACAAGTGGCGTCCCGGTATGTTTGTCAATGTCGAGTTGATCGCTGAGGAAATAACCGTGCCGGTTGCTGTGTCGATGAATGCGATACAAACATTTCGCGACTGGTCGGTTGTTTTTGGACGCTACGATCAATTTTTTGAAGTTCGTCCTTTGGAATTGGGACGCAGCGATGGTGATAATGTCGAAGTGTTGAGTGGATTAACGGCTGGAGAAGTCTACGCCAGCGGTAATAGCTTTGCATTGAAAGCAGAATTAGGAAAAGCTGGAGCAAGCCATGATCACTAATTCAGCGCTCCATCGGAGTCATCCATCATGTTAGAAAACATATTACATCTATCGATCTACCGGCGTGGATTAGTATTGATCGCGGTGCTGATGATGGCAGCCATCGGTGTGTATAGTTATCAGCACCTGCCGATCGATGCAGTTCCCGATATCACCAACGTACAGGTACAGATTAATACCAACGCGCCAGGTTATTCACCGATCGAAGCGGAACAACGCATCACTTTTCCGATTGAAACCATTATGGCGGGCTTGCCTAAGCTTGATTATACCCGCTCCATTTCACGTTACGGATTATCGCAAGTAACGGTGATTTTTAAAGACGGTACGGATGTCTATTTCGCTCGTCAACAGGTAAGCCAGCGTATTCAAGAAGCAAAAGGGCGTTTGCCGGTTGGTATCGAGCCGATCATGGGACCGATTTCTACCGGTCTCGGTGAAATTTTTATGTGGACGGTAGATGCCGTTGAAGGAGCGAGAAAGCCTGACGGCAGCGAATATACACCGACCGATTTGCGTGAAATTCAGGATTGGGTGATCCGGCCACAGCTTCGTATGGTAAAAGGCGTGACTGAAATTAATACCGTGGGTGGTTACGTCAAACAATACCACGTGGTGCCTTATCCCGAAAAAATGATTTCGCTCGGATTGACTTTGGCTGACTTGGTGCTGGCTTTGGAGCGCAATAATTTAAATGTCGGCGCTGGTTATATTGAAAATAGTGGTGAACAGCAATTAGTTCGAATTCCCGGACAAGTTGCTAATATGACTGAGATCGGCAATATTATCGTTGGATCTCCGCAGGGAATGCCGATTCGAGTTAAAGATGTTGCCGATGTTTTACTAGGTAAGGAATTACGCACTGGAGCGGCCACTCAAAACGGCAAAGAAGTGGTCATGGGTACGGTACATATGCTTGTCGGCGAAAATAGTCGCCTCGTTTCTCAAGCGGCAGCAAAAAAATTGCAGGAAATCAGCCGAAGTCTGCCCAAAGGCGTTATTGCAACACCCGTCTACGATCGAACCACTTTAGTCGAAAAAACCATTCACACGGTTGCCAAAAATCTAATTGAAGGTGCGGCGTTAGTGATCGTAGTATTGCTGCTTTTTCTGGGAAATGTGCGTGCTGCGCTGATTGCCGCGTTTGTGATTCCTTTGTCGATGTTATTTACGTTCACTGGCATGGTAACCAACCACGTCAGTGCTAATTTAATGAGTTTGGGTGCAATCGATTTCGGCATTATTGTGGACGGCGCAATCGTGATCGTTGAAAACAGTATCCGGCGTTTGGCCCATGAACAAATGCGATTAGGTCGAGAGTTGACGCTAACTGAACGGCTCGAGCTGGTGTTTGATGCATCGAGGGAAGCACGGCGGGTTTTGATCTATGGTGAATTAATCATCATTATTGTGTATTTGCCTATTTTTGCCTTGACGGGCGTGGAAGGGAAAATGTTTCATCCTATGGCATTGACCGTCGTGACCGCGTTGGTCAGTGCCATGATTTTATCGCTGACTTTTATTCCTGCGGCGATTGCTTTTTTCTTATCAGGCAAAGTGGAGGAAAAAGAAAGCCGTGTCATGCTATGGGCAAAAAAAATGTATGTGCCACTGCTGACGGCAACGCTGAATAACCGCGAATTGACCGTTACCATCGCGATTGTCATTGTGGTGTTATCGGGATTATTAACGACCCGTATCGGTAGCGAGTTTGTACCGAGCTTGAATGAGGGTGATATTGCTTTACATGCGATTCGTATCCCAGGGACCAGCTTGACCACAGCGATTGAAATGCAAAATGAATTGGAAAAAGCCATCAAGCGGTTTCCCGAAGTTGATCGGGTGTTTTCAAAAATTGGCACGGCTGAAATTGCTACCGACCCGATGCCCCCGAGTGTTGCTGATACCTTTATCATTTTAAAACCGCAATCGGAGTGGCGTGACGAATTTCGTACCAAATCAGAACTGATCGCAGCCATGGAAAAAATGGTGCATCAAGTTCCTGGTAACAATTACGAATTTACACAGCCGATACAAATGCGTTTTAATGAATTATTGTCCGGGGTGCGAGCCGACGTTGCAGTCAAAGTGTTCGGTGATGACATGGATACCTTATTGCATCTAGGTCAAGAAATCGAACGATTGTTATCAACTGTGCCCGGTGCGGCCGATGTGAGAACTGAACAGGTCACCGGCCTGCCTGTGCTTTCGATCCAAATGGATCGCGCCAAAATGGCGCGTTACGGTTTAAATGGCCGAGATATACAAGATGTCGTGGCCATGTCTGTCGGTGGCAGAAGCACTGGATTGATTTTTGAAGGGGATCGTCGTTTCGATTTGCAGATACGGTTACCGGAAAAATTACGTATTGATATCGAAGCGTTAAAACGATTACCCATCAGTGTGCCGCTACAAAGTGTGGCATTGCCTGCCAATATCCAACAGGGCGTACAACAAGGAGGCGGTAATCAAGCCGCTCAACCAGCAGCGATGCCTGTTTTTGTTAGTTTAGGCGAGGTGGCGCAGTTTGAAATGACCCAAGGCCCTAATCAAGTAAGTCGAGAAAACGGTAAGCGTCGCATCGTCGTGACTGCCAATGTACGCGGACGCGATTTAGGTTCGTTTGTGAACGAAGCAGAGCACTTGATCAATAAGAAAATTCGTATTCCACCAGGTTATTGGACAACGTGGGGCGGACAGTTTGAACAAATGATTTCAGCCGCGCAACGTTTGGAGATTGTGATTCCATTAGCGCTAGCATTGATTTTTGTGCTGTTATATACCATGTTTGGCAATTTCCGCGATGGGTTGTTAATGTTTAGCGGAGTCCCGTTTGCATTGACGGGGGGGATATTGGCATTATGGCTACGTGACATTCCGCTTTCTATTTCTGCTGGCGTTGGATTTATTGCGTTATCAGGAGTGGCTGTTTTGAACGGTTTGGTGATGTTGGCGTTCATTCGCGATTTAATTGAAAAAGGCATGTCGCTCGATGAAGCCATCCAAACAGGCGCGATTACACGGTTGCGTCCGGTATTGATGACGGCTTTGGTAGCATCGATAGGGTTCTTGCCGATGGCGTTAGCTACTGGAACAGGTGCGGAAGTGCAACGACCCTTAGCGACTGTGGTAATTGGCGGCATTTTATCTTCCACCGCATTAACGCTGTTAGTGTTGCCGGTGCTGTACAGAATGACTCACAGCAAAGAAAAATTACAAATGTAAATTCTTTATCGTAATAAAACAAAACCCCTAGTTTTTGGCTAGGGGTTGGTACAACTAACATACAAATTAAATCAAATTACAGTAAAACTGCCCTCATTATTTCTTAGCAGCATCTGAAGTTGCACCCGCTGCTCCAGCACTTTCTTTTGGCGCATCCAATTGAGGTTCAGAATCTCTTGGAGCATAAGCTGAAGGAGGTGGTTTGTCCATCGGATGACCATCCAAACTTTTCTTTCCTTCACAAGCTGCTAATGACAATGCGACTAACGCAATCATCAACATTAACAAAAATTTATTCATGTAATATTTAAACTCCTATTTTTCGATTAGATTACAGGATATAGCATAATCCAAGTTATTAGTATTTACAATTAGCATTGTTTCTAGACCTACATTTAGGTTCAGAACGAATCTTAAGTTGTTTTATTTAAATCCAATAGATTGGATTAAATCCTCCTAGAATTATTTTACTAATTGTGTGAATGTCTTGATTTCAGGAGGGGAGACTAAGTCAGATTTATTAAATTTAAATAAGAATAATACGGTATACATATTATAGAAAGCATCTGCACGAAATGGGGATGAGGAAGCCAGAAATTTTCCAGAAGGCACTTCGAATATATCAAAATGGAATCTTGAATAACCTAATTGGCTTTCTGATTTATAGAAGGCTAATTCAGGTGTGGCAATCGGTATCAAAGAGGCATTAATCGGTGGGATGCCAAAAAAAGTTGTGGCATATTCTGTGCCGAGTGAATTAACGACGATATTGATACGATGACTTGCATTTTCATCTTGTGGAATATAGCCATGCATGCCCATCCATCCAGCAACAACTGATTTTACTAGATCTTTATCAGGACTTACGCCGCTTACCTCTAATTTCACTTTTGAGCCACGTGGAATCGGGAAAGGCATATCTCGGTCTTTGGGTAAACTACGTAAAACAGATTCAGTAAGCAGTAGCTGTTCTGTCGCAGTTCTAAGAGTAGGGGTGATTTTTTGCGTTGTTGAACAAGCTGAAACGAAGATGGTGAGAACGGAAATCAGAATGGTAGTTCTCATTATTTTTTTAATCATGTATTCCTCCGAGGGATTTATTGGTTATGGATTTTTGTTAATGATTGGAAATTATCTAAACGGAAAAACTCGACATAGTTTACGACATATATTCAAGGCGAATGATGAAGATATGACCGACTACGTAGCAATAACGCAAAGCATAAAGAAAAGATGACATTAAAAACTAGACTTATGTGCTTATCAGAGACGATGGTGATTCATTTTGAATATGCTACGTTTATTCTAATCGACTATGTTTTTAAAGTAAGGTTGAAGTGGGATTTTTAGGAATATTGCTATTTTTCTCAAAATACAATGAATTCAGTTTTAAAGAAGAATTTACTCGTTCACTAATAATGGTGGATACAAATTCCATCTGATATAGTATATACACTTTGTTGATTTGGTGTTTTTAGATGCTAAGCTATTACTGTTAGGCCCTCCAAATTTTATGAATGATGTACATTTTTCTGAGCAAAAATGTAGAATTCTGAATTCAGAAAATAGTAATTCAAATTGAAATTGGAAGTGAATTGAAATAGCCATAAAACTTTCTATAATATTAAATTAATTAATTTCGTCATAAAGGAAACTCAATGCAAATTCATGTATATGATACTTACGTTAAAGCCAAGGATGGTCATACCATGCACTTTGATGTTTTTACGTCGGTAAAAGATGATAAAAAAGCCGTAGAATATGCAAAACAATGGCTTGCGACGATTGGCGAGGGTGATGCTGTCGTTACCAGTAAAGAATGCAGTTTTTGTCACAGTCAAAGCGCTCCACCTAATGTGGTTGATGAAATCAACCAAAATGGATTTTATATTTACAAAATGGAAGGATGTAAATAAGTAGCTTGGGTGACTAGATTTATTTCTATACTAACTTGTAGATGTTGATGGTTTTTGAGTATATGACTGAATTTTTCGATAATTTTCAAGGTTTCTTCGAATGATGAAATTAAAGCGTACAAAGTTTCTACTCTGTAGTAGTTTTTTACTTTTTATGTGGAATAATAGTGCACATGCTACGGAACCTAAAGTACTAGGTGAGCATGGTGATTGGACGGCTTATACCTATATGGAGAATAACAACAAAGTCTGTTATATGGTTAGCCAGCCCAAGAAAACTTCTGGAAATTATTCAAAAAGAGGCGATGTGTTCGCATTGATTACGCATCGTCCTGCAGAGAAAAGTAAAAATGTATTTAGTTATGTATCAGGGTATACCTACAAAGCAGGTTCTGAAGCTTCGGTTGCCGTGAATAATCAAAATTTTAATCTTTTTACACAAGATGATTCGGCTTGGGCGCGTGATCAAACTACAGATGATAAGATCGTGGATGCCATTAAGCGGGGTAGCTCATTAGTGGTGAAAGGTGTTTCTGCTCGTGGCACCAATACAGTTGATACGTTTGGATTAAGCGGATCATCAGCGGCTTATAAAGCGATTTCGTCAGAATGCGGAATAAAGTAGGCCGTTAGAAATATAGCGTTGTTTTGTCATAAAAAATGGACGATAAAATAAAAATTTACCAAAAACCGACTTGCAGTAAATGTAGATCTGCGTTGTCTATTTTGACAGAAAATGGTGAAGAGTTTGAGTCTATTAATTATTACGAAACCCCTTTGACCGTTGATGAACTGAAAGAAATCATACGGAAATTAGGTGGATCTGCTCGTGATATTTTGCGTCAGGATGAGCCGCTTGCAAGTCGACTGATTAATGCATCCGATGATGAATTGATTAACGCCATGATTGAAAATCCAGATTTGATGCAGCGCCCGGTCGTAGTTCGTGGAAATCGGGCTAAAGTGTGTCGGCCACCCGAAATTGTTCTTAGTTTACTGAACAGAAATTAGAACTTTCTTTTTTTAAGTTGTGGGTAATACCAAAGGGCTCTAGACCGGCAGAGGTTAATATATGTAATGAAGCGCCATAGCTCCTAGATATTATTAACCTCTGCCGGTCTAGAGTCTTTAGAATTTCTTGTGTGCGGCCGAATATTTTTTAGCTTTTTTTTCCGAAAATGATCCAGGAAGAATCACGCCATGCCTGTTATTATCGGTCGAGAAGGCATATCCCTACTATGCTTGTTTTTTAGATTAAATTTCGTTCAGGACAACTGAAATTTTTCTATCTGGTGCTGATGAACATTAGCCAGAAACAAATCATGCCTCTGCAAAACTGTAAAGCGGGTTTCAACAGGTTTGCTATCATGCTCGAGGAGCGCATGCCTATCCGGTAACCCATGTACCGTTTACACAAAATTCGGGATACGCCCCAGTATTTTCCAAAAAATACTGTAAACAACGATAGGAATTCTTGCACCATTAAACTGTAACATCTTTTTAATTTAAATTTGTACAAGATTTTTCCTGCGTGTAACATAGCTCGTTCTCGAGACCTCGTGCTTGTTTTTATTGTGTTAAGTTTGTTACATTTACACTATTTTTCTATGAGTAATACTCACCCTTCAGATTCGACCATTTCACCTACACTTGTCGCCGCAATACGCAAAGTATTGCGACCTCTTATTAAGCTGATGCTAGCAAAAGGAATTACTTTTCCTTATTTGTTTGAAACTATAAAAGATTTATTTGTTGAGGTAGCCGATAAGGAGTTTAAAATTAATGGCAAACCTTCAACAGACAGTCATTTGAGTTTATTAACGGGAATTCATCGTAAGGATATTAAGAGATTGCGTGAAAGTGTGCTTTCAAATGGAGAAGTTATTCCTCATGCCGTATCTTTGGGTACTCGTTTGGTGAGCGTGTGGACAACTGATCCGCGTTATTTAGATGAAAATAATTTACCTAAACCTTTGCCACGTTTCGCCAAGCAAGGAGGGGAAATTTCTTTTGAAGGGTTGGTTGCCGGTGTGAGTCTAGATATTCGTTCTCGAGTCGTGCTCGATGAATGGACTAGATTAGGGATAGTGCATTTCGATGCCACAAAACGTGTTTGCCTAAATACAGCGGCTTTTATTCCAGCACACGGATTTGAAGAGAAGGTTTTTTATTTTGGCCATAATTTGCACGATCACGCAGCTGCGGCAACCAGTAATTTGCTTGGGGAAAATCAACCCTTTCTGGAACGTAGTGTATACTACGAGGGATTAAGCGCAGAATCCATCAAGTATTTGATAGAAAAATCTGAGTTTCACGGTATGGAATCACTACTTTCAATTAACAAGGAAGCTTTGGATCTGGAAAAGAATGATTCTTTACAAGAAAAAAAGCAGCATTATCGCATGACATTTGGTGTTTATTTTTACAGCGAATCAATTAAAGAAGTTGAAGTAATCAACAATAGTAAAGGAAATACATAGATTAGAAAAAAATTTCCATCAAGCACTAAGGACTCTAACTGAGAGAAAAGTCATATGACATATTTACACTACAACAAGCAATATGCAGGATATCTGATTAAGTATACTTTGAGTGTTATTACTTTTTTATTTTTCTGTGTAGTTGACGCCGTAGCCAAGAATATTAATGAATTGCATGCTCGATCGATTAATGTAGTAGTCTTCGATTCATCTAAGCAGCCTCAAAATCATTTGATTCCTGAATTGTCTTCTAATGATCAGAAGCTTTGCACGGACACTAACGAAAGTGGCATTGGAGGAACAGGTCTTGATCAAATAGATTTAAGTCCAAGATTCCAAAATTTTTAGGTTGTCAATCAGCATTCAAAAATGCACTGAACGAAATTTGATCTGACAGACAAGCCGACTAAGTTGAGACTGAAACACACGTCGGCAAAGTCTGTTCAGTTGTTTTGCTAACGCCAAAGGAATGCTGTCTTTCAGTGTCTGCATGGGTGTTTGACCAAAGCAATGTTTTCCAGAATGCGTACGGTCATGGTTGTAATGATAAATCTTGCGTCGAAAGGCGTTAGCATAAAACTCATTTTGCAGTGTCTGATGAAAGCGCTCACAGATCCCATTGGTCTGCGGTGATTTGATTCTGGCGCGAAGTATGTTCGATGTTCTCCAATTCAAGATAGAGCATCATAGTCACGAAGTTCACGATTACCAGAATGTTCACTACCCCGGTCAGTCAGAATACGTAACAGAGAGGGATGTCCTGTTCTTCAATGTGGCAGCAGTAGCGATCGTAGAGTTTGACCAGAGCAACCCTTGCAATAAGTATCGACAATGTCTGTTGGTAGATTCGTTCCACTCCTGTAATATTCTCTACGGAATTAGTATCTTGACTGCCCAGGTAGCCAGGATGCTTGGTCTCGATTTCGCCGTGTGCTTGTTTTCCCTCGCAGGTTTTTTCGAGTGCACGCAATTGATTCTTCTGTGAGAATCAAATCATCTTGAGCCACCTTGGCTGATAAGGCTTTCAGGCGATTGACAAATTGTAATCCCTCTAAAAACTAAAGGAGCAAAGCAGTAGAATTTTCTATCGTAGACGAAGAGGAATTTTACTGATGAAGAAGCAGCGATTTATGGAAAGCCAGATCATGTGGATATTGAAGCAAGTTGATGAGGAATGTCTGTGACTGATTTATGCCGAGAGTATAGAATGAGTATTGCAAGTTTTTATAAATGGCGCAGCAAGTATGGTGGAATGGATGTGGCCTTACTATCAGAAATGAAGGTGATAGCTTAGAAAAACAAACGGTTAAAGCGAATGTATGCGGAAAGCTAGATGCGGAATGAACTGTTGAAGGAAGGTCCTCGGAAAAAAGTGGAAAAGCCCTCACAGCGCAAAGTAATGGCACAATGGGCTGTGTACAGGAGTGCGTTAGTATCGTTTTGACCTGGTAGAACATTTGGCGCCTCTGAAACCAGCTATCGTTATCAGCCTGCACTCAAGGATGAGAACGAAGAAATCGTCAATTGTTTACTACGTCTGACGACTTGTCACAAGCGTTGGGGCTCTTTGGCTTATGCTTTTTTATTTGCGGAATGTGAAGGGTTTTGGATGGAATCACAAACGGGTATATCGTATTTACCGTGAGCTGGAATTAAATTTACGAATTAAGCCGCACATGCGCAGTTAAAGCGGGAGAAGCTCGAGCCAATGGTTGGTGCCAGAACAGCCCAGTGACACATGGTCGATGGATTTCATGGCAGGTCTTTTCGAGCCTTTAATGTGCTGGATAACTTCAACCGTGAAGAATTGAGAATCGAAGTCGACGTATCGTTTCCATCAGAACACGTTACGCGCGTGCTCCGGACCGAATTATCGAGTGGCGTGGCAAATCCAGGAAGATTCTTTGTGATAACGGGCCAGAAAATATCAGTGCCAATCTATGTTGTTTGGGTAGAAACTCGAGGAATACAGCTCGATTACATTCAACCAGAAAAACCACAGCAAAATGTCTACGTGGAACGCGACAACAGAACCGTTCGAAATGAATGGCTGGAGATGAATGAATTTCCAACCATTGAAGAGGCGCAACTCACTGCGACACAGTGGTTATGGATTTATAATA
>Ga0209063_1000023_pt1 | contig 196848 bp, 178 predicted proteins | sample KloWWTmeKNB19Kit_FD_187177 | JGI IMG/M metagenome (GOLD analysis project Ga0209063, IMG submission 187177) | Active sludge microbial communities from Klosterneuburg, Austria, studying microevolution and ecology of nitrifiers - Klosterneuburg... | ecosystem: Engineered > WWTP > Aerobic digester... | reverse complement strand
TGCATGAACCACTAATCCTTTCTCTTGAATACAGAAATTTAAACTTGCTAACATTTTTTCTTTATATACTTCTCTCGAAAAAACATCTATCCAACCGACAACGGTAAAGGTTACAAAGTGTGGTATAGCATCTTCGCCTACTTTATACTTACTTGACATATTTTATATTTTCTACCTATTAAGAGACAAAAAGTATCTAAATTCCATAAAAGTTTATGAATTACTTTTTTAAGTTCGTTATTCGTATGCGGTCAGAGACCGACTGATCTAATAGACACAGGTCATCCTGCGGAAGACCTGCGCCAGGATGTTTAATGAATTAAACAAATAATGTTGGTTAGAATAAGAGCAAGTCATCTCGCCTGAGGCGAGACGGGTTCGAGTCCCGTCCGGACCGCAAAGTCCTCGAGAAATCGAGGACTTTTTTTATGTTTAGAATACTTTTTTTCTTCTATATTTGTTTGTCTCATGTCTCAAGTAAAATTTAGTTTTGATGTAATTGAATATGGACAGCGCTATACTGTTCAATCCTATTATGGAGAGTATAGAAATTTAATGGTGCTTTTACGAGATAAACTCTTTATTGATAATTTTGGCGAATGTGGTGGAATAGGAAGATGTGCCACCTGCATGGTTCGAGTGGATAATATAAAAGGAATTTCACAATGCAAAGATAGAAATGAACCTGTTACGTTAGCAAAAAAAGGTATAAAGGATGATACAATTAGCTTGTCTTGCCAACTTTTAATGACACCTGATTTAGATGGTGCAACAATTGAAATTGTTGACCAATATGAGATGTAACAGCGTACATTAATCTCGTTTTTTACAACAAGCATCTAATTGTAGATATGCCTTTTTATTTGCCTTTACCATATCGGCATCAAATCCCATTTTAGAAATGGCATTCCTAATGGTTGTAATATTCGTTTTTTTATTGTCGTAATATACAATAATGTAGTTTTTAGAATCTACTAAAGTATATTTTTTTAAACCTTGTATTTTCGCCATTTCTACTTCAAATTTTCCACCACATGATTCACAAACTTGACAATGGTCGCAATAAATAGCTGTTTTTATAACTGCTTTTGTCAATGCTTCCTCTTTTGAAATACTATTTTTAATTCCTGAAAAAGAAAAGAATGTACACAATAGAAGATTGAATATTAGTGTATTTGTTTTCATTTTATTTCGTTTATTTTTAGTGAGCATGACCTTCCGGTTTATTCATTTTTGCATTAATAAAATAGGCACCTTTTACCGCAATTTTTGTTTCATTTGCTAAATCAACAATAGGCGTTATTGCGGTATATCCTACTTCAGAAACACCTTTAATTACTTCAATTTTTTCAAAGTTAATGCTATTGGATGTTTTTTGCGTTTCACGATGTTCATCTTCAAGTTTAGGTTTTTTATTGGTGACTATAAAAATGTAATCTTTTCCATCAGCATTTACAATGGCATCTGTTGGAACGGCTGGCAACACAGCATTGTTTAAACTTACAATGGCAGAAATATTCATGCCATCAATTAATCCTGTTTTGTTTCCAGATACTCTACAATGTACTGCAATCGTTTTGCTTTCAGATTCAAAAGCGGTACCGATGCTAGATACTTCAGCATCGTATTCGTGAATAGGATTGTTGGTTAAAGTAAAATGAATTTGTTGTCCAACTTTTATTAAAGGTAAATCTTTTTCAAAAATTTGTAAATCTAAATGGAGTTGGTTGTTGTCCACAATTTCTGCTACTGGTGAAGCTACATCAACATAAGAACCTATTTTTAAAAATAGTGCACTAATGGTTCCATTAATTGGACTTGTTACAGTTAATGCCGATTTTAAATTTGTATTACTCACGGAGTTTGGTTGAATTCCCATTAGCAGTATTTGCTGATGTAGCGAAGCTTTTCGTGTCTTTAAGGTATTGAGTTCTGCATCCGCACTTTGATAATTTTTATAAGCACCAGCATTTTCTGCATTCAATTGCTTTTGTCTGTTTAATTCTTGTTCAGCAAATATAATTTTATTGCCTACATTTAAATATTCTTCTTGCAATTGGATAAATTGTGGATTAGAAATTCTTGCAATTACTTGTCCTTTTTTTACGGCTGTTCCCAATTGTACAAAAATTGAAGTAATTACACCACCATATAATGAAGTAGCATTGGCTTTATTGTTGTTAGGAACATTCAAATTTCCATTTAGTTTTAATGTGGCTGTAAGTTGTTTATTCTCAATTTTACCTAATTGAATTTCCACTGCTTTTATTTGTTCTTCGTGAAGCGAAGTAATGGTAACTATTTCAGTAGCAGATGTATTTTCTTCTTCATGCTCATGTGCATCCTTTTCATCATGTGAATGTGTGGAGCATGCACTAATAAAAAAGATTATGGAGAAGATAAAAATAAAAATTTGCGTATTTATTTTAAATGAATTCATGTTTATTTTTTTAAGGTTGAAGGATCGTATTTATAAAAATTATTGACTCATTGAGTTGTAAAATTTTCTTTAGATAATTTAGATGTACATCACCAGCATTTTGAAGTGCCATTAAATACTCTATGTAATTAATGTCTCCGGAGCGATATCCTGCTTGTGCAACTTGAATCATTTCATTAGCATTCGGAATGGCTTTGTTCTTTAAGTACATATATTCTTGTAACTGTTGCTCCTGTTGAGTAACAGCATTATTGTATTGGTTTAATAGGTTGGTTTGTTGATAGGTAGCAATCGCTTGCGTAGCTTGTTTTTGATATTCTAATGATTTTATTTGTGCTTTAGTAGCACCAATAGAAACCGGAATATGGATACTTAAATTCCCAATATGAAAACGTTTTCCTGCATTAAAATATTTTTCTTGTTGGTCAATTGTTTGAAATCCAATGAGTGATTGGTTGGTATATCCAATCGTAAAATCGGGCAATGCTTTCGCTTTTTCTACTTTCTTAGTTTGCTCCGCAATGTTTGCTTGTTCGTTTAGTAATTGAATTATTGGATGTGTATTAATGTGTGTTGAATCAAATGATGAAGTAATTTCCAATAGTTCATAATTAGCATCTAATACAATTGAAAAATACTCAGTACTGTTTAAAACATTTTTTAAAGATTGGTATGCAATGATACTGTCTGTTTTATTTTGCTGTAGTAGTAGCTGTATTTCACCACGCTTTGTTTCAGCATTGCTGATTTCTAGTTTTTTCCCTTCACCTGCTTTAAATCTAGCGTTGGCAGTTTGTATAAACACTTGATATAAACTATCTAAGTATGTTATCTTTTTCTGTTGATGATTTAAAAATGCCAATTGATTAAACAGTATTTTAACTTGATAATTTAGTTCGTTTAATGTCATTTTCTTTTGCCATTCTTTCTCATTTATTTCTGCTTGAACGAGTTGTTTTTTTGCAGCAAAAATACTAGGAAAAGGGATGGTTTGAGAAATACTAAAAGCATTGTCAAATTTAATACTACTATATTGTCCAAATTGAGTGTTTATTTCCAATTTTGGTAAATCATTTGCAGTTTTTAATTTGCTTTGTGTGGTTTGTATCTCTATTTTTTTTGCTTTAAGTTCTAAATTGTTTTTCTCTACCATTTCCAATGCTTGGTTAATAGTAATGGTTCTGCTATCTTGGGCAAATCCAACATTAGAAAATGTACATCCAATCAAGAAAATAACAATAATATTTGCCGATAGATTAATTTTTATTTTTTTAAAAATAGAATTTAAAAGGATGTATAATAGAGGTAAAACAAATAACGTTAAGAGTGTGGCACTTGCTAAACCACCAATAACTACAGTAGCTAATGGCTTTTGCACTTCAGCGCCAGCACTTTGACTAATTGCCATTGGTAGAAACCCTAAAGAGGCAACCGTTGCGGTCATTAGCACTGGACGTAATCTTATTTTGGTTCCTTCAATTACACGTTGAACAATGTCGTGCATACCTTCATTTTCCAATTGATTGAAAGTGCCAATAAGAACAATTCCATTTAAAACAGCTACTCCAAAAAGTGCAATAAACCCAACTCCAGCAGAAATACTAAAGGGCATATCTCTTAAATATAATGCTAAAACTCCACCAATTGCACTCATAGGAATGGCAGTAAATATAAGTGTTGCTTGAGATATAGAATTAAAAGTCATAAATAATAAAATAAAAATTAATAATAATGACAAAGGCACCGCAATCATTAATCGGTTACTGGCTTTTTCCAAATTTTCAAAAGTTCCACCATACGAAAAATAATAACCGACAGGCAATTTTATTTGTGCATTTAATTTTTCTTGTATTTCATGTACAATACTTTTTACATCTCTATTTTTGGCATTAAATCCAATTACAATTCTTCTCTTTCCTGCTTCTCTGCTGATTTGCGCAGCACCTAATTTATAAGATATATTGGCAATTTGTGATAATGGAATTTGCGAACCAAATGTAGTTGGAATGAGTATGTTTTTTACATCATCAATACTACCTCTTGATGTACTATCTAATCGAACGACCAAATCAAATTTTCGTTCATTTTCATAAATAACTCCAGCGGAACTACCAGCAAATGCTGTACTGATAATCGTATTCACATCTTCTATGTTTAAACCATAATTTGCCATTCGGTTTCTGTCGTATTCTATATTAATTTGTGGTAATCCACTCACACGCTCAATTTGTGGAACACTAATTCCTTCGATTGTCTGTAATAGCTTTCCTGTTTTTTCTGCATATATATTTAACGAATCTAAATTTTCACCGAAAATTTTCACCGCTACATCTTGTCGAACACCGGTCATCAATTCATTAAATCGCATTTGTATGGGTTGATTTTTCTCAAAGAATACTCCAGGAATAACTTCTAATTTTTCCATCATTTCATCGCCAAGTTCTTCGTAGGATTTATTGTTTTTCCATGCTGATTTTGGCTTTAAAATTATCATGATATCACTTGCTTCTGGTGGCATTGGGTCTGTTGGCACTTCGGCGCTTCCTGTTTTTCCCACTACCATTTTTACTTCTTCAAATTGTTTTAGAATGCGTGATGCTTGCATTGATGTTTCAATACTTTGACTTAAAGAAGCGCCTTGCGGTAAAATGCAGTGAAATGCAAAATCTCCTTCGTTTAATGTGGGTATAAATTCGCCACCCATTCTGCTAAATAAAAATATTGAAAAGGCAAATAAGACTACTGTTGTTCCTACCAAAATGAACTTAAAACGTATGGCTCTTTCTAATAATGGTTGATATATTTTTTGAAAGAAAATCATCATTTTATCAGAAAATGAAAAATGATTTTTTGTGCTTTTGGGTAAGAATAATGCACACATCGTCGGGATGTAGGTTAAGGATAAAATTAAAGCACCTAAAATGGCAAACCCTACTGTTTTAGCCATCGGTCCAAACATTTTTCCTTCAATGCCAATGAGCGTTAAAATAGGAATATATACAATTAAAATAATGATTTCACCAAATGCCGCACTGTTTCTTATTTTGGAGGCTGATACATAAACTTCTTCATCCATTTCTTGTTGTGTGAGTAGTTGTGTTGATTTTCTCAAGCCTAAATGATGCATGGTAGCTTCTACAATAATAACGGCACCATCTACAATTAAACCAAAATCAATAGCTCCTAAACTCATGAGGTTGGCGCTTACTCCAAACACATTCATCATACCCAATGCAAACAATAAGGATAATGGTATAGCAGATGCTACAATCAATCCGGCTCGAAAATTTCCAAGAAAAAGAACGAGCACAAAAATTACAATTAAAGCACCTTCAAGTAAGTTTTTTTCTACTGTTCCAATGGCTCTATCTACGAGTTCCGTTCTATCTAAAAATGGTTCAATAACTACATCATCCGGCAATGATTTTTGAATAGTCGGTATTTTTTCTTTAATTCTATTGACTACTTCATTGCTGTTTTCTCCTTTTAACATCATCACTACACCGCCGACAGCGTCCATATCGCCGTTGTATGTCATGGCACCATATCGTACGGCACTTCCAAATTTTACATCAGCAACATCTCTAATAAAAATAGGTACACTTGATGCATTGCTCCTTACAACAATGTTTTTTATATCTTCAATGGAGTTGATTCTCCCAATGCCACGTATAAAATAAGAGTTTGGCTTGTCGTCGATGTATGCGCCGCCCGTATTTTGATTGTTTTTTTGCAAGGTTTCAAATATTTCTGGAATCGTTACGCCCATTGCTCGCAATCGTTGTGGATTTACAGATACTTCGTATTGTTTTAATTGACCACCAAAACTGTTTACTTCCGCAATTCCTGGAATGCCATACAATTGTCGAGCTACCATCCAATCTTGCATGGTGCGTAATTCCATAGAAGAATAATTGTTTTTACTTCCTTTTTTAGGATGTAAGATGTATTGATAGACTTCTCCTAAACCAGTGCTGATGGGTGCTAATGCAGGCGTGCCTATTCCAGTAGGCATATTTTCTTTTGCTTCATTTATTTTTTCAGTAATAAGTTGTCGCGCAAAATAAATATCTACACTTTCTTTGAAAACCACTGTAATTACGGATAATCCAAATCGTGAAATACTACGAGTTTCTTCAATATCTGGAACATTAGCAATGCTTTGCTCTATTGGGAAAGTGATTAGCTGCTCCACTTCTTGACCAGCTAACGTTGGACAAACGGTAATGATTTGAACTTGATTGTTGGTGATGTCCGGCAAGGCATCAATCGGTAATTTTGTAGCACTCCAAATTCCCCAAATGATGAGTAATATGGTAAAAATGCCAATAATTATTTTATTGTGAATGCTAAATTTTATAATCTGGTTTAACACGTTTAAACGTTTTATTTTTTAAATAATAACTGAGATACGACAATTAGGATGACACAATAAAATATGTGAATACTAATTTTGGTTGAATAAAATAAAAAGCTTAAATTTTTGGTGGTTGCCAAATGTTTCCATAAAAATGGGAAATAAATTGTGAATTGTAATTTGGAATATTTCCTATCGATTGATGCGTAATTAAATTTGTAGTAACTGAATGTTTTGGAAACGATGCAGAAATTCCTGAAACACAACAAGTGCAAGAACAAAAAGGAGTACAATTGTCATCCTTGTCTTGATTGTGTTGATGTGATGAATGTTGTTCTTTTTTAGAAGCAGTATTGCATTCATTTTTAATATCACTACAAGGCATTATAGAAAGTGCCAAAATGTAGATGCTATAAACGAAAACAAAAATTTTCACTTAACAAATATAGAAATAATTTTTTGTTGTGTCAATTTATTCCATTAGCGTAAATGTTTTTTTAAGTTAAATAGGCTACCGCCATTTTTAATTGTCCAAAGGTAAATCGCTCGCCGAAGTGTTGTTTGAGTGGCGATAACTGAGTGCCATCCATTTCTTTTAAAAATGATTGAATGTCTTTTGCATCTTGTTCGTTAATAAACTTAAAAATATCCACTTCGCCACTTTTAATATATTGTGAGATATGAGATTCGATAGTTGTTATTGCCAAATTACGAGCATGTGCAATTTCTTCAATACTTTTTCCGTCTTGATACATTCGTAAGCTTTCTCGGTGTGATTCTCCTTTTTCTGTCTTTTGGTTTATTTTTTGACAGATAGATTTATGGTCAATTTTGAAAAAAGATTGACCAACGTAAAAAAAAGTATCACCAAACTGTAATTTCTCTAATTGATGTAATTTTGTGAGAAAAGCTTGGTTGACTTCATCCACTTTTTTCAAATATCCTTTCATGCCTTTTTTGTTTTGATGTTGGTGGATGAAATCATGCATAGGCTCAATAATTTTTTTTGATAAATTTTCACCAAAGTAGAGGATGGATTTTAATACACGTTCTTGAAGTAATTCTTGTTGATTGGGTTGTTCAATTTGATTTAGTATTTCTTGTAATTGAGTCGAAAATTTTTGTGCAGTCAGATGTAAATCTCGGATTTGTTTTTCTGAACTTTTAAACAACAGCATAGCCGTATCTTTATCGGCAAAACTTTTTTCTTCAGTTATTTCCACAAGAACAGACATTAATGAAGTTAACTTATTCCAGTCAAATGCTTTGATTAATTGTGCTTTAGCAAATTCAATTTTGTGAAATGGTAGTTGGCGAATGAGTTCATCTTCACCAGCTATATTGCTTTCTGTAAAGTCAATGATGCGTTCATCACTTTTTATTGCTCCACCAAAAATTTGAGTCATTAAATATAAACCCTGAAGTGTGGTGCATCTACTTAGTGCCACATATACTTGCCCTGGTGCAAATGCTTGTCCTGCATCAATAATCGCTTTGTCAAAAGTTAAACCTTGACTTTTATGTATGGTTATAGCCCAAGCCAATCGAACTGGAAATTGAGTAAAACTACCTAATTTTTCTTCTTCAATTTTATCAGTTGATGAATTGTATGAATAGCGAATATTTTCCCAGGTTTCAGTGCCTAATGTATATTCTTCTCCATTGTCTAAAAATTGTACAACAATTCCGTCATCCGTAAAGTTTACAACAGTAGCCAATTTCCCATTGTAATATTTTTTCTCAGGATTACTGTCATTTCTAATAAACATAATTTGTGCACCACGTTTGAGTTGTAAGGTTAACTCAGTAGGATATGAGTTTTCATAAAAATCACCCGAAATTTGTGCTTCATATTTAGTAATATCTTCTTCTATTTTTTGTAATTGAGCTTGGTTAATTTTGTCGGCTTTATAGTTGTGCGTAGTTAGTGTAATGTAATCTTCTAAGTCAGGAATAAGTTCAGGTTGGTATCGCTCATTCAATAAATAATAATCCTCTTCAATCATTTCATTATTGCGAACTTTATTCAACAATTGAATAAATTTCTCTTCATTTTGTCTATATATCTTATCGAATTCAATATTGAAAAATTGTGCTTCTTGAATCACTTTCGCATGAAAAAAAAATGGTGAATCATAAAACTCTTTTAAAAAATGCCACTCTTCATCTTTCACCACTGGAGGCAATTGAAATAAATCACCAATAAATAAAACTTGAACACCTCCAAAAGCATCCAGCTGGTTTTTTCGAATCGTGCGTAATGTAAAATCAATACAATCTAAAGTATCCGCACGCAACATACTTACTTCATCAATAATTAATAATTCTAATTCTCTAATTAATTCAATTTTAGGTTTGCTAAATTTAAATTTTTCAAAAAGTGTATGTTGATTTACAAAATTAGAAGGAGCACGTTGTTTACTTGGAATAAAAGCTTGGAACGGCAATTGAAAGAGTGAATGTAAAGTCATTCCACCAGCATTAATAGCGGCCACACCTGTTGGTGCAGCCACAGCAGTTTTTTTAAGTGTATTGTGTTGAATATTTCGTAAAAAAGTAGTTTTTCCGGTTCCAGCTTTTCCAGTTACAAATACATTAACAGCTGTCTTTAAAATAAATTCAGTAGCAAGCTGTTGTTTGTCATCAAGCGGTTCAGCGTAGTTCATTTGTTCAAATTTATGTAGTTTAATTTTCATTCTTGAAATAAAGAGTCAATTTTTATTAATTTTCCATACAGAAATGTTGTTTTTTTTACATTTACATTGAAAAACAATAAGTTATATTTGAAAATATTATCAACATTAAATTTAAAGCTGATAAAAATCACTTGTTGATTTAATAAACTTAATAGTATCTTTGTGCGTTAAATGTGTATGATACTTTCCGCTAATCAAATATTTATATTTCTTCCCGTTGTCATGATGTTTATTGTTGCAATAGGCTTTGTAGGCATGGTAATGGGATTAACGCATTGGCTAGGTCCAAAACTAAGTTCCAAAACTAAATTAGAAACATTTGAATGTGGTATTGATGTGCAAGGTAATGCACGTTCACCATTTTCTGTAAAATATTTCCTAGTTGCCATTTTATTTGTTTTGTTTGATGTGGAAGTAATATTTATGTATCCTTGGGCAGTGAATTTTAAACAATTAGGTCTAATGGGAATTATTGAAATGTTTACGTTTATTTCCATTTTTTTAGTTGGTTTTTTTTATATCATAAAAAAAGGTGCCTTAAAATGGGAATAGAAGCCTAAAAGCGTAACTATTTTTGTTTTTTTTTAATAGTGATAATTAAATAAATAAAAGATGAGTGCCATTGCAATAGATATTAATCCGGCATACCAACCAGAAGGCATTGAAGGCCAAGGCTTTTTTGCTACCTCATTAGATAAAGTAGTTGGATTGGCTCGTGCCAATTCATTATGGCCATTGCCGTTCGCCACCTCTTGCTGTGGAATTGAATTTATGGCAACCATGGGCGCACACTACGATTTAGCTCGCTTTGGTTCTGAACGATTGAGTTTCTCACCTCGACAAGCTGATTTATTAATGGTTATGGGAACAATTTCCAAAAAAATGGGACCTATATTACGCCAAGTATATGAGCAAATGGCAGAACCGAAATGGGTGCTTTGTATGGGTGCATGTGCTAGCAGTGGTGGAATTTTTGATACCTATAGCGTTTTACAAGGCATTGATAAAATAATTCCAGTGGATGTCTATATTCCTGGTTGCGCACCACGGCCAGAACAGGTGTTGGATGGAATTTTACAAATTCAAAAATTAGCCGAAAGTGAAACTCGCAGAAGACGTGAATCTCCAGAGTATAAAAAATTATTGGCTCAATATGGTATTGAATAACCTCGCTGATAACGCATTCAATTCAAATGAAAAATGAACGAAGTAGTAGAAATAATACAAAAAAAAATACAAGAAAAATTTACAGATGCCTTATTGTCATTTGAAATGAATTATGATTTTCCTGTATTTGTAGTGCAAAAAGAACAAGTGAAAAATGTATTGTCACTCTTGAAAAACGACAAAGATTTAAATTTCCATTTCTTAACTACTTTGTGTGGAACTCACTTCCCAGACAATGAGAAAGATTCAGAATTTGGCATCATGTATCAATTGCACAATATGCCTAAAAACTGGCGTATTCGGGTTAAAATATTTATGCCTAAAACAAATTTAGATGTACCTACTATAACAGATTTATGGAAAACAGCGAATTGGATGGAACGACAAGAATATGATTTCTTCGGATTTAATTTTGTTGGACATCCCAATTTAACAAGAATCCTAAATATGGATGAAATGAATTATTTTCCCTTGAGAAAAGAATATCCATTAGAAGATATGTCGCGGGAAGATAAAGATGATAAGATGTTTGGACGATAAAATTAATTGAACGAAAATGACAAATCCTGATTCTACATATAACGAAAAGCAATATACTACCTTAAATTTAGGACCAACACATCCTGCAACGCATGGTATATTCCAAAATGTTTTAACTTTGGATGGCGAATTTATTGTAGATGCAGTTCCTACTATTGGTTATATACATCGAGCATTTGAAAAATTAGCAGAACACCGACCTTTTAATCAAATTACAACGCTTACAGATAGAATGAACTACTGTTCATCGCCTATTAATAATATGGGTTGGCACATGTCGGTTGAAAAATTAATTGGCGCAGAAATACCCAAACGAGCTCAATATTTGCGCGTTATTATCATGGAGCTATCACGCATAGCCGACCATATTGTGTGTGATACAGTAATTGCTGTGGATACAGGTGCAATGACCGGATTTTTACACCTATTTCAAAGTAGAGAATGGATTTATGAGATTTTTGAAGAAATATGTGGCGCTCGTTTAACTACAAATATTGGTCGAATCGGTGGTTTAGAACGCGATTTCTCTCCTAAAGTATGGAGTAAAATTGATGATTTCATGAAGGAATTCCCTAAAAAATTAACTGAATTTCAAAAGTTAATTGATAGAAATAGAATTTTTATGGATAGAACGATTAACGTAGGAGCCATTAGTGCTGAAAATGCCTTAAACTACGGCTTTACAGGTCCAAACCTTCGTGCTACAGGTATTGATTACGATGTGCGTGTAGCAAATCCATACTCATCATACCAAGATTTTGAATTTGATATTCCAGTGGGAACAAGCGGCGATACGTTCGACAGATACATGGTTCGTATGGAAGAAATGTGGCAAAGTTTACGCATCATCAATCAAGCTATCAAAGAATTACCAGATGGTAGTTTTCATGCAGATTTACCCGACTTTTACTTGCCTCCAAAACAGGAAGTGTACAGTAAAATGGAACAATTGATCTATCAATTTAAAATCGTCATGGGCGAAACAGAAATTCCAAAAGGTGAAGTATATCATTGTGTGGAAGGTGGAAATGGCGAATTAGGTTTTTATATAATTAGTGATGGTGGTCGTCAACCTTTTAGATTACATTTCCGACGACCTTGTTTTATTTATTATCAAGCCTATCCAGAAATGATAAAAGGAGCAATGCTAAGTGATGCCATTTTAACCATGAGTAGCATGAATGTGATTGCTGGCGAATTAGATGCATAATTTACGTATATAAATTCAATATGAATTAGAAATTAGTTAGTAGAATTGAAGGAATGACAACAGAAGAAATAAAATTTAACGATGCTGCACAACATAAAGTGCAAGAAATATTAGCTCAATATCCCGAAGGAAAACAAAAATCGGCGATGCTGCCTTTGCTACATTTAGCTCAAGCAGAATTTGACGGTTGGCTGTCGCCATCAGTGATGGATTATGTCGCATCGATATTAAATGTTCAACCTATTGAAGTATATGAAGTAGCAACTTTCTATTCCATGTTTAATCTGAAACCAACAGGTAAATATTTGATAGAAATTTGCCAAACGAGTTCTTGTTGGTTATGTGGCGCAGAAGACATCATCCACTATTTAGAAAATAAATTAGAAATAAAAACCGGTCAAATTACAAAGGATGGTATGTTTCAATTAAAACGTGTGGAATGCTTAGGATCTTGTGGTACAGCACCCATGTTTCAAATAGGAGATAAGTATTACGAAAATTTGACATTCGAAAAAATTGATTCCATTTTAGAGGAATTGAGAAATGAAAATAAAAGAAGTACTTATGTTTAATTTATGTGATTAAAAACGCATAGTAACTTAGAATGATGAGCAAAAAATTATTATTAAAATACGACCATATTCCAGGCATCCAAGCATTGGATGTTTATAGAAAACACGAAGGATACAGTGCATTAGAGAAAGCCTTAAAATCCATGCAACCAGATGAAGTATTGGAAGAAGTGAAAAAGTCCGGCTTACGTGGTCGAGGTGGTGCTGGTTTTCCAACAGGCATGAAATGGAGTTTCTTAGCTAAGCCAGAAAGCGTTCCTCGTTACTTAGTATGCAACGCAGATGAATCAGAACCGGGAACATTTAAAGACAGATATTTAATGGAACGCATTCCACATTTACTCATCGAAGGAATGATTGTTTCCAGTTTTGCATTAGGTGCCAAAACATCCTATATCTACGTACGTGGTGAGTATTTTTATATCATCAAAATTTTACAAAATGCCATTAAAGAAGCTTATGCCGCCGGCCTTTTGGGTAAAAATATTTTAGGTTCAGGCTTCGATTTGGACTTGTATGTACAACCTGGTGGAGGTGCTTATATTTGTGGCGAAGAAACAGCCTTATTAGAATCATTAGAAGGAAAAAGAGGAAATCCAAGAATAAAGCCTCCATTTCCGGCAGTAGCAGGTTTATGGGGTTGTCCAACAGTGGTAAATAATGTTGAAACCATTGCAGCTGTAGTCCCAATTATTAATGATGGTGGCGAAGCTTATGCAAAAATAGGAGTAGGAAAATCAACTGGCACAAAATTGATTTCAGCATCCGGACATATAAACAAACCTGGCGTATATGAAATTGAATTAGGTGTTCCAGTTGAGGAATTTATTTATAGCGATGCATATTGTGGTGGAATTAAAAATGGAAAAAAATTAAAAGCAGTAGTAGCAGGTGGCTCATCCGTTCCTATTTTACCAACTGAATTAATATTAAAAACAGCCAAAGGCGAACCTCGTTTAATGACGTATGAATCCTTGAGTGATGGTGGTTTTGCTACAGGAACGATGTTGGGTTCCGGCGGATTTATTGTGATGGATGAAGATACGTCCATTGTGAAAAATTTATTTACGTTCGCACGTTTCTATCGCCATGAAAGTTGTGGACAATGTTCACCTTGTCGCGAAGGCACTAGTTGGATGGAGAAACTAATTAAACGCATCTTAGATGGAAATGGAAAAATTTCTGATATAGATTTATTGTGGGATGTGCAATCTAAAATTGAAGGTAAAACAATTTGTCCGTTAGGAGAAGCCGCCGCTTGGCCGGTAGCCGCCGCCATTCGTCATTTTCGCCCAGAGTTTGAAGCATACATTAACCAACACAATACCATAAAAGAAGTTAAACATTACTATCGCCTGAATAATTTAGCGGAAGTTTAAGTTTAAATGCTGTTTAATTCCATTTAATCTGATTTTTATCGGCACTTTTTTTCTTACATAAGTAAAGCAGATATTCTAAATTTCTATTTTATTTTTAATCATGAATAGTAAAATAGATGCAGAAGTAATTGTCATTGGTTCCGGTTTTGCTGGCATTGGTGCAGGCATAGAGCTGAAAAATGCCGGTTTCTCTTTTTTAATTTTAGAACGTGCCACTGAAATTGGTGGCACTTGGCGCGATAATCAATATCCAGGAATAGCTGTAGATATTACGTCTTTTACTTATTCCTATTCTTTTGAACAAAATCCCAAATGGAACCATGTGTTTGCAAAAGGCAAAGAACTTTTTCTTTATGCGCATCATTGTGTAGAAAAATATGGCATCAGCAATAATTTCATTTTCGGAGTAGATGTTGAAAAAGCCTATTTTGATGAGAACCAAGCAATATGGAATATACAAGCTAAAGATGGAAGACAATTTAAGTCGAATATAATCATTTCTGCCACTGGAGCTTTAACCGATCCAAAATTTCCAGAAATAAAAGGTATTGAAAATTTTAAAGGTGATTTGATTCATACTGCACGATGGAATAACACGATTGATTTGAAAAACAAACGTGTCGCCGTGATTGGCACTGGCGCTACCAGCGTTCAATTGGTACCATCTATTGCGCCGGAAGTCAAACATTTATCGGTGTTCCAACGAACACCCATTTGGATATTACCTAAACCAGATACTGCCATTCCTAAAAGCGTACAGTCATTGTTTAGCCGAATTCCATTTACACAGCAAGCCATTCGTGTCATTACCGATAAAATAACAGAAACCGTTATGGTTACTTCTGTTGTGCATTATAAACAAGTGCCCTTTTTGGTAAAAGCTTTTGAACAACTTTGCTTGAATTTTTTACGACTGCAAGTGAATAAGAAAACCACACGTGAAGCATTGACACCTAAATATGGATTTGGATGTAAACGCCCAAGTTTTTCCAATAATTATTTAGCTACTTTTAATCGAAAAAATGTTGATTTAATTACAGAATCGATTCAGGAAATTACGCCAAATGGAATTAAAACAAACGATGGAAAAGAACATAAAATAGAGGTATTAATTGCAGCTACTGGTTTTAACGTGATGAAAGATAGTAACTATTTGAATTACCAATTAATGGGAAAAAATAAAAATGAATTGGGTCATTTTTGGAGCAATAATCGATTGCAAGCCTACCAAGGATGTGCCGTGCCAAACTATCCTAACTTTTTCATCATCTTCGGTCCTTATAGTGCTTCTGGTTTGTCATGGTTTAATTTAATTGAAATCCAGTTGACACACATCCTACGGGTACTGAATGAGAAACGAAAACGAAATGCCCTGACCGTAGAAATTAAACAAGAAGAACACGATAGCTATTTTCAATATATTTTGGAAAAACAAAAAAATACCGTTTTTTATAACAATAATTGTGGAGGTTCTAATTCCTATTATTTTGATAAATTCGGAGATGCCCCTTTTTTGCGGCCACTTAGTGTGCATAAATCCAAAACATTTAGTCAAACATCGGATTTAAATCATTATAACTATCGTTAAATTTGGAGTATAAAATTTATTTTAAATAGAATCTATTCAGCATTCCATTCTTTCTACTTACTTAGTATTAGGTATTTTCTAACTAGTTTTCAACTTTTATCTAAAAAGGTGCATATATATTTAGTTTTAAATCTAAAATAACCTATTTACTTTTAGCTTTAATCGTATTAGTATTGTATTTTTGTAACCTCAATTGATATGGCTAAAGTTACAATAGACGATATTACCATAGATGTTCCGGATGGCACTACCATTCTACATGCCGCAAGAATGATAGATGAAAAATATGGTACCAATATAGCACCACCTACTATGTGCTATTATTCAAAACTCAATTTTACTGGCGGTTATTGCAGAACTTGTATTGTGAGTGTAACACAAGGCTCTGAAAAAGATCCACGACCAATGCCCAAACCGGTAGCCAGTTGCCGAACCAATATTATGGATGGCATGGTAGTAAAAAACACCACTTCGCCTGAATTACTAGAAGCCAGAAATGGAGTAGTAGAATTTTTGTTAATTAATCATCCTTTGGATTGTCCAGTTTGTGACCAAGCTGGAGAATGTCATTTACAAGATTTAAGCTACGAAAATGGCAAACAGGCTTCTCGATATGAATTCCCAAAAAGAGAGTTCGAAGCCGATGATTTAGGCGATAAAATTAAACTCAACATGAATCGTTGTATTTTGTGTTATCGTTGTGTAAAAGTATGCGATCAAATAACAGATGGTAGAGTTCATGGCGTTTTAAGCAGAGGTAATCAAGCAGAAATATCAACGTACATCGAAAAAGCAATCGATAATGATTTTTCTGGTAATGTGATTGATGTTTGTCCAGTTGGTGCATTAACCGATAGAACATTCCGATTCAAAAGTAGAGTATGGTTTACTAAACCAGTGGACGCTCATAGAGATTGTAATCATGAAAAATGCTCAGGAAAAGTGCGATTATGGTTTAAAGGTGCAGATGTGTTGCGTGTAACTGCACGCAAAGACAGATGGGGTGAAGTAGAAGAATTTATTTGCAACGAATGTCGTTTTGATAAAAAGAAAGCCAGCGATTGGATAATGGAAGGTCCTAGTAAAATTTCCCATCATTCCGTAATTAATCAAAACCACTATACCTTACAAGGCGTAAAATTAGGTGTTCAACATCAAATTAAACACTTGAATGGTACTAAAATAGATTTAGGTGAAGGAGCACTGAATCCCAATAATATTGAAAATAAATAAGCGCAAATACAAACAAAAACAAGACTAAATGTCAAGTAAACATGGAAGTATTCATTATATATAAAATAATTTTAGTAATTGTTGTATTCGCCATTTCATTAGGCGTAGCTGCCTACTCCACGTATGGTGAACGTAAAGTTGCTGCCTTCATGCAAGATAGAATTGGGCCAGATAGAGCAGGTCCGTTTGGCCTTTTACAACCATTAGCAGATGGATTGAAAATGTTTATGAAAGAAGAAATTATTCCATCCGTTTCCAATAAATTCTTATTTATTTTAGGGCCAAGTTTAGCCATGCTCACAGCGTTAATGGCGGGCGTCGTCATTCCTTGGGGTGGCGATATTAAAATTGGAGAAATGGTATTTCCATTGCAAATCACGGATATCAATATTGGAATTTTATATATTTTTGGAGTAGTATCATTTGGCGTTTATGGTATAATGATTGGTGGTTGGGCATCAAACAATAAATATTCGTTATTGGGCGCACTGCGTGCATCTTCTCAAATGATTAGCTATGAAATAGCCATGGGTTTAGCTATTGTGGCATTGGTAATGACCACTGGCACATTGAGTTTAAGAGAAATCGTAACTCAACAAAGTGGGAATTGGGTCAATTTTATTTATCAACCTTTAGGCTGTTTAATATTTATAATATGCGCATTTGCAGAAACCAATCGTGCACCTTTTGATTTGCCGGAATGTGAAACTGAATTAGTTGGTGGATATCATACAGAATATTCATCCATGAAATTGGGATTTTATTTATTTGCAGAATATATCAATATGTTTATCTCTTCTGCAGTAATTATGACCTTGTATTTTGGTGGCTATAATTTACCGTTCCAAAACTATATAGCACAATATATAGACGGAAATCTATTAGCCATTTTGCAATTTTTATGCTTCTTTACAAAAGTATTATTTGGAATTTTCTTTTTTATGTGGATTCGTTGGACAATTCCTAGATTTAGATACGACCAATTAATGAACTTAGGTTGGAAAATTTTAATACCATTAGCCATATTTAATATTCTATTTACAGGCGTATTAATGTATGCTTTAGGAAAAGTGTAAGAATGTATCATTTTAATAGTTAATTATATAATTGTCAACAGTCATTAGAAAATAAAAAATGCAATTAACCAATAGAAAAAAGGTAGTATCTAAAAAAGAGATGTCTTTATCAGAGAAACTGTACTTTCCTGCAATTACAGATGGCATGGTTATTACATTAAAACATCTTTTCAAAAAATCAGCTACTGTAAAATATCCTGAAATAAAACGTGAATTATCGGTAACCTTTCGAGGGCAACATGTGTTAAAACGTGATGATGAAGGAGCTGAACGTTGTACAGCCTGTGGCTTATGTGCCGTAGCATGTCCAGCAGAAGCCATCACCATGGAAGCTGGCGAACGTAAGAAAGGAGAAGAACATTTATATAGAGAAGAAAAATATGCCACTATTTACGAGATAAATATGCTTCGATGTATTTTCTGCGGTTTGTGTGAAGAAGCGTGCCCAAAAGAAGCCATTTTCCTTACAGATCGAATTGTTCCGGTAGATGTGAATCGGGAAGATATGGTGTATGGAAAAGATAAATTAGTGGAAAAAATAGATCAACGTGTAGATGTATCAAAACGCCAAACCAATGAAGTATTGGAGTTTAAAAAAGATAAGAAACACTTACACAATCAAACCTACCAAGAACGTAAAAAATTTATTGAAGCATCAAGATTTCACGATCATTGATAAGAATAATAGAAAATTCAATTATTGATAAAAAAAAAGTAAAATGCTGTTATCTCAATATATATTTCTATTCTTGACTTTTGTTGCCATCTTGAGCGCGTTGATGATTGTGTTGGATAAAAATCCAGTTCATTCTGTGTTATATCTAATCATCACTTTTTTTGCCATTGCCGGACATTATTTATTACTAAATGCTCAATTCTTGGCAATAGTTCATATTATTGTTTATGCTGGCGCTATCATGGTCTTATTTTTATATGTCATCATGATGTTAAACTTAAACAAAGAAATAGAACCTCATAAAAAAAACCTTCCCAAAGTTGCAGCTGTAATTTCTGCCGGACTGTTGTTGTTGAGTTTTGTGGCTTTAGTGAAAGGTGCTGATGCCACGATGTTGCCTGCTGCTCGAAATAGCAATATTGGACTGATGGACAACTTAGGAAAAACATTGTTTAATGAATATATGTTGCCGTTCGAGCTTTCATCAATTTTGTTTTTATCGGCAATGGTTGGTGCCGTATTTTTAAGTAAAAAAGAAATTCACTAATTCATGTACACTGTGTGCATATAACAAAAAATATACTACAATAAAATGAAAGACGTTATAATAGGCATTCCCATTCAATGGTACATTTTTTTAAGTATCACGTTATTTTGTATTGGTGTTTTAGGTGTTTTATTTAGAAGAAATGCCATTATTATTTTTATGTGTGTGGAGTTAATGTTGAATGCCACAAACCTATTAATGGTTGCCTTTTCTAGATATTTGGGCGATACCGGTGGACAAGTATTTGTGTTTTTTGTGATGGTGGTAGCTGCAGCAGAAGTTGCCGTTGGTCTTGCCATTTTAATGATGATATTTAAAAATACGAAATCAACGGATATTGATACGTTGAACAGATTGAAATGGTAAATTATAAAAACTAAAAACCCGTTTTTTTACAAACTTAAATAAGATTAAATATGAAAAAAATAGGATGGATATTAGTGATAGCAGTGACATTAACCTCTTGCGTAACCAAGAAAAAATTCCAAGCTACACAATTAGAAAAAAATAATATTGAACAATCTTTACGTCAAACAACATCCGATTTAGCTGAATGTGAAAAGAAATTTGGTCAGAAACTGAATGATTATGATGCTTTATCAAACGAACTAAATAATGCAAAATCAAAGATTGATGAATTAAACAGAGAAGTAGATTATCAAAAATCTGCGAATGGGAAATTGTTAGATCAAATGTCGGCACTGTCAGTGATTAGTAAAGAAGGTGCAGAAAGTATAAAAAAATCGTTGGAAACAATAGATAAACAACGTGGCGAAATTTCAATGTTGAACTCTCAAATTCGTACAAAAGATTCGTTGAACATTGTTTTAGTATCTAATCTAAAACGTTCTCTTACAGACGTGAACGATACCGATGTAAACGTGAAAGTAGATAAAGGTGTTGTGTTAATTTCTTTATCAGATAATATGTTGTATAAAACTGGAAGCTCCGAAATATCATCAAAAGCAGGAACTGTATTGGAAAAAATTGCTAAAGTGATAAATGATTATAAAACGTTTGATGTGTTGATTGAAGGCAATACCGATAATGTACCAATCGCTACTAAATGCTTGACAGATAATTGGGATTTGAGTGTGATGCGTGCTACTTCAATTGCGCGTGTATTGCAGAAAAATTACGGTGTAGATCCTTCGCGAATAATTGCAGGTGGTCGTTCTGAATTTAATCCAAAAGTATCAAATGATACAAAAGCCAATAAATCAGCAAACAGACGCACGGAGATTATTATCATGCCAAAATTGGATGAGTTTTTTAAATTGTTAGAAATTAAACAATAAATAGCATTTATCGCTAAAAAAATATCGACCTAAAAATGGAACAATTCGTATATCTAATTCCTTTATTCCCATTAATCAGCTTTGCCATTATTGCATTGTCCGGAAAATCTTTGCCAAAAAAAATTACTACCTATTTAGCACCAAGCAGTATATTGGCTTCCTTTGTAGTAGCTTTTTTAATTTTTGTTCAATTAATTTCACAACCCAAAGCCATAACGGTTCCTTTGTTTACGTGGATTCGAGTAGGTGATTTTTATGCTGATTTTTCCTTTTTAGTAGATGCATTATCCATTATTTTTACTTTGGTTATTACAGGAGTTGGTTTCCTAATTCATGTCTATTCCACCGGATATATGCACGATGACAAAGATTACAACCGATACTTTTCATACTTGAATCTATTTGTATTCTTTATGCTTTTATTAGTGTTAGGCGATAATTTCTTGTTGACATTTATAGGTTGGGAAGGAGTAGGTTTATGTTCGTATTTGTTAATTGGTTTTTGGTTTAAAAACGCAAACTATGCAAGTGCCGCAAAAAAAGCATTTGTGATGAATCGTATCGGCGACTTCGGATTTTTATTAGGCACCATTTTAATTTTCGGAGTATTTGGAAGCATCAATTACCACGACGTTTTTGCACAAGTGGGCAATGTCGTAATTGATGGAAAACTAATTACATGGATAACCATTTTATTATTCATCGGTGCAATAGGTAAGTCTGCACAAATTCCATTATATACCTGGTTGCCAGATGCCATGGCAGGCCCAACACCCGTTTCTGCATTAATACATGCGGCAACTATGGTTACTGCCGGAATTTATTTGATAGCACGTTGTAGCATCCTATTTTCCATGTCAGAATTGACCATGCAAATTATTGCCATTGTAGGAATTACAACCTCGCTTTTAGCAGCAACTATCGCCTTATTTCAAAATGACATTAAAAAAGTATTAGCATATTCAACAGTATCACAATTGGGCTTGATTTTTTGTGCATTAGGCTGTGGCGCATTCTCAGCTGGCGTATTTCATGTAGTGACACACGCATTCTTTAAAGCACTTTTATTTTTAGGAGCAGGTAGCGTAATTCATGGAATGAGTGGCGATCAAGACATTAGAAATATGGGCGGATTAAAACGAAAAATGCCAATTACTTTTGTCACATTTTTAATAGCAACCATTGCTATTTCTGGAATCCCACCGTTTGCCGGCTTTTTCTCAAAGGATCAAATGTTGGCAGAAATATTTGTAAAAAATAAAGTTTTATTTGTTTTAGCCTTGCTGACTTCTTTAATGACTGTTTTCTACATGTTCCGTTTGTTATTCCTTACTTTTATGGGTGAATTTAGAGGAAACGATATCGTAAAAAATCATGTACATGAATCACCTAAAAGCATGACTATTCCTTTGGTAAAATTAGCAGTTTTATCTGTAATAGCTGGTTTTATAGGCTTTCCGCATGCATTAGGTCATGAAATACATATCCATCATTGGTTAGATGATTTTTTATCTAATTCGGTTAAACCAAATAAAGTGGAAATGACATTAAATACAGAGTTGCTTTTAATGGCAATCACTTTGGTACTAATAGCCTTAGTCGTATTTTTTGCTAGAACATTATTTATTTCCAAAAAATCAATTCCGCAAAGCGATGAAGTAGCCATGCCGCTTTTAAAAGAAATTATCTATTATAAATTTTATATCGACGAAATTTATGAAGCTATCTTCGTGAAGCCTTTAAATAGAATTTCCGGCTTATTGCGTGATTATGTAGAACGTTTAGGAATTGATTCTATCGTAAATGGAATAGGAACTTCGGTGGTAAATTGGAGTCAATTGTTGCGTCTTACACAAACAGGAAACCTTGGTTTTTATGTAGGTGCAATGGTAATTAGTATGATTGTTTTAATAGTATTCATGTTTTTAAAATTATAAATTATGATGTTACTTTTTGTATTAACCATAGTAATCATAGCCATACCGACGATTCATTTAATCAATGAAAAATCGGTGCAAAAAATCGCCTTGTTTATAGGTGCATCACACGTTGCGTTAATGGCATTAAATGGAAAAATCGATGTACAATTGTCAGATTTTATAATGCAATTGTATAATAAAACTGTTGCAATCTTTGGCAGTTTATTGATGGAAAAAATTGTCTGCTTATTTGCCAATTAAAAAAAATTAAGAAAGAATCGTATAGTCCATGTTAGCACTGTTAATCATCATTCTGCCACTTGTTTTTGTTTTGTTTAATTTATTTTTAAACGAGAAACAAGTAAAAAATAATACATTAGTAGGCACCTTGGCTACTTTATGTTTAAGTGTATATTCCATCTTTGAATTCACAAAACATCCCAAGCGTATTGACTTTGTATTTATTACTAATTGGATACAAAAATTAGGCGCAACATTTCATGTTCAATTGGATGGCATTAATTTTATTTTAGTTTTGTTAACAACAATATTAACTGTATTCATTGTATATAGTGCATACGAAAGAGCAATAAAAAATCCGAAAGTATATTTTAGTTTAATCTTGATGATGCAAAGTGCATTATTAGGCGTGTTTTTGGCTAAAGATGCTTTGTTGTTTTATATGTTTTGGGAATTGGCGTTAATTCCTATATATTTAATTTGTTTAGTATTTGGTGATGAAGGCAGACAAAAAATAACGTTTAAATTTTTCATATTTACTTTGTTTGGAAGTTTGTTTATGTTGTTAGCCATTATCTTTTTATGGCTACACAATCCGGAACGTACGTTTAATATTTACGATTTATATCAATCCGGTTCAGTATTGCCGGCAAAACAACAAGTGCTTGTATTTATTGCTTTTTATCTAGCTTTTGCTATTAAAATTCCAATTTTCCCATTGCATACATGGCAAGCAGATACCTATGTAAATGCGCCGACACAAGGTACCATGTTGCTGTCGGGAATTATGTTGAAAATGGGCACTTTTGCATTGATTGTTTGGCTAATACCAATGGTACCTTTAGGCTGGAAGTTGGCATCCAAATACGTTATCATTTTAAGCATTATTAGTGTGGTATATGGTTCTATGTTGGCATTGGCACAACACAATTTTAAACGCATGTTGGCATATTCTTCATTAGGACATGTTGGGTTAATTGCTGCGGGAATTTTTACATTTAATTTACAAGGGATTCAAGGTGCATTGTATCAAATGTTGTCACACGGCATTAATGTAGTGGCTTTGTTCTTTATCTGTGATATAATTTTAAATAGAATGCAAACCGATACAATGCAAAAACTAGGAGGCATCAGGCAGGTTTCTAAAACATTTGGAGCATTGTTTTTAATTGTCACATTTGCCAGTATCGCATTGCCATTAACGAACGGTTTTGTAGGCGAATTTTTATTGCTGCATGGTATTTTTCAATACAATACAATAGCAGCCGTTTTCGGTTGTACCACTGTGATTTTAAGTGCATTGTATATGTTGCGTGCGTATCAAAATATAATGCATGGAGAAACCAACGAAATAACAGAAAAATTTGGCATACTCACAATGCATGAAAAAATATTACTAATAGCATTAGCTGTTTTAATAATTGTATTAGGAGTTTTTCCAAATGTGATTTTACAAGTGTCAGAAGAGCCTGTAAAACAATTAATAGAACAAGTAAGAAATGCCTCGTCAGTACTTACTTATTCCAAATTTTAAGGAGCAAAACGAAAATAAATAAAGGAATGAAGGATGATTGTTTCATCCAAAAACGAAGAAATAGAAATGAAAGAATTATTACTATTGTCAGGTTTGGGAATTTTTGCATTAATAGCAGAAATTATCAATGCACGTAAATTAATTTATCCGTTAGTGTTAATCGGATTATTCTTAAATATCGGATTGTGTTTTCATGATTTAGGTAGCAATGAATCTATTTATGGCATGTTGCGTTTGGATAATAGTGCATTGGCTTTTATAATTTTATTTTCTGTGATTGCCTTAATTTGGTTTGTAATGGCCAAAAATTATTTTACAGATGAAACAAATATCTCTGATCATTTTTCATTAGTATTATTTTCCTTAGTGGGTGTTTTTATTTTATCGTCATACACTCATTTAGCCATGCTCTTTTTAGGTGTTGAAATATTATCTATTCCTGTTTATGTATTAGCCGGAAGTGACAAACGTAATGTATATTCAAACGAAGCTGCATTTAAATATTTCTTGCTTGGTGCATTTGCCAGCGGATTTTTGTTGTTGGGAATTGTATTTGTTTATGGTGGTGTTGGAAATTTTTATATAACACAAATTGCAGCTACTTCTATGTTGCCATTTGGATTAAGTGAATCCTTGTTAGCCGCCGGTTTTGTGTTGATTTTATTTGCATTTGCTTTTAAAATGTCGGCAGTACCATTTCACTTTTGGGCACCTGATGTTTACACTGGCGCACCTACATCCATCACTGCTTATATGTCCACTATTGTAAAAATTGGTGCTATCGCAGGTTTTTATCGTTTATATATAGGAGTTATTGCATTATACGGAAATTATGATTTTTTCAATTCTTATATTTTTATTTTTTTAATTATTTCCATATTAACCATCATAATAGGAAACGTTATTGCAGCCACACAATCCAATGTAAAGCGCTTATTAGCCTATTCTAGTATTGGACATGCTGGTTTTATTATTCTTGGAATAGCTATGAAAAGTCCAAGCGTCAATTTTACTACATGGTATTATTTATTAGCGTATTGTTTGGCTAATTTATTGACGTTTTGGGTGCTGTTAGTCGTTTCTTCTAAAGATAATGCTGAAGATATAAGCGTGTTTAATGGCTTAGTAAAACGCAATCCTATTCTTGCTGGCTCAATGGCTTTAGGATTGTTGTCGATGGCAGGAATACCGCCATTAGGTGGCTTCTTTGCAAAATATTTTGTATTGATGGATGTAATAGGAAGAGGATATTTGCTGATTGCAGTAATTGCAATATTGGCGTCTTTAATAGGCGTTTACTACTATTTTAGAATAATAATTGCCATGTTTTCCAAAAATGCTATCCATTCCACCACCATTGAAATAGGTTCATTTACGAAACTACTTCTATTACTAGTATCAATTTTATTGTTGGTGATTGGTATTGCTCCTGATTTTGTTTTTAATTTAATTTTTTAAAATGCTATTATGGAATTTAAAAATTTGTTGTGGGAATTAGAAGATGAAATTCTCACTATAACTATTAATCGTGCCGATAAATTGAATGCACTCAATGGCGCAACAATTGTAGAAATAAAAGATGCATTTGCCCAAGCGAAACGAGAAAATTTAAAAGGAATAATTTTGACCGGAGCAGGAGAGAAGGCATTTGTTGCCGGAGCAGATATTTCGGAATTTCAAGGATTAAATGCGGAACAAGGTATGGCATTGGCACAACGCGGTCATGATGTGTTTTTTGAAATTGAACAAATGCCCATTCCGGTGATTGCGGTGGTTAATGGTTTTGCATTAGGCGGCGGATGCGAATTATCTATGGCTTGCCATTTGCGAATAGCTACGGCGAATGCCAAATTTGGACAACCCGAAGTAAGCCTAGGCATTATCGCTGGCTATGGCGGTACACAACGTTTAATTCAATACATAGGGAAATCGAAAGCATTAGAATTGCATTTAACTGCCGACATGATTGATGCACCAACTGCCTTACATTTAGGTTTGGTAAATTATGTAGAAGTAGATAAAAATGCAGCGATAGAAAAAGCGAAATCAATCTTGCAAAAAATTGGTACCAAAGGACCAATTGCCATTGCAAAAGTAATAGAATGTGTCAATGCTTACTATAAAGATGGCGTTGATGGATTTTCAACAGAAGTGAATGCCTTTGGCGATATTTTTAAATCTGATGATGTGAAAGAAGGTGTAAATGCATTCTTAGAAAAGCGCATACCAGAATTTAAAGGAAAATAAAATTTACCATATACTTATTACTCAATACTCAATACTTAAAAAATGAAATTCAGAATAGAAAAAGACACCATGGGCAAAGTAAATGTACCTATCGACGCTTACTATGGTGCGCAAACACAACGTTCAATAGAAAATTTTCAAATTGCACAAGACATCAACAAAATGCCGAAAGAAATTATTCGCGCATTTGCTTATCTAAAAAAAGCAGCAGCTATTACTAATTTTAAAGCAAAAGTTTTAGAAAAACAGAAATGTGAAACCATTGGAAAAGTATGTGATGAAATTTTAGCAGGAAAATTAGAGGATCAATTTCCTTTAGTTGTTTGGCAAACCGGTTCTGGAACGCAATCGAATATGAACGTAAATGAAGTCATTGCTTATCGTGGGCACGTGTTGCTAGGTGGTCAATTAACCGACGAGAAAAAATTGATTAATCCGAATGATGATGTCAATAAATCGCAATCCTCCAACGATACGTTTCCAACGGCTATGCACATTTCGGCTTATACCATTTTAATGGAAACAACCATTCCAGGAATTAAAAAACTGAGAAATACATTAGCTAAAAAATCAAAAGAGTTTGCTAAGATTGTGAAAATAGGTAGAACGCATTTTATGGATGCAACGCCATTGACTTTAGGGCAAGAATTTTCTGGTTATGTTTCTCAATTAGATCATGGTATAAAAGCCATTGAAAACACATTAGCACATTTATCTGAATTGGCATTAGGTGGAACAGCCGTAGGAACAGGAATCAATACACCTAAAGGTTATGCAAAAAATGTGGCAAAAGAAATTGCCAATTTAACCGGCTTACCTTTTGTTACAGCCGAAAATAAATTTGAATCATTAGCAGCACATGATGCCATAGTCGAAGCACATGGTGCATTAAAAACTGTTGCTGTTTCCTTAATGAAAATTGGAAACGATATTCGCATGTTGTCTTCAGGACCACGTTGCGGAATTGGAGAAATTCATATTCCGGATAATGAACCAGGTTCTTCAATAATGCCAGGAAAAGTAAACCCAACACAATGCGAAGCAATGACAATGGTAGCCGCACAAGTATTAGGCAATGATGTAGCTATAAATATTGGTGGTTGCAATGGTCATTTTGAGTTGAATGTATTTAAACCAGTGATGATATCTAATTTCTTACACAGTGCGCGATTAATCGGTGATGTGTGCGTGTCATTTAATGATAAATGCGCTATTGGTATTACACCAATAACAGAAAATATAAAAAAGAATTTGGATAATTCTTTGATGTTGGTAACGGCATTGAATACAAAAATTGGATATTACAAAGCAGCAGAAATTGCACAAACAGCGCATAAAAACAATGCCACTTTGCGTGAAACAGCTATAAAATTAGGCTATGTAACAGGCAAACAATTTGATGAATGGGTGAAACCAGAAGATATGATTGGCAGTTTGAAATAAATACACTAACGAACATTGAGTTGTTACTGTAGAAAAGGTTGAATATTTTTTAATGATTTCAAAGTAGGTTATTTTTTATAGTTTTATTTATTTGTATATTTATATTAAAGTATGTATAATTATATTATATTAATATTTATCGTATTTTTTATTAATTCTTGCACAGCAAATAAACAACATAAATCGAATATTAGACAAATAAGTAATGAAATTAATGATGTCTATAGAGATAGTATTTTTAATGGTTTTGCAGTTTCGGTTGTTAATAACAAGAAGATACTGTATAAAAATGGATTTGGCTATGCTGATATATCATCAAATAAAAATTATACGGTAAAAACGATTCAAAATGTAGCATCTATATCCAAAACATTAGTAGGAATTGCTTTATTAAAAGCACAAGAACTTGGAAAGTTAGATATAGATGACCCAATAAATAAATATTTGCCTTTTACTGTTTATAATCCATATTACCCAAATACTGAAATTACAATTCGACAGCTTGCTACACATACATCATCTATAACGGATAATAAATATTACTTAAGTAAAGATTATTATCTAAAAAAAGACCAAAATTTGAACCATCTTCCATTGTCATTTGAAGATGAACAAGTATTTAATGACCCTGATTCAATCATTTCACTAAGAACATTTTTGGAGAATTTACTTTCAAAAGATGGAATATGGAATCAATATAGTTATGCGAACAACAAACCGGGTACTTTATATGAATATTCAAATGTTGGAACTTCTTTAGCTGCATATATTGTTGAACGGTCAACGGGAAAATCCTTTCAAGATTTCACTAAAAAATACATACTACGTCCATTAAAAATGAATAATTCAGGCTGGGATTTTAGCGATGTGAATTTTTCTAAATATTCTAAATTATATCTAAATCCAACAACTCAGTTGCCCTTTTATAAAATGATTACATTTCCCGATGGTGGCTTTATTACATCTGTCAATGATTTAAGTAAATTTTTGATGGAATTAATTAAAGGTTATAATGGCAATGGTACTATATTGTCAACAGATTCATATAAACAATATTTTAAACCTCAGCTAAACGATTCAAATTTTAATAATAGGAATTCCAATAATCCATATAATGAGTCATATAATGTTGGAATCTTTATTGGATTTGGCTATTCGGGTTATGTAGGTCATACAGGTGGTGACCCAGGTGTTTTGTCCATTATGTTTTTCAATCCAGAAACAAGTATTGGTAGATTAATGATTTTTAATACATCGTTTAATGATAAAAAAGGCAATGATTTGTTTTATGATATTTGGGATATTTTAGATAAATATATGTTGTGTAAATAATATTCATTTTCCTCTTATAATTTGATAAATTTTCAAAGACATATCCATTAATACTAATTTCGGACTCACATTACGTTCTATTTCATAATGCTTTTTGTTGATGAGTGCTAATAGCATTTCTAATTTTTGGTAAGTAAGAAATTTATTGATACGTTTTGCTAATTGGAGCTCATCATTTGCCAATCGTGCCGTGTAATTTTTAATATGCAATAACAAAAGCGATTCTCTAAAAATGTGCGAAGTATATTCTAAAAAAACTTTCAAATTTTCTCTGCCTATTTTTCCATTTTCTTCTGTCCATTTTAAAAGTTCCGCAGATTTCATATTTAAAGAAGCATCCAGCCATTGTGTTAATCTTCGAGTGTTTTCATCCGTTTCACTGTCAATTAATTTTAGGGCTTCATTGAAATTGCCATCCGCTAAATATGCAATATGTTGCGTGTTTGATTGTGGAACACCATGCTTTAATAAGGCTTGCGCAATAGCCTCATCCTGTATTTTATTTATTTTCACCAACTGACATCTTGATAGAATAGTCGGCAATATTTCTTCTTGATTTTCTGCAATTAAAATTAAAATGGTATTTGGTGGTGGTTCTTCTAAGAGTTTTAATAAAATATTTCCTTCTCGCGCCAACGCTTCTGCCATCCAAATAATATGAATTTTATATTTGGCTTCAAATGCAGTTAAGTTTAATCCTTTAAGTATATTTCGTGCTTCGTCGGCAGAAATATTTCCTTGTTTGTTTTCTGCACCAATAGCTTGTAGCCATTCCAATTCATTGATGTACGGATTGGTCACTATTTCTTTTCTCCATTCTTGAATATAATCGGTACTTAAGCTTGGATGTGGAGATGGTTTTTTGGCAATAATAGGATAGCTGAAATGAATATCTGGATGGATGAGTTTTTGAACTTTATTACAGGTATTACAAACGCCACAACTATCTTCTTCATTGGGGTTTTCGCAAAGAATAAATTGTACAAAAGCCAATGCCATTGCCAATGCGCCAGCTCCTTGATGTGCTAAAAATAACTGTGCGTGCGGAATTGTTCCTGACTGTGCAAGGTCGATGAGATGTTGCTTTACTTCATGCTGGCCAACTACGTCTTTTAAAAGCATGTGCGAATATAGTGGTAAGTCGTGAGTAATGCTTGTTGATAGGCCTGAAAATTATAAACAACAAAGTATTTCTATTAACTTTGATGTATGAAAAAAGTAGCTGTGATTCGAAGAGCAAGCTTTAATGCGGCACATAAATTATGGAATAATGATTGGTCAATTGAAAAAAATAAAGAAGTTTTCGGGTTGTGTGCCAATGAAAATTTCCATGGACATAATTATACCATTGAAGTAAAAATTATTGGCGAAATACAAGCAGAAACAGGATATGTAATTGACTTAAAAATAATAAAAGATATAATAAAAGATGAAATTGAAGCTCGATTTGATCATAAAAATCTGAATTTAGATACCACTGAATTTTCTCAATTAAATCCAACGGCAGAAAATATGGTGGTGGTGATTTATGATTTAATCCGAAAACGATTGGATGCTCAATACGATTTGTTCATTAAGCTTTGGGAAACCGAAAAAAACATTGTAGAATATCCAGTTTAAAATATGAATATTTTAATTTACGAGTTTCTTTTGTATCATTTTTTTTGATATAATAAATTAAAATTTAATCCTGTTTTTGTGACTTTCATCTGTTAAAATTCCACTTGATTTTGTTAATATAGATTTGTGTTTTGTAAAGATTTCTTAAATCTAACTATTGATTGAACTAAACGAAAAAAAACAGCGTATATGTTGTTAACCAAAACCAACAAAATGAAAAAAGTATTTTTTGTTTGCATGAGCGTTGGCATACTTGCAACATCATGTAACTTGTTCGAGTCAAAAACAGAACAACCGGAAATTGTGGAAGAAACTACTGTTGAAGTTGATTCTTCTATCACTACCACGACAGACAGCATTGTACCAAAAGTAGATAGTGCAAAAACGGCTGTTGAACAAAAGAAGGAAGCAAAGAAGTAGAAAACTTCTAAATGCAGCGAGGCGCTCCTACGGAGCGCCTCGCTACGTTATATTTGATAAAATATTACATCAATGCAGCTACGCCTGGTAAAGTTTTGCCTTCAAAAAATTCTAAAAGTGCACCACCACCTGTACTTACATAACTCACTTTTTCTACTAAATTAAATTTATTTATAGCTGCCACACTATCGCCGCCACCTACTAAACTAAACGCTCCATTTTGTGTGGCATGTGCCACAGCTACTGCTATACTTTTTGTGCCATTTTGGAAATTTTCCATTTCAAAAACACCCATTGGTCCATTCCATAGTATCGTTTTAGAATTTTGAATAACATTCCCAAATTCAACAATGGCTTCATGTCCAATATCTAAACCCATCCAACCTATAGGAATATTTGAGTTTGACGTGACTTTTATATTAGCATCATTGTCAAATTTATCAGCAATAATTGAATCATCTGGTAATATAATATTGATTCCTTTGTCTTTCGCTTTTTTCATAACAGCAATCGCTACTTCCACCATATCTTCTTCAACTAACGAATTGCCAACATTAAAATTTAATGCTTTTACAAACGTGTAAGCCATGCCACCACCAATAATGATATTATCAGCAATGTTTAATAAATTTTCAATAATCAATAATTTATCCGAAACTTTTGCTCCACCTAAAATGGCAGTAAATGGTTTCTGTGAATTATGTAAAATTTTATTGGCATTTTCTATTTCAGCAGCCATCAAGAAACCAAAACATTTATTTTCTTTTGAAAAATGTTTCGCTACAATTGTGGTGCTGGCGTGCGCCCGATGTGCAGAGCCAAAAGCATCATTCACGTACACATCACCATGATGTGCTAATTGCGCGGCAAATGCTTCGTCGCCTTTCTCTTCTCCTTTATGGAAGCGCGTATTTTCTAACAATAAAATTTGTCCTGGTTTTAATTCGTTGGATTGTATTCTGCTTGCTTCACTCACACAATCATCTGCAAATAGGATGTCTTTTTTTAGTAAAATAGAAAGATGTTTAAGGATGTGTTTTAATGAGAATTTATCAACATCAATACTACCATCATCTTTTAATTTCTTTAATGGTCGTCCTAAATGCGACATTAGAATCACACTGCCTCCATCTTTTAAAATCTTATTAATAGTAGGTAAAGCCGCACGGATACGCGTATCATCGGTGATGTGAAATTGCGCATCAAATGGAACATTAAAATCTACTCGAATTAATGCTCTTTTGTTTTTAAAATTAATGGTGTCAACAGTTTGCATATAGTAAATGGATTAGTATAAAAATGAGATTGTTTTCTTTCCAAAATTAAAATAAAGAATTGATTTATGAATGATGACAATTATAAATTTGCTACTTTTTCTACCAATTCCGCTAAACGATTGGCATAGCCATATTCATTATCATACCAAGCCACTATTTTATACATATTGCCCATTTTTTGGGTTAAACCGGCATCAAAAATACAAGAATGTGGATTGTGAATGATGTCACTTGAAACAATAGGCTCTTCGGTATATTCTAAAATATTTTTCCAATGATTGGACTGAGCAGCTGCTTTAAAAACGGCATTAATTTCTTCTACACTAGTCTCTTTTTCCAAATTGCAATAGAGTTCCGTAAGTGAACCTACAATAACAGGAACACGCACTGCACCACCTTTCATTTTGCCTTTAATTTCAGGCATTACCCATTCTAACGCTTTATTGGCATTGGATGAAGTGGGTACCAAATTTTGTGCGGCTGCTCGTGCACGTCTGAAATCATCTTTATGAATACTGTCGTGTAATTTTTGATCACTGGTATAGGCATGCACTGTATTCATAATTCCTTGTTGTATGCCATATTGGTCTTGTAGTATTTTTACCATGGGCGCTAAACAATTGGTCGTACAAGATGCATTGGATAAAATAGTATCATCTGTTTTAATCTCTTTATCATTGATGCCAATGACTATTGTTTTTACAGATTCGTCTGCAGGAGAAGAAATAATAACTTTTTTAGCGCCAGCAGAAATATGTTCTTGTAATTTATCTTTCGTTCTGTATCTGCCGGTACACTCTACTACAATGTCAATATCATAGTCTTTCCAAGGTAAATATTTAGAATCGGCAATAGAAGTGCTTATAATTTCTTCCTCATCAATCAATAAATGATTTTCTTTTGCCGTGATGGTTTTATTCCATTTCCCTTGTGCAGTATCATGTTTAAGCAAATACACTAAGGCATCGTTCGGAGCAAGGTCGTTAATGGCCACAATGTTCACTTTGTTACGTTCGTGTAAAATTTGAAAGACTAATCTACCGATGCGTCCAAGTCCATTAATTGCAATTTTAGGTTTTGCCATGTTTAAGATCATATTTTCTATTGTTAAACGATGTATAAAGGTAATAGATTAAATGAAGTTGACTTGAAAAATATATAGTTCGAAAAATTCATAACGCTTTAGTAATATTTTTTTTAGGATAAGTATTTTGTATGAAAAAAAAAGTCTTATATTTGCATTCTCTTAATTAAACGGCCCGTTCGTCTAGGGGTTAGGACAGGAGATTTTCATTCTTCAAACAGGGGTTCGATTCCCCTACGGGCTACCAAAAATGCTTCCACTTTAGGAAGTATTTTTTTTGAAAAAATGAAATGAAAGTTTCAAGTCATACCATGTCGAACTTGAAATTTGTGTATTTTAAACAATTTGATTCTTGTCTTGTCTTCGTTTTTTAGTTTACTTTCGCAACTCAAAATTTTGACCTAAATATACTTTTCGTACTTGTTCGTCGGAGGCTAATTCTTCGGCAGTTCCTTGTTTAATAATTTTGCCTTCAAATAACATATAAGCTCTATCGGTGATGGTTAATGTTTCGTGCACATTGTGATCGGTAATGAGTATTCCGATATTTTTATATTTTAATTTTTCTACAATATGCTGAATGTCTTCTACCGCAATAGGATCGATGCCGGCAAAGGGTTCATCCAATAAAATAAATTTAGGATCGGAAGCTAAGGCACGAGCAATTTCGGTTCTTCTGCGTTCGCCACCACTGAGTAATTTTCCGGCAGTTTTGCGTACATGTTTTAATCCAAACTCTTCAAGTAAGTTTTCTAATTTGTCCTTTTGTGCAGCTTTATTTAAAGGCGTAAATTCTAATATCGCTTTGATATTATCTTCCACACTTAAGGTTCTAAAAACAGAGTTTTCTTGTGGCAGATAGCCAATGCCTAATTTAGCACGCTGGTACATGGCTACGGATGAAATATCTTTATCATCTAAATATACTTTTCCTTCATTGGGTGTAACTAATCCAACTGTGATATAAAACGTAGTGGTTTTTCCGGCGCCGTTAGGTCCTAATAAGCCCACGCATTCACCTTGGTTGACTTCAATAGAAACATCATTCACCACCTTGCGTTTACTGTATGTTTTTACTAAATGTTCCGCTCGAAGTATCATGTTTAGTCTTGTTTATGCTTGACGAAAAATAAGTGAAGCTATTTTTTTTAAGTTGATTTATTTTAAATCTTTCAATCTAAATTCGATTTTAGTTTGTCCGTTCCAAATGTTGGCATACAATTGATAGCAGATATCAACGGTTTCTTTTTGTTCCATAATTTTCATGTAATCGCCCATGCCAAAACCAATTCCATTTCTCGGATCTTGGTGGTCTTTGAGTAAATTTAATTTTAAATGATTTCCATTCAGAACTTTACTATAACCAGTATCATACACATCTTTAGTAACAAAAATTGGCCGCATATTTCCAGGGCCAAAAGGTGCCATTTGCTCCACTATATTATAGAATTTTTCATTAATATCTGTCAGTTCTATTTCTGCATCAATTTCTATTTGAGGTATCAACTGTTCATCTAAAATGCGCTCACTCACTACTTTGTCAAATGCTTCAATAAAATCATTTATTTTATCAATTTCTATGGTTAGACCTGCTGCATATTTATGGCCGCCAAACTGTACTAAATGTTCACTGCAAGCATCAATAGCATCGTGTAGGTCGAAACCTGGAACAGAGCGGCCAGAGCCAACACCTTTTCCATTTGATGCTGTAAGTACTATAGTTGGTCGATGGTATTTTTCTATTAATCTTGAGGCAACAATGCCAATTACACCTTTATGCCAATGTGCTTGATACAATACGGTAGATTTCTTTTGGATGAGTATTTCATTGTTATCAATTAAGGCCAAGGCTTCTTCCGTGATGTCTTTATCAAGGCTTTTTCTGTCTGTATTATTTTGTTGTACTTTCTTTGTTTTTTCGAGGGCAATATCATAATCATCTTCCACTAATAAAGTAACGGCTTCAGAACCATGTGCAATTCTTCCGGCAGCATTTATTCGAGGACCAATAATAAATACCAAATCGGTAATATCAAGAACACGAGTTAGCTTTAACTCGCTCATTAATGCTTTAAAGCCGGCACGTGGATGTTTATTTACTTTCTCAATTCCAAATTTTGCTAGTATTCTATTTTCTCCGGTGATAGGAACTAAATCAGAGGCAATACTGGTAGCCACTAAATCTAAGTGTTTATACACTTTTTCTAAATCAATATTATTCTTAATGGCATACGCTTGAATGAGTTTAAATCCAACTCCGCAACCACTTAATTCATCATAAGGATAGTTGCAATCTTTTCGTTTGGGATCTAACACAGCAACTGCATCCGGTAAGGTTTCATCGGGTAAGTGGTGATCGCAAATAATGAAATCAATTCCTTTTTCTTTGGCATAATTTATTTTATCATGCGCTTTTATTCCACAATCTAAGGCTATAATTAAACGTATATCATTTTCTTTAGCAAAATCAATTCCTTGTATGGAAATTCCATATCCTTCAGAATATCTATCCGGAATATAATAAGTAATATGAGCAGTGATATCTTTTAAAAAAGAATAAACGACAGAAACAGCTGTGGTTCCATCCACATCATAATCACCATAAATTAAAATGTGTTCGTTGTTGGCAATAGCAAATTCAATACGATGAATAGCTTTTTCCATATCTTTCATTAAAAACGGATTATGCAATTGTTCTAAGGTAGGTCGAAAGAAATTTTTGGCATCATCAAAAGTTCTAATGTTGCGTTGCACTAATAATTTACATAAAGTAGGATGTATGTTTAATTGTTTCTGGAGTTCATGAACATCATTTTCATTCGCTTCTAAATTTGTCCATCTCTTTTGTGCAATCATCATAAGTCAAATGTATTGAATTGTTGGCGGAATAAATAATTTTATTCGTTTTATATACTTTGGTTTTTTAGAGGTGATATTATTGCAGTGGTAGTATAATTTATGGTATAAATAGACAAAGATTAAATGAAGGATATACGAAGCTGGATTATTTTAAAATAAAATAATGTAAAATTTCTATGTTGTGTATAACTGATTTTTTTTTATTTGATGAATAGAATTAAATTTGCAGTATGTCAGAATTAATGAAACGAATGGTATATACATCCGTTGGAGCGGTAACTATTACAAAAGAAAAATTTAAAGAATTAGTGGAAGACTTAATTCAAAACCAACATTTTACGGAAGATGAAGGGAAACGAATTATCGATACTTTTTTAGTAGATTGTCGTTCGCAAATTGATTCTATTCATGGATCCATTCAACTTAAATTCGACGACATCTTGCAACGTTTGGGTATTCGTGATTTGCGAACTTTAAAAGATGAAATGGAAGATTATGTGCAAGAAGTAAAAAATAATCCGATTGCTTTATTGCGTTTGCCCTCTAAAAAATAAAAAAAGCTGTCGAAAACGACAGCTTATCTGGATTTTTATGTTTCTAAACAATCTTTCGATTTGTTAATACAAAGTTAAGTGCAAACTTTTTATTTATCTTTGATACAAGTCAAATAAATACGGTTTCATATTTTTCTGCTGTATATCTTATTATTTATCAAGAAAATGAGATTAAATTCAAAGAAATCTATAAAAAATACTAAAAAACAGTGAACTCATCGTTTCCTTTTTTGTCATCATCCTTCATGAAATTGGCTTTTGAGGGCATTGTTTTAAAGCTACTAAACTCTTGCATTTCCTCATATAATCCGGTGCTGTCGTAAAAACGACCAAAGTTGTTATTGAATCTAAGTGGTACTGTTCCAACAGGTCCATTTCTGTGTTTAGCAATAATAATTTCAGCGACACCTTTTTGTGATACGCCATCTTTTCCTTCGTCTAATTTATAATATTCCGGACGATACAAGAACATGACCATGTCGGCATCTTGCTCAATAGAGCCAGATTCACGTAAGTCGGATAATTGTGGTTTTTTTTCACCACCACGCGTTTCCACACTTCGGTTTAACTGTGATAAGGCAATTACAGGAATATTAAGTTCTTTGGCTAAGCCTTTCAAGGAACGTGAAATAGATGAAATTTCTTGTTCACGATTCATGCCTTTGTCGCCACCACCACTCATTAATTGTAAATAATCGATAATAACCATTTTGATACCATGCGCATTTTGCAATCGTCGGCACTGTGCACGTAGTTCGTAAATATTTATGGCAGGTTGGTCGTTGATATAGATAGGCGAAGACGATAATTTTTCCACTTTATCTCTAAGAATGGCGTATTCTTGATCGCTCATTTTTCCATTTGCCACTTTTTGTGCATCTATTTCACATTCTAACGAAATTAACCGTTTTGCTAATTGTACAGCACCCATTTCTAAGGAGAAAATAGCTACAGGCATATTGAAATCTACGGCTGCGTTGCGTGCTAAGTTTAATACAAAAGCAGTTTTACCCATGGATGGACGAGCTGCAATAATTACTAAATCAGTTGCTTTCCATCCAGAAGTCATCTTATCAAGATCTAAATAGCCAGATGGTACTGAATCTTCCAATAAGCCATCATTTCGGTTTATTAATCCATCGATTTGTAAGATAGATTTTGAAACTAATTGCCCAATGCCTTGTACTGAATTTCGTAAGTTTTTATCGGTGATTTCGTAAATTCGTTTTTCAGCAGTATCTAATAAATCAAAAACATCCGTTGTGTCCTCATACGCATCACGAATAATATCATTTGAAATGCGAATTAATTCACGTTGTATAAATTTTTGAATTATGATACGGGCATGATATTCTACGTTGGCAGAAGATGCTACTTTATTGGTGAGTTCACTTAAATAATAAGCACCGCCAATTGCTTCTAATTTACCTGTTTTTCTAAGTTCTTCAGCAACGGTTAAAATGTCTATCGGTTGAGAATTTCCAAATAAATATTGAATGGCATTAAAAATAGTAGCATGTGCATCTAAATAAAAACTATCGGTTTTTAAAATATCTGAAACATAAGAAATGGCATCTTTTTCAATTAATATTGCGCCTAATACTGCTTCTTCTAATTCGCGTGCTTGAGGCGGAATTTTTCCAAATAACATACTGGAAACATCTTCTGTTTTATTGCGTGTAAAACGAGTACTCTTTTTCGCTAAGTTGTTTGATTCTTTTTCCATTGGGACGCCTAAAATACAACTATAAATTGAATGAAATTGAGTGAATAGTCAACTATTTTGTTAATAACTGATGTGGATAGATTGTTTATAAGTGATTGTCTTGTGAAACGATATGTTTATTCCTTGAAATTGAAGACGTTGAGTTTTTTTAGAAGATTTTAGTATTGCAAATAAAGTAATACTTGAAGTGGACAAAGAATTTTTTTAAATATTTTAAGTATATAAGTATATCATATTTTTGTATTATAATATTTAGGCATTCTTGAACTTAGGATGTTATTTTTTGAATAGAGAAGGAGCGTATTGGCTTATTTGTGAAAGAACGATAATGAAAAAACTACAAGCAAATGCAATTTAGTTTATTTAGCATTTATAAAAATGCATTTTGTCCGGTAATGTCCATTCCAGTAATTAATAAATGTACTTCATGCGTACCTTCATACGTTATGACACTTTCGAGGTTTAAGGCATGTCGTAAAAATGGAAAATCTTGTGTAATGCCCATGGCACCACATATTTGACGGCATTCTCTGGCAATGTTTAATGCCATTTCTACATTGTTTCTTTTGCCCATAGATATTTGAGCAGGTGTAATATTTCCTTCTATGCTTAGTTTTCCAAGTTGATAGGAAAGGAGTTGTGCTTTGCTTAATTCGGTGAGCATTTCGGCTAATTTTTTTTGTGTAAGTTGGAAGGCGGCTAATGGTTTTCCGAATTGAGTACGTTCTTTACTATATTCAATAGCATGATGTAAGCAATCCATAGCTGCACCTAAAACACCAAATGAAATTCCTAATCTGGCAGAAGATAAACAAGATAAAGGTGCTTTTAACCCTTTGGCTAAGGGTAAAATATTTTCTTCCGGAATTTCTACCTCATCAAAAATAAGTTCACCCGTAATAGATGCTCGTAGGCTCCATTTTCCTTTAATGGTAGGCGTTGTGAAGCCTTTCATATTGCGTTCTACTATGCAGCCGAGCACATGTCCATCTTCATTTGTTGCCCAAACTACAGCCAAATCGCACACTGGAGCATTGGTTATCCACATTTTTGCTCCATTTAGAATATATTTTCCATTTTTTCGAATGATGGTTGTTTCCATGGATGCCGGATCGCTGCCATGGTTGGGTTCTGTTAAACCAAAACTACCTATAAATTCACCATTGGCTAGCTTGGGTAAAAACGTTTGTTTTTGTGTTTCACTTCCAAATTTCCAAATTGGATACATGACTAAAGAGCTTTGCACACTGGCACAACTTCTAATTCCTGAATCACCACGTTCTAATTCTTGCATGATTAATCCATACGAAATGGTATCTAAACCACCACCGCCATATTGTGTAGGAATATGTGGACCAAATGCGCCTATTTTGCCTAATTCTTTGATAAGATGTTTTGGGAATTCGTTGTTCTCAGCGCATGGTTCAATAATAGGAATTACGGATTGATTTACCCAAGCACGTATGCTATCACGGATTAATTTCTGTTCCTCGCTTAATTGTGCATCATAATTTAAATAATCAAAACCTCGAAAAGAAGATGCATAACGATTGGACATAATATTATAATTTTGTAGAAAACAAATGTATGCAAAAAAAAGTATGGATTGGTTTAGAAGGAATGGAATTTTATGCGCATCATGGTGTGTATGCTGAAGAGCGGAAAATTGGTGGTCGATACGTGGTGGATGTTTGGGTTCAAACGGATGCTTCATTAGCGGAGAAGGAAGATGATTTGAATGGTACGATAAATTATGAAAAGATTTTTAACGTGGTGCACCAAAAAATGCAAGAACCTGTTCAATTAATTGAACACTTGGCAAGAAAAATAATGGATTCAATTCAAGATTTTGTCCCAATTGAAGATAAAATAAGAATAAAAATCAGGAAAATAAATCCGCCATTGGGTGCAAAAGTGGAGGCAAGTGTGATAGAAATGGAAAATTAATTAGTTGAATACTAAAAGTTTAATGGAATTTTTTGCTGAAAATATTTTTTAATTTTATTTTGTGTAAAAAAGATGTAGATTTGCAATTCCAAAAAAATAATGGTCGGTTGGCCGAGAGGCTAGGCAGAGCTCTGCAAAAGCTCGTACGGCGGTTCGAATCCGCCATCGACCTCAAAGGCATCGCAAGATGCCTTTTTTTATTTTAATGCTGAATAATAATTTTTTGAATGCCCATTTTCTTTTCGTCCAACAATTTTATATAATAAATGCCATTTGGAATTTGTTGAATATCGAACGATAAGTGATGGATTCCGGAATAGTTTTTTTGAATCCACATTTGACCAAAAGAATTAAAAAGTTGTAATTTAAAATTTTGGTGTAGTTCATTTTGTTGAATAAATATTTCGGTTTTTGCAGGATTAGGATAGATTGAAAATTCAAAATTGGTAGGTGTTATAATTTTAGAAATAATGGGTGGCAATTGGCTGTACATACAAATTCCACCGGAAATATTTCCACTTACTAATTCTAAATTCCCATCATTAGTAATATCTGCAATACTTAAAGTGGCACGTTGGTCTAAAAATGGAGTTAAATTAATAGATGATGCAGTTTTGTGCGTATAGATAGAATCTTCTATATTGTCGTAAAAAATAATTCCTTGAGTGTTGGTGCCAATAATTAAATCTAACTTTCCATCCTGATTGATATCAATACAAGTTGGATGTGTGTAGCCAATGTTTAGTCCGTTAGTTTTTATAGCAATTTTTCCTACGGAATCTGTTGAAAAATTTAATTCAAATCCGGAAGCTAATGGATTAATATACAAGTTGATATTTCCGTTTCGTTCACCTATTAGTAAATCGGTAGTTCCATTTTTGTCTATATCTATAAGATGTGGCGTAGCGTTGTTTCCAATATGAATGTCGTTGTTACTGGCATCTTTTAAATAACCTTTATATTCATAAGTTGGATTGTTTGATGTATTTTCCCAATACATTATTTTTCCGTTTGACAATCCGATGAGAATATCATTGTCGTTGTCATTGTCGATATCGCCTACATTTGGAGCAATACTAGAAACGCCATAAGTACTTATATTTAAGAAATCTTCTTCTTCCAGTTGATATTTTGGAAGTGTTGTTGTTCCAATATTTTTATAATAAGCTAAAGCCGTTGTAGTTGTATTTGAATGATTTCTTTTGCCATTACTGCCAATTAAAATATCAATCAGTCCATCTTGATTTATATCGGCAAAGCATGGATATGAATTTTCGCCTAGGTCAATCATATTATCTAATAAAAAGTTCTTTTGTTGTAATTGAAATTGATGGTTGCCTATATTTTTATAATACCAACAATTATCTACATTTGAAGCATCATTATCGAACGTGGAAACCAATAAGTCAATTTGATTATCGTTGTCAACGTCAATAAAACTTGGCGATGCAAATGAATAAATATCGACAGGAATATTATTGCTTGGAAATAAATAATCCTGTCTTAAAAAACTTGCATAATTTTTAGTGCCATCATTGTATAAGAGTGTTAAGTTGTTTAAACTAATGCTTCCAATAATAAGATCAATAGCGTTGTTGTTGTCGATGTCCATAGCTTCTAATATAGAACCGGTATGTTGTATTTGTTCTGTTCCGAGTAGTCTATTAAATTTTGAACTACAAGTATCTCTAAGTGCATAAATGGAAGAAAGAGTATCTTCAATATTTCCCCAGCAATTATCTGCTTTTGAGAAAAATAAACTATCACAACTTAGTGTGTTTTCTTTTTGTTGATTTTCATAATAATTTAGTCGATTACCATTTACATTAAAAGAGATAATATCAAGGTCACCATCTTGGTTAACGTCAACAATTGCAGGTTTTATCACTTCTGAACAATAAACATTTATTTTAGTACTTACTCCTTGATAATAACATCCATCTTGCTGTAAGAGATAGAGAATAGTATCATTTCGATAAGTACCTTTATATACTTTTAAACTGCCTAATCCATTGTAGGTAAATACATCTTCAATTCCATCGCAATTGTAATCTTTTAAAATCATCCATCCTGAAATAGGAGGAAAGTGCATCGCATAATTGTTGTTTAATTCAAAATCAGTAGAGTGATTATTTTTGGCAAGGAATACCAAATAATTTTTATTTGCCTTATTGTAAACGATTACATCTTTTATGCCATCCCGATTGGCATCTACTTTCCCAAATTGTACATTGTTTATTCCACCTGAAAATGGATACGCTAATCTTTGATTATTATTATTCAATACATTGATATGATGATATGGCAGAAATGCTTGCCCATATATTGTTACTACAAAAAAGAGAATGTAATATACTACTGAAAATATGCGTATATAGAAGTTTACTTTCATAAAAAAAGACACATGTAGAAAATAATTTATTTAGAATGGATAACCGATTGCAAAGTTGAATCCCAAGAAATCTCTCACACTAAACTTATATTTTCCAAGTGGTAAATCCTTACTTTTAGGGTCTTTATAAATTTTGAAGTTTTCATTGTTGATTTTGTTGAATGTCCATCTGTTTCCAGCCGGAAATGCGGGATCATATAAGGCGTAACCCACATCAAAACGAAGCACGAAGAAATTTAAATCCATTCGCAAACCTACACCAATATCCCAAGCTAATTCTTTCATGAAACGTTTAGGTTCAAAATTAGCATTCGGCTTGTTTGGGTCGTCTTCAATCAACCAAATATTGCCTAGGTCTGTAAATAAAGCACCTTTAAAAGATTTGAAAATATTAAATCTGTATTCTGCATTGAATTCAAATTTCAAATCACCGGTTTGATCTAAATTGTTTCTATTTTCTTCATACGTATTAAAACTTCCTGGACCTAATCTTCTGAAACCCCAACCACGTAAGGAGTTAGGGCCACCTACAAAAAATTGTTTAATATATGGAATAGAGGCTACTTCTCGATAAAATAAAGTATCTCGACCTTGATATTTCGTTTGTTCAGCGATATATTTTGAGTTGCCATAAGGTATGCCAGCACCAATAAACATACGGAAACTTAAGGCTTGTCCTTTTTTGAAATTAAAGAAATATCGTGGTTCAATTTCAATTCTAGTAAACTGCGAAAAATTGACACCACCTAATTTATAAGGTTTGCCATTGTCTTTTTGTTTAATAGATGCAAATGCATTTAAAATGGTTCCTGAAATAAATACATTGCCTCTGAAATAAAAATAGTTTTTATATTTTCCCACATTCAAATTTTGATTGTTATAGGAAAATGAATATTCTTGTCCTAAAATAAATTGCTGTTTAAAGCTTTGTTGCAATCGTGTATTGTTGTCGAGTTGTATTTGAAATGAATCACTAATTTTTGAAGGTAGCACATACGTAAAGCTAAGTGGCGTAAATATATGACGCATCTTGTCGTTATACCATTCATAGCCATAATTAGCACCAATAGCTTGTATATTATACAAGCCGATTCTTCTTTGAAAATTGTAGTTAAAACTAAGAAATGTTCTTGGTCTAAATTTTTGATAGGTAACACATTTATTTTTCTTAAATGTCGGAAACGTTCTAGCTAAATTTATTTTGGCTTCCATATTAATGTTTACGGCATTAATCGGACTATTTTCTAACCTTTTTTCTTTTAATAATTGAAAATCAACACCAGCACTTATGTTAAATTCAAATTTAGCAGCAGTTCTAAATAAATTATTATTTTTATATCCACCAACTAAATTAAATCCAAGTGTACTTTGAGCATTGGTATTGAGTTCGATATCGGTGTTAAATGAATGGCGTTTTGCCGGCGCGCATTTTATTTTGGTATATAATCCACTTTCTTCTGGAGAAATTGAAATTGGCACATGCTCAATATTTACAAATCTGAAAACGCCTAATGTATTTAATGAATTTCTAGTTTTTATTAATTGATCTTTATTAAAAATATCACTAGGTTTGATGTATATAGATTTAGTTAAAGCACGTGGCAGCACGGATGTTTTGAGTACTCGATAATTCACATCACAAATAGTATCAGAAATAAAATCATTACGTTTGAGTTTTAGATTTTCTTTTTTTTTATCAAAATTAAGAATCTCAAAATCTACTTGCATATACGAATATTTCTGATGGATTAATGAGTTAACATCGTTTTTTACCTTTAAAAATATATCGACACTCTGATTTCCAATAGTACTGTCAATGTCTAAATAAATATATTCAGGACTAAAAGTGAAATAACCTTTGTTTTGTACAATGTCAGCTAAACGTTGTCTTTCTTTCTTGATAATGTCTATATCAAATGGATCACCCTTTAGTAGCAACCTATTTTTTTTATTTTTTTCAATTATGGAAGAAACAATAGAATCTTCTGCAGAATAATGAATAGTATTGTAAACGAATTGAGGTCCAGTTGCAATATGATAAGTAACCGCAGTTTTTTTCTTTTTGGTTTTGAATGAAGATGTGACTTCATTGTAGAAATAACCATGATAGAATAAATAATTTTTCATTCTATTGATAGAAGTAGAAATAGTTGTAGAGTCAAAGAATACAGGTGCTTCACCACTGGATGATTCACTGAGTATATTTTCAAATTTTCGTTTTTTTTGAACTTTTTTATATTCGCGTTCTTCTTTGTTACTGTAATTATTACTTGAATAAATAGAATCTAATTTATTTTCTCTAAGTATTCGTTTCTCATTTCGTAGTACAGACTTCGTGTAAATTCCTAATTTCAGACGAAATAAACTCAAGAATTTTTTATTCGGATGTTGGTCGTAAACCACTTGATTGCTAAGATCTGATTTTAGTGTTGTTTTATCTCCAGCAACTTTTCCTTTGAATTTAATGTCAATATTATTACTAACTAACAAGCTTTGATTATCTTTGATTAGATGTTTGGTGGCACTGCATGCACTCAAAAGTTGAATGCAGAACACATACACCAATATTTTCCAAAATTGAAATTTGTTACAAAGCATGCTTAGTCAAAATGATATCAAATATATTAATTCGCTCAAAATTAAGAAATACCGCAAGAAGTATGCTCAATTTATTGCTGAAGGTGATAAAATTATAAAAGAATTAATAGTTGAGGGATTGGAAGTTGTTCACATATACACTATAAATAATGTGTTTTCAAATGCTAATGTTACATTAGTGTCAGAAATTCAACTTAATAAAATAACAGCATTACAACAACATCATCATAGTTTAGCAATTTTTAAAATACCAAATACCGAATTTCAAATAAAGCATGATGAATGGATTTTACTTTTGGATGATATACAAGATCCCGGAAATATGGGCACCATCATTAGAACTTGTGATTGGTTTGGGGTAAAAAAAATTATCTGCTCAGATGGTTGTGTAGATCCATGGAATACCAAAGTAATACAAGCAAGCATGGCATCTATTGGTCGTGTGCAAGTGGTGGAAGCTGATATTGAATTAATAATATCCCAATTTCCATTTCCAGTATATGGTGCGGTGTTAAATGGTACCAATTATCGCTTACAAACATTTAACCATAAAGGTTTTATTCTCATTGGCAATGAAGGACATGGCATCCGAAAAGAATTGCTTCAGAAAATTTCATATCCCATTACTATTCCACGTATTGGATCTGCGGAGTCATTAAATGCGGCAATTGCTACGGCATTAATTCTAGATAAGCTTTAATTTATTTAGTTTTAGGTTTATATAGCTCGAATGATTTTTTCTTCACAACATTCGGAACATCGCCTTCTATCCTTTTTTCATAGTCAATATTATCAACATGTCGCCATTTCCCTTTTTTCCAATAAAAACCTTCATACGTTCCATCAGGAATATAGTTGCCAAAAAATCCTTCCATATCCTCACCAGTTGGCTTTATGTGATCATACATTACTTTGTTTTCTATGGTGTTAAAATTAAGTGAAATAGAGGCATCTTCTGCATAATCTAATATTAACCGGTTCAATATTTTTCCATTTCCCATATCAATTATAGGTGCACCAAATCGGGGAAATCCTTTTTTGTTTAAAGAAAAGATTTCCATTATCTTTCTATTACTTGTGATATTATTGCCATCCCAACCAAATAAAGTATAATATGTTTTCTTCTTGTCTTTTACTGTTTTAATACCATAATACAAAGCACCTAACCAATTTCTATTATCTACGTTTATGTCCTCTTGATGATCTATAAAATCAGAATAATCAATTAATGGAAACATTTTTAACGTGTCACATTTAATTTGGATAGTGCCAAAAAATCGATACAAATCTTCATCATTCCTATCGTACCACGTAAATATTTTAAATGTACCATCTTCTGGTGATACGATTGTCCAAGGTAAACGTTCATCCCATTTATAATAAAATGAATTTTTAATTTTTAAAGCACTTGTCAAGGTTTTAATCATTCGATAACTGGCAATCGTTCGATTTTCTTGTGTCAAACTATTAATTAATGAATCTCCATATATACGAATGGTATCCTCATATAATTTTATTTTAACCTCATCTTCAGGAAGGAGTTGCGCTTTTGAAAAAAATGGAATTAAAAATAAAAAGAGAATAATTTTTTCTTTCATGCTTTTTGTATTTCAAAATTTGTTCCAAAATTAAACGTTATTTGTCGTATAAAAGTATTAAAAGACCTTAATGTTTGTTTTTCCTGTTGGGAACTCGAATTTCATTACAGTATTCATTTTTTTCCTACGACCGTATCGTAAATCCTATTTTTTAGGATTTAAACATGATATAAGTCATACCTTAAGTGTGATAAAAATCATGGCTAGTCATTCATGAAGTAAATACTTTTGTATTGAAATTTATTGTATTCATTAAAATTTTAAAATCATGTTGTCAAAATCACAAGCAAGAAGTTTTTTTTTAGGAGGAACTGTGGTGACATTTTTGGTTTTTATTGGACTGACGATTTATTCGTTTAGTCCTTCAAAGGACCAAACAAATCACAAACAGATTGACAAAAAAGTTGTTCGAGGAAAAGAACTTTGGGAGTCAAATAATTGTATGGGATGTCATACCATTTTAGGAGAAGGCGGATATTATGCTCCTGAACTTACAAAAGTCATCGACAGAAGAGGAGAGGGTTATGTAAAAGCCGTACTGCAATCACCAGTTCCTTGGGGACCAAGAGGTCGTAAAATGGTAAAGTATCAAATGAATAATGAAGATACAGAAGCCTTAATTGCCTATTTAAAATGGATAGGTAAAATAGACCTCAATGGATTTGATAGAGTCGTTTCACCATTATCAAAAGACAAAGACAAAAATTAATTTTAAAATAGCGTATTATGAAATATAAATCACAGAAAGTTGCATATTGGTTCTTTGGACTTTGTATGCTTTTATTTGCCTTGCAAATTGTTTATGGTTTTATTATGGGTTTTGCACGTATCGGTATGGATAATCTTCATGATTTCATTCCATTTAATACAGCAAGAGCAGTACATACAAACCTGTTGGTAGTTTGGTTGCTTACCGGATTTATGGGTGCAGCATATTATATTATTCCAGAAGAGGCACAAACAGAATTAGTCAATGTTAAATTGGCTTATGTTCAATTGATTTCACTCGCCATTGTAGGCGTTCTTGCCATTGTGGGTTACCATTTTAATATTTGGGAAGGAAGAAAATTCTTAGAAATACCACGTGAATTAGATTATTTAGTAGTCGTCAATGTATTACTGTTCTTAGGCTTAATTCTAGCTACTTTGTTTAAAGGGAAACGCAGAACTACAACAGCCTTAGTATTAACTATGGGTTTGGTATTTGCCGCATTACTTTATTTACCAGGTATGATTTGGTTCGATAATCAAGTAACTGATTCTTTCTTCCGTTGGTGGGTAGTTCATTTATGGGTTGAAGGTGTTTGGGAATTAATCATGGGTGGTATTTTATCTTATTTATTGATAAAATTAACCGGCGTTGACCGTGAAGTGATTGAAAAATGGTTATATGTAATCGTAGGTTTAACTTTCTTGTCCGGTATTTTGGGAACAGGTCACCATTACTACTATATTGGCGTAAATAAAATCTGGTTAGTGGTTGGTGGAATATTCTCCGCATTAGAACCGCTGGCATTTTTAGGCATGGCATTGTTTGCAGTGTATATGTACCATAAAGGAGAAAAATCTCATCCTAATAAAATTGCTTTATACTGGACAATTGGAGCATCAATAGTTTCTTTTGTGGGAGCAGGATTGTTAGGTTTTGCTCATACTTTACCTCAAACCAACATTTATACTCATGGAACTTTAGTTACTGCCATGCATGGACACTATGCTTTTTGGGGCGCTTATGCCATGATTGTTTTAGCAATCATTAGTTATGCATTACCAAATATGACTGGAAGAAAACGATATAACAATGCTAGAGGACATGCCGCATTTTGGTTTGCCAATGTCGGTATGTTGGGAATGACCGTTGCATTTGGCGTTGCTGGTGTCGTACAAGTTTATTTAGAACGTAAATTGAAAATGGAATTTATGGATGTTCAAAATGAAATTATGATACACTTTATCGTATTGTTATTATGTGCTTCTTTATTCGCTACCGGAATTATATTATATATCATTGAGTTTTTGAAATATGGAAAACCTACGGACGAAGCATTAGTGGCTGAAACAGAATAAATTTTTGTTTTATATTGGTTATTACGTGCCGGAACTAATTACAATAGTCAAGTTGTAGTTAGTTTCGGATACTTTTAAATTTAAGAAAAATGAAGATTGCAGAAAAAAATATCTATTATAAGGCAATTGGCGCTGAAATAGAAGTGTTTAATCAAGCATATCAATTGCGATTGCCTTTATTGTTGAAAGGGCCAACAGGTACCGGAAAATCAAGGTTTATTGAGTATATGGCATCTGAGCTACAACAAAAATTAGTGACGGTGAGTTGCCACGAAGAAACATCTTCTACCGACTTAATTGGTCGATATATTATCAAAGGTGCAGAAACTATTTGGATTGATGGTCCACTTTCTATCGCTGTAAAAAATGGATATATTTTGTATTTAGATGAAATTGCAGAAGCACGTCCTGATGTAATAGTTGCCATACATTCACTCACCGATCATCGTAGAGAATTATTTATTGACAAAACGGGTGAAACATTGAAAGCGCATCCAGATTTTTTACTAGTTGCCTCTTTTAATCCTGGCTATCAAAAAGGATTTAAAGAATTAAAACCTTCCACACGTCAACGATTTGTGGCACTATCATTTGAATATCCAACACCAAAAGCGGAAGTAGAAATATTAATAGAAGAAACTTCCATTTCTAAAGAAATAGCTCATAAATTAGTTTCCATTGCATCAAAAATTAGAAATCTAACAGAATTAGGTCTGACAGAAACAGTATCTACTCGTTTATTAGTGGATGCAGCAAAATTAATTAATAATGGATTGCCTAAACGATTAGCCGTTCATGTGGCAATTGTTGAACCGTTAACCGATGAAAAGGAAACAATTTCAGCCTTAAAAGATTTATGCGATTTAATGATTTAAACCAAAAATCATGGGTTTCGAATTAGATGAATTTATTTATTCAAAATTTGTAAAATATATTAAGAACCGACGCCTTAATAAAGCAGACGTTTTAAATAAACAAGTTTTATTAGTAGATATTCAACCTCGATTATCCTTGTTAGCAAAAGCTTTGTGCGGCGAAAATATAGAAATATTTCCTGCAGAACGTGAAGGTGGTTTTAAAAACAATAATTTCTTTTTACCTATTCAATGTGCTTTATTTTCTACTAAAGAACTAAATCAACAGTTCTATATTTTTAGGACTGTTTTTTTATCAATTCAAAAACAACTTGAACTAAATTGGACTTCACAAACTGCCAATACGGAACAATCCTCTTCAAAAGCAATTGAAACAGCACCATTGGTGATTGAAAAAATGATGCTGGATTATCCAACTTTGCAAGATTGGTTTTATGATGCCATTCTTCAATTACCAGTAATTAAAGGTGCTCAAGAAAAAGATTTTACTTGGTTGTATGGAAAATGGATGACAAATTCACCCGAAGAAAAGGCAACAGATAAATTGAAAAATTTTAGTGACGTTTCTAAAATAATCAATGAAAATAAAATGGACGCAAGCACCACGTTGCAAGCGAAGGCGGTGGAAGAAATTCGATCTCTAACTATCGATAAAAAACAACAAGAGGATTATGTAATGCTTCACAATTTTGAAAAAATTGAAACAGCTGAAGAGTTCAATGGAAATTGGCGAGATTTTGATGGAAAAGATGAGCTTGAAGACCATCAAGATGCATTGGAGGAAATGAATATGCAGTTCACCGTTCGTGTTGATGATGCGGTACATTCAGTTTATCAAGCTGAATTTGTAGAAAATACCTCTGTTGCTGAAAGTGCTGAACTGGATGAAAAAGGGTTTCATCTAAAATATGATGAATGGAATTTTAAAAATAGAAATTATCTAAATGATTATTGTAAAGTATATCCTAAAACTCAAATAAAAACAAACGCTGATTATTATACAAAAACGATTAACAAATATAAAACAACTTTATTAGGCTTGCGAAAAATGCTGACAAGCGTTAATAATAAATTACAACAACAACGACGACAACTACAAGGCGAAGAATTTGATTTAGATGCGATCACCAATTTATATACAGATATCCATTCAAAAATTTCACCAGATGAACGCGTTTACCTTTCTAAACGAAAAAAAGAAAAAGATTTATCCATACTTGTTTTATTGGATTTGAGTTTGTCAAGTGATGCTTATGCTGCCGGAAATAGAGTGATTGATGTAGAAAAAGAAGTTTCCATTTTGTTTGGAGAAATTTTAAATGAATTTAATATCGAATTTGCAATAGATGGATTTTATTCCAAAACTCGAAATTTTACGACCTATATAACATTAAAAGAATTTAATGAAAATTGGAATGTTGCAAAAAATAAAATTGGTGCTGCAGAACCCAGTGGATATACTAGAATTGGTCCGGCACTTCGACATGCCGGCGCTCGACTACTTAAATCGGCAGCCAAAAATAAATGGATTATTTTATTATCAGATGGTAAACCGAATGATTACGATAGATACGAAGGGAAACATGGTATTCAAGATGTGAAACAAGCATTGCGAGAACTAAATGAAAAAAATATAAATGCTTATGCTTTAGCCATTGAAGCGCAAGCAAAATATTATTTACCTCAAATGTTCGGTCAAAACCATTATCAAATTTTAACAAGTCCTGAGACTTTAATTCAATCAATGGCAAAACTATACGAAAGAATTAAACATCAATAACTCTTTTGGCGAATCGAATAGCTTATATTAAATGGAAATAAATAAAAAATCAGTATTGTATCCGCCAGGTGGAATACTAATGTGGATCATCATCTATGTAGAGTTGTTTACGTTTGGACTAGCCATCGCTGGATTAACTTTCTATGGCGCTCAAGAACGTGTTCAGTTTCACCAAGATAGCCAACAACTCAATAAATTAATTGCAACCATTAATACTATTTTATTGCTTACTGGTGGTTTTTTGGTAGCAAAAGCGGTGCATTTGGTCAAACATCAACAGTTTGAAAAATCAAGCAAATTTTTTCTTTGGGCAATTGTTACTGGTTTCGGATTTTTAATTTTGAAATTAATCGAATACCAAGAAAAATTAGAAATCGGTTTAGATATGGAATACAGTACGTTCTTTATGTTTTATTGGCTGATGACTGGTTTTCACTGGATTCACGTCTTTGTAGGAATCATTATCCTTTTTTTTCTAAGACGATCTGTTCGTCAACAAAAAAACAATGCTAACATGGAAGACATTGAAGCTGGCGCAGCATTTTGGCACATGTGTGATTTGATTTGGCTCTTACTATTCCCAATTCTCTACCTTCTTTTTTAAAATGAAAAATACATCTTTATATTCATACTTAATTCTAATTTGTTTAACAGTTTTAGTGGCTGTTCTTGCTAAAATTAGTAATTCGACAATCATATTATATAGCATCACCATCTTTTCCATTCTTAAATTTATTATAGTTGGATTTGAATTTATGGAATTAAAACAGGCACATTCATTTTGGAAATTTCTATTGATATTTTATAGTTTAATAATTGGAACGTTATTTGTAACCCTTCTTGCGTAATAAATTCAATTATTGAAATTTATAAACGACAAAATATTTCGTAATTCGATAAGATTTTGAATGTAATTTCGTTTATAGTTTAAATACAATCGAATTTTATTCTATTTTTATATAGAACTAGCTGATGAATTATGACTAAAAAATGTAATAAATACACCATTTTATTTTCAATTATATTATGCTTCAATTACACACAAGCATTTTCTCAAGTACAATGGGCAACTCAATTAATTGACTTTTCATCTGAATATAAAGATGATTTAATTAGAGAAAATTCCACTCGTTGGAGCGCATCTCAAGTGCTAGGCTTTCCCAATTGTTTGAAGTATGGTTCTTCACAATTAGCTTGGACACCCAAACATCAAAATAATTCTAAAGAATTTATTACGGTCGCTTTTCAGACACCACAAACGGTACAGCAAGTTATCGTAGGTGAGAACTTTAATGCTGGAGCCATAACCGAAATTATTTTATATGATAATAAAGGTAAAAAATATACTGTTTTTGAAAGTTTAAATCCACGACCAACGTATAAAATGGGCGATGTATTGACCTATTTTAAAATTAAACCAACCTATAATGTCGTTAAATTAAAATTAGTTCTAAGCACAAATGCTACAATTGCTCGTGAAGAAATTGATTGCATAGGTATATCTTCCAATACGTTGCCTTATGTTCAAAATATTAATGTTCTGAAATATAGTGAAGCAGTAGGAATTCCCGAAAACTTAGGCCCAAACGTTAATTCATCTAACTATGATCATTTACCGCTAATTTCTCCAGATGGTAGCAAATTATATTTCACTCGAAAACTTTCTGATGAGAATAATTTATCTGCATTTGATGATGATATTTATTATTCAGAAATTATGCCTTCAGGCAACTTCTCCAAAGCCATAAATATAGGCTCGCCACTGAATACCACGGAACATAACTTTGCCTGCTATATCAGTGCAGATAACAATCGATTGTATGTCGCCAATAAATATGTAAAAAACACGTACAATTTTACTGGATTATCGGTTTCTACAAAACAAAAAGACAATACTTGGAGTAAACCAAAACCATTGTCAATTCCTGAATTGCAGAATAAGAATGAATTTGCACATTATTATTTAAACCTTGCAGAAAATGTAGTTTTAATGTCTATTCAAGATAATAATTCATTAGGTGATTTGGATTTGTATGTTTCTCAAAAATATAGCGATGGAAATTGGACAAAACCTAAAAATTTAGGCCATATTATCAATACAGTTGGAGCCGAAGGAAGTGTATTTTTGGCAGCTGATGGCCGAACACTCTACTTTTCGTCAACAGGCCATCCAGGTTTTGGAAGTTATGATATGTATATGTCTAAACGATTGGATGATACATGGACGAACTGGTCGAAACCACTCAACTTAGGTGATAAAATAAATACAGATGAAATGGATATTTATTACACGATTCCAGCTTCCGGTGATTATGCCTATTTTTCCAGCGGAAGAACTATGTATGGAATGAATGATTTATATCGTATTCGATTACCCAAAGAAATTCGTCCCGATTTTATAGATTCCAAAAATTTAATTTCAATAGCCAATACTTCGCCACTAAAAAAAACAGAAACTACAGTTGCTACAAAAGTTACCACGAACACCACACCACCAACTAAGAATGCCACCGCTACTTCCTCACTTAAAACAACGCTTCCACAAAATTCTCAAACGGATGAATTGCAGAAAAAATTAGACGCTTTAAAACAGCAACAAGCACAAGTGAAACCTAGTACGAATGAGCCTAAGGCTACAACGGTTAATACAACTACTGCTGCCAACACCACACCAACTGTTGTTACGAAGCGTGAAGTGATAAATTATATAGAACCACCTAAAGCACCTGAAAAAAAACCAAATGTCTTAACACAGGAAGAATTAGTCGCTCGAGAACAACAAAAATCAAATCCATCGATTAATCCCAATTCGGATAGGTTAAATTCCTTAACTAAAAATCCGATGAAAGAAACGATTAATCAAGATGTAAGTGTGCCATCAGAAAATATGATTACACCAGTCAATAATTATAAAATTAGTGAAGTTGAACCTGTAATTTCAACTCCAAATTCAGTATCAAATACATCGCCAACTTTAGCAACAAATACAGTTCCAAAAGATGAACTGCAAATGAAAATAAATGAACTTAAAAATCAGCAATCACAAGCACGTTTAAATCAACCAACTTCAACAACAACGTCTAATACAATTCCTAAAACCATTGAAGAACAATATCCTAATCCTGCGCCGATACAATCTACCTATAATGCCAATACCGACCAACTGCAACAGAAATTAGAAGCCTTGAAACAACAACAATATCAAACCGCTCAAAGCACAAAAATGTATTCGAATCCGTATGAGCCAAAACCGTATGATGCACAACCATTAAAAGAACGTGAAGAAGATAAAACAGCTCAATCCTACGATGAATATCAGCAAAAATTAAATCAACTTAAACAACAACAAAAAAATACAACAATTACTTCGCCTTCTAAATCTGAAATAGCTACAATACCTGTAAATACAACTGTTCCAAAGCAAGATATAAAAACAGTTACGACAGTTCCTGAAGTAAAACAACCACAAAAAACGGATAAAATAATTTCATCTTACGAAGAGAAATTACGTAAGTTGAAAGAAGAGTTGTCAATCCTAAATCAACCAATAGCTACAGATAACAAACTTCCAATAATAGCAGAAAAAAGTAAGGAAATAGTGCCTGAAAAATCGAATCCAAAAATGGAAACTATTGTGGTAAATGATGAAGAAACTAAAATTGCACCAATTCAAGAACCATCAAAAATTGAACCATCGAAAACAACTGAATTGCCATCAAAAACGGCTACTTTAGAAATTGAACAAGCCAAATTAGATTCCATAAAACAGGCTCAACAAATTGCTGAAAAAAATCTAACTACAAAATTAGATAAAATGGAAGCAGGCAAACAATCATTGGAAAATGATATATCAGAATTAAAAGAACAACGCACTAAGTTTAATGAAGAAAATGAAAAATTGTCCTCTCAGAATACTCAATTAGTCAGCGAAAAAGAAAAATTAGAATTGGAGAAAAAAAGAATGGATGATTTGCTAGCAAAAATGCAAGAAGAACGGGATAAACTTGCTGCTGAAAAACAAAAAATAGAACAAGAAAAAACTAAACTAGATTTAGTGAAAAAGCAACAAGAAAAAGAATTTTTTGCCATGAAAAATGCCATTGATTCTATAGCTAAAGTTCAACAAAATGCTGCTAAAAATTTAGAATTGCAACAGAAATACGATTTATTTAACGTGCCAATGGAAGTAGGTGCCGTTGCCATTGCCGATAGGATTTTCTTTGTTGCGGATGGCGCTTACTTAACCATTCCATCGTATCCAGAAATTGATAAAGTAGCTGAGTTTTTAAAGAAAAATATAAATATAAAAGTAGAAATTGGTGGCCATACCAACGGACTTTGCGATGATGCTTTTTGCAATAAATTATCCAAAGATCGAGCTAAAACATGTGTTGATTATTTGGTTTCGAAAGGAATTGATAAAAATAGATTGTCATATAAAGGTTATGGAAAGCAACATTTGATTTCGGCACCTGGTTCACCACTCAATCAACGAGTGGAAATTAAAATATTAAGTGTTCAGTAAGCCATATCGAATCTAATTTTCGTTTAGTATATTTGTGCTATGGCATTAGATAAATATGAGCATTTGGTGAATCAGTTTCCTGCTGTAACTGCTGAAGAGTGGAAGTCTAAAATCAGTAAAGATTTAAAAGGAGAGCCGTTTGATAAACTGATTTGGCATACTCAAGAAAATATTGAAGTATTGCCTTTTTATACCAACGAAGATATTCAAAAATATCAACTACACATTCCGCAAAAATCAACTTCCACTTGGCAAATTGTAGAACGTGTAGAAGTGATATCAATAGAAGAAGCCAATAAAATAGCATTACACGCTTTAGAAAACGGAGCAACATCTATCTTATTTAATTTGAAATGTATTCCCATTTCAGATACCCAAATTCAAACGTTAATTCAACAAATTTTATTGGATATTGCGCCGGTTTATTTTGAAAATTTTGTACCTGAAAATAAAACTATTTTAGAAAAATTTGTTCCTAATAGTGGTATATATCGAGCCTCCATTCCTGAACAACATACAATTACAGAAGAACTAGTATGGGCATTGCAAAAAGGAATAGAACATTCAGCAACACATTTTCATTTTTATATTCGTCAAAATTATTTCTTTGAAATTGCTAAACTTCGCGCATTTCGTTGGTTGTGGAATCAAATATGTGCTTTAAAAGGATTGGATAATTCTATACAAATCACCGCAGAAACCAGCATAACCAATTTTTCTAAAGAAGATGAAAATTACAATATCTTACGAAACACTACTGCAGCTATGAGTGCCATTATTGGTGGTTGTGATAATTTAATCATCAATCCACACGATATACAAAATTCGTCATCAGGCTTTGGTAAACGCATCGCCAGAAATATTCAACACATCTTGCAACATGAATCGTATTTTTCCGAATTACAAGATGCTGCAAAAGGTACATATTATATTGAATATCTAACATACATGCTTAGTAAAAATGCTTGGGAAAAATTCAATGCATAAACTTTCTTTCATTTATTATCCTTGATTTAGTCTTATTTTACTTCGTAAATTGTACATTGTTTGCTATATTTATTTATTATGGCAAATCAAACATTTGACTACGATTATGTAATTATTGGAAGTGGCTTCGGTGGCTCTGTTTCTGCCTTGCGACTTTCTGAAAAAGGCTATAAAGTATTAGTCATTGAAAAAGGAAAATGGTTTAAAAAACAAGAAGATTTTCCTACTACGAATTGGAATTTACGCAAATGGATGTGGATGCCTAAATTAGGTATGCAAGGTTTATTTAAGCTCACATTTTACCGACATGTGGCCATTGTAAGCGGTGTTGGTGTTGGAGGTGGTTCCTTGGTATATGCTAATACATTGCCAATTCCTAAAACAGAATTTTACAATTCAGGTCATTGGAACGGATTAGATAATTGGGAAGATGTGTTGAAACCATTTTATGCCACTGCGTTAAAAATGCTAGGTGCAGCAAAGCATCCTTATATGAGTAAAAGCGATAAGGTAATGCAGGAATTAGCAGTAAACATGGGACGACCGGAAGCTTTTGAAAAAACAGATGTGGCTGTCTATTTTGGTAAAATTGGCGAAACAGTACCAGATCCATATTTTGATGGAAAAGGACCTGATAGAACCGGCTGCAATTTGTGTGGTGGTTGTATGTTGGGTTGTCGTTATAATGCGAAAAATACATTGGATAAAAATTATTTGCATTTAGCTCAACAATTAGGTACAGCAATCATTGCCGAAAAATTAGTGTACGATGTGGTTCCAATTAATAGCCAAGATGGCAGCAATGGTTATGAAATTAAATATCAAGATTCTTTATCTTATTTTCCAAACAAAGGCAGTGTAACGGCTAAATCCGTTATTTTTTCTGGTGGTGTTTTAGGTACAATTGATTTGTTGTTAAAATTAAAAGATAAATCATTGCCTAATTTATCCAATACATTAGGCACTGGGGTTCGTACAAATTCAGAAAGTTTAATTGGTGTAACTACCTTTAGAAAAGACATCTCTTTTTCAGAAGGGATTGCCATTGGATCTATCGTAAACATTGATGAAAGCCGACATTTAGAACCGGTTAAATACTCAGAAGGAGCAGGCTTTTGGCGCATTTTTATGGCACCTATGGTACATGGAAATACATTCTTTTCTCGCTTGTATAGAATGATAAAAGATTTTGTAGTTCGCCCACTTGCCAACCTAAAAGTAATTTTTGTTGACGATTGGAGTAAGCGTACGCAAATACTATTATACATGGAAAGTATAGATTCCAGTTTGAGCTTTAAACGCAATAGTTTAGGTGGCATGAAAACTACGTTAGATTCCGGACCTGCGCCAACTGCCTTTAACCCAAAAGCACAAGAAATTGCTCATGATGTTGAAAAAATAATTGATGGCAAAGCCATGGTAATTAATAGCGAAACATTATTTGGTATCCCAACAACTGCACATATTTTAGGAGGTGCATGTATGGGTAAAGATGTCAATTCGGGTGTAATTGATAAAGATAATTTTGTGTTTAATTATAAAAATATGATGGTGTGTGATGGTAGTATGATTTCGGCAAATCCTGGCGTAAATCCAAGCTTAAGTATTACAGCCATTACCGAACGTGCCATGAGTAAAATCCCAAATAAAACAGAAAATACAGAATATAATTAAACGAATTTAAATGTGTATGTGTCATTCGTTTCTGACGCAGAAGAAATAATCCTAAAATAAGATACGGATACATTACAATAGCGTACGTTTGTAATGTATCCGTATAAAAAATGGTTGGTGTAATTTTAAATTAAATATGGTAGAGAATATTAACGTTGAACTTATTCATATTTTACTACAAATGCATCGGCATATTTATCAGCAAGAACAGATTTTAAAGCATCGGCATAAGCTCTGTTTTGGAATTTTCCCATAAACAATTTATAAACGATTTTTCCGCTTAAGTTTTCTTGTTCCACCAACATGCTTTGTTTATATTTTATTTCTAAATCAGCAATTATTGCCAATAAAACATTCATGTCAGAAAATACACCTAATTGCAATCCAAAAAATCCAGATTTTGATTTATCTAATTTGGTGATTATATAATAAGAAGAGCGATTGGTGGTTGCATTAGAATTGGCATCTTTGACTTCCGTTAATGGCATTTGAGGTGGTACACTTTTAGGCATATTTGTTGTTTGTTCCACATTTTCAGCGGTTGTATTTTCTGAATCAGCATGCATTACGGAAACAGTAGTCGTTGAGTCATACGTTTGAATGCCATTTTCTTTGGCTATATCCATAGTCGCTTCTAAGAGATCTTCTGGCGTTTTATCTTCCTCAATAATTTCAACTTTTACTTTAGTCGTACCTTTATTTTTGTAACCTAATAAATCAGCAGCCTTTGTCGATAAATCAATAATTCTACCTTTTATATATGGACCTCTATCGTTTATTTTAACAAAAACAGATTTTTTGTTTTGTTCATTAGTTACTTTCACAATAGTTCCCAGTGGTAATGTTTTGTGTGCGGCCGTTAAAGCAAATTGATTGTATTTTTCACCACTAGCAGTTGGTCTGCCATGAAAGTATGTTCCATAGTAGGATGCTACACCATATTCTGTTTGTGCAGATAATGTGAGCAAAAAAGAGAACATCAATAAAAAAGTGTTTACTACATTTTTCATGGCAAATTTTGTTTTGGTTAAAAATTATTTTGCCTAAAAAGCTGTTGCAAAGATACTGCCACTTTTTTACGGTTTTGTTAACTGCTCAGAGAGTTGTATTAAAGGTTCAGTTAAAATAGCGTGTCCACCTTTGTAAAAAATATGTGAAAATATTAAGCCAGTGTTATCTAAAGTTTTTAAAACGTTTTCGTACATTTCTTTACTAATGAATTCATCATCGTCGCCTACCAATAAATAAGGAGATAATTGGTTTAGCCATTTGATGTCGGTCAAACATTCGGATGGTAAACTTCCGCCCCAAAATACTATATGATTCAGCTTGTTTGGTGCATGCTTTGCCCAACGTGCAATTGTTGAAACGCCTTGTGAAAAGCCCAAACCTACTATTTTTGCAGTTGTTTGTGAAATAAATGTTTCGTAAACATTATCTAGGTATTTAATATAGTCTTCAATCTCATTTTCTCTGTCTTCAGAGGTCATCCAATTTGCACCAATTCTACCTTTCATATCCTTCAAATAAAATCGGTTTAAGCCTTCTGGGACAATTATAAAATGTTCCTCAGGCGATAATACTTCAAATTTTTTAATGAAATATTCAGCTAAGAAACCATATCCATGAGCTACTAACCAAATTAATTTTGTTTTGGATGTCAATGTACCGTATGTAAATACACGTGCCGTTTTCTGAGTAGTTATAGAATGAGAATGCGTCATAAAAAAAATATTGCTCAAATTAATTAAAATGTAGTAATTTTTCAGATTCATATTTTTAAATGAAAGACTATAAAAAATATTACATAATAAATGCAACACCAGATTTATTATATCTCGCATTAACCAATCCTACAATTATAAAATTATGGAGTGGTGATGAGGCAGAAATGGCTGCAACAGTAAATTCAGAATTTTCTCTTTGGCAAGGAAATATTTGTGGAAAAAATTTAGAATTTATTGAGAATAAAAAAATTGTACAAGAATGGTATTTTGGTGAACAAGAACAAACTTCCATCGTTACAATTTTATTGCATGAACATCCTAAAGGAACATCTGTAGAACTTAGACATACAAACATACCAGATGAAGATTATGATGACATTATTGAAGGCTGGAATAATGAATATTTTGGAGCCATTCAAGATTTTTATGAAGAAGGATGAAAATTAAATGCATGGAATATAAAGACATTCTCTTTGAACAACTCGGAGAAATTGGGATAGTAACACTCAATCGCCCGCAATCCTTAAATGCCTTAACACCATTAATGGTACATGAATTAAAACAAGTGTTTTATCAACTTTCAAAAGATTCATCAATAAAAGTTGTCATTTTAAAAGGTTCAGGTCGTGCATTTTCGGCTGGAGTCGATTTAAATGCCATGAATGAAAGTTTAATTGGTGGACAATTCACTCAAAATCAAATTATTTTAGATGGCAATGAATTGGCTTTAATAATTAGAAAAATGCCACAAGTGGCTATGGTAGAAATACATGGACATTGTTATACAGGTGCCACAGAAATTATGATGTATTTCGATTTAATTGTTGCGGCTGATGATGCAAAAATTGGAGATACACATGCTAAATGGGGAATTATGCCAACTTGGGGTATGACACAACGATTGCCTCGTTTAGTTGGATTAAATAAAGCCAAAGAATTATCGTTTACCTGCCAACCCATTAGTGGAAAAGAAGCAGAACGAATTGGCTTAGTAAACCGTGCTGTTCCGTTGGAGGATTTAAGTAAAGTAAGCTTGGAAATGGCAAATGCTATTTTACAAAATTCAGCTCAAACCATTGCTGCGCTCAAACAATTATACAATGATGGTATGCATACTACTCTGGAAGAAGGATTGAAAATAGAAACCCATTTTAAAACTGAAATTACGGATAGAACAGAATTTTTAAAAGGGTTTAAGAATAACAAATAAAAATAGAATATTACAGGTAATCTGCATCTTGACCCCAACGATATTCCATTAAAAAACCAACGGCATTTTTTACCGGTAACTCTTCAAATAAAACTTTATAAATGGTTTGTATAATGGGTGTTTTTACACCAGTTGTGTCTGCTAATTTTTTTGAAATACTAACCGTTTTGATGCCTTCGGCAACCTCAGTAGAAGTGGCAATAATTTGAGCTAATGTTTCGCCTTTTGCCAATCGAGCACCAACAGTATAATTTCTGCTTAATGGTGAAGTACATGTTGCTACCAAATCACCAATACCAGCTAATCCTAAAAACGCTTGACGGTTGGCACCCATGGCGGTTGCTAATCTGATTATTTCTCCCATGCCACGAGTAATTAGAAATGCCATAGCATTTTGCCCATATCCTAAGCCACCTAAAGCACCAGCGGCTAATGCCATTGAATTTTTTAGTACACCCGCTAATTCTACTGCAAAAATATCAGGATTGCTATATATTTGTAAACGATTGCTACGCAACGCAGCATCACCTTCACGAATGACTTCTTCAAATTTACTTGCAATTACGGTAGCCGCAGGTTGGTTGTCGGCAATTTCGCGTGCTAAATTAGGTCCACTCATGCAGCCTACACGTTTAATACACGTTTCTTCAAGAATTACTTTGCTCATTGTGTAAATATCTTCCACATGTAAAACAACATCTTTATCTAAGATGGTTTTTCCAGGTTCTAATTTAATATCGAATCCTTTGGTGCAATGTATCATCATGTGATCCGGTCGAAGATATGGCGCCATTGTTTTCATCACGTTTCTAAAAGCATCGGATGAAACAGATGGAAACAACAAATAACATTTGTCTATGATTTCTTGTAAGTCGTTAGTTGCTCTAATATTAGGATGGATGGTTTGACCATTATTTTTTCGTTCTGTATTGATGATTTCAACAGCATCAACTCTTCTAGAATAAAATAGTACTTTACCATTTTCGGCCAATAGGTTAGCTACTGCAGTACCAAAACTGCCTGCTCCAATAACGGCAACCATATTGTCGTCAGATGAATTTGTGTAAGCCATAACCTAATAATCTATTGTGATAGTAATACAGTAATTTTAAATCTTCACTCGTAATATTGCCTTCTTTGCTACGCATGATAGGCAAATTAGTATGATAAATACATACATTGTAAATGCCAAGTTCAATAATTTCGGGTAATTCTTTGGTCGTGATATTGGGAGATAATTTTATTTGCTCCCGATTATTCAACATATACAATTCATCTATGACACGTTTTACAGAAGTCTTAAATTCATCCCAATTTATTTCTCTATCTTCTTCTGATGTACGCATTAGTGTAAACAAATCAGGATTGTTGAGTTTCTTTTTCAATAATTCAAATGCTACAAATGTTACTACATGTGAGGCATATACTACATTGTTTTTAAAGAAACCTTCTACAATTTTTTCTCCCAACATTTGCGTATAGATCATTTCGCGTTGGTCATCTGCTTTTAGTTTTCCTTTATTTACAAAATAATTTCGGATATTCAGTTTATTCCCAAATTTATCTAAGCTATTCCCATCGTCATCTAGTTTATTGCCAAATACATCCATTGGCTCACTTAGAGACAGTGTTAAGTCTGTTGATTTAGTAAAAGTTTCCCAAAAGAATTTCCAGATACCTTTTCCGGCAACTTGTGGCGTTTCGTGAACTAAATATTGTTCTTTTCCAGTTCTTTTTAATTGATCTGTAATTAAAGAGGAAGCTTCTAGGACGAAGTTATAGCTTATGGTTAATGGAACGACAAATATTTTAGGAGCTAAGTTAGTCGGATTTTTTTCAAAATGGATGCGTTGTGCTTCCATTACGGTGCCCAATAATCCTAGCTTTAAATCTGTTTCAATATTTCCTGCTCTTGAACGTGTTCCACCTGGGTAAAAAATAGTATGTGCACCAGCTAAAATATTAGTTTTTGAATAGGATTTTAAGGTTTCAATGTAAATTGGATTTTTCTTTCTTCTATCTAATTTATAGGCACCTAATTTGCCTGCAAAGAAACTAAATATTTTTGAGTTGAATAGATTTAAGCCTGCTCCGTATTGAAATGCAGGCATACCAATATAATCCATACCAAATCCGATGATGGCGGAATCTAAATTACTAAAATGCGTGGGAACGAGAACAATAGTTCCTTTTAAGGATAGTTGACGTAGTTTTTCTACTGGTCCTGCTACTACTAATTTGTCTTTTAGTTCATCTTGTGGTTTAAAAATTCCACTTAATCCTCCAAAATAGGAATTAAATAATCGTGAGAAAAAGCGAACTAAAAGTTGGCGTGCAAACCAAAACATATTGGGATTGAAATGCGCTACAATTTCATTGGCATAACGTGACATGATATCTTGTAATAATTCTTGGTGAAGTACTTTAGATTTATCTTCATCAATTTTATTAGGATCGGCTTCTAGTAATCTTTTTTTTACTTTCTTCCAAAATTCGCCTTCATCTTCTGGGTCCACTTCCCAAGATTCTGAGCGAATTCGAATGTTTTCTAGATACAATGTTTTTTGCAATTGCTCACGCAGTTGATTTAAAGTAGGATAGGATTTATTAAATTCTAAAACCGATTCAGAGATGGTTTCTTGAAGTATTTTTTCCTTCTTTTGCGCTATCAAGTTGATAGGCCAATCTTTTATTCGTGGAATGACAGATTTTAACATATTAGTTTCGTGAACTAAGGTAAATATATGTTTTAACATTTAAAAGTTTGCACGAAAAATATATGCGAATCTATACCTATGTTTAGGCTATGATTATTATTTTTTGCAAAAAGGCAAAAAAAAATCCCGACGATAAGTCGGGATTTACGTTGATTAAGCGTGTATTATTTTACTTGATTTACGATGGCTTCAAACGCTTTTGGGTCGTTTAATGCTAAATCAGCCAATGCTTTTCTGTTAATTTCGATACCTGCATTGTTTAATTTGTTCATAAATACTGAATAAGATAAGCCAAAAGGACGAACGGCAGCGTTGATACGCACAATCCATAAACTTCTGAAATCTCTTTTCTTTAATTTTCTGCCTACGAAAGCGTATGTTAACCCTTTCTCTACGGCGTTTTTGGTTACTGTCCAAACGTTTTTACGGCGACCATAATAACCTTTGGCGAGTTTGTAGACCTTCTTTTTGCGGTCTTTTGCTGCTACTGAATTGACTGAACGTGGCATGACTTTTATTTTTTAATGTTAGAAATATGACCATCGGCGATGCCTTGCCTTATGTCTGTTTTATTTGGATAAGTTATTTAAACTTATTGCGTTTTAGTTCATACATAATAATGACTTGATGTTTCCTTCGTCGCATTTGCGAACGATTGTCGTACCAGTCAAATTACGTTTTTGTTTGGTGGATTTTTTAGTTAAAATGTGACGTTTATATGCTTGTCCACTTTTTATTTTACCACTTCCTGTTACTTTAAAACGCTTTTTTGCGCTGGAGTTTGTTTTCATTTTAGGCATAAAAATGCTATTTATTGGTTATTAAATTTGAAATTAAGTTGCAAATATACGGATAATTACTAAAATTTTACATTTTGTAATGTAAAATCATGGTAAAATATACTACTCACTAAATTGTTTTGCTAATTATTTTTTTCTCGAAGTTTGTTATTGTACTTTTTAATCGCTTTAATATAGCTTTTATGTGTTATCAATTTTTTCAGTTCTTCATCATCTCCAACTATTGGTAGTAAATTTTTTTCATTCAATGCGATTAATTCAGTATTTCCAGATTTAGAAAAATAGATTGAATATTCAGTTCCAGCAATGGGAACAACACTGTACAATGAAATACTGTCGTTTAATTGTTTAAATACCCAGCAAGAATCATTAGGTTCGCCTTTTGTTTTTAAATTTTTTTCGCCTAATGCTAGTATGTATCTTGTTTCGTCAGGATATATTTTTCTAATTATTGCCTTCTTTTCTTTAATCAATAAAGAATGTTTGTCATTCGATAAATCTATTTCTCCATATATTTTTAAAGTACTATCATTTTTTAACTTTACTAAATAATAGTCTTTTGTGATTAATGTAGTTGATTTATTTCCGGTATTCCAATAGGCAATAGGCATGTGGTAGTAGGTTGGAATTGGAATATTTCCATAAGGTGTTGAAATGACCGTAGGAATTCCAGGTACAAACTGAGCATAAGCAACATGAGTACCTACCCAAAAAAGAATGAAAAAGATAAGTTTATGAACGGATTTCATTAAAATTATCCTTTCTTTTTTGGTGCAATGTAAGCAATCATTTTTTTGCCTTCCAAGTTAGGCATTGCTTCTAAAGCTCCAAATTCTTTTAATGAATCAGCAAACTGAAGTAAAACTAATTCGCCTCTATCTTTAAATTGAATGGCACGACCTTTAAATTGTACATAAATTTTCACTTTTGAACCTTCTTGCAAAAACTTTTGAGCATGTTTTTGTTTGAAATCCAAATCGTGATCATCAGTGTTTGGTGTAAAGCGAATTTCTTTTACTTCCGTTTTTTTCTGTTTCGCTTTTATTTCTTTATCTTTCTTTTTCTTGTCGTACAAGAATTTATTATAGTCCACTAAGCGACAAACCGGTGGAACGGCTTTGGGTGATATTTCTACTAAATCGACCTCTTGTTCTTTTGCTAATCGCAATGCTTCTTCGATAGTATAAACTCCAGGTTCAATTTCTTCACCCACTAATCGTACTTCTGGCACGCGAATGTCTCTGTTTAATCGATGTTCCGTTTCTTTTTTCTTCGGAACAAATACTTTTCTTCTAGGTATCAAATTGGTTTGTTTAATGTAATAATATAGTAATGAAATAATGTAGCAATGTTATTTTGTAATTCTATTATTTAATTACTTCATTGTTTAATTATTTAATTCTTCCTGCAATAATACGGCAAAGTCTTCAATAGTAAAAGTACCAATGTCACCTTTTCCGTGTTTTCTTACAGAAATTTGTTGATTTTCTACTTCTTTTTCGCCTATTACAGTCATATAAGGTATTTTCATCATTTCCGCATCTCTAATTTTCTTGCCAATTTTTTCGGCACGTTCATCCATTTTTACTCTAAATCCTTTAGATTTTAATGTTGCAGCCACTTTTTCGGCATATTCTAAAAATTTATCGCTTATTGGTAATATAGAAATTTGTTTTGGCGATAACCATAGTGGGAAATTTCCAGCATAATGTTCCAATAAAAATCCAATAAAACGTTCATGTGTACTTAGTGGCGCTCTGTGAATAATAATTGGAAATTCTTCTTGATTGTCTTTGTTGGTATATTTTAAATTAAAACGTTTGCCTTGTGCAAAGTCAACTTGATTGGTTGCTAATGTAAATTCACGACCAATTACGGAGAATATTTGAATGTCAATTTTAGGACCATAAAAAGCAGCTTCATCTTGAACTTCATCAAACGGAATTCCAGAATTAATTAATACATCACGCACCATTTTTTCGGTTTCTATCCATAGCTCTGGTTCATTGATGTATTTTTGGCCAAGTTTAGATGGATCGTGTTTGCTTAATCGCATTTTGTATTTTTCTATTCCAAATATTTTGAAATATTTTAAATACATAGCATTTACGGCTCTAAATTCTTCTTCAAATTGTTCTTTGGTGCAATAAATATGTGCATCATTCATTTGTAAAGAACGAACACGCATTAGTCCAAATAAACTTCCTGAATCTTCATATCGATAACAAGTTCCATATTCTGCTAATCGAATAGGTAAATCTTTGTATGATTTTGGAATGGCACCAAATATTTTATGATGATGTGGACAGTTCATTGCTTTTAGATAATATTTCACATTATCTAGTTCCATTGGTGGAAACATGCTTTCAGCGTAATAGGGAAGATGCCCACTTCTTAAATACAAAGATTCTTTAGCAATATGTGGTGTTCGTACTCGAGAGTAACCAGCTTCTTCTTCTGATTTTTTGGCAAGTTCTTCAAGTTTTTCAATTATAAAACCTCCATTTGGCAACCATAAAGGCAATCCAGGACCAACCTCTTCATCAAATGTATATATTTCTAATTGTTGCCCTAATTTTCTATGGTCACGTTTTTCTGCTTCTTCTAATAAGCGTAAATGCTCATCTAATTCTTGTTGATTAGGAAACGTAACACCATAAATACGTGTCAATTGTTTCCTTTTTTCATCACCTCGCCAATAAGCACCAGCCACTTTCATTAGTTTAATGGCTTTGATATGGTTCGTATTTGGGATATGTGGCCCACGACATAAATCGGTAAAATTACCTTGTGTATAAAACGTAATATCACCATCATTTAAGCCTTCCAATAATTCCAGTTTATATTCATCTCCTTTTTCTTTGAAATAAGTGATGGCATCGTTTTTTGAAATTTCTAGGCGTTTATAGTCACTTTTTTGTGCAGCTAATTCTACCATTTTTTTTTCAATTTTAGGTAAATCAGCTAAAGTAATATTGTTTTCACCAGCATCAATATCGTAATAAAATCCATGATCGATTGGTGGTCCAATACCGAATTTTACACCTTTATATAAAGATTCTACCGCTTCGGCAAAAAGATGTGCTGAAGAGTGCCAAAACGTTGATTTTCCGTTTTCATCGTTCCACGTTAATAGTTTTAATGTAACATCCGTATTTATAGGTCGTGTCGCATCTTGAACTTCGCCATTTATTTCGGCTGCTAATACTTTTTTAGGCAAGCTGTTGCTTAACTGCGCTGCAATTTCTAATGCAGTTATTCCTGCATTAAATTCTTTAATTGCTCCATCTGGAAATGTAATTTGGATACTCATCATTTGAACACGAAAATAAGGAGTTTCTATTAAACCTACAATTTATGTTTTTGTTGTTTTTTATTTAATTTGTTCGATATTGTTTTTTTTAAAATTTAATATACATAATTATGTATATATATATATCAATATAATGAGCAGGAAAATTATAGTGCTAATGAATCCAGAAACGTTATCCCTTTAAAATATTTAATTATTTGAAATAGAGCAGTTAAAATTATAATAAATAATACGATGTATCTAAAGATAGTTTCTGAGGTGTGTTTTAAAATTAATTTACCTATATAACTTCCAACTATACTTATAAGAATTAAAAATGGAATTAGGAATAGATATTTTCTTTGAAAATAACCATTGCTCGTATATATAATAGCTCTACTTGCATCAACACCCAAATCTATCAACGCAGAAGTAGCAATAAAAATATCTTTTGTTAGTTGAAATGCCGCTAATGTTATTCCTCTAATAGCACCACCTGTACCAGCTACGCCTGCTAGAAAGCCAGATATAATTCCTCCTAAATATAAATTTTTGTCGGTTTGTCGGATTGGTTTATTGAAATTAATTAGAAGGTAAATCGCAAGAAAAATCAACATAATATTCATGGATAATTCAATCTGTTGAGTAGGTAAATACGTGGTAAGATATGCTCCAAGAATTACAAATAGAATAGCTGGTATTCCAAGTTTAATTGCAATCTCTTTATTTATTCCTTTTCTAAATAATGCTATTTTTGAAAGATTACTAAAAACATGAAATACAGCGGTTATACCTAAAACCGTTTTAAAGTCAAAAAACAAAGATGCGATAGGTACAAATAGAATAGAAGAACCAAATCCTGAAATTGTACCAAGGATTTCAGAAATGAATGCTAGAATAATAAAAAGAAAATATTTTTCGTTCATAATTTATTTGAGCGGTAAATCTGATTTTAAGAAAAAGAAATCAGAATAGCTAAATTATAATAATTAGAAACATTTAGTGATTTTTTAGAAAATTAATTAATATTTATCCAGTTGTGCGGTATGAGAATCACTAAAAACGGGCAAAGATGTACAAAAATTGAATGAAATAGGATGGAAAGAAGCGCGGATTGGCAATTCCGGAGTTTCGGAATCGTCAGCAAAGTGTAGCTATAAGCATGGAACGATATTTTTGATTAGTCTTTCCTGTCTGACGGCAAATAGATTTGGCTGCATTTTCGTGTTTGCCGCAGGCCGTTTGACTAAAAAAAGTGACAAAAGATTGATTTATTAATCAATTAATTATGAAAAATAAAAATTAAATTAAACCACACAATGCGTGTATATTTATTTTTTTGTGATTTTTATAAAATAAAGCAGTAGTACTAATAGTAAGTACCTTTTTGAAATACAAACAGTCATTTTTTACATCGAGAAATAGTTTTTATTTAGAACTAAAATAATTTACATACATTTCTAAATATCTAAAAACAAATAAAATTACAAGTTAACTTGTATAAACTTTTTTATATTTACCCATTATTTAATAAAAATGAATAAGAAGTATATTTTAGCTTTTGATCAAGGTACAACTAGCTCACGTGCAATTCTGTTTGATGACAACGCTTCTATAATTTCTGTAGCACAGAAAGAGTTCACACAGATTTTTCCTCAACCAGGTTGGGTGGAGCATGATCCAAATGAAATTTGGCAAACACAGATTGATGTAGCTCGTGAAGTGATTGCAAAAGCCAACATTCAACCACAAGAAATTGCAGCAATTGGTATTACCAATCAACGTGAAACTACAATTATTTGGGATAGAGAAAGTGGAAAGCCTATCTATAATGCTATTGTTTGGCAAGATAGAAGAACAGCTAATTTTTGTGACGATTTAAAAAAGAGAGGATTAGAGCAATATGTGAAAGAATCTACAGGATTAGTTATTGATGCGTATTTTTCTGGAACTAAAATTAATTGGATTCTAAATAACATAGAAGGTGCACGACAAAAAGCACATGAAGGTAAACTTTGTTTTGGTACTGTTGATTCATGGCTTATTTGGAATTTAACTAAAGGTGAAAAACATGCTACAGATTATAGTAATGCATCGCGGACTTTAATATACAACATAAAAGATTTGCAATGGGATGAAAAGTTATTACATGAATTAGATATTTCTAAAAATATTTTACCTGAAGTTTTGCCCTCTTCTGGGAGTTTTGGAACCACACACCCAGATGTTTTTTATGACTTGCAAATACCCATTTGCGGTGTTGCCGGAGATCAGCAAAGTGCCTTGTTTGGTCAAGCTTGTTTTGAGCCAGGAATGGCAAAAAACACGTATGGTACAGGATGCTTTATGTTGTTGAATACAGGTACAGAACGTGTTGCATCGAAGCATGGTTTGCTTACAACAATTGCATGGAGTATGAATGGAAAAGTAGAATATGCATTAGAAGGCAGTGTGTTTATCGCAGGAGCTGCCATTCAATGGTTAAGAGATGGATTGAAATTAATAGACACAGCACCCGATTCAGAATATTACGCCATGAAAGTAGAAGATACTGGTGGAGTTTATGTAGTTCCGGCATTTGCAGGTTTAGGTGCGCCATATTGGGATATGTATGCTCGTGGAGGAATTTTTGGTTTAACTCGTGGAACCAAAAAAAATCATTTAATTCGAGCTACACTAGAATCTTTAGCTTATCAAACCTATGATTTATTAGAAGTCATGGAAAAGGATTCAGAAATAAAACTAAAGGCATTAAAAGTAGATGGCGGTGCTTGTGCCAATAACTTGTTAATGCAATTTCAATCAGATATATTAGATGTGGCTGTAACACGACCAAAAGTAATAGAAACTACCGCTTTGGGTGCTGCCTATTTAGCTGGTTTGGCAGTTGGTTTATATCAAAAAGAGAAATTAATGCAAAATCAACAAGTAGATGTTGTATTTGAACCTAAAATGAAAAAAGAAAAAAGGGAAAAATTGCTTAAAGGCTGGAAAAAGGCAGTGGAACGAACTAAAGACTGGGAAGATTAAAACATTTAATCAACACTTAGATATTATTTTGATAAAATTAGATTGTTCAATAATCTCAAAAGTTGCCTTAATTTTGTACCTAATTAAACCAACGTAAAATGAAAAAATTATTCGTATTATTCGCAGCTGCTACACTTTTCGTAGGTGTTCAAGCTTGCAAAAACCAAGCAACTGAAGAAGGTGCTACTGAAGAAACAACTGAAGTTACAACTGAAGTTCCTGCTGATTCAACTGCTACTGCTGTAGTTGATTCTGCTGCTACAACTGCTGTTGATACAGCTGTTGCAAAATAATCGGTTGAAAACAGATTATAAAACCCCGAATTTTTCGGGGTTTTTTTTGCACTTTTGACAAATTTTAACAATCAGACATTTGGATATTTTGCCAAAAAAGCTATTTTTGTTATAATTAAACCAATTTAAAATGAAAAAATTATTTGTATTGTTCGCAGCGGCAACACTATTTATTGGTGTTCAAGCTTGCAAAAATCAGGCAACTGAAGAAGCAACTGAAGAAGTAACTGAAGCTACAGAAGCTGTAGGTGATGCAGTAACTGAAACAGCAGGTGCGGTAGCTGACTCAACAGCTGCGGCTGCTACTGGTGCGGTAGATGCTGCTAAAGACGCAGCTACTGGTGCAGTAGATGCTGCTAAAGATGCTGCTGCTGGTGCAGTTAATAAAGCTGCAGATGCGGCTAAAGATGCTGTTAAGAAATAATATTTTTCAATAGCAAAGAAAAAGTCCCGAGAAATCGGGACTTTTTTTATTTTTTTTATTTTGATTCTATTTATTAATAATAATAGTTGGTTTAGAGTCGTCTGTTTGTTTCTTATCCTCCTTTTTAAATATATTGGGTAGCTTAAACCCAAAATAATTTAAAGCAGATATGATAATAAATACCGCACCGGCTTCATCTAAATTTCCAATAATGGGAATATTATCTGGAATAAACTCAATAAATCCTGCCGTTGGATTTATAATATAAAAAAATGCTACTAAGGCTACGGCAATTACACTAATGTCTTGTTTTTTCATGTTTGTTATTTTTGATTTAATCAACCAAAAAATCAAAGAATTAGTTCGTTTGGATATTTTTATTAACAATACTTAGCAAAAAAAAGAGGCAATCGATATTCGATTGCCTCTTTTTTTGTAGCGAAGACGGGAATTGAACCCGTGACCTCAGGGTTATGAATCCTGCGCTCTAACCATCTGAGCTACCTCGCCGATTCTTTTTCGAGGTGCAAATGTACAATTTTAAATTAAATTTCTCCTATATTCTCAAAAATCTTATTTTTTAGTAACTTTACAAAATAAATTGATTTAAACATTATGAGTATATATTCTCTTCATTCAGATACAAATATACAACAGGATGTAGATGTTTTGGAAGAAATAGAGGCAACTTTAAGTCATCAATTGGTGGTATATAATGATGAAGTAAACACATTTGATTGGGTGATTGAATCTTTAATGAAAATTTGTAGACACACACACGAACAAGCCACTCAATGCTCCTTGTTTATACATTTTAAAGGTAAATATGCTGTTCAACATGGCGATGAACTAACGCTTATTCCCATGAAGGATGCCTTGTTGGATAGAGGAATTTCTGCAGCAATAGAATCATGTAATTCATAAAATTGCCGATATATTTACTAAATGAAAAAATGATTTTTCCGCCAGTTGAAGGTGCAGAAGATGGAATTGTTGCTATTGGCGGTGATTTATCTTCTGAACGATTATTATTGGCTTATCATTGTGGCATTTTTCCATGGTATAGCAAAGAAGAACCCATTATCTGGCATTCGCCTGCAGAAAGATTTATTTTAATGTTAGACAATCTGCACATTTCTAAAAGCATGAAACGTGTTTTAAATTCTAATCGGTTTTCGATAACTTTTGATGCTGATTTTTCTTTTGTGATAAAGCAATGTGCTGCTGTTGAACGTAAAAACCAAGATGGAACTTGGATTACCAATGAAATGATAGATGCATATTTAGAATTACATAATTTAGGTTATGCGCATTCAGTAGAAGTGTGGAAAGATGAAAAAATTGTTGGTGGCTTATATGGTGTGAGTTTAGGAAAAGTTTTTTTTGCAGAATCTATGTTTCATACTGAAAGTAATACCTCAAAAATAGCATTGATAAAATTAGTAGCATTGTTGAAACAAAAAGATTTTCATTTTTTAGATGCGCAAGTACATACAACGCATGTAGAAAGTTTAGGTGCAAAAAATATTGCACGGAAAAAATTTATGGAATTATTACAACAAGGTTTGAAAGATAAAACATGGAAAGGAAACTGGACAGGTTCTTAATAATTTTTTTTAATAATTAAAAAGAACAGAATGTTTTTACCATGCAAGCGGTAATTTATGAAAAATACATAATGAGATTCCCTTTTTTAAGGAAATGACACTATAATTACTGTTGTTGCTGATTTTGAATAATAGGAACTCCTTCGTTTATTTCTTTATATAACTGAACCATATTTTCATCTTCAAAAACGCTGCCGTCTTCGTAGCCAACCGAAACATACACCGATAATTCCTGATTTGCAGGACCTTTAAACGTTCCTTTAATTGGTGTGCAATCTGTAAAATGTCTTCCAACAGCAAGTTGAATGTGATTTTCATTTGCAAAACAATTATTTGTAGGATCGATGCCTATCCAGCCAAGATTTGGTATGTAAGCGTCAACCCAAGCGTGTGTTGCACCTTCACCGCGCATGCCATTTTTATTTGGACAAATATAACCGCTTACATATCGTGCAGGAATTTTCTGTGTTCGTAAAATTTGCAGCAGCAAGTGCGCAAAATCCTGGCAAACACCTGATTTTAATTCAATGATTTCATCAACCGTTGTTTCAATAGTAGTGATGCCTTTTACGTATTTATAATTGTTGAAAATATATTCAGAAGCATCTTTCACTGCTTGTAACGGTGATTTATTGGCGAATGCTAATTCTTCAATTATTTTTTCAATAGTAGTTTGTTGTTTTATATTTTCTTTCAAAGAATAATCACATAAAAGAATATCGTTGGAAACAAGTTGCTGTATTAAATTCCAGTTAGCAACAATTGATAAATTTTCCTCAATAATTTTATGAGTCGAATTCATAATTAAACGACTGTCAATAATTAATTCCTGATGTGTTTTTGCAACGGTGAAATAACCTGTACGATTTCCCCAATAATCATAAAATTTATGCACGTTTGGTTCGCCTGTAATTTGTATTTCGTGACTTAAAATATCTTGCCCAATTTTTGGAAATGGATAAATTTTTATCTGGCTTACATTTTCTTTTACAACTCTGTCGTATTTGTATTTTGTGATATGTTGTATTTTATAGAGAGACATTTTAGCGGATAATAATTAGTTGTAAGTTTAGTGATATGCAAAATATAATTTACCTAATTCAGTGCTGAAGATATACAAATCATTACGAACATCTTCTAAAAATTCGTGTAATCCAATTTTAGAAATACTCTGCAAGTCTGCGTAATCAACTTTGCTTTTTAAACGACCGGCAATTCTTATGAGCGATTTTTCTTCTTCTGTATGTTCATCTGCAATTTTTTCAATAATATAATTTATTTTTTTGATGGAATAAAAAATGGAACGAGGAAAATTAGTATTCATCAAAATCATATCTAGTACATTTTGTGTTTGCAAACCTGTTGGATAGGTTTTTAAATAAAATTCATAACCAGAAACCGACAATAATAAATTCTTCCAGTATGGTATATCCATCGGATTATTCAAATCGTATTTTATATCCTGAAATTTGGTGTCAATAATATCAGCAGATTGCAACGCACGTTCAATATTTTTGCCAATGCCCATAAAATTCCATCCTTCGCCACGAGGCATCGTTACTTCTAAAACGCCATAATAATATAAGCTTTGGTCTATCAACGAACTAATAGCATACGATTGCTGATAGGTATCTAGTAATTCATCGATGCGATTATTATGTAATCGCAAATAATATTCATTAATACTTTCCCATGCTTCTTTGGTAATATGATCTTGCAAACCACGTGCATTTTCGCGCGCCTTGGTAATTATAGAACGAATAGAATTTTCGTTGGTTTTATCGGTGATGATATATTTCAACACAGCTTGTGTATCATCTTTTATTTTAAGTTTTTCCTCATCGTTTAAATATGTAAAAATATCTAACACCGAATGCCAGTCGTAGTTTTCATTTTCACTTTTATCTAAAGAAGTTGCATAGTTTATTTTTAACATGCGCAACATGCCTTCTGCTCGTTCCACATAACGATTCATCCAAAATAAAGAGTCTGCAATTCTACTGAGCATTCAGGTTTTTTTTCATGTTTAGTTAATCAATAATCCATGTATCTTTACTGCCACCACCTTGCGATGAATTTACTACCAATGAATTTTCTTTCAAGGCAACACGTGTTAAACCACCAGCCACTAATTTAAAACCATCTGGTCCATATAAAGCATAAGGTCGTAAATCTACATGACGCGGCACTAATTTGCCATTCATATAACAAGGAACCGTAGATATTTTTACGGTTGGTTGTCCTATATATGATCGTGGATCTTTTTCAATTGCAATTTTAAATTTTGCAATTTCTTCATCATTTGCATCTTGTCCAATCAACATACCATAACCACCACTTTCATTGGTTTTTTTGATGACCATTTTGTGCATATTTTCAAAAACATATTTTCGTTCATCTTCATTTTCCATTTTATAAGTAGGCACATTTTTCAGTAATGGTTCTTCATTCAAATAATACCGAATCATATCAGGTACAAATGTGTAAATTGCTTTATCATCCGCAACACCATTTCCCATCGCGTTTACAATTGCCACGTTTCCTTTTCTGTAAGCAGAAAGTAAGCCTGGCACACCAAGCAAACTAGTTGGATTGAACACTAATGGATCTAAAAATTCATCATCTACTCTTCTATAAATAACATCTACCTGTTTTAATCCACGCGTGGTTTTCATGAACACCTTGTGGTTGTCTACTACTAAATCTCTGCCTTCTACTAGCTCGACACCCATATAGCGTGCTAAAAAAGTATGTTCGTAATAGGCTGAATTAAAAATGCCTGGTGTTAAAATGACAATACATGGATTTTGAATTTGTTTTGGTGCAAGTGCAACTAATATTTTTTGTAATTCCAACGGATAATCGCTGACTTTTCGCACGTTGTACTCGTTCATTAGTTCTGGAAAGATAGATTTGGTAACGTCGCGGTTTTCCATCATGTAAGAAACACCTGATGGCGTGCGTAAATTATCTTCCAATACATAATATGTACCATCTGAATCGCGCACCAGATCGATGCCAGCAATGTGTACATAAATATTATAGGGCACATCGATGCCGAAAACTTCACGATTATAATGTGGGCAAGTAGCAATAATGTTTACAGGAATAATTTCATCCTTGATGATTTTTTGTTCATGGTAAATATCGTGTAGAAAAAGATTGAGAGCCTTTAAGCGTTGCTCGATTCCGCGCTCTATAAAATTCCATTCTGTACCAGTAATGATACGTGGAATAATATCGAATGGAAAAATGCGTTCAATTCCTTCTTTGTCGTCTGAATAAACGGTGAAGGTGATACCTTGATCCATAAACATCTTCTTGGCTATTTCTTCCTTGCGGTTGAGTACCGATAATTCGATACTATTAAGTTGTTTAAAAATATTCTGATAATGCGCACGCACATCACCATTTGGGAAAGCCATTTCGTCCCAAAAATTTTCTCTTGTATGGTATGTATCAAAAATCATTTAAAAATTCAATTGCCATGATAAGAATATTTTATGACTATTTTTGTAATGTTTAATTATTTTCTATCAATATTAACTAAATAGTAAAGATTTTTTTTATTGTAATATATGTTTGCATCTCGAAAATATTGAATGGTTTCCCAATTTGATATGTTTACTTTTAATAAAGAACTAATATTTTGGAAGGTATAATAATTGAATACAGTGATTAGTTGTATTTCTCTAAAAGAAACATCATCTTGTATGAATTTATTTAGTAATATATATATAAATAAGAAGATAGTAAGCAAAAGTAAAAATAGTAGGTATCATTTTTATATTTATTTGGATTCATTTTTTTTATACTTCGAAGCGCCAAAAGTAACACAGCCACTTCCATCAATATCGTTTCAAGTCGTAGTATTAAAATAAAAACACAATTACAGTTAAGAATAAAACAGTTTTTTGTAAGTCCTGAAAACTTTTATTGTTTTTTTCTCTTTGCTGTATATACTGTTGTTTTCAGTTGCTGACTGTATTTTCCAATGTATGCATTGAATTAACAACCATATAGTAAACTTTAGGTAACATCATTTAAGTGCCTCTTTTTTTTCAATTTCGTATCTTTCGGCAACAAAATTTTTTACGTATTATGTCAACCTACCAAACTCCAGAAGGAATTGAAATAAAAGGTAAATTTTTACCTGAATATGCTGAGGTTTTAACACCGGAAGCTCTTGCATTTTTTGCTAAATTACAACGCAAACACAATGCAAGAAGAAAAGAATTATTGCAAAAACGTGTAGAACGTCAAGTACGTTTAGATGCAGGTGAATTACCTGATTTTTTACCAGAAACTAAAGAAATTCGTGATAGCGAATGGACAGTAGCGCTTTGTCCTGCTGATATTCAAGACAGACGTGTAGAAATTACTGGACCAGTGGACCGTAAGATGATTATCAATGCATTGAATTCTGGTGCTAAAGTATTTATGGCCGATTTTGAAGATTCAAATGCACCAACATGGGAAAATAATATATCTGGACAAATCAACTTGAAAGATGCTAATAATAAATCTATTTCATTAGAGTCTAATGGAAAATCATACAAATTAAATGACCAAACAGCAGTTTTATTTGTTCGTCCAAGAGGTTGGCATTTATTAGAAAAACATGTATTAGTAGATGGCGAAGTGGCAAGCGGTTCTATCTGGGATTTTGCTTTGTATTTTTACCATAATGCGAAACAGAGAATAGCCAACGGAAGTGGTGTTTATTTCTATTTACCAAAGATGGAAAGCCATTTAGAAGCTCGTTTGTGGAACGATATTTTTGTGGATGCTCAAAATGAATTAGGCGTTCCTCAAGGTTCTATTAAAGCTACTGTTTTAATAGAAACAATAGTGGCTACATTTGAATTAAATGAAATTTTATTTGAATTAAAAGAACACAGTGCTGGTTTAAATTGTGGTCGTTGGGATTATATTTTCTCGTTCATTAAACGCACTGTTAAAAACAAACAGTTTTTAGTTCCTGATAGAATGCAAGTTACCATGACCACGCATTTCTTAAAATCATATTCAGAATTAGTGATTCAAACATGCCACAAACGCAATGCATTTGCAATGGGTGGAATGGCAGCACAAATTCCAATTAAGAATGATGAAGAAGCCAACAATATTGCTTTAAATAAAGTTCGTGCCGATAAAGAACGCGAAGCAAAAGCAGGACATGATGGTACTTGGGTAGCACATCCAGGATTGGTGCAGATTGCAATGGATGAATTTAATAAATACATGCCGACACCAAATCAAATTGATAAAAAACGTGAAGATGTACATGTAACGGCTGCTGATTTATTAGCTGTGCCAACAGGAACAATTACGCTGTCAGGTTTGAAAAATAATATCGATGTTGGTATCCAATATCTAGAAGCATGGTTAAGAGGAAATGGTTGTGTGCCTATTCATAATTTAATGGAAGATGCTGCAACAGCAGAAATTTCACGTACACAAGTTTGGCAATGGGTTCATCATGAAGATGCAAAATTAGATGATGGCACAAAAGTATCGGCAGAATTAGTTCAACAATTAATCAATGAACAAAAAGAAGCCTACCAAGCCACGTTAGGAGATAAATATGCTACTTCAAAATTCGATTTAGCCATAGAATTATTTACCAAAATGTCTTTAGAAGATACTTTAGAAGAATTTTTAACCTTAGAAGCTTATAACTACATTGACTAATTTAACTCATTAATTTATAAATTCAATAACTTAACTAAAATGGCAACAAAACAAGAAAGAGCGGAAGCGCTAAAAAAAGATTGGGCAACTAACCCTCGTTGGAAAGACGTAAAAAGAAATTATACTGCTGAAGAAGTTATCAATATCAGTGGTTCAGTTCCTGTTGAATACACATTAGCAAAAAACGGTGCTGAGAAATTATGGAATAAATTACATGCAGAAGATTGGGTGGCTGGTTTAGGTGCATTTAATGGTAACCAAGCTATTCAAGAGGTAACGGCTGGAATGAAAGCTATTTATCTTTCTGGCTGGCAAGTAGCTGCTGATGCTAACTTATCAGCAGAAATGTATCCAGATCAATCTTTATATCCAGCAAATTCAGTTCCTATGGTGGTAAAACGTATCAACAACTCTTTGATGCGTCGTGACCAAATCGAATATATGTCTGGTGAGCCAACACGTGACTGGATGGTTCCTATCGTGGCAGATGCTGAGGCAGGTTTTGGTGGCAACTTGAATGCTTTTGAATTAATGAAACAAATGATTGAAGCAGGTGCTGCTGGTGTACACTGGGAAGACCAATTAGCTTCAGCTAAAAAATGTGGTCACTTAGGTGGTAAAGTATTAGTACCTACTCAAGAAGCAATCAATAAATTATCAGCTGCTCGTTTAGCTGCGGACGTTTGTGGAACATCAACATTAGTTATCGCTCGTACAGATGCTGAAGCGGCTAACTTAATTACTTCTGATATCGATCCACGTGATGCTAAATTCATCATTGAAGGCAAACGTGCTCCTGAAGGTTTTTACTATGTAAAAAACGGCTTAGAGCAAGGTATCGACAGAGGTTTATCGTATGCACCTTATGCTGACTTAATTTGGATGGAAACCGGAAATCCAGATTTAGGTATGGCTCGTGAGTTTGCTCAAGGTATCCATGCAAAATATCCAGGAAAAATGTTGGCTTATAACTGTTCTCCATCTTTCAACTGGGCAAAATATATGGATGTTAAAGCAATGACTACATTCCGTGAAGATTTAGCAGCAATGGGATATAAATTCCAATTTATAACTTTAGCTGGTTTCCATGCAAATAATACAGTAATGTTCGAATTAAGCAAAGCTTACATGGAACGTGGTATGGCTGGTTACTCTGAGTTACAACAAAGAGAATTTGCTTTAGAATCTGCTGGTTTCCAAGCCATCAAACACCAATCTTTCGTTGGTACAGGTTACTTTGATGCCATTCAACAAGTTTGTCAACAAGGACAATCTTCTACAACAGCATTGGCTGGATCAACTGAAGCAGAACAATTCCATTGATAATGGCATTTCCTTGAATTAGGAAATCTCAAATAATAGAAACGCGCGACAATGTCGCGCGTTTCTATATTATATAGGATTTTAAATAGTCTTAATATATATTGCGCTGATAGGCTTCTCCGCGACTTTTATTCATTTCAGAAAATCGCTTGATGCAATCTTGTATAAAGGGTTCATCTACCAATTTTTCCATGTCTTTCATCGTTCTAAGATTATCATCTTCATGAAATTTGTATGTTTGTTCCAGCATGTTGGCTTCTAATTTCAACACTAATCGCTCATTCATTTGCAACACAGTTATTTTTATAAAAGGATGTTCTATTTGACCTACAATTCGCATTTTTAAAAAAGATTTTAACAGCAAAGTTAATTTATAAATTGTTGTTTAGCTTTATTTTTTAACATAAAAAAAGAGCCGCTCCTAATTTGGCGACTCTTTTTAAAAATGTAATTGAGTTAGTAAAGCTTACGCTTTAGCTTTTGTTTTAACTTGTGCTTTAGCCTTGTTAACTTGTGCTTTAGCTTCAGCAGTTGCTTTTTTTACTTCTGCTTTTACTTCTTCAACTTGCTTCTCAACTTTAGATGATGCTTCGTTAAATAAACCTTTAACTCTGTCAGAATTTCTGTTGAAAGATGTTTTTAAATCAGCAACTAAAATGTTTGCTTCTTCTTTTACATCTGCTTGTACTTTTTCTAACGTGAAAGGTCCTTTTAATTTTGCTTGAATTCTTTCTACGGTAGCATTGAAGTGATTTTTTTGAATCTCTACTTCATCTTTAGCTTCGCTAACTGCATTTTTTACAGTGTTTTCTACGTTGTAATGCAATTCTGTTACGTTTGCTTTTGTTTCTGTTGTGAAACTGTTTACAGCTTCTCTAACTTTTGTTGTAAATTCCATTTTTAAAAAAATTATTGTTGTTTTATCAAAATTGATAATACAAAATTCGATTTTTTTTTGATGTTAGTCAAATAATTCCAATTATGATATCTTGATTTTAAAATGGATTTGTTGTGAATGGTAGGTTAATGTAGTATGAATATTAAAACTTCTGAAACAATAAATCAATATTTGTAAATTCAATGTAAATTTTTTGAGAATTTAAAATAAATCGTGTTAACTTAATAATTCTCAAAATTCTTATACTTTCAGTAAAAAATGAAAGTTGTTCAAATTTTCTTTAGAAAATTGTTTTATAATAGCTACTTATTTCATTACAATAGGAAAATCAGTAATGCTTTTTGTAAATATCACATGATTGAAGTTTTGTCCAATGACTAAATCATTATCCAAAAAGAAATATTTAGAATTCACTGCGAATTCAATGTCGGAATAGTTAATTGTAATAGCAGATTCATTGTTTTTCCATTTACCGATGAGTGTTTTTCCAATATTATTTTTAGTATCCAAAAATTCATGTTTAAAAGTATGATCTTCATAGAAAGTGAGATACTCAATAGGATAAGAACGCATTCCATCAAATTTCTTTTGAAAATCATTGTTAATGGATTGTCTTGAAAATTTCCAAGTTCCAATTATCGGGTTTTTAGGTTCATTTTTCTTTCCTGCTAATGCTGTAACGCTTATGGTTACTAAATACATTAGAAAAATTAGCCTTTTCATGGTATTTAATTTATTTGTTTTATGGTTGATTAAATTTGGGTATTTTATTGATAAATGTCAATAGATTATTTGTTAAATAATATGACATTTCCAGTAATAGGCTGTAAATAGTATAGAAATCGTATTTAAATGCAATTATTTGCGAATTAAATCTTCAATTTTTTGTGGATTTAGCATTAAAAAACGGGATATGCCATAAATATCCCGCCTTTAAAACCAAAAATTAACCGAAATTCATTTCATCGTTATAGGATTTTCAAAGTTGATTTCTTTTGTAAAAATAACATGGTTGAAATTTTGTCCTAAGACTAAATCCTTGTCAATAAAAAAGTAATTCAACTCTAAGTCATAATCAAATTCAGCGTATTTAATTTTGATTTTGTCACTAGAGGATTTCCATTTTCCATGAAAGGTTCGAATGAGATTTCCTTCAGTGTCCAAGAGGTCATGCTTAAAAGTTCCGTCTGTCGCAAACATGAAAAACTCACTTTTGTAAGCAACGGCTTCTGAACCATTAAATACTTTTTGAAAATCATTAGACTTACTTTTGGTACTGAATTTCCAGTAACCGATGAATGGTTTTTGTGTTTCATTTTTTCGCTGCGCTACCACATTTACACTGAGTGCGAACACGAGTAGCAAAAAAAATGTACTTTTCATAATCTTTTTGGTTTTGTACTACAAAGATTACAAATGAATAAAAAACTATACTTTTAAATGAGTAAATGGTAGACTTGAATGATTGAACGGTAGAAAAATGAATATTTTCAACTCATTACTTCCTAAATCGTTGCAATTTTTGTTCCTTTTTATGTCTATCAATAGCTAATTGAAGTAATTTTTCAATTAAATCAGCATATTTTAAACCGGAAGCTTCCCATAATTTTGGATACATCGAAATGGAGGTAAAACCAGGTAGTGTATTAGGTTCATTAATGAAGACTTCATCATCTTCTGTTAAAAAAACATCCACGCGTGACATGCCTTCTAATCCTAATGCTTGATAGGCTTTTTTTGCAGTCGATTGTAGTTTTTGCATTTGATCATCTGAAATATTTTCTGCAGGAATCACAATTTTTGCATTATCATTGATGTATTTATTTTCAAAATCATAAATGCCATCTTGCATGATTACTTCTCCAAATGTACTTATTTCTATTTGTTCATTGCCTAAAACGGCACATTCTAATTCTCTTCCAATCACTGCTTTCTCTATCAATATTTTTGTATCAAATTTAAACGCTTCATCAATGGCAGCATTAAAATCTTCTTCGTTGGTTGCTTTGTTCACGCCTACACTCGAACCCATATTGCAAGGTTTAATAAATAATAAATTGCCTAATTGATGTTGTACGTCTTTAAATGAAATTGTATGTCGTTCATGTTTGTAAAATGTCAATCCTTTTGCATGTCCGATGCCAGCATCACGTAATATTTTTTTAGTAAAATCTTTATCCATTGCTACCGCTGAGCCTAATACACTTGGACCCACAAATGGAAGATCGAGTTGCGTTAAAATTCCTTGCAAAGTACCATCTTCGCCGTTCGGGCCATGGGTAATCGGAAACACTACTTTAATATTCTCGATATATTTGTGATTGTCTAAACGTAAAAATTTATGGGTTTCATTGCCAAAAACAACCGCGAGCTGCACACCAGATTTTCCAATGACACAATTTTTATCTTGTAGATTTTCTTCTGTTTCTAAATACCATTTCCCGTTTTGAGCAATCCCAATTAGTTGTACCTCAAATTTATTTTTATCAATTGCATTAAAAATATTTCTTGCAGATATAATAGAAACTTCGTGTTCGGGCGATTTTCCTCCAAAAATTAATCCCATTTTTTGTTTTGACATATCCTTACTTTAGAGTGTAAATATATTAATCGTTTTATTTTTTATTTGTTAAGATTATAAACTTTTGTGCGAATCAACACACTTTTATATCTAAGTAATTTATGTATTTTTGCTCTAAAGAAATAAGAACGTTTTTTTTACGTTTAGTCAAATATATTTAGATGAATAAAATTTCTATTACAATATTATCTATCATTGCCACAGCAATCCTATTATTAATCTTTACATTTTGGAGTTTAGGTTGGTACACCAACCACGATGAATTTGTGTTAGTGCCTAGTGTAAAAGGAAAATCACTTTTTGAAGCAAAAAATACATTGAATGATTTTGATTTAGACTATATCGTTGTTGACTCTACTTTCGATGAAAGTAAGCCACCTTTATCCGTCATAGAGCAACAACCATCTAAAGGTGCAAAAGTAAAAGAAAATAGAAAAATATATTTAACCATAAATGCCGCAACACCACCAAGTGTGAAAATTCCGAATATCATTGACAATTCACGGCGTCAAGCAGAAATTATTTTGAATAATTGGGGTTTGAAAATTGGAAGGTATATTTACATTCCAGATATGGCAAAAGATGCAGTTTTGAACATGCAAGTGAATGGAAAAATTGTGCAACCCGAAACAGTTGTACGGAAAGGAACTGTTATTGATTTAGTATTGGGTGATGGATTTGGCAGTCAAGTAACCGATGTGCCACCTTTAACTGATTTAACCGTAATTGAAGCACGTGCCGTATTAGAAGCAGTACATTTAAATGTCGGGATATTAATTGCTGATGGAGAAATTGAAGATACGATGAGTGCTTATGTGTACGATCAAGAACCTAAATTTGGTCAACCTGGCAAATTAGGTGAAGGAAATACTGTACAGATGTTTATACGTCAACATAAAAATAGTTCAAATACACAAGGAGAGAATGCAGGCATGAATAAATTAATACCTAAAGGAAACACGAATCAATAATAAATAGATGAAAAGATTTTATCCAACATTTTTCTTAATTTTTATGTTTGCTACCACTTTGGCACAACAGGAAGCAATTGTACCTTTGTCCTTTCATCCTAAAAAAAATAAGTCGAATAACAGACAATTTATCCACCAACAAAAGAATAAAAGAACAGCAGCAATTAGTTTGCCGTTTTTCGATGATTTCAATCAAATTGAAATATTTCCAAAAATCAATTTATGGCAAGATAATTTTGTATATATCAATGCCACATATCCCAAAGAAACCATAACACTAGGTGTGGCAACATTTGATGGCACAGACGCCAATGGAGTACCATACAATAATGGCGCTGTCATGGTTTCAGGAGCAGCTGATAAATTGACGTCAAATCCCATTGACTTATCCGATTTAACTGCAGATAGCAACGTTTTTTTAAGTTTTTATTTTTTGCAAGGTGATTTTGGTGAATCGCCTTCTGCACCAAATGATTTGTTGACCTTGCAATTCAAAGATACTTCTGGAAATTGGAATTTAATGTGGCAAAGTAGTGCATTAAGTATTCCAGCAATGCGTCAAGTATTTATCAAGGTTGATTCCATTTATTTAAATCCTAATTTTCAATTTCGATTTGAATCCATTGGAAACTTAAATGGTGCCAATGATACTTGGCACATTGATTATGTAAAAATAGATAAAAATAGAGATACTGCTACCGAAGTAAACATTAAAGAAATGGCATACGAATTTATGCCAAATAGTTTACTAAAAAAATACTACGTAATGCCATATCATCAATTCGATACAACAGATTTGGCAGATACCGTTTCTATTTTTGTAAAAAATAATTTCATCAATTCCACCACTGATATTATAGATGATTATATAGCGAAAATAGTAAATACCAATACTACGATTGCCACTTTTAATGGCCCTTCGCGTGACTTTGGACCATTAACTCAAAACGAAATTAAATATCCAAAATTTAATATCCCAACAAATATTGTGGCCGATACCGTTGTTATCCGAGTCGATTATCATTTTGATGTTTCGGCAGAAGCCGGTGAAAGTGCCAATGTGTTGGCAAATAATTCAATGTCGCATCTACAAGTATTTAGTAATTATTTTGCGTATGATGATGGCTCTGCAGAACGTGGTTATTGGGTAGAAAATTTAAATGAATATAAAATGGCTGTCAAATTTGGATTTAGAAATCCTGATACATTACAAGCCATTAAATTTCAAGTATTGCCTACACAAGTAGATAATCATTTGGCAACTTTTAGTGTTTGTGTTTGGAAAAATTTCAATCGAAATACGGTCTATACTGATGCCGATTTGCTCTACAAACAAACGAATCTAAAATTGGCAAGTTTGAATAAAGAATTTAATGTGGATACGCTCAATAATTTTTATTACGTTCCAATAAAACCAGCTTTTATGATGAATGGAGCAAGTTTTCCTTTAATCGTTTCAGATACTATTGCTATTGGATTAATAGTTGAAAATAAAGAATCTTTAACGATAGGATTTGATAGAAATAACAATCGTTCTAATTATAATTTTTACGTAGATGGTGTGGAAAAATGGCGCGAATCAGGAATCGCTGGCACTATGATGATTAATGCGGTAGTAGGCAAACCATTACCAGATTATTTGACGCCTATAAAACCGAATAAATCCAATCAATACGAAATAAAAATCTATCCAAATCCAACCAAAGAGGTATTATATATAGAAGGAATTAAAGATGAAAATACAATAGAAATATTTGCATTAAATGGTAGTTTAGTGAAACAAATTCATTTATTTAATTCTGATGTAATAAATATTCATGAACTTCCTGTAGCCACATACGTTATAAAAATAACGAATACACAAACTAAACAATTTGGTATTTCTAAATTTGTAAAAAGTGAATGATAATAATTCAAAAATAGCAACCTCCATTCCATCTTTAGATTCAATTGACAGAATTGTTTTATTTGATGGTGTTTGTAATTTTTGTGCATCCAGTGTACAATTTATTATAAAAAATGATAAAACATCTTCGTTAAAATTTGCCAGTTTACAATCTAATTTAGGACAACAACTTTTAATACATTACAATATGCCAACTTCAATAGATGGTGTTGTTTTTATTGAAAATAATCGTGCCTATTTTAAATCAACTGCCGCTTTTCAAATTGCCAACTATTTTGGTATTACTTGGAAATGGTTGAAATTATTTAGTGTTTTTCCATTATTTATGACTGATTTTGTTTATGATATAATAGCCAAAAATAGATACAAATGGTTTGGTAAAAAAGAAACATGTATGTTGCCATCACCCGAAATTAGAAATCGATTTTTAGAGGTTTAATTCCATTTATCTTTATTTTTTTATTATAGATTTTTGTATTTTTGCTTTTGAAAATACTTCATGATTTTTATAATTTAGTTACTCAAAAAAATAGAATATTAGAACTATATGGGAAGAGCATTTGAATACAGAAAAGCAGCCAAATTTGCCCGTTGGGACAGAATGGCTAAAGCATTTACTAGAGCTGGAAGAGAAATTGCAATGGCAATAAAATCTGGCGGAGCAAGTCCAGATACGAATGCCAATTTACGTAGAGCCATCCAAAATGCAAAGGCTGCGCAAATGCCTAAAGATAGGATAGAAGCCGCCATTAAAAGAGCATCGTCAACCGATACAAAAGGATTTAGCGAAGTAGTGTATGAGGCCATGGGACCACATGCCACTGCAATCGTTATTGAAACTGCTACCGATAATCCAACACGAACAGTGGCCAATTTAAGAACAATTTTAAATAAAAATGGTGGCTCGATGGGCACACAAGGCATGCATGATTTTATTTTTGAACGCAAAGGAGTTTTTAAAATTTTAGCTCAAAATATTGATGCTGAAGAATTGGAGTTTGAGTTGATAGATGCCGGTTTGGACAGCATGGAAAAAGACGATGAAAATCATTTAGTTCTTTATGCTAAATTTTCGGACTTTGGTTCACTACAAAAAGCATTAGAAGATAAAAATATTGAAGTCATTAGTGCCGAATTGCAACGTATTCCAACTATTGGTAAAGAATTAAATGAAGAGCAAACCGATGAGGTTTTAGAGTTAATTGATAAGTTAGAACAAGATGACGACGTGCAAACAGTTTTTCATAATTTAGCATAATATTGAATAAAAATTTTTTAGGTCGGATTATTATTATCCGACTTTTTTATTTTATAAGTTAAATTCTATTAATAAAATTGCTACATGCAATAAAAAATAGTTGATTTAGTTACATTTAGTATAACCAAACCAACCACTATTATGAAAACCATTCTTATTAAACAAACTATTGTTTGCTTACTCAGCATTTCTACTCTTAATAGTTGTCAGAAATCGAATGACGGAGCCATACAGTCGAAAGATGCAGTGGGATTAAGCTCGCCACAAGCAGAAAGTGCGTCTTCGGATGCTGTTACAAATTCTACTCAGCCAATTCCTACTCAACATGTTGATACGAACGTTCAGCGCATGTTAACCAAAGAAGGCAACCTAAGTTGGGAAACATCAAATGTAGATAAAACACATGCGTCCATCGTAGCACAAGCAAAAAAATCAAATGCATATATCTCCAGCGATAACCGTTTTCGAGATGAATACCAAATGACTAATAAAATGAGCATTCGGATTCCATCTAATCAGTTTGATAATTTTATTTCAAGCATAGAAAATGACGTCAATAATTTTGATGAAAAACGCATTGAAGTAATAGATGTTACAGAAGAATACATTGATGTATCTGCACGCATGAAAACAAAAAAAGAATTGGAACTACATTATTACGATTTATTAAAACAAACTAAAAACGTTACCGAAATTTTACAAGTAGAAGAACAATTAAATATTGTTCGCTCAGAAATAGAAAGTGCGGAAGGTCGTTTAAAATATTTGAAAGACAAAGTTAACATGAGCACCATTCATCTTTCTTTCTATGAAACGACATCAGCACCAGTTGGTTTTTTTGGTCAAATTGGAAAAAGCTTTGTGGCTGGATGGAAAGGAATGTTGTATTTTATTCTTGGATTAATTACTGCTTGGCCAATAGTATTGATTGTGCTAATAACAATATGGCTGGTTATTCGAAGACGAAACAATCAACATAAAAAGTAAATCATAGATTAATATGATTTTACTAAATGAATGTTTAATTTTATTTTTTATTGATAAAGTTTCAATTGTATATCCTTGCTAATAAAATTAATCTTATTTTCGTTTAATTAAATAATAGAATGAATGAACGCTGAAATTAAAAAAATATACGAAGCACATGTTGCTTTTGAAATGCAACAATTTGATAAAAAACATCTGAAAGCAAACATAAAAGAAGAAATCAGTGCAGCTTGGAAATGGTTAGATACCGTAAAATTAAATCAAGTAGGATCTGTTGAGAAAGTGATTGAATTTCAAGAACGCAATATCAAAAATCGCAAACTTACTAAACATCAAAAAGAATACATTGTTGACCTTTCTAATTCCATTCATAAATTAGCATTAAAAAGCAAACATACTGTTTCTGATTTTTTAGATAAAGAATCATTTGATGAAATTGCCGATAAAATTATTGAGCAACGTGAAATTCGCGAACGCATCATTAAAGATATTGTACACAATCCTTTCTATGGTGAAATGTTGGCAGATACTTTATATGACGGCATTAAATCATTTGCCGCGCAAAGTGGACCAAGCAACGAATCGGTAGGTGGTTCTCTGTTTAATTTAGGAAAAGGCTTAATAGGTGCAGCATTATCCGGTGTTTCTGATTCTATAGATAGAAATATTAAAAAATTTATTGCTGATAATTTACAAAAAACCATTGCCAAAAGCGAGCAAACGCTGAATGATAAACTGAACGATGCACAACTTCGTAAAATGGCAAGAGGAATTTGGAAAAAGTTGGAAGATACCGATGTGAAAGATATTGCAAAAGGAGTGAAGTTGAATGATAAGGATAGAACGGCAATTTTACATTCCGTAGAAAAAGCCGTTCATGCTGCTTTACAAACAGAAGCAGTTGCCGATTTAAATGAACATATCTTAAATCATTTCTTTGAACATTCAAACGAAAAATCAATAGTTCAAATTTTAGAAGACAATGACATCACTGAAAAAATTGTAATTAAAGAAGCAGAAGAATTTTTAACGCCATTTTTTGAAATAGCCTTGAAAGATGGTTTTTTGAAAGAACGCATTGAAGCAAGATTGAGTAAATTTTACAATACTTTGTAAAAACGCTAGATGCTGAAACAAGTTCAGCATGACGTGTGTGCTTAAATAAAAAAAAAGAGGCTGACATTCAACAGCCTTTTTTTTATTTAACTAAAACAAAATTTTAGCGTGCGTACACACCATTTGGTGATATCACTGCACCAGGTCCACCGGTAATTCCAATGGGTGGAACAATGATTTTTATTTCTTTGCCATCTACTTTTAGACTTGTTTTGGTTACACTTCTTTCCACGCCTTGTTGGTGAAAAGGTGGCATTTGTGCTGGTGCGCGATTAATGAGATATGGCGCACTTACATCTGACATCTCTACTTCAAATGTATGTCCACTAACCACAATTTTTGCAGTAGCACCCTTATCCGTATATTGAATATCAAAAGTGGCATCTAATACAGGTGCTTTTTCGAACGGTGTTCCTGCAAATATTTTTGGACCAAAGTATGCGCCTACGGTTTTGTTGGTACTCACAAATCCCATGACAATAGGTGGATTGGTAGCATCTGGCTGAAATAATATCATGCCACTGGGAGCACTGCCAACAGGTGTACTTACCATACGCGCCACGTGCACAATAACATTCGGCATTTTAAAACTCGTGTCGGTGATAGCAGACACATCCATACCACCTTCCCAACTCATCCATTCGTTTACGGATGGTTGATTAGCAACAGGTGTCTCAAGTGTGGTCGTTTCGGGCAATGTAGTACTTACATCTTCTGTTTTTGGTTTACAAGCAATGAATACGACACAAGCAATAATTGAAATGGAAAAAGATTTTCTCATAGGATTGATTTTTGTACTTGCAAATTAAATCAAGTAATTCAAAAATAAATACCCAAATAATGGTAGAGAAGTGTTTTCTCTTATTTTACATCACCCAAACATGCTTTTACAAAAGCGGTGAAAAGGGGATGTGGATTTAAAATAGTACTTTTTAATTCTGGATGAAATTGAACGCCAATAAAAAATTTATGAGATGGAATTTCCATTATTTCTACTAGTCCTGATTCCGGATTAATGCCACTGGCAATCATGCCATTGTCAATAAAATCTTGTTGGTATTTACTGTTAAACTCATAACGATGTCGATGTCTTTCAGAAATATGTGTGCTTTCATAAATCTTATATGCCAATGTGCTTTCTTTAATGTGGCAATCGTAAGCGCCTAATCGCATGGTGCCACCCATATTTACGATTGTTTTTTGGTCTTGCATCATGTCAATCACTGGATTTTTACATTTTTGTTTCATTTCCGAAGAATTGGCATCTTCCAAATTCAATACATTTTTGGCAAATTCAATTACTGCCATTTGCATGCCTAAACAAACACCAAAAAATGGAATATTATTTTCTCGGGCATATTGAATCGTGTATATTTTTCCATCTACTCCACGTTGCCCAAAACCAGGTGCCACAAAAATTCCATCTAAATGACCTAGTTTTTCTTTTACATTGTTTTTATTAATTTCTTCAGAGTGGATACGCTCCACATTTACTTTGCATTCATTTTTTGCTCCAGCATGGTCGAAGGATTCATAAATAGAAATATAGGCATCTTTTAATTCCACATATTTTCCTATTAATCCGATGGTAACTTCTTTTTTAGGATATTTAAAACGTTGTAAAAAGTTATTCCATTCTGGTAATTCAATTTCCCGTACATCAGAATATCCAAATTTATTTAAAACAATGGTATCTAATTTTTCGTTTTTAAGATTTAAGGGAACATCGTAAATTGTTTCAGCGTCCATGGCTTCAATCACGGAGTCATAATCCACATTGCAAAATTCAGCAATTTTTCTTTTTCGATCATTTCCTAAATGATGTTCTGTTCGGCAAACAATAATATGCGGATTTACACCATAGGATTGTAATTCTTTGACACTATGTTGTGTAGGTTTGGTTTTTAATTCTTTTGCCGATGCTAAATATGGAACCAATGTAAGATGAATAACGAGGTAATCTTCTTTGGGTAATTGCCATTTTAATTGGCGAATGGCTTCAATAAAAGGTAAGGATTCAATGTCACCAACAGTTCCGCCAATTTCTGTTAAAATAATATCGTACTGGTCAGAATTTCCAAGAAGCAACATTCTTCGTTTTATCTCATCGGTAATATGAGGAATTACTTGAACCGTTTTTCCTAAATAATCGCCACGTCGTTCGCGATTTATAACCTCTTGATATATTTTTCCTGTGGTTACATTATTAGCTTGAGATGTAAAAACGCCTAAAAAACGTTCGTAATGACCTAAATCTAAATCTGTTTCTGCACCATCTTCCGTTACATAACATTCGCCGTGTTCATAAGGATTCATCGTTCCTGGGTCAATATTGATATATGGATCAAACTTTTGAATGGTAACTCGTAGTCCACGAGATTGAAGAAGCTTTGCTAAAGATGCAGCTAAAATGCCTTTTCCTAGAGAAGAAGTTACGCCACCGGTAACGAAAATAAACTTTGCCATAACAGTTGAGGTTATGGACAGTAAAGTTATAGCATAAATCTAATATTTCAATTTTATTTTTTGCAGATAGCAAAGATTTAATGTCAATTTATTTTAAACGAAATAATTATTTTCTGACATTTAGAGAATAGTTTTGATTTCCTAAACTATAATGAAAAAACAATGGATTCTCATCTTCTTTTGGTACTTCAAAGGCAAATAGTTTTGTCCGAATAAAATCTCTTGGTGCTAAAACATCTCTATAAAATCGATTCATGTAAGAAGTGTCAACGCCGGATGAATCGGTTTGTAAATAGTAAATTTTTAAAACACTTTCTAAGTGGTTGTACTTCCATGTAGAATCACTATTACTTAAATAACAGCTTTTTGTAAACGCATTAATCTTAAACGCTTGTTTGCTCGGATTGTCAACGCCAATATCCATAACGTAATAATCAAAATCATCGCCTACATTTTTACTATTGTCTCTAATATGATATTTAATGACATTAAATAAGGTTATAACGGCTTGTTCATTTTTATTTTGAAACAGATAGGAATCCTTATAAGCACTTTCAGTTTTGTATTTATAACGAGTTTCTTGAAGTTGCTCTAAAGTAATTCCTTCTGGAATGTCTATTTTTTCTTCTTTAGGTTTTAAGAGTTCGCAAGAACTAAATGAAACTAAAAATGCCATTAAGTAAAAAAGTGGTGCTGCTTTTTTCATGTTGTACTGTATTTAGTTGATGTCATTTTCATCCAATCCATCGCTTGATTTAGGCTTTCTTCTGCTTCCTTCATACATTTCATACAAATTAAAAACACAATCTAATTTTCCATTGATTAAGGGATATTTTTTTAAAGGTTTTAATCCAATAATTTTTAATGCTTCCATGTTACTTGAAATTATTCCACAAGTATAATCGGTGAAATGTTCTTTAAATGCAGTACCTATTTGTTTGTATAATCTATCTATTTCATACGATTCCATGCGTTCACCATAAGGTGGATTGATTATTAGCGTTCCTTTTCCCATAGGTGGAATTACCTTTTGAATGCTTACTTCTCTTATGTCAATCCATTTTGAAAATCCGGATTTTTTGACATTATTTTTAGTGGTAAAAATTGATTTTTTACTATTGTCAGAAGCAATAATTTTAAACTTAAATTCTGATATTTTTTGTTCTAATTCTGTACAGATATCATCGTATAATCCATTGTCGTAATTTTTCCATTGCTTGAAGCAGAAATAGTTTCTATCTAAGTTAGGTGCTTTTTGTATCGCCATACTGGCTGCTTCCATTACAATAGTTCCACTTCCACACATGGCATCTATAAAATGAGATTGTTTGTCCCATTTGCTGAGTAAGATTAGGCCTGCTGCTAACACTTCATTTATTGGAGCAATGGTTTGCTCAATTCTGTTGCCACGTTGATGTAATGATGTTCCAGAACTATCCAAGGATATGGTTACTTGGTTTCGATAGATATGTAAATTAAAAAGAATATCCGGATTTTCGGTGTTGATGTCCGGACGTTTACCTTTGTTATAATTTCTAAATCGATCGCAAATAGCATCTTTTAATTTTAATGAAGCAAATTGTGAGTGTTTAAAATATTCAGATTGAATGGTAAAATCAATGGCAAAATTCTGATCAATATCCATGTAGTCTTCCCAACTGATTCGAGTAGCAAAATTGTATAAATCATCTGGTGAATCGGATTCAAATTCAAATACTGGCACTAATACTTTTAAGCAAGTACGCAATTCTAAATTACAGCGATATAAGAGTTCTAAATTATAATCGCAGACTACAGCACGTTTTATTATGCTGATATTTTGGGCATTTAATGCATTTAATTCTTCTGCTAACACTTGTTCCAAGCCTTGAAAAGTTTTGCAGATTATTTTGGTTTCAAAAACGTTCACCTTACAAAGGTACAATTATAGAATCATTTTTCTATATTTATACAATGAGTACTACAATAAGCAATCAAGCTGAATTGCAAAAATTATTACACTTGTTGCAAGCTGAAAAGGATACAAATCTTAGTTTTTTGAATAAATTAACGAAAGAGGAAATTCAACTTTTGAGGTTGAAAATTGTAGATATTTCTCAATTTACACAAACAGATATCTGGAGCCGATTAACTGGTGTTTCAAAATATTTTCCAAATTATATGAATGCAAAAGTAGCAGAAACCGTTTTAGGCGCATTAATTACTGCTAATATGAGCTATTATATGCCAGAAAAAGATGCGGTTTCTATTATGAAATATATGAGTAATAGCTTTTTGTGTAATGTGTCTGATTTCTTAATTCCGGAGAAAGCCCAAAAATTGATTAGTCATATTCCAATAGATCTACTTAAAAAAATTACAACGGAATTAATCAAACAAAAAAAATATGTAACAGCTGCAGGATTTGTAGATGTGTTAGAAATGACTAGATTGTTAGAGTTGTCGAAAGTAATTTATAAAGAAGATGATTTAATTCATATTGCTACTTATGCCGACAATAAAGCATACATAGCAAAAATTGTGGAAGGATTTGATGACAATCGAATTGGAAAAATTATTACTTATGCATATTCCAATCAATTACATGAAAACATCTTGAATATTTTTGTGCATTTATCCTCCAATGAAGTACAACGCATTCTTAAAATTGTTTCTACTTTATCACCCAATATAAAAACAAAAGTTTTAGAAGATTTTGAAAATAGAATTCAATCTTAATTTTTATATAAAAAATAAGTACTATGAAGTTAACTCAATCGTATAAACAAAAACCAATTATAAATGAACATTACGATGTCATCTGCATCGGTTCCGGATTAGGTAGTTTGTGCACAGCTTCTATTTTGGCACGCAAAGGGATGAAAGTGTTAGTGTGCGAAAAACATACCACACCAGGTGGTTTTACGCATGTGTTTACTCGAAACGATTATGAATGGGATGTTGGTTTGCATTATGTGGGTGATATGGATAGAAAAGGCTCTTTATTGCGTGTCGTTTTTGAACATATTACTGATAAAAATTTGAAATGGGCAGACATGGGCGAAGTGTATGACAAAGTAATTATTGAAGATAGAGTGTATGAATACCATAAAGGATTACAAGCTTGGAAATCAAAAATGAAAGATTATTTTCCAACAGAAAATGATGCGATTGCGATTGATAAATATGTTGAATTATTATTTGCTGTCAATAAATCGTCCAAAGATTTTTACACTAAGAAAGTAATGCCCGATTTTGTTCGATTAATTTCATCGCCGTTTTTGAATAATCAATATGCAACATTTGCAAAAAAAACAACCAAGCAAGTATTAGATGAAATTTCGGACAACGACGAATTGAAAGCTGTTTTGTCTGCACAGTTTGGAGATTATGGAATGCCACCATCGCAAAGTAGTTTTGTAATACATGCTGCAGTAGCCTTGCATTATATGAATGGTGGATTTTATCCTGTTGGTGGCTCCGAAGAAATTTTCAATACTATTGCTCCAAGTATAATAAATGCCGGTGGAACCATATTAATTGGTGCTGCAGTGAAAGAGATACTTATTGAAAATGGAACAGCCAAAGGTGTTATTATGCAAGATGGCAAAATCATAAAAAGTAATGTAGTAGTGAGTGGTGCAGGTGTGCATCTAACCTTTAATAACCTCATTCACGATTCTCATAAATCCAAGCTTAAATTTTTAAATGATGCAATGGAAATACCAGCATCTGTTGGGCATTTGAGTTTGTATATCGGATTAAAGCATACTGCAAAAGAATTAAATTTACCCAAAGCAAATTATTGGATTTATCCAACTGGTAATAATCACGATAAAGCCATTTCAGATTTTTTAGAAGACAATACAAAAGAATTTCCGGTAGTGTATATTTCTTTTCCGGCATCTAAAAATCCAATGTTTGAGGATAAATATCCTGGTCGTTCCACTATAGAAATTATTACACTGGCCAAATTTGATTGGTTTAAAGAATGGGAAAATAAAAGATGGAAAAAACGTGGTGAAGATTATGATACATTGAAAGAAAACCTAGCACAACGTTTATTGGCTCACCTATACAAATATGAACCACAAGTACAAGGAAAAATTGATACTTATGAATTATCGACTCCAATTACAACCAAACATTTTTGTACTTATTTAAATGGTGAAATTTATGGCTTAGATCATCCGCCTGAACGATTTGAAAAAGCATATTTAAAACCACAAACACCCATTAAAAATTTATTTTTAACCGGACAAGATATTGTAACGGTAGGTATTGGTGGCGCATTGATGAGTGGTGTATTAACTGCTTCAGCAATTACAAAGTCCAATTTGATTCAAGAGATAGTAAAAGGAGCGAAGTAGAAATTAAAATATGTAACATCATCTCGAACGTAGTAAGCTTACATGTCAGCAGACAAGCTATATAGTATTGAAATAGATAGACCAATATGAATGTAGTTGCATCTGTTAGATTTCTCACTGTGTTCAAAATGATACAAATTTTTTAAAAATTCTATTCATAACACTTTTTAACTACGTTCTTAACGGAGTGTTATTTATCATCTTTTTTATAATTAAGTATTTGATAATCAATATATTGATTCTTATCTATTTACGTTAGAAACATCATATATTTAAATAGAGTTACTATTTTTAATTTTTTTTGCTTCAAATTTGATATGTAAATCAAAACTAATTTTATGAAGCATTTATTTTTAATTCCGATGATTTTATTTTCATTCATTTTGAATGCGATAAACATAAACGATTCTAAAATCAAAGAAGTGACTGTTTTTAGAAACTATGCCAAAGAAACTCGTTTGGCTACAACTACCATTCCCGAAGGAAACAACGAAATTGTAATTTCCAATGTCAGTACATTTATGGATGATAACACCTTACAAATTTCAACTAAAGGAAATGTAAAAATTTTATCCGTATCTACACGATTGAATTATTTATCGGATAAATTAAAATCGGTACAAGCAGAAAAAATTTCAGATTCCATAGAATATTTAAATGAGGATATTGCTTGGATAAACCAACAAATTCAAGCCTTTCAAGATGAATTGAAAGTGTTGGATGAAAATAGAAAATTATCCAATGATAAAGTGGCGTTTACACCACAGCAAGTAAAAGACTTAGCAGATTTATATCGTGTGCGTTCGCTGGATATTAGAAAGTCGATGTTTGATTTATCTAAAAAACAAAAATCAAGTAAAGAAAAATTAGCAAAATTACAAGCACAACTTTCTGAGATTAATGGAAAACAACATCAACCTATTAAAGAAATTGTGTTGAAAGTTCAAGCAAAATCAGCTGGTTCCGTTACATTTAAAACATCATACATTATTACCAATGCTTATTGGATTCCAATTTATGATATTCGTGCCAAAAACAGTAATTCACCTTTGCAGTTAGATTGTCGCGCAAAAGTTGTGCAGAATACTGGTTATGATTGGAAAGATGTAAAGTTGACATTGTCCACCGCAAATCCATCTTCTAAACACGATCGACCTATTTTATATCCTATTTATGTTGATTTTTTTCAACCGGATTATTATAAAAATCAACTTAAAAAATCCTATACTTCACAAATGATGCAAAATATGGCAATGGCACCAGCAACGGTAGATATCGCACGAGCTTCTGAGGAAACTGGTTTTGAAGATGGACTGAAATCAGATGATAATCATGTAACTATTTTAGAAGGAGATATGGCTGTTGAGTATGCCATTGAAACGTTGCAAGATATTGAAAGTGATAATAAAGAACATATTGTAGGCATTCAGGAAATTGAAATGCCAGCTATTTATTCCTATCATACAGTACCTAAGTTGGATATGACCGCTTATTTATTGGCACGTGTAACCGATTGGGCAAAATACAATTTATTAGCCGGCGAAGCCAATATATTTTATGACGATAATTACGTTGGAAAATCTTATTTAAATCCGAATGTAAGCGCAGATACTTTATTGATTTCTTTAGGAAGAGACGAAAAAATAAATATCAAACGTGTGAAGTTGAATGAGTATTCGTCTAAAAAATTATTAAGTGGAAATGTGAAAGAAACGAAAGCATTTGAAACTACAATTAAGAATAATAAAAATAATGCCATTGAAATTGAAATTTTAGATCAATATCCAATATCTAAAAATTCACAAATAGAAGTGAAGTTAGAAGATGCGGATGGCGCAACAATTACAGAAGCGTATGGTAAGTTAATTTGGAAAGTTAAATTGCAACCAAATGAGATTCGAAAAATTAAATTAGTTTACACCATCAAATATCCAAAAGATAAAGAGGTTAAGGAATTGAATTAAATTGAATTTTTAAAAATAGTCGATGGTGAAAACTATCGACTATTTTTATTTTGCTTAGTAGGTATTCACTTTAATAAAAAATGGACAAATGTGGAGAGATATTTTAGGATAAATTTTGAATTAAGATAGGCAATTAATGTTCCTAAAATAAAACCACCGATAATGTCACTTGGATAATGCACACCAACATACACTTGTGCAATACCAATTATTAAAGCCCAAAGAAACCAGAATCCAATTGTCCATTTTTTAGAAAATATAGATGCAAAATAGATACTCATAGCTATTGACATGTGATTGCTCGCATGTGAAGATGGGAAACTCCATTTTCCACCACAAGAATCCAGTAGTAAACGTACTTGAGTATAAGCATGACAAGGTCGTAATCGTTCAAAAAAAGGTTTTAAAATGCTGGCTGAAATAGAATCTGCCATTGCAAAAGAAATGAAGATATAGACTACATAAACTATTGCTAGTTTTTGGTATTTCTTTAATAGAAATAAAAATAAAAATAAGTAAAGTGGAATCCATGTATTTGCATGGCGTACTACTGGAAATAAAATATCAAAAAATGGATTGCTTAATGTGTGATTTATAAAATCAAACAAAATATAATCAATATGCTGCAGTGAAGCCACTAATATTGAATTTCAAATTCATTTCTATTCGTGTATAATTCCCAAAATTTTTGTGCTACATGTTGAGTTGAGCGTTCGGAACTGTCATTCTGTACCGCACCGCAAACAGTTACCGTTCCCACAAAAATATTTTTTGGTTTTAAAGCAATATGTAAAGAATTGGCTAAGTTTCGTATGCCAGCTTTCCCGATAGATAATGAGCCTAATTCTGGATTGGGTTCCAAGGCAAAACCGCCACCGGTTAATAGTATAGTTCCTTTTCCCTTTTTTTCCATATCTGGCAATACTAATGTTACAGCAGTCATTACTGAAGCTACATTTATTTTAAAATCGCGTGTTAATCCATCTACAGATTCATCAACAATATTTACTTTTTTTCGTTTTGCTACATTATAATGCAGCACATCAATGTTTTCCCAAATTTCCCAAATTTGATTAAATGCATCCTTAATAGAATCGGAATCGCCGGCATCAGCAACAAAGAAATGAGCATCGATGTTTTTATTTTTTAAAGCATGCTGCAATTCTTCTAATTTTTCTTCTCTTCTAGAAATAAGTACTACTGAAAATCCTTCCGTTCCAAATTTTTCAGCTACAGCTTTCGAAATTCCATTACCTGCTCCAATTATTACGATTACTTTGTTCATATTGCTTTCTTTTTTGCTAATAAAATATACCTGTCAGACGTTTTTGGGTGAAATGGATTTAGATGATAATCACCAAATTCATTAACGATTGTGAAACCGGTATTGTTTAAAAAAGTATGAAAATGATGTTGCATCAGAACTTGTACTTCTTCTTTATAAAGCCATATTTTTTCATCTTTTTCAATTTGTATGGATTTAATTATTTTTCCTTCTTTCACTTCTTTTCTAATATAAAAAGTATATCCATCAATAATTTTATTTTCGCGTGGCACTAAGTTATTGATGACTTTTTCTGCATTCATAAAATCAATTAAAATATGTCCATTTTCTTTTAAGGCAATATGCATACTCTCAAATACTTTTTCATTTTCGTTTAAATCATCAAAATAACCTAAAGAAGTAAATAAATTAAACACATAATCAAAATAGTTTATTCTAAAAGGTAAACGCATGTCATGCACATAAAATTCTAAATTTGGCAAGGTATATGCAGAAGTTGCATAATGAATACTTTCTTTAGATAAATCCAATCCTACCACATTGTTTTCCTTTTCTGCTAAATAATGTGCATGTCTTCCTTTGCCACAAGCTAAATCTAGAATGGTAGCTTTATTAATATTTAATTTAGATGTTAAGTTGTCAATGAATAAATGGGCTTCATCTTGGTTTCTATTTTTATATAATACATGATATAATGGAGAATTAAACCATAACTCGAACCATTTCTTTTGTTGTGCTGACATAGAGTTGAAATATGTGTGTACAATTTACAAAAATTGTTGGCAGATATTTAGTTTTAGGAATGAAAATGCGTTTAATAAGAAAAAAAATCAATCTGTATCTACATTTTTGATATATTTTTTCCAAATTCCAGTTCCCCAATAAAAAGATGTGAATAAAAGTAAAGTAGTCCAATAAACTACTTCACAACCCCAAGCAATATAGAGTTCGCTTCTTTTTATATGAATAAAATAATAACAATAAATGACATAAAAAATACAACAAAAAACTTCAACTATTGTAGGAACAAATGTAGCTCCTGTACCAGTGATTCCAAAATTCATAATCATGGCAGATGAGAAAAAAAGCATCGCAATCATTAATGTGTAAAAAGGTGCAATAGTATCTTGGATTATGTTTGTGTCATTCGTGAAAACAGATAAAATTTGATGTGGAAAAAGTAAAATAATAATATTAATGGCCATAGAAATTCCAACAGATAATATAATTACTTTTTTAAGTGCAGGAATAACATCGTGAACTCTATTTTGTCCAATGATATTGCTCACTACAGTGTTGCTTGTGCTGGCTAAACTCCAAACTGGAATGCCAATAAACACAAATAAGCTTTTCAAAATTCCAGATACTGCTAATTCATGTGTTCCAATTTTTTCAATGGATAAAAAGAAATACCACCATGAACCAATTCCAATTAAATTCTGAAGAATAATAGGTGCTGATAATTTACAGATTGATGTAAATAGATTTAAACGGATAGTTTTAAATTGGAAAGCATTATATTTTTGGGGATGTTTTGATGCTATAAAATAGATGAAGTAAACAATAAATAATATGGTATCTGCAATGGCAGTAGCAATGCCAGCACCTTTAATTCCGAGAGGCAGAAATCCAAATTTTCCAAAAATTAATAAATAGCCAAATATAATATTGGTTATAGCCATGCAAATTGTTGCAATAGTAATAATCCTTGTCTTGCCGATTCCTGTATAAAATCCATTAAAGCAAAATCCTAAAACTACAGGAATGACAGCATAATTCATCATGTTAATATATTCCATAACCGCACTTTGTATGGGTACTGATTTTACTACCCAAGGGATAATGATTGGTGTGATGTATTTGAAAAATAACATTAAAAATAGAGAAAGAATACTTGCCAAAATTAGGAGATGATCAAATGCAGTACCAATGCGATTTAATTTATTTTCGCCACTATGACGTGCTATAATTACTTGAGCACCACGCGCCAAACCACCTGCAATAAAAACAAAAACGAAATAATAAATTCCAGCAAGTGTAATAGCTTCTAAGGCTACTTTAGACGAATGTCCTAAAAATGCAGTATCAATTAATTGATTAATAGAATGCGCCAAACTTCCTAATATAATAGGATACGAGATCTGCCAAATTTCTTTATAAGTGCCTTGTAATTGCATAATGGAGGCGCAAGATAAGCATTAAACCGCAGAGCTGATGTTTAGTTGTGTTGAATTGAAAATTAAGTTAGCGATTCGCTCCACATTTTCCATTGGTCGCCCCAAAGTCGGTTGCCTGCATCCACATATAGTGTTTCTCCACTAATGTATGATGCCATAGGTGATGATAGAAACACAACAGGATACGCCACTTCTTCCGTAGTGCCCATTCTTTTATTTGGAATGCTACTTTCAATGCCTTCAATAATTTGTGGCGGATAAGTATCCATCCCTGAAGAGCGAATAATTCCAGGAGCAACGGCATTTACTCTAATATTAAAACGAACCCATTCAATGGCTAATGTTTTGGTGAGATTGTCCACGCCGGCACGTGCAGCTCCAGTATGTACCATACCTGGAAATCCTTTGTAAATATTGGCGATGATATTTACAATGTTGCCCTCTTTTTGTGGAATGAAAAACGTTTTCGCCATAATTTGTGTAACATAAAATGTGCCGATTAAATTATTCGTTATCACGGCACGAAATCCGTTATACGAAATGTTTTCTGCAGCAGACGGAAATTGACCGCCGGCATTGTTGACTAATATATCTAATCTGCCAGCTTCTTCTTTTATTTTTTGTGCCAATGCTTCTATATGCTCCGTTTCTCTGATATCAGCAATAGCTGCTCTTACATCACCAATTCTCTTTAATTCACTTACGGCTTTTTCTATTTTTTCTGCATTTCGTGATGCAATATATACAATAGCACCTAAGCTTAAATATTCTTTTGCAATGCTATAGCCGATGCCACTTCCACCGCCGGTAACCAAAACTATTTTGTCTTTAAATAAATCTTTTTGAAACATTTTTTATTCACTTTGAAACAAATGTAATAAAATAATTTTACCCAAATAAAGCATGTTAGGAATAACTCATTAATTATCCTTCGGCAATTTTTGATTTGTTGTTTCCTTTTATGCTAATCAGCAGTACGCCAACCAATACTAATATGGTACCTGAAAGATGCATTAACGTAAAATCTTCATTCAAAATGTAATACGATAAAACTATCGTTGCTATCGGACCAATGCTGGCGATAATAGCCATATTGGATGAGCCAATATATGAAATGCCTTTTGTCATTAAAAAGGATGGTAAAACTGTGCTCACAATGGCAATGGTTAATCCTATGAAATATACTTGAATCGGGAAGTGAAAGATGTCAAATCCATTGACTAAAATAAAATGTATAATCACTGCAATGCAAGATACAATCATGGAAATACATGTAAAACGAATAGTGCCTACATTTTTTATTAAATGATCGCTTTTGACCAAATACAATGCATAGGTTAAGGCGCTTAATAAAATAAAGATGGTTCCTTTCGTTAAATTGCTGGAAACATAAGCGGCTTTGTCGGAATAAAATGCAATGACAATTCCTATATAACATACAACAACTGCGGTTATTTGGGTGCTATTTATTTTTCGGTTAAAAAAAAGTTTAGACAATAAAAGCACAAAAGTTGGATAGGTAAAAATTATATTTCGCTCTAAAGATGCACTCACATATTGAAGTCCAATAAAATCAAACAGTGCCGCGAGGTAGTAACCAATTAACCCAAGGATGATGATATTCCACCAATCATTTTTATTAATTTGTGCAGGTGTTTTTTTTCGATATTCATTTGCCAAAATAACAACATAAAAAGGTAAGGCAAACAACATGCGTAGCATTAATATTTGCAATCCATTAACTCCATATTGAAATGATAATTTTGCAAAAATGCCTTTTGTAGAAAAACACAAAGCACCAAAAAACACAAAAATTATTCCTTTGTAAAAATTAGAAGACATAAAAAAAGCAGCCAATAATTGGCTGCTCAAAGGTACTCATTTTATAGAGTTTATTTCATGGTGAACGTAGATTGTCCTATTAAGAAACCGTTTTGATATACTTCAACAGAATATTTTCCGGAAGCAAATTTAAACGTTTGTGCCCAATAAGAACAAACTGTTTTAGTTTCATTTTGGTAATCCGGAGAAATGGTATAGGTGTAAGGAATTTCATTTCCCGTAGTAGCTTCTTTAAATGTTCCACTACCTAAACTTTGCATTTGTATGGTGGAGCCATCTGGAGAAATAATGCGAATAGAAAGTGCAGTTTGACCGCTTGGTGAAATTTTATTTTGCAATAAATCAAAACAAATTCTCAATTTTTCAGCATCTTTTGCTTTGCTTACTTCATCTTCTTTTCCTTTTTTAGTAATGCGAATTGGAGAGCATTGAATGTTTGCTGTTGTTAAAATAGAAGCTTTGTCAATTCTGTCTTTCATTTTCTGATTTTCATCATCTACTTCTTGCTTTTTTTGAATAGTAGTTTTCAATTCACCACTAATGCTGTCGCGCTCCTGGAATAAAATCTGATTAACAGCAATTAAAGAGTCAATAGAAGTTTGCATACGCACTTTATCGTCTTCCATTTGTTTAATTAATGTTTGTGCTTCTGCTAATAATTTAGATTTTGTAGCATCACCATTTTTAAGCTTGGATACTTCCGTCAATAACGCATCTACTTTTGCACGTTTAGCGCCTAATTCTTGCTCTTTAACAGTCAATAAACTGTCTAAACCAGCATTTTCTGCACGATATCTCTCAATATCTTGCATAGATTCAGCATATTTACTGTCTAATTCTTGTTTCAAAGTTGAAACATCATCGCGTTGTTTTTCGGTAACAACAATAGTTTCTTTCGATTTTTTTAATTTGAGATTGGTGTACACCAATCCGCCAATCAATAATGCAATTAATACAATATACATTGCATGTAATTTCCCATTGGAATTTTCATTTTCTGCCATAAAAAAATATTTTAATGTTTACGTTAATACAAACTTACTGAAAAAATCGTTATTATTTATCTATAATTCGTTATATATTGCGAATAATAATTATTTGAGTACATAAAAAATATACGTATATGCTTGAAAACGTGAAAATTGAAGATGTTTTATTTCTAGATATCGAAACAGTTCCAAAAAGTGCTGACTACCATCAATTAAATGAAATTGAAAGAGATTTGTGGGATGAAAAAAAAGGTAAACATCGCAATGAAGAGGAAACAGAAGCCTATTTCTATTTTAATAATGCCGGAATTTATGCTGAATTTGGTAAAATAATTTGCATTTCAGTAGGATATTTCCAATCAGCAGGTATGTTTCAAGAATTTGAAATAGTATCATTCTATGGCGATGATGAAAAGAAACTTTTGTCCGATTTTAGTCAATTTTTACAAAATCAATTAAAAATAAATAGAAATAAAACTATTTGTGGACATAATGTTCGTGAATTTGATGTGCCATATATTTGTCGTAGAATGTTGATGAATCAATTGAAACTGCCTAATTATTTTGAATCCTTACAGGCCAAAAAGCCATGGGAAATAGGCTTGTTAGATTCAATGGATTGGTGGAAATTTGGCGATTATAAAAATTACATTTCTTTAAAATTATTGGCATTTTGTTTAGGTATTCCATCTCCAAAAGATGATATTTCAGGCAAAGATGTAGGTAAAGTTTATTGGCAAGAACACGGCTTAGAACGCATTAAAACGTATTGCCAAAAAGATGTTTTAACAGTTGCACAAATTTTATTAAAATTAAAAGGATTATCTTTGCTTTCAGAGTCGAATATTAAATTAAAATAAGCACACTTTTAAAAATATTCGTTTAAACTTATAAATATAATTATGGCAGAATTACTTTTAGACGTAAAAAACTTAGTAACAGAATTTAATACAGAAAATGGCATTGTAAAAGCAGTAAACGATGTCTCTTTTCACGTAAATAAAGGGGAAGTTATCGGCATTGTGGGTGAATCAGGATCCGGAAAATCAGTCACATCTTTATCTATCATGCGATTAATTCCTAATCCACCTGGAAAAATTACTTCTGGACAAATTAACTACTATCGAGATGGAAATACACCAATAGATTTAGTAAAAGTGGAAGATCATCAAATGCGCCAATTTCGTGGAAATGAAATATCCATGATTTTTCAGGAGCCAATGACCTCTTTAAATCCTGTTTTTACCTGCGGTAATCAAGTGATGGAAGCTTTGATGCTGCATCAAAAGATATCAAAACAAGAAGCAGAACAAAAAACACTCGATTTGTTTGCTCAAGTAAAATTACCCGACCCGAAACGCGCATTGAATGCTTATCCGCACCAACTTTCAGGTGGACAAAAACAACGCGTGATGATTGCAATGGCAATGAGTTGCCAACCTAAAATATTAATTGCCGACGAACCGACAACTGCATTAGACGTAACCGTTCAAAAAACTATTTTAGAACTTATCAACGATTTAAGTCAACAAACCGGAATGTCCACTATTTTCATTACACACGACTTAGGTGTAATTGCTGAAATTGCCGATCGTGTAATTGTAATGTATAAAGGAGAAATTGTGGAGCAAGGTACAGTATTTGAAATTTTTTCAAATCCCAAACATCCTTACACCAAAGGCTTATTAGCTTGCCGTCCACCACTAGGAAAACGGTTAAGCAAACTACCAGTGATTGCCGATTTTATGAGTGAAGAAAATGGCATTATTACAGAAAAAGCAGCGGACATGAATGCTTTAGTTGAAGCATTTGTTGTGAGTGAAGAACAAACTAAAATACGTTTCGAAACGTTACAGCAAGGCAATCCAATTTTACAATTAAAAAATATACAAACATGGTTTCCTTCTAAAACTAATTTATTAGGTAAACCATTAGAATATGTTAAAGCAGTAGATGATGTTTCATTTGATGTATATGAAGGTGAAACCTTAGGTTTGGTGGGCGAAAGTGGTTGTGGTAAAACTACTTTAGGTAGAACCATTCTTCGATTAATTGAGCCCACTGGTGGAAAAGCTATTTTTGATGGAAAAGATATTTTTAACCTTGGTCAAAGAGATTTAAAAGAACTTAGAGAGCACATGCAAATTATTTTCCAAGATCCTTATTCTTCGCTCAATCCAAGAATGACAATTGGAAATGCTATTATGGAACCGATGCAAGTGCACAAAAAACATAGCAATGATGCCGAACGAAAAGATAAAGTGATTGAATTACTAGAGAAAGTAAACATGAAAGCCGAACATTTTCAACGCTATCCACACGAATTTTCAGGTGGTCAGCGCCAGCGTATTTGCATAGCACGTGCGTTGGCTTTAAATCCTAAGTTTATAATTTGTGATGAGTCGGTTTCGGCATTAGATGTGTCGGTTCAAGCACAAGTTTTAAACTTATTAATCCAATTGCGCGAAGAATTTAAGTTCACTTATATTTTCATCTCACACGATTTGTCGGTGGTGAAATTTATGAGTGATAGAATGGTCGTAATGAATAAAGGAAGAATCGAAGAAATGGGTATTGCTGATGATATTTACAATCATCCTCAACAGGAATATACTAAAAAATTAATAGAAGCAATTCCGAAAGGAAATTTAGAAGATATCAAAGCTCGATTTCAACATAGATAATTTTTCTTAGTAATTTGTTTGACTAGTACAGGTTTTAGACAGAATTAAAATCAGTTTTTATTCTTATGTAATTGGAATTTTAATTTGCATAATTTATGCTACAATACATTGAGAATTACATCCAAACTTATGTTATCTTTGAGATACAAAACTAACAAATTAGAAAGTATGATATTACTAAAACTAATTTATCGGCTTTTTCAAATCATTGTTATACTCATACCCATAGCTATAATTTATTCTATTATTTTTCCGGAGAAACCTTTACCGGAAACAAAAAATCCTCAACCTTACCCAACACATAAAGCTATAGGCTATGATTACCAAAACCATAGATATATCTATGAGGAGGATAATCTTATAAGAGATAATAGAGGGAATTGGGTACCCATAGATACGAATGATAAGATACCTAAAGAATTTCCCGCTGCAGTAAATGAAGAGGATTTGCCGGGTTTTTCAGGAAGCGACATCGAGCCGGACTGATAAGCAATAGTATAGAAATTATATTCGCTTAGTTAATGCTTGAAAATCGCTTTCAAAATTTATGTTATCTTTGAGATACAAAACAACGTTGGCAGTTGCTTCTATTTGTGAGTTAGCGGCAAGCAAACAACGACACCGCAAAACCAAAGAGCAACAAAAAATGGGCGAAATTGACGTTAATTTTGATTTTAGAAAAGAATCTAAAGGAAGAGACCCTGATAGGTGGAGTTCTACATTACAAGAATATCACCGAATTGTATGGAGTAAATGTTTACCAAATGGAAAGCAATTTGCCTTAGAGAAAGTAAACCAAAATAGACTTTATCATAAATCTGAATTAGGAGAATTTTATTTATCGAGTGATGTTGCTTTATATGGGTTTATCCGTAAGTGTGAAAAACTCGGATTTGTTCTTGCTCAAGTATCAGAAACAGAACTTATAAAATTTAGACAACTTACGATTAACACATTTGGTGGAACAATGCTTTGGCCAAGTATTAGAATTGACAATAAAATGACTATTAATGGTGCAAGAGGATTCAATCGGCTAATTTCTGATAGACTTGACTTAACCCTTGAATGCATAAGAAGATATTATCTATGTGAGGATAGCCCACTTTATAATGTATTCAAGCGGTATTCGAGTTTCTTCGATTTATTTAATAGCTTTAAAGGGTATGTTGATTTTTTTCATCTACAAGATTTTATAAACGAAAACGAACAAATAAAATTTTCTTTGTCTTTTGAAAATTTTAATCGTTCAGCACTACCTCAAACGATTGACGAATACATAGAATATAAAAATCACACAACAAATTTAATCAATAGCAGAAACAAAAGAATCTTAGAAAGCATCAAAAAAATCTGACACTTAAAAAATGAAAATTGATATAACATTTAATGTTTACACTGACGCAAATGGTGGCGACCCAGACAGTACAAGTCCGACACTTCGCACATATCATAAAATGCTATGGAGTAAACAGTTACCAAACGGACAAACTTTTGAATTAAATAACAAAAAAAACAGAGCATATTTATATCACAAATCAGAACTTGGAGAATTTAATTTAGGAAGTGATGCCATAACACATTCGTATAGAAATCAGACAAGAAAACAATGGTTGATAAAGCAAATTCCAAACGAAGTGAACGAACTTTTTGACATAGGTTTAACAATAGGAGCTTACACACTTTTTCCGAAAAATAAAATAGACAATAAGTTTACAATCAATCAAGCTCGTGGAGTAAACAGCTTAATTGACGACAGATTTGACTTGACCTTAGAATGTGTCAAACTTTTTTATGAAGAACAACAAAGTCCGCTTTTCGACACATTTTTAAGATACAAAAACTTTTTTGACTTATTTCAAAACTTTAAAGGGTACATTGACTTCTTTTTACTCAATGATCTTGTTGACGAAAATGAAAATATTAAATTTTATTTACCGTTTGACAATTTCAAAACAAAACCAACATTTGCGTACATTGATGAATATTTGATTTATAAAACACGAGTTACAAACTTCATCAATGCACGGAATAACAGAATTGACAATTATGCAAACAAACAAAAAGTTGAACAAATTGCCAGCCGCTAACAAGCAGTTTGGCGTTATGGCGGGTAAAGTGCTTCGATTGAACATTTTCGGTAAATTGAAAATTCGTTCTTCGATTGAAGTTTCTCGGTAAAAATCCGCCACAACGCCAAGCTGCCAAAACGTTGGGTGCAAGTGTAAAGAACGACCGTGCTAAAATCAACGGAACAGCTAAAATGACGGAACAACAAGAATGTTTTTTATTTTTTGTCAAGGCACATTTTTAAAACCAATTTTAGCCAACCGCACAATTAAGCGAAGTGAATCACGAATACCATAAAACAATAAAAAATCCATTCGTAAACGGCACATTTGGTTTTTGCTGACACACGAAGCCAACGCTTCAAAAAACCAAAAAAGTCGTTTTTTTTGCCACCGAACTAAAGTGATAATATTTCATATTGAAATAATCAGTTAAAACCTGACAATTAAACTTTAAAACAAAAAAGTATTCATTATTGAATAACATTTTATATCTTTGTAATCAGAAAAGACCTGATATTTTGAATATAGGAAATAAAAACATATCGACACAATCCGCCCAACTTCTATCGTACTTCAACGTGCAAAACAGCGTTTGTTTTGATATAGCATTAGCTCAAAAAGCATTACCAAATTCAAAAGCAGGAACAATTCGGGAACTGTTGAGTGATATGACCAGACGTGGACTTTTGATGCGTTTGAAAGAAGGTATTTATCACATCATACCTTATGAAGCCAACGCAGAAACTTTTATGCCCGACTGGCATTTGATTGCGGAACATATCGTGAATGATGCTCAACATTACATTGGCTACTATTCAGCAATGCAAATTCACAACTTAATTACGCAACCCTCTTTGAAAGAACAAATTGTTGTGTCTAAACAGTTGCGACCTTCAGAAATCATAATCAAGGATGTACCATTTCAATTTATTTATCATAACGAAAAACATTTTTTTGGAGTAAAAAAGATGTGGATAGACAACTTTCATAAAGTATTGTGCTCTGACTTGGAAAAGACATTTATCGATTGCTTATTCAAACCCGATTATGCGGGTGGAATTGTGGAAATAGCAAGAGCTATTTACATTTCAAAAGACAAAATAAAATACAATACTTTACTTGACTACGCAAAGCGTTTTGGTTCGCAAGCGGTATTAAAACGTTTAGGTTTTTTATTGGAATTGTTGGAAATACAAACCAACATTATAGATGAATTGCAAAAACTAAAAACGGCTTCTTACATCGCACTTGACACAGAATTACCAAAAACAGGCAAGTACAACAAGCGGTGGAGTATTTTACAAAATTTAGAAACAGAAACCATTAAATCAGCAATTTACACGTGATAAAACCGGGAGAAATACAGCAAAAAGCAAGAGCGGTTGGTGTTCGAGATCAGCAAATTGAAAAGGATTATATTCTTTCGTGGATATTGTTTGGTATTTCGCAACACGAACAACTTTCCAATGTAATTGTGTTCAAAGGTGGAACGGTGTTGAAGAAAATCTATTTTGAAGATTACCGTTTTTCAGAAGACCTTGATTTTACTTTGTTGAATAGCGATGCTTCGTCAAGCTCAGCACAAGCAACAAACGAACAAATTTTTGAATGGTTTAGTCAAACTTTTGAATTAATCAAAGAAGAAGCAAATATTCCACTTGAAATTATGGACAACAGCGAACAAGAAGATGAAGGGATAAACTTCTACATCAGTTATATTGGTCCGCTTGGTGGACAAGGAAGTAACAAGCGTGTGAAAGTTGATATTTCTCGAAGCGAACAATTGGTTTTTGAACCTGTAACGAAAAGTGTTTTTACAGATTATTCCGATTTAGAGGAACATCAATTATTGTGCTATCCATTGGAAGAAGTATTGGTTGAAAAAATGCGTTCGGTAATGCAACGTATGCAAGCTCGTGATTTTTATGATTTATGGTATTTGCTGGAAGAACACGGAATGGAAGTAGATTTTTATGTGAGTGAATTTAAAGCCAAATGCGAAAGCAAAAATTTGAAAGCCGAAGATTTTCCGACAAAACTCAACGAGCGTTTACCACAATACAAGGGGCGTTGGCAATCTTCTATGAAAGAACAAATTAAGGATTTGCCAGATTTTGAACAAGTGGAACGGGAAACGCTCCGACATTTAAAAAAAATGAAATTTTAAACAGATATGAAAAAATTGAATATAATAGACTTTTTCTGCGGAGCAGGAAACAGATGGATTTATTCATAAGGACTTAAATATAGCTTAATATTGAATAAGAAATAAAACAAAATCTTGTAGAATTATGGAAGCTTGTACTCAACAAATTGATGTCTATTGCGCACTAATCATCAAAGATGACAGAATATTAATTACTCAAAGAAGTGAGAAAATGAAACTTCCTTTGAAATGGGAATTTCCTGGTGGTAAATTAGAAAATAACGAGAAAGCAGAGACAGCTATCATAAGAGAAATAAAGGAAGAATTGTTAATGAATATAGAAGTATTAAAACCTTTAAAACCAACCGAACACGATTAAGGTGATTTCAAAATCAAACTAATTCCATTTATCTGTGAAGCAATAGAAGGAGAACCTAGATTAATAGAACACAAACAATTTAATTGGGAACATCGTTGCCAATACGGTCGTGAATGTATCATCGGTTGTGAATCGCTTTCAAAATTTATGTTATCTTTGAGATACAAAACAATGTACCATGTATCAGTCAATTCTTTTTGATAGTTGTGAAAACATTTGGGTTACCTCTTGTCCATTAATCAGGAGGTTTTTTTTATACAGAAGTTTCACGAACACCAAAAAAAATAATAAGCACTTATGAGCTAAAACATTTAGTTCCTCGACTATCTTCGGGGCATTTTTTTTGCTATTTGATTTTTATTGAGCTATATTTTTTTATTTTATTATTTGATAGTTTTAGATAAATATCTATATCACATTATTTCCAATTTCCATTTTCATTTCCATACCTTTGTAATAGCATTATGTCAAAGAAGAAAAAAATAAATAAAGGCAACCATCCTACGCAGCATAAGAGAACTAAAAAAGATACTTCTAAAAATCATGAAGTGTTTTTGGTAGGAGATGAGTTGATTGGAGTGATAGATATTGCCCGAAGTGGTGATGGTTTTGTGATGATTGATGGCAAGCCCAGAGACTATTACGTACATCGCAAAAATATCAATCACGCTTTTGATGGAGATACCGTAAAAGTAAAACGACTGCATAAACCAAATACCTCACGCACAGAATGTATTGTTACGGATATAGTAAAAAGAAAAAGAACCCATTTTATTGGTGTGGTAGAACGTGTAAATGAAACGTGTTTTGTGGTGCCAGATAATGCTGGCATAAAATCAGATTTTTATATACCGGAACCACGTTCGCAAAAAGCTAAACATAAAGACAAAGTAGTAGTAGAATTTGTAGAATGGCGTGATAAGGATAAAAATCCGATTGGTCACATTACAGAAATTTTAGGAAACGCTGGAAGTAATAATATTGAAATGAAATCTATTTTGATAGAAAATGGATTTTTCACCTCTTTCCCAAAACAGGTATTAGATGAAGTAGATAATTTAAATTTGGAAATTTCGGATGAAGAAAAAAAAGGACGACGAGATTTCTCCAAAATACCAACCTTTACTATAGACCCAACAGATGCCAAAGATTTTGATGATGCCATTTCATTCAGAGAAATTGAGGATGGTTTATATGAAATAGGTGTTCATATTGCCGATGTTTCACATTATGTTGCCGAACATTCTGCCTTAGAAAAAGAAGCTTTTAAACGCGCTACATCAGTTTATTTGGTAGATAGAGTGGCACCCATGTTTCCAGAAAGATTGTCAAATATTATTTGCTCTTTGCGCCCAAATGAAGATAAATGTTGCTATGCTGCAGTTTTTAAAATGGATGCAAATGCAAAAGTAAAAGATACTTGGTTTGGTAGAACGATTATCCATTCACAAAAAAGGTTTACGTACGATGAAGCACAAGAAATCATTGAAGGGCAAGATGGCGTTTTTAAAAATGAACTTTTACAGTTAAATGGTTTAGCTCAAATACTTAGAACACAACGATTTAAAGAAGGAGCCATTGGGTTTGAAGCTCCGGAAACTAAATTCAAATTAGATGATAATGGAAAGCCAATCGGCGTTTATGTAAAGGAACGAAAAGAAGCTCATTTACTAATAGAAGATTTTATGTTGTTAGCCAATAAATCAGTGGCAGCATTTATTGCAAAAGAAAAAAATAAAAATGGTAAAGTGCCATTTGTTTATCGTGTACACGATTTACCCAATGAAGAAAAATTAATCGACTTTCAATTGTTTGCTCAAAAATTTGGCTATAAAATTCAATTCGATAATCCCATTCAAATTGCACGTGAACTGAATAAACTAATGAAAGATATTGATGGAAAACCGGAACAAGCCGTGTTGCAACAATTGGCAATTCGTTGCATGGCAAAAGCCGTTTACACTACAAATAACATTGGTCATTATGGATTAGGATTTGAGCATTATACGCATTTTACTTCACCTATTCGTCGTTATCCAGATGTAATGGTACATCGTTTATTGCATAAAATAATGAATGATAAAAAACTTCCGACACAAGATGAACTAGAATACCAATGCAAGCATAGCAGTGAGCGTGAACGTGCTGCTGCCGATGCCGAACGTTCTTCTGTAAAATATAAAATGGCAGAATTTCTATTGGATAGAATTGGGGAACACTTTGTAGGCGTAATTTCTGGCGTAAAAAATTGGGGAATTTATGTAGAGTTGCCTGCCTATAATTGTGAAGGAATGGTGCGCACAGAATCCTTACGAGATGATGTTTATGTATATGATGAGCGAAAAATGAGAATGATTGGTCGAAGAACGGACAAAGTATATCAGTTAGGTGATAAAGTGGAAGTGAAACTTACGGCAGTTGATATAGAAAAGAAAACAATTGATTTTGAATTTTGCAAAATAAAAAATGAAATAACCTTTTAAATTTTAATGCCATTTAATGCCATTTCAAAATCAGCAATTATATCTTCAATATTTTCTAATCCTACAGAAACACGAATTAATCCATCGGTAATTCCATATTGCAATCGTTGTTCTTGAGGTACGTTTACGTGGCTGGTAGATGCCGAATGGGTTACCAATGTATCCGCAGTTCCTAAAGTAGCAGTAAGTGTACAAAACTGAATGCCACGCATAAAGTCCATGCCAGCTTGCATGCCACCTTTTAATTCAAAACTTAGCATACCACTAAATCCACGCATTTGATCTTTTGCTAATTGATGATTTTCATGGTTATTTAAACCTAAATAATTTACTTTTTTAACTGCAATATGTTGTTCTAAAAATAGAGCTAATTCCATTGCATTTTTTTGATGTTGTTCCATGCGCAATGGCAATGTTTTTATGCCATTGTTTAATAAATAAGCATCGAAAGGCGAACAAACAGCACCTACCATTTTTTGTATGCCATACACTTTTTTATAAATGGCTTCTTCATTTTTTCCTACTACGACACCAGATGTCGCAGTTCCATGTCCATTTAAAAATTTAGTAGAAGAATGTACGACAAAATCAATCCCATATTTTAAAGGTTGTTGTACATAAGGTGTTGCAAATGTGTTATCAACAATAGTTATAATTCCTTGATTTTGTGCAATAGCTGCCAAGCCATCTAAATCATAACAATCCAGTGTTGGATTCGCAGGCGTTTCAATGTAAAGTAATTTTATTTTTTCATCATTAATAATAGCATCTTCCACAAAATTTAAATCTTTTAAATCCGCATAAATTGTTTCCACTCCAAAATCTTTTAATAGTGAAACCATTAATTCATTAGTAGTTCCATATAAGTTTCCTTGTGTAATAATTTTATCGCCGGCTTTCACATTAGCCATAATAGCTGCTGAAATAGCTGCCATTCCGGAAGAAAATAACATACCAAAATAATTGGCACCTTCTATTCCGTATGCTTCTAATGCTGCTATTTTTTCACCTACAAAACGCACACTTGGATTGCCTAAGCGTGAATAAGTATAAACACCTTCTGTTTTTCCACCACTTTTAAAAAAATCAAACGCAGTTTCCAGATTTTCATAGGCAAATGTGGAAGTGGCATATATGGGTGGTACGTGTGACGATAAACCATCTATTAATGGATCCTTAACACAAATTGAGTGGAATCCCTTGTTGAAAAACTTATTCATACATCAAATGTATAAAAAAATACGAATACTCAATGAAAACAACCGAATACTAATTAATTCAGCAGAATTATCTAATAAAAAATTAATTTAAATTCAAAATCATTTATATGAGGAACTGTTGAGAAACAGCTTTTTGATTTTTTTATAAAGACTGGTTACGTTATTAAAACGGAAGGCAACTGAAAGGTTGCCTTTTTTTAGTAGAATATAAATTTATTTTGGCTCAAATAACAAACGTTTTCCTTTTTTACTTTCATCAAAAATGCCATTAGCATATACTAAATGTCCATTGGTGAACGTATGTGTTACGTGTCCAAATACAGCTTCATTTTCAATTGGACTCCAACCACATTTATATAAAATATTTTCAGGTGATATCGTCCATTTTTTATCTATGTCCACAATGGCGATGTCTGCAAAATAACCTTCACGCAAATAACCTCTATTTTTTATACGGAAACAATCAGCTGGAGCGTGACACATTTTTTCAACAATTTTTTCTAATGAAATTTTTTTATGCTGATAAAAATCTAACATCAAATTTAAACTATGTTGTACCAAAGGCAAACCGGAAGGTGCTGTTAAATAGGCATTCATTTTTTCATGTATAGTATGCGGTGCGTGGTCAGTTGCCACTACATCCAACCTGTCGTCTAAAAGTGCTTGTAATAAAGCGTCTTTGTCTTTTTTGTATTTTATGGCTGGATTGCATTTTATTTTGGTACCCAAGCGTGCGTAATCTTGTTCTTCAAAAAACAGATGATGTACACATACTTCAGCTGTAATTTTTTTTTCTTTTAAAGGAATAGAATTGTCAAACAACGTCAATTCTTTTTCTGTTGACACATGGAAAATATGCAAACGAGTATCGTGTTTTTTGGCTAAGTCTATCGCAAGCGAAGAAGAAATAAAACAGGCTTCATCGCTTCGGATGATTGGATGAAAATTTAGTGGGATATTTTCTCCAAATTGTTGTTTGAATTTTTCTGTGTTAGACAATATAGTTTGTTCATCTTCACAATGTGTAACAATAATGCCATCAATATTGGCGAAAATTTTATTTAAAATAGGCTCATCATCCACCAATAGATTTCCGGTAGAAGAACCCATGAAAATTTTTAATGCACCAACTTTACTGAAATCAATACGCATGACTTCTTCATAATTATCGTTAGAAGTGCCCATGAAAAACGTATAATTGGCCAAAGATGTTTGTGCTGCGATATTATATTTTTCTTCCAGTAAATCTTGCGTGAGTGCAGCTGGTTTAGTGTTGGGTTGTTCCATAAATGACGTAACACCACCAGCAATAGCAGCTTTGCTTTCTGAGTAAATAGTGGCTTTGTGTGTTAAACCAGGCTCGCGAAAATGAACTTGATCATCAATAATTCCGGGAATAATAAACTTGTTTTGTGCGTCAATTATGGTTGCATTTGCATCAGAAATATCAGTCGCTATTTTAGAAATAATTTCATTTTCAATTAGAATATCTTGTTCTAATATTTTTCCTTCGTTTATAATTTTTCCATTTTTAAGTAGATATTTCATGTTTATTCATTTTTTTAGAAGCCATTTTTTTACAAAGAAAATCCGCTTTAGGATGATTTTTTTTCTTTACCTAATTGATGACCAGAAATAGTGTAATAAAGTATGTATAAATAACATGGAATCATCATTAAATACGCCGTTTGGTTATTGCCAATCCATTGAGATATTTTTCCGTACAATGGTGGCAAAATAGCACCTCCAACAATTCCCATAATTAAGAATGCAGAACCAATTTTTGTAAATTTCCCTAATCCATCAATGGCTAATGGCCAAATTGCGGGCCACATCACAGCATTAGAAAATCCTAATAACATAAAACAAATAATGGCGGTTTTTCCGGATGTAAATACAGATAAGAGGACTAAAACCATACTTAAAATGGTGAGTGCCAACATGGTTTTTTGTTGGGATAAATATTTAGGAATAGCGATGATGTTAAACACATATCCTACCAATAATGCATAACCTGTATAAGTTGGAAAATTTTTTGCTTCATCTAAAGGATAGCCTAAATGTTCACCGAAATTAGCAAATGTATCATAACTGATGACTTCCACGCCAACATAAAAAAAGATAGCTACTGCACCTAACAACAAATGAGGAAACTGGAAAATGCTGGTTTTCGTGTTGGATACATCTGATACTACGTTTGTTTCTTCTTCGTGTACTTCTGGCATTTTTACAAAATATATTGCAATAGCTAAAACGGAAAGTACAATCGCTAAAATGGTATATGGTTGAATTACGCGCGAAGCCAAAGCATCTAATTCTATTGCTTTTGCGGTGGCATCTAAGGTTACAAGTTTGGCTTTTATTTCATCTGCATTTTTTAGTGCTATAGAACCTAAAACATATATAGCGCAAATGCCAGCAATTTTATTGCAAATGCCCATAATAGAAATACGTTGTGCGGCACTTTCAATTGGACCTAAAACGGTAACAAATGGATTGGCTGCAGTTTGTAATAAAGCTAACCCAGTTCCAATAATAAACAAACCTAATAGAAATAAATTATAGGTACGTGTTTGTGCTGCCGGAATAAATAAAAGGGCACCAATTGCCATAATAAATAATCCAACAGACATTCCACTTTTAAAGCCTGTTTTTTTTAGTATCATAGAAGAAGGAATTGCCATGATGAAATAGGCAGCAAAAAATGCAGTGGCAACATAGTATTGCTGTGTATCATTCAGCTCACACGCAATTTTTAAATAAGGAATTAACGTGCCATTTGCCCATGTGATAAATCCAAAAATGAAAAATAAAATTCCAATAATGGTAATTTGGTACGACACCGAAACTTTTTTGTCATCAGTCATATACTTGTTTTTGTTGATTTATATTCCACAATATACTAAATGCTAAAATATCATGTAGCTAATGTGCAAAAATGTTTTTAATTAATGGCATTTCCTTATATTTACAAACAATTCTACTTGAGAATGAGAAAACATTTTACTACATATTGTCTATTCCTTTCTACTGTTATAGCCTTTGCACAAGGTACCTATATTCCTTTGGGTTCAGAAACCAATTCCTACTTGCAACGTTTAGAAATTAAAACAGGATTGGTGAAAGGGTTTCATACCTCTAATCGTCCTTATGATAGAAAGATGGTCGTGGATTATATTAATGGCATTGATTCTTTAAGTGATATGGATTCAGATGACTTATCTAAAATGGATAATGAAAATATTAACTACATCTATAAAGATAATTTTGAATTTGACGATGAGCATACTGAAATTAATGAAAATCCGAAATTGAAATTTTTGTATAAGCATCCAGCACATTTAATTAGTGCTAAAGTGCCCCATTTTGCTATTTCAGTAAATCCTGCTATACAAATAAAATTAGGTGGTTCTTTTAAAGATGAACCCGGAAAAAGTAAAGATAAATTCAAGTATTTAACATCTAAAGGATTTGAAATAAGAGGACAAGTAGATGATGTTTTTGGATTCTATGCTTTGTTCTTATCGGAGCAAGGAAATTTTCCAAACTATATTGAAAATTATATTAAACAATCAAAAACGCCACCTGGAGCAGGTTATTGGAAAGAATATAAACGTGGCGGTTATGACTATTTTTTAGCGAAAGGATATGTAACCATTACACCTACCAAACATTTTCACATGCAGTTTGGATACGACAATAATTTTATTGGAGATGGCATTCGTTCAATGTTTCTTTCAGATTTTGGAGCAAACTATTTATTCTTGAAATTAAATACCAATGTGTGGAAATTTAACTATCAAAATATTTTTGCTGAGTTGACGAAATACTATCCTCGTGGTGCGGATCGATTATTGACCAAAAAATACATGGCCATGCATCATTTAAGTGTGAATATCACTAAAAATGTAAATATCGGAATTTTTGAAAGTGTAATGTTTCGTAGAGAAAATACCTTTGAATTACAATACTTAAATCCGATTATTTTTTATCGTTCTGTGGAACAAGCCTTGGGTTCACCAGATAACGCTTTTATTGGATTTGATTTTAAAATTAATATACCTAAACACGTTCAAATTTATTCTCAATTTTTGTTGGACGAATTTAATTTCAGCAAAGAATTTAGTACTCCAGGAAAAAGTAAAATATATAGTTTGTTTCATCCAAGAAAATGGTGGGGAAATAAGTTTGCCGCACAGTTAGGTATTAAGTATATCGATGCGTTTGGCGTGGATCATTTAGATTTGCAATTGGAAGCAAATATTGCACGTCCTTATACGTATTCGCATTACGATACAGTAACTTCTTGGACACATTACAACCAACCTTTAGCGCATCCATTAGGTGCTAATTTTAAAGAAATTATTTTCCAAATAAAATACCAACCGATTCAGCAGTTTAATATTTCATCTCGTTTTATTTATGCGAATAAAGGGGAAGATGATGATACCACAAATTGGGGTGGAAATCCGTTTAAAGTATATGGTACTTTTGAACGTGAATTTGGAAATACCACTGGTCAAGGTGTGAAAGCTAAAACTTTTTATGTAGATGTAGTGGCTACGTATGAGCCTTGGCATAATGTATTTGTTGATTTAACGTATGTTTATCGCAAAAAGAAAAGTCAAGATGTTGCTCGCTCTATGCAAACGCACTTTTTAAATTTAAGTTTACGTTGGAGTATTCCATATCGTCGATATGATTTTTAGTGAATGGTGCTGAATTTTATTTAAAAACAGAGTAAATAGGCTATTTTGCGTGGTATTTCATGATTTGCCTTCAATAACAAATTTCAACGAAACGTCTATTTTGTAATAACCAATTTTTTATTAATGACAGACTTTCCTAAGTCAATTGCAACTTGATAAATACCATCTTCTAAATCATAAATTGGTAGTTCAAAGTGGTGAGAATTGATAGTTAACTCTTTGACTAAAACACCCAAGACATTGTATATTTTAAAATTTTTAATCATGCTTTCAGCATCTATTTTTAACCAATAATTTGTTGGATTTGGATAAATGCGAACATGCGCTTCTGTAGATTTATGTTGTCCTGTTTTCGTGATGATTTCATTTCCATCACAGTCTTTATTTTTTATTAGGTAGTTGCAATAGAATTTTTCAAAAGTAAAGGAATCTTGAGGTTCGATATAATAATTAGATTGATTGAAAGTGGAGTGTTGTTGCGTAGTTAATGGATTTAGAAAATCACACATCCACGAATTTGTCATGGCAATTTGTGAAGTCATATAATTAAATAATCTCAACAATGAATCATTTAATGGATCTGTAAAATATGTATCATTACTAGTTATTCCATCATTCGGCTCGCTGAGGTAAGGCCATTGATATTGTTCAATACAGTTCCAATTAATTCCACAAACAGAATTTATAAAAGGATGACTTCCACGGCAATTTGTAAACAATATTGAAGTAGTATTTAAATTATTTTTTGCCATATTGTTTTTAATAGATAGTGGTCCTTCTGCTAGGAAATAGGATACTGTAGAGTCAACACTATTAAAAATGGTTTTGTCTATATTCACTAAATTGTCATTATTTCCGTGTAAAAACAAGATAGCTAACGAAGCATCATTTTCTTCAATAAAATTTCCCATTAGACTGCTGATAGATGTAGTGGTGTCTGATTTAGGCAAACCACCACCAATTGATATTACACGTTTGATATTTTTCGTATAAGCAAATGGATATTTAGATGTAGCGGTAAAGTTTCCTTGAGCATTAAATAAAGTATCTGTAAAATTGATTCCTAAATCAGCTGTTGCTAATGCTAAGCTGCAATAAGCACCAAAACTATATCCAGCTGCAATTAATTTTGAAGTATCTATTTTTAAATTATTTGCTGAATAATTTATGTAACTATTGATGGCTACGGCAGCCTGGAAACCATTGTAAAACAATTTACGTGTGTTACTGGCAATTGAATAATATTTTTGTGCAGCTTCTGCACTTGATGGATTTTCATAATAAGCCACACAAAAGCCACGCATCGCTAAATCAAGCGCGAAAAAATTTGTAGCACTACTCCAATTTTTATCAAAACTTGCTCCACTTCCATTGGTAAGCAATATACAAGGACGAATTAAATTGTCATTTGGACGAATAAAAAAAAGTCGTAAGGAATCTGTACTATATACTGTTTTATTACCTTTTAAAGTATTCCAAAAAAATGAGGTATCGTTTTTACAAGTATTTATTTTTTGCATTTCATGGCAATGCTTTAAGATGGAATAACTGTATTGAAACGTATCTGATAAATGAGTAATAGGAATAAATGTATTTTTATTAATAGCATTGTAATCAAAGGAATTTGAAAATTGAATTGTTTGTGCTTTGCTACTATTTATTATATAGATAAGATGAAAGCAGATAATTAACGCACTTATTTTTTTAAAATTCAAATTCATCTATTCTGTTTAGATATCAAATATAAATATTTTATTGTAATTTATTTTTATTACATTTTAAGATTGAATTTAGCATAAAAAACGACCTCTTTCGAGATCGCTACATACAAAGCTTTATGAAAAAAAATATTTATGGCTTTTGCTCACCCACCATAACGTCACCCATTGTACCGATGCGAGCATTTACACTTCCACTTTGTGAAGTATTTTTTAAACCTGTTACTGTAATTGTATATAATGAATCCAATTCTAAATTTGTTATTTGATGTTGAGGTGTATCCCAATCTATAGAAGAATGTATATTTCCAGAAGGACTAATCACGCTAATTTTCCAATTGGTATTTTTACTATCTATCCAGGAAAGTGTAACAGTTCCACTAGAACCATCTTTTATACCTGTAATCGTTGAAAATTTAAATTGATTTACGGTTGTCGTTTCTTTTTTACAGCTGAAGGCAAATACGGACAAAATAATAGCGATGATTGTAATTTTTGTTTTCATGATAATTTAATTTTGATGATAAATATACAATTATATTTTTTTTCTTGATTTTTCATTTACTGTTTCCCTTAACAGAACCATCCCAATTTTTTTTTAATTCATTTAGTTTATCATCACTTGGAGATGAAGTCGAATCATTTGGATTTGTTTTTAATTGTCCTCTTTCTCTATTGCTTCTGCACGAATTAAAATCTTGTGCTTGGTTGGGTTGCGGAGCTGTTGGTTCATCATCAAAAGAAATGATTTTATCTTTCGTATTACTTTTGGTTGTATTTATGATAGATTTATTTTGTGGTTGTGGTGCAGTTGGTTCAGTACTTAAATCTATCAAATTATTTTTTGGAACTTCGTCTTGTTTTTTTATGCCGGCTTCTTGTATTCCTTTACTGTTTCCCTTAACAGAACCATCCCAACCTTTTCTTAATTCATTTTGTTCATCGCCACTTGGAGCAGAAGTGGTATCATTTGGATTTGTTTTTAATTGTCCTCTTTCTCTATTGCTTCTGCACGAATTAAAATCTTGCGCTTGGTTGGGTTGCGGAGCTGTTGGTTCATCATCAAAAGAAATGATTTTATCTTTCGTATTACTTTTGGTTGTATTTATGATAGATTTATTTTGTGGTTGTGGTGCAGTTGGTGTTGTACTTAAATCTATCAAATTATTTTTTGGAGCATCTTCTTGTTTTTTTATGCCGGCTTCATTGATACCTTTTCCAAGTGGGATGCTTACTCCGAATTTTATACCATAAGCGCTAAATTTTTGTGTAGTTTCTTTCTCTATATATTTACCGTTTATAATTTGATCAATAGAATAAGTGCCATCTTTTAATGGATCGCCATTTGGTTTAAAGGTGGATGCTTTTGTTGTTCCACTATTAACAAATAAATAGCTTCCTTCTAAATAAATACTTACTTTTTTAAATGAGTATCCTACGCGTAATTTCGGGCTTACCATTAAACCTTTAATATCGTTTGTTTCTTGAGAATAGATATTTTTCTCTTCTTCTTTTCCATTTATGGTGCTTCGCTGTGTTAACGTGTAAGAATTTCCTTTTAGCTTTGCATATCCAACATTTAAAATAGGCGTGATGCTGAAATTATGTATTGTAAAACAAGCTTGTAGTCCAGCCTCAGGCAATGCTGTAAATTTCCATTTGGGTTGCCCAATTTGTTTTTCTAAAATTGGAATATCGCTTTGTCCACTAATATTAATTACATTAGGTTCTTGGTTATTGTGTGGTGTTTTATTATTGTGCGTTTGAAAACCTATTCCTACATTTAAACCAAATGTTGCTTTAAAAGTTGGCGTATTTTTTATTTTCCATAAAGGAAAATAGGCATTAATAGAAGTAGAAATCCCATTTCCTAACATACTATTATTTTGTGTAGTTTTATTTACTATTGATGCTCCAGCATCAATAGATAAGATGGCAATTGGAGATTTACTAGTATTGATTTCTTGTGCAACTATTTCAATAGAAATTAGGTGTAGAAAAATGGAAGCAATTTTTAAGCTTTGTTTTATTAATTTAGTTTCCATAATGATAAATGCTTTGTTTGTTGATGTAAAGTTGGTGGAAAATGGATTGGCAATGAATTACAATTTTAAAGATTTAAGCTGCGAAAAATGAAAGAAAATCAGCATAATTCTTAATAGATTAAATTATAAAGTATTGATAATAAATAAGATATATCAGTTACCAAAAATGGCATTTAGTCTAGAAAAAAATGATACATCAACATTTAAAATATTGAGTCAAATACGTACTTTTATTTTTTAACGCTAAAAAAAATATGCTAAAATCAAAATATATTGAATTGTTGCGTAGTTTATCTAAAAAACATTTTTCTGAGCTGGAAGAATATTTCAACGATCACGACGATTATTTTTCTATAGAATTATTTAAGCATATAGCCATTCATTTACCGAAGAAGAACGCCGAAGAAAAACTAAGTAGAGAATATGTAATACATGCTGTATTTAAAAATAAAATTGATGAAAAAAAATTACAAAAAATTTTAAATGAAGGCGTGAAAGCATGTGAATGGATAATTATTCAATCGCATATTCAAGAAGATAAAATTCAGCAGCATTATATCTTATCGGATTATTATCAGAAAAAATCGTTAGACAAATATTTTAAATCACAGATACAATTATTGCAAGATGAATTACATGCCATGCATGAAAATAGTAGTAAATACTATATGTTACATAAATTAGAACATTTATCCATTCAACATGAATTGAATTATAACCAGCGTTACAGTAATTATGCAAAACTGCAAGAGTATTTACAAACTTTTTATATAATTGAAAATCAAAAGCTTAAATGTTTATCTCAAATCAACTTGCACAACACGTTGGAAGATGCTTATGTAGAGAATAAATTGCATCGTATTTTTGAAGATTTATTTCAATTTATTTCTGCCAGTGAAAAAGGTGATTATGAACAACTTTGGAGTTATTTTATATCGAGTTCATCTTTAATTTCTGACGATGAATTACGAACGATTGCTGTTATTTTTATCAATATTTGTATTCAACAAATCAATACCAATCATTCAGAATTTTACGAACATTTATTGAATGCCTATATTTTTTTACTAGATAAAGAATTGGCATTTGAGATGAATGGTAGTTTGTTGCCTGCATTTTATAAAAACGTTGTTACCATTAGCCTTCGGCTCAATAAAATTGACTATGCAGAACAATTTGCGGAACAATATAAAAAATTTCTTCCTGTTGAAAATAGGGAAGATGTCTATGCTTATAATATTGCACATATCTATTTTTATCAACGAAAATTTGATGATGTATTAACCTTGTTAGCACAATCTAAATTTACAGATGTTTTTTATAAACTCAGCAGTCGTGTATTGCAAATTAAAACATTTACAGAACTGACATTGGATGCTGAAAATTATATGGATATTTTAGATAGCAGTTTAAATGCATTTAAAAAATACATTTATACCAATAAAGAAATCAATGCACAATATGCCATGAACTATAAAAATTTCTATAGAATTATGGTGAAAATTACGAATACTAAGAAAGAAGAATTTGAAACACTCAACGAAGAAATTGCCCAACTAAAACCATTAACAGAAGTGGATTGGATTCTTTCAATTCATAATAGATGGCATCCATAATTTTTTTAATTTAGCAGCATGAGTATAAATAGACTTGAAGCATTTAGTGATGGCGTAATTGCTATCATTATTACAATTATGGTTTTAGAGTTAACGATTCCGATGGATAGTAATTGGAATTCCTTATTTAAACTCTATCCGGTTTTTATTAGTTATATTTTAAGCTTTTTATATGTAGGAATTTATTGGAATAATCATCATCATTTATTACATGTTACCAAACATATCAATGCACTTATTATGTGGAACAATCATCTACTGTTATTTTTTCTATCGCTCATTCCATTTGGTACAGCTTGGATGGGTGAACATCATTTTGAACAAAACACGGTTATTGTTTATGGAATTATTTTACTAATGTGTGCTATTTCTTTTATGTTTTTGCAGTTGTCTATTTCTAAATGCCATCACGATCAAAAAGTAGTGGAAGTTTTACAAAGCACTAAATTGAAAGGATACATTTCCATAATAGGATATATTTTAGCTATTGCGTTAGCTTTTTTTCAACCATATCTATCTTTCGTAATTTATTTATTGGTTGGTATTTCGTGGTTAATTCCGGATAAAGCTATCGAGAAATTGTAAAAAATAAAACTAAATATTTCTTATTCAGGTTGAATAGTCAACAGTGGCTTACTAACTTTTAGCTATGGAATAAATTTATAACCAATGCCGCGCACGGTTTCAATATGTTGCTTACCTACTTTCTTTCTAATTTTTTTAATATGTGTATCAATATTTCTGTCACCAACAATAATATCATCACCCCAAACCTTTAGTAAAATATAATTTCGTTTAAATACTTTTCCTGGACGCGAAGTGAGTAAATCTATCAATTGGAATTCTTTCTTTGATAATTTAAGCGGTTCACCTTTCTTAAAAATCACCACTTGTTCCAAATCAATTTCTAAGTTACCGAACTTTTTAATTTCTTTTGCTGTTTCTTGATGTAAATAGCTTCGACGCAACAACGCTTTAATTCTATTTCTTAATAAACGTGAACGAGAAGTTTTCGAAATAAATTCATCGGCACCAGCATCAAAAGCCGCAATTTGAGTGAAATCGTCCGAACGATTAGAATAAAATGCAATGGGTAATTTGGAAAGTGTTTCATCCATTCTAATATCCCAACATAATTCCATTCCATCCGTTTCATTTAAGTCCACTTCCAGCAATAATAAATCAGGTTTTTCTTTCTTTAGCGATGCAATAACATCTTTATTCTTTATACATTCAGAAAATTTATAAAACTCACTTTTAAAAGCCTTTATTGTTTCTTCTACACTGTTTTTGTCTTTATCTACAATAAAAATATGATATTTTCGAACATTTGTTGAGGCTGTTTCTAAAAATTGTTTGTCGTTATGAATCAAATCCATATAAATAATTATGATGCAAATTTACAACAATATGAACATATAATTGATTCTCCAAATAGTGAATAATAGGTGAACGTTTAGTGAATTTTAGGTTTGGAATGGTTTTTGCTAATTATCGTTAAATGAGAATTTTAATACATTTCTTGACTTTGAACTTATTATTACTTAATATTGTTTTACAATTATGAATACAATTCAACATAAATTTCTATTAGGCATTACCATGATTTTATTGCTTGCAGCAAGTTGCAATAATAATACAACAGCCAAAGTGCCAACTAATAATAGTGCATTGCCTGTACAATCTATTTATGATTTCACCATGAAGGATATAGATGGAAACGAGGTTTCACTCTCTAAATACAAAGGTAAAATTATGGTTATTGTGAATACAGCCAGTCAATGTGGTTTAGTTGGTCAGCTTACAGAAATTGAAGCATTTTATAAGCAATATAAAGATAAAGGCGTTGTTGTTTTAGGATTTCCGGCAAATAATTTCTTAGGTCAAGAACCATTGAGTAATTTAGATATAAAAGCTTTCTGTACAAAAAATTACGGTGTCACATTTCCCATGTTTTCAAAAATTTCAGTAAAAGGAAATGATATGCATCCATTGTATAAATACTTGACTTCAAAAGATGAAAATGGAGTTTGCGATGCTCCTGTAAAATGGAATTATCAAAAATTTATTATCGATAAAAATGGAAAAGTAGTGAGCGCTGTAAATCCTAGAACAACTGTAAATGATGCTGAGTTTATGCAATATATAGACGATTTGATTAAATAATTGACGAGTCTAGAATTTTGAAACTTGGGCTTGGAGTAATCCAAGCCTTTTTTTTATGCTTTTTTTAAGAATTTCTATCAAAGAATGTATGTATAGTTTGTTATTTTTATCCATATGTTATTGCAACGTGCCATCATATTTCGTTCTAAACGGCTGAAAAAAAATCATGCCTATAAAAGTAAGTATCCACTTACTGAATATTTTTTTGATTTTAAAATTGACGATGAACCCTTTTTAATTAATGCAGTTCACCTTAAAGCCGAAAATAGCAAAGGATTGATTTTCTTTTTACACGGCACCTTAAACCACATACAATATCATTTACCTAAAACCGATTTCTTTATAGAGCAACAATACGATGTTTTGTTGTTGGATTATCCAAGCTATGGAAAAAGTAAAGGAAAATTGACAGAATATTTTTTGCATAAAATTGTAGAAACTACTTTTTACAAAGCCATAGATATATTAAAATATTCTGGGAAGATTATTTTGTATGGACGTTCCTTAGGTACTGCAATTGCTAGCAATCTAGCCTCTAAAATTGATGTTGATGCACTAATTTTAGTTTCACCATATTATGATATGCCCGATTTATTTCATCAGAAAATTAGATTATTTCCATTTAAAAAATTAAAATTTAAGTTGGAAAATCATCAATATTTACCTCAGGTAAAATGTGATAAATATATTTTTCATGGCAATATGGATAAACTAATTCCTATTCATTTGTCACAAAAGCTTATTCCATTTTTAACATCTGAAACTCATTTTATAGAAATTGAAGATGCCAATCACTTCAATATTCACGAACACACTTTATACATAGAAAAAATGAAATTTATTTTAAAATAATACTTCTTTTCTTTTTTTTGAAGATATTTTTTTCTTTTTATCTAATTCATTATCACGTAGTTACGCATTTTGTGTATTTTTTTTCATTTTTTTTTATGGAAAATATATACCAATGGACTCTTTATGTATGAAATAGCAAAAGAGAAGTACTTAATCGCGAAAACTACTTGAAGCCATTTCGTAATTGATTTTTAAACAATAAAAAAGTAAAAACATGTCAGCAATCAGAAATCAAGTTCAGTTAATCGGAAACTTAGGACAAAAACCAGAAATCAAAACATTTGGCGAAGATAAAAAATACGCCAAGTTCAGTGTTGCCACATCCGACTATTATTACGACAACAAAGGTGAACGTGTAGAAAATACACAATGGCACAACGTATTAGTTTGGGGAAAGCAAGCTGATTTAGTAGAAAAATTTTTAGACAAAGGAATGCAAGTAGCCATTTCCGGTAAAATTACCTATCGCCAGTATGAAGACAAAGAAGGCGTAAAACGTACTATTACTGAAATTGTCGCTTCCGACTTCTTATTGTTAGAAAAGAAAAACTAAGTTTCTAATTTAATGCAGCTACGAGGTCGCCGTAGGCGACCTCGTAGCTTTTTTTTTGTTCAAAACAACATTATAATCTTTTCTTCTTGAAAAATTTTTTAATTAATTCTGAAGATTCATTTTCCAACACGCCACGTTTTACTTCAAACAAATCAGGCTGCATTTTACGTTGCGATGTATCGGAAGCACCAAACACCACACGCGCTATTTGCGCTTCGCGAATCGCACCGGTACACATCATGCAAGGTTCTAAGGTGATATACAAGGTGCATTTGTCTAAATATTTATTGCCTAAATAATTGCAAGCTGCAGTAATGGCTAATACTTCAGCATGAGCCGTTGGGTCGTTTAGCTTTTCCACTTGGTTGTAGGCTTTGCCAATGATTCGATCACCATACACCACCACAGCACCTACCGGAACTTCATCTTCTTCAACGGCAATTTTTGCCAACTTTAAGGCTTCTTGCATAAATAGCACATCATTATCCAACATTGTCTTATTTTTCTTCATGAATATAAAACTTTTAAACGTACTTTTATATTGGAAACACAGTGTAATATTTTACAAAGTATTTCTACTAATTTATAAATCAAAAACAACCCATGAATTTTTTTTTAAAACGAATTAAACTTTTTTTATTTTTTATTTTTATTGTGCAACTTGCAACTTCTCAAGAAATTTGGGATTGGCAAAAGTGCATCGACTATGCTTTGCAACATAACCTTCAGATGCAACAAGCTGATTTAAATATACAGTTAGGCGAAACTAATTTGAAAGCTAATCGCATGGGATATTCGCCCAGCATACAAGCAACTTCAAATTATAATCTAAATATTGGAAATAATTATAACTTCTTTACCACCAATTATGAAAAACAAGTAGTCCATTCTCAAGATTATGGTATCAATTTATCCCAACCTATTTTTGATGGTTTATATACATCTAATTCTGTAAAAAAGTCAAAGTACGATTTGCAAGCTTTAAAATTAGATCAAGATGTATTAAAAAATAATATTCAACTTCAAATCATCACTGCATTCTTAAATATTATGAATGCCAATGAACAGCATCAACAAGCATCCATTCAATATGGTATTACACAAGAACAATTAGAACGCTCACATCAAATGATTAAATCGGGTGCTGCTGCAGAAATGGTATTGTTGGACATCGAAGCTCAATTAAGCAATGAGCAATTGACTATTGCTCAAATAAAAAATCAATTGGAGTTAGCAAAATTGCAATTAAAAATGCTGCTTCAATTAGAACCCAAAACAAATTTTGAAGTCAAAATTCCAGAATTACCTACCGATTTTAAAATTGAAAAATTAGAAGATGTACAGCAAATTTATACATCGGCATTAACACTTCGGCCAGAAATTAAAAGCATGCAACTAAAATCAAATAGTGCCAATCAACAGATTAAAGTAGCGCGAAGTGCCTATTTCCCGACCTTAAATTTTTTAGGAAATCTCAATACTTTTTTTACCACACAAAATAAAAATACTACACAAATATTTACCGGAAATAATACAGCTATCGGTATGGTAGAAGGTACTTTCCAGCGCGTATTAATTCCAGAAACCAAAACGGTGCAAACAAAAATAAATTACAGTACTCAACTGAATCAAAATTTGAGTTATGCTTTTGGCTTGTCGCTAAACGTACCCATTTTTAATAAATACCAAACACAAACTGCAGTTAAACAAGCCAAACTTCAAGCAAAAAATGCCCATTTACAAGAAAAACAAACAGCATTAGATTTGTATAATTCGATTCAACAAGCCTATTTAAAAGCACATGCCGCTATTGATAATTACAATACATCTGCCCTAAATTATTCCAATGCTCAAAAATCGTATCAATATGCAGAACAGCGATTTAATTTAGGAACAGTCAATCAACTGCAATTAAATATGGCAAAGTCGAATTTAGATAATGCCATTTCTAAGCTCACTCAAGCTAAATATGAATATCTGTTCAACACTAAATTATTGGATTTTTATCAAGGTAAAAAAATAGAACTTTAGTTGCACTAAACATCGAATAAAATGAAAAACAACAAGCTTTATTACACTCTCGGACTCATCACTATTCTTGCTATTGGTATTGCAGTATATGTATCAAAAAATAGAAATGCCAATAAATCATTTGAAGTAGAAACTCAATTGGTTACTACACGCGATATTGTTCAAACGGTGACGGCAAGTGGTAAAATTAATCCAGAAGTAGAAGTGAAAATTAGTTCCGATGTTTCCGGTGAAATTATTGAACTCACCGTGAAAGAAGGTGATGTAGTCAAAAAAGGTCAATTGTTAGCACGCATAAAACCAGAAAGCTACCAGGCAATTTTAGAACAATATAGCGCACAACTAGACAATACCAAAGCACAAATGTCCACGGCCAAAGCACGTATTTTGCAAGCTAATGCAACACTATCGCAAGCCAATGCTCAATACGATGCCAGCAAAAATGCGTTCGAAAGAGCGCAAGAATTATTTGCTAAAAAAATTATTTCAAAAGCCGATTTAGAAAGTGCGGAATCATCTTATAAAACGACAAAAGCCAGTGTAGATGCAGCTAAAGCGGATATTGAATCTGCCAAGCATAATACCGATGCGGCAAACTACACCATTCGTGCCATGGAAGCCAATATCAAAGAAGCAAAAATAAACCTAAACAAAACCACCATATATGCACCGATGGATGGCATTATCTCATTGCTCAATGTAAAAAAAGGAGAGAAGGTAGTGGGCACCTTACAGATGACAGGTACTGAAATGATGCGCATTGCCAATTTTGAAAATATGGAAGTAAGAGTGGATGTAAGTGAAAGTGAAATTACAAAAGTAAAAGTAAACGATACAGCACTCGTGGAAGTAGATGCCTATTTAGATCGTCAATTTGTTGGTGTTGTTACCGAAGTAGCGAATACGTCTAAAGGTGCTTCCAGCGCATTGACTACTGCCGACCAATCCACCAATTTCGTAGTAAAAATTCGCTTACTAGAAAGTTCGTACAGTGATTTATTGAAAGAAAATCCCAAGCCTTTTTTGCCCGGTATGTCAGCTACCGTAGATATTCGAACTAAACGTAAAAATGGCGTTTTGGCTATTCCTATTCAAGCGGTTACCACTAAAGATACTATTTATAATGGAAGCAACCACACGAATGAAATTGTATTTATAAACCAAAATGGTATAGCAAAAATTAAAGAAATTTCTGTTGGAATACAAGATGATGCATATATCGAAGTAACTGCTGGTTTGAGCAATAAAGAAGAGTTAATCAGTGGACCATACAATACCATCAGTAAAGATTTAAAAGATGGTGTTAAAATTAAGAAAGTGGATAAAGTAACATCTAAATCCAAAGAAAAGGACAGCGATGAGAAAGACTAATTTTTTTTGAAAAGAATTACTTATTGGATTATTGCATTGATTTTTTCCCAAAGGTCATTGTCAAACCCAGATGCTGCAAATGTAGGATGGCTTGGGTCAGCAGCATCACCCATTCTCACAATAACCATTTTTTTACTAGGTACTACATAAATCTTTTGATCGGATGCACCTAATGCGGCATACATATCCAATGGAGCACTTGGAACTAATGCATGGGTAAATACCATTTGCGAACCCGGAACCATGTATTTAGTTTTTCCATTTAACCACCATAAATATCCGTATGAAGGATTAATGCTTTGTGAGGATTGGATGCTTGCATTGAAATAATTTTTATCGATTACTTGTTCTTTTTTCCATGTTCCATGATTTAAAGCTAATAACCCAAAACGTGCCATGCTTCTAGTATTACTATGGTATATTTTATAAATTAATCCAAAATTCCAAAAACCTTGCATGCCTATTTTGTTTTTTAGATTTTCATTAAAATAGGTTTCAAAATTTTGTGTGGATGCTGCCGAAACAACCTCCATTAATTTTTGAAATACATTGCTGTATGACCATCTTGTTCCTGCATCTGCCATGTACGTTAAATTGGACTTAATTACAAATTGACTCGTATCACTAATGCCCGATGTCATGGATAATAAATGCTTTACACAAATTAAATTCTCCTTATTTAATGGCATGTTTGTCCAACCTGTTCCTAAATAATCTGACACTTTATTATTGATATTTAAAAGACCATTTTGTTGTGCAATACCTGTTGTTGCGGAAACTAGCGTTTTTCCGGCACTATTCCAAGGCCAAGTGCTACTTGAAGTATGACCATTAAAATAGGCTTCTATGGCTATTTTGCCATTTACTAAAATCATAAATGATTTTGTATGTTTTTGTTCTAAAAAAGTATATAAGCTTGAAATAGAATCCGTGTTCCAATTTAATTGATTGGGTGCAACTGTTTCCCATACGGCTGCGCTATCAGCCGGAAAATACATAACGGCATCTGCCAATAAATTTTCTTTTTTACAACTTGTAAAAGTTGTCATTAAAAATAAAAGGATAGGAAGTAGCTTCATGGTTTTAATTTTTTTGACTTAACTAACTTAAAATCAACATTTAGACTATTCATATTTTATAAGGTTTAATGCCATAAAAAAACTATGTTTATTTTATTTGTCTATTAGTTGATGTTCGCACCGAACATAAAATTCACTTTATCGCTTGTTGAGGTCATTTATTGATAAGGAAAACAAAAGAATTAAAACAACAAATAAAAAAGAGGCTGTCATATAGAACAGCCTCTTTTTTATCAATGCTTATATTAAAAATATTTTGAATTAGTCTCTTTTAAAATCTTATTTTCCTGCTTTTCTGTTGCGTTTAAATTCGCCGAAGGAAACCATTTTTTGGCGTTGCTCATCCCATAAGTTTGAGCGCAAGGTTTTAAAACTTTGCCAAAATGTAATGGTGTTGGTATGCTTCACAAAAACAGGATTTTCATTGTGACATTTTCTTAAATTATAATTCGGTATTGCCGGACTTAAATGATGAATATGATGATAGCCAATATTACCGGAAAGCCAATGGAATATTCTAGGTAATTTATAATATGTACTTCCTTTTACTGCGGCTACCACATAATTCCATTCGTCTTTTTTTGCTTTAAAGATATGTTCATATTGATGTTGGATATAGAAGAACCAAAGCGCATAAATACCAAAGAAAAATAAGTTGGTAAACTGTACTACTAAAAAACGTTCTACACCGAATATATAAGCGCACAAGGCATAAACAGCGACAAATAATATATTACTGATATTTACATTTTGTTTTACTCTTTTAAAATAATCTGAGTTTGCAAAAGCAAAACGATTGTAAAGTACAACATAAATAAATCCACCGATCGTAAATAAATAGAATGGATTGCGATATATACGATAATACAATTTTTGTTTCCAATTCGCTTTGGCATATTGTTCAGTAGTAAATACTTCTATGTCGCCAATGTCACTTACTTCTAATTGCCCATTGTGCGCATGGTGGAAATTGTGATTTTTTGCCCAATATCTATATGGAATTAAAGTACAAACACTGCATACTGTTCCAATAATTTCATTCAGTGTTTTGTATTTAGTAAAAGAGCTATGGCCGCAATCATGTTGGATAATGAAAATACGTGATAACATAAAACCATTTAGTAAGGCTATTAAAGCTGACCAGAAAAAGGATTTATCGTATAAATAAAATTGCAAACCTAATAAAAACACGTAGAATGAGAAACTGTTAGCTATTTGAATAATGGCATCTTTGGTGCTTGGAACCTGATATTTTTTTATCATTGAATTCCAATTTTTAAAATCGGCTAAAAGTTGTTCTTTGCTAAAGGTGTTTTTAGTGGCATTTTTCATACACAAATTTACTTAAACAAAGTGTAATCTAACCAATTCTAATTTTAAATTAGTATGTAATAAAGTGAAACTTATTGTTTCATGAGTAGATAATTTTTTGTACCTTTTAGGTTGAATTTTTTAAATCCATATTTTTGTGGATTTGAGATAAAGTGTTTCCATTCTATATCTTTTTGAAGTTTTATATCTGATGTTAATTGGGAATTAATATATATTACATCAACTTTATTTTTTTGAATAAATTGGATAAAAGGTTGGTTTATAGAAAAAACATCAAAACCTTCATATTTATTATTTTTTAATGCAAAATGTAAATTTGTTTGATATGCTAATAATACATGTTTTTTTCCATTGTCATTTAAGTCTAAATATTTAATCATCTTTTGTACAGGAAGATTCTTGCTTTCGTTATAATCCACTTCTTGAAAAGAGTATTCTTTTAAAGTGGGTTTGATAAAAAATGCTAATAAGCACAAACTTAATGTTAAAATATAATGATTGGTTTCTTTTAAATTTAATAGTTGTTTCTTTGATAATAAAACTATACTTCCCAATAGTAGTATTACGATAAAATGTAATTGTAAATAATGAGGATTATACCCAATTATAAAGTTGGATACCATTGCAGATACAAAAAATAGTCCTATTGAAAATAATAGAAATTTATGTGCTGAAAATCTAAATTTAGTTTTTGTTTTTTTGTAATAAAATATTATTCCAATGATGTAGCCAATAAATAGTAAGTGTTTAAATTTTCCAATTGGTTTAAACCAAAATGAAGGTAATAGATATTCTTCTAGCGTTTTTAAAAAAGAGATAAGGTAGAAACCAACACAAGTAACTATATGTTGTAGAAATGCTAAAGGATTATAAATAATAGATTCAAATAATGTAAAACTTTTTCCAAAGAGCTTTGGAATCAATTCAAAGTATTGATAAATTGATATATTTTCTGTTTTATTCCATATTTTATAAGTTAAAAAATAATGTTGAACATAAGCGAAAAAACTTCTATCAATACCCATAATTTTCTTTGCTGAAAAGCCTAAAAATAATATGAGAATACTAAATAATATTATGAAAAGTATGTTTTTTTTAAATTTTCTATTATAGTATAATGCTAATCCAATGGATGCAATGTAGAGAATAATAAATTCAGGTCTTGTTAAGTATAATATTGCCGAGATAAATAAAAGGATTTTGCTTTTTGTAGTATTTTCTTTAATATACGTTATAATACATAGATATATAAGAAATACTAAAATACAAAAATCAGATACAAACGGCCAAGTAGTAATATGTAATTTAGAAATACCAAATAGAAAGGAGAGTGCAAATGCTATTGGTAATTCTACTTGATAACGAACTAAAAGTATAAACAGTAATATAGGAATAAGTACCATTAATACTCTGTAATTGAGGTAATACAAATCTATGGTTGAATAAGAAAAAAATGACAATAACTTGTACCACAAACTATAACAAAAACCCCATTCTGTATGAATTTCTTTTAATACTAATTTTCCATAATGTAAATAGCTTATTTCATCGGCTGCTATGATATCATAATATTCATTAATATTGTTTGTTATTATTAATAAAATAATAGCTAACACAGAAATATAAACTGTGTTAGCTATTGGAATGTTAGCAATTGTTTTCAATAATTATATTTTTATTGTTTTAGAATTGAAAACGGTTTAGTTTTTACAGTATTTCCACTTGAAAATGTTACATAGTAAAAACCATTACTATAATTTGATGTATTTATTTTTAAAGTGTAAATTCCATTTTCAAGACTTGTGTTATTATAGAGTATTTCAATTTCTTTTCCATTTATATCAACTATTTTTAAAGTAAAATTATTTTGATTTTCTATTTTAAAACTGATATTTAATAGATCAGAAGTTGGGTTGGGAAATGCATTTATTTGCTCAATTTCTTCAGATTGTAAAATGTTCATTCCTTTATATTTGTTCGAATTATTTGATTTCCTTAATGAAGTATTTTGATTAGAAGGATAATAAATTGGTGTAAGAGGTATATCAATACAAGGTGATTGATTGCATTGCGTTAAAGGAGGATAATTTGTTAAATATGAAAACATTAGTCCATTAGGTGTCAGATTCGAGATATTACTAGCAGGTGGAAAAAAATCGCCATTTGCATCCGCATTAGCATTTCTTTGAGATACTGGCTTCACAAAAATGGACATATTAGCTACATTATTTGGAGCTGTTGCAATGTCATTAAAAAATTTACATGATGTATTAGTAAAACTTAGAAACTGAAACCCAACATACATATACCTCTTCCAAGCAGCAGTATTAGTTGGATTTGATGTTGGATTAGTATATAAATTTAGTATTTCTGTATTTGTTAATGATTTTACTGAATTAAAATCATAAAGAGTATTATTAGCTTGACCATATCCCGAACCAAAAGCATGTGCACCATAAGTATCACAATTTATAACAACATTATATTTGATATTATTGTCTTTTAATGCTTGTATTACATCTAATTTTGCTGGTCCACCAATTAAGTTGTTTTCAGCTAAAATATTTCTACCATCTAATGGAGATATTAAATTCTTAGAACTATCTATTGTACACAAACTATCTTTTAAAGCGTGGAAAAATATTACTGGTACATCATTATTGTCAAATAAATTGCCTACTACTTCGTCATTAATAAAAGTACCACCACCAAAACATGTTACAGCTTTTATTACATTTTTATACCTTGAATTTGGCCATCTACTGATGTTAGTAAACCCGCCCATTGGACTAAATACTGAATTACTAAAATTAACATTACCATAGGATGCATCATCATCTGCATTTGCAAATGCTAAAGAAGTAATACCTCCAAAACTTGCACCCATAGCATAAATTTTAGAAGTATCAACATTGGTTACACTAGCATTATTAGTATTGTCCATAATAGTTTGGAGTGCAGCTATTCCACACTGTACTCCTGAGTAAATTAATTTTCTAAATTTATCTGGCTCAGTATCGGTTATGAGGCATGACATATTTGAACCACACGGATATTTCCAAGCACTTCCATTTGCAGCAATATAATGAGCAATCCCGTTGCTCGAAACGAAATTCTCATAAATAACTACTGCATAACCGCGCATTACTAAATTTGCAGCCAATAACAAAGTTCCTCCCCAATTACTACCTAAATCTTCGCCAGCTCCATTAGTTAGTAAAATACATCTTCGTGGTGTTGTATTATTCGGTCTTATAAAAACAAAATTTAGTAGAGGTTTAGTGGAAAAACAATTTACCTTAGTTAAGCCTGGAGAATTTTGTCTATATATTTTAAATCCATTCCATATTGATAATGATGGAAAAAGAAAGGATGGTCCAGATGCAAATTCTTGCCTCAATCTATCTGCAATTCTCATTGAGCTAATTAAATATTTTTGTTCCGTGGTTCCTGATAAACTTCCAGTTACAAAATAATTAGTGTTAATGTTAACGTAATCATCTGATGATACAAATTGAGCTTTTGCAGTTCCTATTAAAGAAATTAATATATATATATATATATACTTGTAAATAATTTATTTTTCATATTTTATATATTTAGTTAGACAAATATAATAAAATAATTCAAAAATAGTATAAACTGAGAAAAATTTTTTTTCTTGAAATAAAATAGAGAAGAATTGAAAATGCTTATATTTAATGAAAAAAAATTAAAAATTCTTCCACATCATGCTTTCCATGGGTTTTGGAGTGCGCTCGTTGTATTTAGCATTGGCTTTTTTATTGTAAGCATGTTCTATTTCACCATCCACCACAAAATAAATTAATTGCCCAACCGGCATGCCGGCATAAATGCGCACCGGCTGTATGCAAGAAATTTCTAATGTCCAATGGTTGCAAAAACCAACATCACCTTTGCCGGCAGTTGCATGTATGTCTATTCCCAATCTTCCCATAGAAGATTTACCTTCTAAAAATGGAACATGAGCATGCGTTTCGGTGTATTCTAAAGTGGAACCTAAATATAAAACGCCAGGTTCAAGAACAAAACCTTCTTCCGGAATTTCAAAATGATGAATGGTATTGTGCAGTTTGGCGTCTAAAACTGGTTGAGTATAAGTAGCTAAGTATTTGCTTAAATGTACGTCATAAGAATTGGTGCCTAAATATTTTCTATCGTAAGGTTCAATTACTATGTTTTTTTTTTCTATTTCTGCTAAGATGGCTTTGTCGGTTAAAATCATGAAGCAAAATTACAAAAAGGAAAATGAATTTTATAGTAGCGAAATCGTGTGAACAATTGCCATAATGCCATAAAGTTATTTATTAAAATTTAATTTACCATTCTATATCAATCGGCTAAAAAAAATCTACTGTTCAATTTGTACTTCTTTTGGTAAGAATTTGCTGGTATCGCCCTTACCAATGATAATTTCGCGAACAATAGTTGATGAAATAGCTGACAATTCCGGTGAGGATAAAATCAAAAGGGTATCTAAATCCGGTTGCATCATTTTATTCAATTGTGCAATGGTTTTTTCATATTCAAAATCTGCCGATGAACGAATACCTCGTAAAATATAGTTTGCATTTTTTTCTTTGCAATAGTTGACGGTTAAGCCGGTATAAGATTCTACTTTTACAGTGGGTTGATTTTTAAATACAGCTTGTATCCATTCTATGCGTTGTTCTAAGCTGAATAAATATTTTTTTTGAGTGTTGACACCAATCGCAATTATGATTTCATCAAACAATGGAACCGCACGTGTAACAATATCTACATGTCCAACCGTTATTGGGTCAAAAGAACCTGGAAAAATGGCAATTTTTTTCATCTAAAATCAAATTGTGTTAGTGAAATTAGCTAAAATTTGGAATTATATAAAAGGCTTTTTCATTATTGATAGTTTTTTAATTTACTAAATTGTAGGTATTAGGATGCAGGTTTATTTTTATAAATTCGCATCAAGTATAATTATGATTGAGAGAACCACTTTACAAGCAGAATTTTTTAATCGATTCAAGTCTTATGATTTTGAAGCTTATTTTTCGCCGGGAAGAGTAAATTTAATTGGTGAGCATATTGATTATAATGGAGGTTATGTATTGCCTATTGCCATTTCATTGGGAATTACTGCTTTGGTAGCTAAAAATAATTCAGATACTATTCGTATTTATTCAAAAGATATGGATGAAGAATTTTCATTTTCCATCAATGAGCTTTTTCGTTTTAATAAGCCCAAAAACAGCCATTGGTCTGATTATGTGAAAGCGAGCTTACAAGTGTTGAAAGACAGTGGCGTTCAATTGTTTGGTGCATACATTTATTTAGCCAGCGATTTGCCATTAGGCGCCGGTTTATCGTCATCAGCTGCTTTGGAATGTTTAATGTTATTTATTTTTAATGAATCATATTATTCGATGCATCGTGAACAACTAGCAATCGATGCACAAAAAGCGGAACGAGCATACGTTGGTGTGAATTGTGGTATTATGGATCAATATGCAGTGGCAAATGGCAAACAGAACCATGCTATGTTATTGAATTGTGCTACCTTGGAATGTCAATTTATTCCGGCCAATTTTGGAGCGTATCAATTGGTGATTATGAATTCAAATAAACCAAGAGCACTGGCTGCTTCAAAATACAATGAACGTAGAGATGAATGTGAGCGTGCCTTTTCCATCCTTAAAAAATTTGATATTGCCACTAATTTATGCAACGTACATGTTATTTCGTTAGCTTATTTAGCAGATGATATTTTATATCAACGAGCAAAACATGCCATTTTAGAAAATCAACGAGTATTGAATGTGGTAAATGCATTGGAAAAAAATGAGCTTGAAATAGTAGGACAATTATTAACCGAATCACATATCTCTTTAGATACGGATTATGAAGTCAGCAGTCATGAATTAAATATGCTTGTTCATTTTAGTACCCATTTTGAAGGTTGTATAGGTGCTAGAATGACAGGCGCTGGTTTTGGTGGTTGCTGTATAGCTTTGGTGGAAAAAAATAGAATAGACAAATTTATTTCGTATGTGGGTAAAAAATATACAGAAAAAACAAGTTTAAAAGCCGAATTTTATACGGTGGAGATGGTGGATGGCGTGCAAAAAATGGCATAAAAATTATAAGCGTAGAAAAGCAAAGCGAATATGGATACTTTAGATCAGATTGCGATAGAAGAAGAAAATTTACCACATGGTAGAAAGAACGAATATTTATTAGTTTTCTTACTGGCATTTGTTGGCTATTTAGCATCTGTGGATTCGATGTTGCTGATGCCGTTAATTAATGATGTCATAAAAACGTTTAAAGTAAGTGCCATTGAGTCCACACTTTTGGTTTCATCCTATTCTATTATGGCCTTTTTAGCCGGCATATTTTCTGCAGGAATTATGGACCAATTTGATAGAAAGAAATTATTGATTTATACTTTTATTGGATTTACCATAGGTACAGCTTTATGTGGATTTGCTTATGATTTCCATTTATTTATATTATATAGAGGTATAGCCGGTATTTTTGGAGGAATTATTGGTGGTGTCATTACCGCAATTGTAAGTGATTTAATTCCGTTTGAAAGGCGAGCAACTGCGATCAGCATAATATCATTATCCTTTGCCGTTGCCGCCATTACAGGAATACCATTTGGTCTGTCATTGGCAAGTGAATATGATATTCAAATGCCTTTTAAGGTTTTGGCGGTTATTTCAGTTTTAACTTTTTTTGCTTTAATTGTGTGGATTCCACCAGTAAATGAACATCTAAAACATGTAGAGAAAACAAAAATAAAATTTACCTATGCAAAAGAAGTTTTTAAAGATAGCAATCAACTAAGAGCTTTATTGTTGGCATTTTTATTGGTATTTGGGCATCAAGTAGTCATCACTTTTATTGTACCATATTTTGAGAATAATATTGGTTTTAACGAGCATATAAAATCATTAATGTATGCTGTTGGCGGAATTGCTACCGTAATTGCTTCACCTATTATTGGTAAGATATGCGATAAGAAAGGCAATTTACCATCCTTTATTGTGTTGTTATTATTGTCATTTATTCCCATTTGGTTGAGTACAAATATTAAAGAAGCTAATTTATATTTTGCATTTGGAGTATGTATTATGTTTTTCATCTTTGCAGCCGGCAGAATAATTCCGGCATATACTATCATGACAGGTGCAACAACGCCTGAAAAGCGTGGTGGTTTCATGAGTTTACGGTCAGCCTTTTTAGAACTAGGATCTGGTGTAGCCGCCTTAGTTTGCGGTGTGGTGGTGAGTATCACACCGGAAGGTAGAGTAGAAAACTTTAATCATGTAGGCTATATATCCATAATTAGTGGTATTATATGTATTTTCATAGCCTTGCGTATCAAAATTGTGAGCCATAAATAAGCAGATTCGTATTATTTTTAGTTTATGTGCATTTTTTTATACCAAAATATCAGTAGAATGCTTAAATTTGTATTAAAATTAATTTTCAATGGCAAAAATGACTAAAGTTTTCGGTGCTGCATTATGCGTTTTAGGATTTGTTTATACTACAGTTACTATCTTCTTATATATGAATACCAATGCTCATTTGGATTATAATGAAACAAAGCAAATGACATTTATTCACTCAGGAACACCATTTTATTTTATAGTTTCCATTTTAATTTTAGGAGCAGGAATTATCTTTGCAAAAGACAAAGTATTAAATAATAACGATCATCATTAAGTTGATAATCGATTTGTTTTCATGGTTATAAGTTTTGTCCTCGGTTATTCTTAATCGAGGTTTTTTTATGCTATCTCACCACTGCCAATTAATTCATCATCTAGGTACCATGTGCAAAATTGTCCGGGTGCAATTCCTTTTTGCAAGTTTTTAAAAATTATATAAAGCCCATTTATTTGTTGGTACAAACAACATTCTTCCAAAGGTTGTCTGTAACGAATACGTGCTTTGTAGCGACGTTTTTCTCCAATATTCATATTTAAATCTTCGCGAATAAAATGGATGTTTTCATTCTTTATAAATAATCCGGCTCTGTTTAAGCCTGCATGTTCTTCGCCTTCTCCTAGAAAAATTAAATTTTCTTTTGTATTGATTTTTATAACAAACAAAGCCTCTTTAAATCCACCTATTTTTATTCCTTTTCGTTGACCAATAGTATAGAAATGAGCGCCTTGATGTGTCCCAATTATTTTTCCATCACTCTCGCAATATGGCTCAGCTTGGGAAAATAGTTCCAACTCTTTGGGCGTACAATTTTCAAAATCATACAATTGTTGTTTCGTACTGGTAGTTTTTGGAATTAAAACGACATTACCTTCTTTGGATTTTAATTGTTGTTGTAAAAAATCCGGCAAACGAACTTTTCCAATAAAACATAAGCCTTGTGAATCTTTTTTGTCGGCAGTAATTAAGTTTAATTTTTTGGCGATTTCGCGTACTTGTGGTTTAGTTAGTTCACCAATAGGAAAAAATGCTTTACTTAATTGTGCTTGATTCAGTTGGCATAAAAAATAGCTTTGATCTTTATTATTGTCTTTTCCTGCTAATAATTGATAAATTGTTTTTCCATCCTTTTCAAAAGATGATTTCCTACAATAATGTCCGGTTGCCACAAAATCAGCGCCTAAGTTGAGTGCATGTTTTAAAAAAATATCGAACTTAATTTCACGATTGCATAATATATCTGGATTAGGTGTTCGTCCGGCTTTGTACTCGGCAAACATATAATCTACTATACGTTCTTTATATTCATTACTTAGGTCTAACGTTTGAAATGGAATTCCAAGTTTTTGAGCCACTAAAAGAGCATCGTTGCTATCATCTATCCATGGGCAATCGCCTTGAATCGTTACACTGCCATCGTGCCAATTTTTCATAAATAATCCAATTACTTCATAGCCTTGCTGTTGCATTAAATAAGCGGCAACACTGGAATCTACTCCGCCAGACATACCGACAACCACTCTCTTTTTCATGCCACAAAATTACGTAAAAGCCACTCAAATCTATATTATTATAAAAAAAACCCGCGATAGAAATCGCAGGTCTAACATAACATTCATGAAATAACCAAAAAATCGTTTATCTGCTGACGATTATTTTACGGAAAGTATTTCCTTCGGGAAGCCCGAATTTTAATAAATACGTTCCTGTGGATAACATTGATAAATCAACAGATGCTTGTTGTTCTTTTACATTATTGTATTCGTTATAGTAGATTGTTTGTCCGCTGAGGTCGTATAATTCTACTTTTACGTCTTTATATTCCTTCAATGAAAAATTGAGATTCATGATATCTGTTGCAGGATTTGGATATACGTTTAAGATTTCAAATTGTGATTCTGTTTCATTTGTTGGCGTAGCGGCTTCTACCGAAAATGTTGCATTTTGAATGCAATTGTTTTTATCTTTTATCAATACATTATAGAAACCAGATTTAATATTTGTGATGATAGAGCTGATTAATTCTAAAGAATTATTAATAATATATGTATATGGTGCTGTACCACCTGATACATTAATAGTGGCATTTTTTGTGTTTCCGTTTATAGTTTCTGTGTCAATGCTAATAGAAATTGGCTGTGGTTGACTAATTGTTTTAAAATTGTTTGTACTGCAGTTGTACCCATCTTTTACTGTTACCGTATAGTTTCCTGCACTAGCATTACTTAATAATTGTTTGTTTTGACTGTTGTTCCAACTGTAGGTATAGTTGCCATCGCCACCACTTGCATTTGCTTTTAAAGAGCCATTATTTCCATTATTGCAAGATACATTTTGAACAACTTCGACGTTTACGGTTAAAGCCGGTGCTACGGTAATATATGCTGTATTTGTAATAGAATCTTTAGTAGTAGAATTGTATGCAACTAATTTAATTGCATACGTTCCCGCTTGATTAAATGTATGTGTTGGATTTTGTGTTGTATATTCTACACTACCATTATTAGAAATATCCCATTTCCATGAAGTTGGATTTCCGGTAGATTGGTCGATAAATTTCACCATAAAAGGCGCGCATCCTTTAGTTTTATCGCTGGTAAATAGGGAAGTAACAGGCGTATTATTGGTGGAGTTTGTACAGTAGTTTGGACTTTTTATGTGTTTTTCATAAATACAAGAAGTAGTTGTGGTACTTCTATTAACCACATCCGAAATATTTGAAATATCTGTATTGTTGTTTAGTGTTCGTTTGGTAGCTCCTTGTGCTAAGGATGGAAACATGATTTCTGTTCCATCACTATGGTGTCCTTGTCCAAATGCATGTCCTAATTCATGCAATGCTACACTTTCAAAATCATATTGATTAGAAGGTGTAGAACCAATTCCAAAATAAAAAGAAGAATTTGGATTAAAAATCATATCAATCGATTCAGGAAAAAGAGGTGAATTTCGATCGCAGATTGAATAAGATGAATAAGTAACGGCTAGTGCACCTGCAGGCAGTGCACAACTGCTTGATGCAAAACTAACGGTATTAATATTATCTAATTGATTAGAACATTTATCGGTTGTCGTTGTATTACTAATGGTCGCATTTACGCCGGTTTTGCAAACCCATTGATTCAATGCTCTAGTAAAACTAGATTTTGCATCAGTATTTGCATTAAAATCAGAATTAAGTGTAAATGTATAACCACCATTGTTATTATGATTGACTAAAATAAGTTTGCTTTTTTTGTATTCAAATTGGTTGTATGCGATGGTTAGAGGTGTTTCAGATTCAATTGGAAATCCATTTTTATCAATAATTCTAAATACACCAGAGCCTGAACCACCATTGCCTGAAGTTGTTCCTGGAACTATTACTTTAATTTCAGTGTCTGTCCAAGAAAGGATATAGGTTGAATCTGGAATTGTGATGTATGAGTTTGGAAGCACACTATTGGCATTTCTAAATTGTATAGTAGCGGCACCTGTTTTTTCTTTAAACCCAAAACCATTTATAGTTAAAACACTTTGCGTTCCAGCACTAATGGAAGTTGGGGTAAAATATGTGACACTTGGTGAACCTTCGTTATCGTTTGTACTGTTGTCTTCTCCATATTTCGCATTGCTCATTGGAATATTCAAAATCAAACTAGACACTTTATTAAAGCTGGAATACTCTGCAAATGGATCTTTGAATTTTCCACTAATATTATCTTCTTCTATAAAACCTTGAGCAGCACTATATATTTCATATTTTTTCAACGATGAAGAATAGTTCAATATGGTGTTATTTGGTGTAAGGAAAAAGATGCCTTGAGAGCCAACTTCTAATGCTGCATTAGGTTCCACCACTAATAGTTTTCCATCGATTTCACCGCCTTGTGTAATAATTTCGAGAATACCAGACGTGTTTCCTTTTAATTTTTTTTGAATCTCAAGTGTATGTACTGTATAAATAAACGATTTGTCGGCATTCCAACAAGCCTGTTGTCTTACAATTTTACCTTGTACTATAAGTTGAGATTTTTCTTTCCGCTCATCTATCGAGAGACGTGTGAGCATACAATTTGCGTTGCAACAATAACAGTACGCTATTGCGAACAATAATAAATAGGGTTTCATGTTATGTCAATTATGTTTCTAAAAAAAAATAGGGTAACACAAACTTAATAATAGTTTTTTAGATTGTCAATAGGCAAAACACATATTTTAAATTTTATTGATATGTATCAAAAAAGATTAATTGTATTTTTGTCCTATGTTAGGTTTGAAATTAGCAACGGATCCTCGTTGGGTGGATTTGGCTTCCATGTCTATAGAAGATATTTTATCTGATCATGCTTTTTGTGAACAGAAAGCAACAACCAATTGTATCTCGTTAATCCAATTATACCCAGAAAAGTCATTTATGGTGGATAAATTGATTCCAATTGTAACAGAAGAATGGTCGCATTTTAAAATGGTATTAGATGAACTTAAAAAGCGAAATTTAAAATTAGGAATTCAACGACAAGATAAATACGTTGTGAAACTGTATGATTTTTTTACGAAAGGAGGAAGCCCAGAAGAGAGATTTTTGGACAGACTACTTATTGCAGCTTTAATTGAAGCAAGAAGTTGTGAACGATTTCGATTATTATCATTAGATATCAACGATGAACATTTAAAATTCTTTTATCATAAATTAATGATTTCAGAAGCCACACATTATCGTTTATTTATTGATATTGCAGATTATTATTTTGACAAAGATTTAGTTAGAGATAGATGGAATGCATGGTTAGAACATGAAACAATTGTTTTATCCAATTTGGAAATAAGAGGAGATAGAGTACACTGATGAAAAAAAATAGATAAATGGATTTAGCAAACATAAAAAATTATTTAGTCCAATTACAGCAAGATATTTGCAATAGTTTAGAATCTACAGATGGCAAAGCAAACTTTATGGATGATAAATGGATACGCGAAGAAGGTGGAGGTGGATTAAGTAAGGTTATCCAAAATGGAGAAGTATTTGAAAAAGGAGGTGTGAATTTTTCACACGTGCATGGTAAATTACCAGATATATTAAAATCAGAATCAAGACAAGCGAATTATTTTCATGCAACTGGTGTTTCCATTGTCATTCATCCTCAAAATCCGTACGTGCCTATTATTCACATGAATGTACGATATTTTTGTATGAGTGAGATAGAAAACGGCGAAATTATAGATGAATGGTTTGGTGGAGGTATCGATATGTCGCCGGCGTATCCAAATACGGAAGATACTTTACATTTACATTCTACCTTAAAAAAAATGTGTGATTCATTTGATGCTTCATATTATCCAACTTTTAAAAAGTGGTGCGATACCTATTTTACCATTCAACATAGAAAAGAAATGCGTGGTGTAGGTGGCATATTTTATGATCATTTACGTCCAAATAATCCAGCAGAAAAATCAAATTTATTTTCCTTTATGCAAGCAGTTGGAAATAGTTTTATTCCTATTTATAAAGACATTGTTGAACGAAATAAAAATAAATCATATACTGCGTTACATAAAGAATGGCAACTAGTTCGAAGAGGTAGATATGCAGAATTTAACTTAGTATATGATAGAGGTACGCACTTCGGTTTGAAAACCAATGGGAGAGTTGAATCCATCTTAATGAGTTTGCCACCACATGCGGAATGGAAATACAACTATCAACCTATAGTTGGGAGTGAAGAATTCAACACTTTAGCATTTTTTCAACCAAAAGAATGGTTTTGATATTAATCATTTAATTTCTTTATGACAGATTATAGTAATAAATAATGTATCTTTACGAAGTATGAAACCTACATTTGAGCACGTAGATTGTAAACATTGTAATACTCGATTTCAATCGGTTTTCTGTAAATCCGAAAATGATATAGTGGCAGAAATTGATGCTGAAAAAATTTGCTCAACATTTAAAAAAGGAGAAACAATTTTTAAAGAAGGCTCTTATGCTTCAGGCGTTTATTGTATAAATGCAGGAAAAATTAAGATTTCTATGCTTGGCGACGAAGGGAAAGAGCAGATTGTTCGTTTAGCCAAACCTGGTGATATTATTGGGTATAAAGCATTGCTTTCGGGAGATAGGTACAGTGCCACTGCCACTACTTTAGAAGATTGTAATGTATGTTTTATACCACGAGATATTTTTATGAAAATTCTTCAAAAAGACGCCGCAATGTCTTTTGAAATGATGAAAATTCTATCCAATGAATTGAGAAATGCCGAAGAAAAAATCACCCATTTAGCACAAAAACCGGTACGCGAACGCGTAGCCGAAACTATTTTATTTTTAAAAGAAACATACGGAATTGATGCAGAAAGCAATATAAATATTGCATTAACACGCGAAGAAATTGCCAACCTCGTAGGCACAGCAACAGAAACCACCATTCGATTGTTGTCGGAATTTAATAAAGAAAAAATTATTGAACTTTCCGGAAAGAAAATAAAAATTGTCAACTTACCAAAGCTGATTAAAACAGCCAATATTTACGACTAACAAACATGATTTTAATCATGTTTATGTCTGATGCACATCAGCCTATATTTTTATTTTACACACTACTTTTGTAATAAATTAAGTAATGATGCAAAACTTGTGTACAATCAATTTTTCTAACTTTGAACCCAAATCATTATGTAATTATTTAGAAAATAGAATATATTTACAAGTATTATCTAATATAGAAATAACTCAAAAATATGTGTTTGAGTTATTGCAAGAAGACGATTCTCAAACGAATGACTTATTAAATAGTTTGGTGGACATTATCTTTAAAGAAACAAGACAATTATTTACCAAAGACAAATTAATTTTATTTCCACATCTTATTTCCAATAATTCTACAAAAATAAATTTAGAGCCTACTAATGAGATTCATAAAAGAATCAATAGATTATTGGAAAAAATACGATATTTGATGAATAATTACGTAGCTAAACCTGAATGGACAAGCACACACGAAATTTGTTGTAATGAATTATTTAATTTAGAACAATCGATTCTGTTTATATTCTATATAAAAGAAAACTACTTGTGGTCGAAAATAAATCAAGTACCCAATCATGAAGTTATCTGAAAACATTTCTACAAGTTGTTACCATTGCGGTGAAAATTGTACAAATGACAGAATAAAGTTAAAGGATAAATTATTCTGTTGCGATGGCTGTAAACTCGTATATGAAATTTTGAATGAAAACGAATTGTGCACCTATTACGATTTAAATGAAAACCCAGGATTAACACAAAAGATTAAAATTAGAGAAAATAAATTCTCCTTTTTAGACGATGTTTCAACCGTTCAAAAATTGATTCAATTTACAGATGGCAAACAAACGCATGTTACATTTTATTTACCTCAAATGCATTGCAGTTCATGTTTATGGCTGTTAGAAAATATACATAAAATAAATACGGGCGTGGTATCTTCAACCGTAAATTTTGTAAAAAAAGAAGTATTCTTAATTTTTGATGAATCAAAAACTACAATGCGAAAAGTGGTAGAAACACTCGCAACTATTGGCTACGAACCACACATTAGTTTAAATGAATTTCAAGGTGAAAAAATAAAATTTTCATCTACAAACAAATTGTACAAAATTGGAGTTGCTGGATTTTGTTTTGCCAATATTATGATGATGAGCATTCCAGAATATTTAGTGACAGATAGTGTTTTGGAAACAGATATCCAAAAAGTATTGAAAATATTGATTGTGGTTTTTTCGCTGCCTGTCTTTTTTTATGCTGCTTCCGATTTTTTTATAGCAGCATGGAAAGGCATACGACATAAACACCTTAATATCGATGTGCCAGTGGCTTTGGCTGTTCTAATCACCTTTTTGCGAAGTTTGTATGAAGTATTTTTAGGTTCAGGTATTGGCTATTTCGATAGCATGAGTGGCATTGTTTTTTTTATGTTGATTGGAAGATATTTACAAGATAAAAGTTACCAATCTATTTCATTTGATCGAGATTATAAATCATTTTTTCCAGTGGCGGTGAATGTGTTAGTCGATGAAAAATCCATTCCAACTACAATAGATAAAGTTAAAGTTGGTGATACCATTCAAGTATATAATAATGAACTAATTCCCGTTGATGCTATTTTGTCGAAAGGGAAAGCAGAAATTGATTACAGTTTTGTAAGTGGTGAAAGTTTGCCTGTTTATAAAAATATTGGTGAGATAATTTATGCCGGTGGAAAACAAATTGCAGGTGCTCTAGAATTGGTCGTTGTTAAAGAAGTTTCACAAAGTTACTTGACAAATTTATGGAATAAAGATATTTTTAAACATAAAGAAAATAGAACAAATTCGTTTATCCATGCATTGTCTAAATACTTTACGCTAATTGTCTTGTTGATAGCAGCCGTTGGCGCATTATTTTGGTACAATAGAAACGAATATACATTAATGTGGAATGCAATTACTACTGTTTTAATTGTAGCTTGTCCATGTACATTGTTACTAGCATCTACTTATACGAACGGCATCATGATGAATATTTTTAATAAAAATAAATTCTATTTAAGACACGCAGACGTAATTGAAAATATGTCAAAAATTAATCATATTGTTTTTGATAAAACAGGTACACTTACCAAAAATGCATCCATGCAAGTAATGTATATTGGTAAATTAATTTCTAAAGAAGATAAAATTTCAATAACTGCATTGTTAAGGCAGTCTTCGCATCCATTAAACAAAGCAATTATCAACTATTTAATGAGTAGCTCAGACGAAGAAGTACAGCATTTCAAAGAAACACCTGGAAAAGGCATTGAAGGATGGATACATGAAAAATATTTTAAAATTGGTTCTGCAATATTTATAAATCCATCCAATAAAAAGGAAGTTTCTAATAGCAGTTCCGTTTATATAAAAATTGACGATGAAATTTATGGTGAATTTAAAATTGTCAATCAATATAGATTTGGATTTTCAACACTAATAGAACAATTAAAAAAATCATTTTCATTGTCCGTTTTATCAGGTGATAATAATGCTGAACAACAAAATCTGCAAGAAGTATTAGGAAAAACAGCTGATATATTATTTGAACAAAAACCAGATGACAAACTAGCATATATCCATTATTTGCAAGAAACAAAACACTTAAATGTGATGATGGTAGGCGATGGTTTAAATGATGCAGGTGCACTTAAACAAAGTAATGTAGGAATTTCCATTACTGAAAATGCAAATAATTTTAGTCCTGCTTGTGATGGTATTTTAGAGGCATCTCAGTTCTCCAATTTGGATAGATTTATTCAGCTAGCAAAATATGCACAAAAAATAATATTAATTTGTTTTGTTGTATCATTTGTTTATAATGTTATCGGATTATTTTACGCAGTACAAGGCATTTTATCGCCCTTTATAGCAGCCATACTCATGCCTTGCAGTTCTGTTAGTATTATTTTATTAACCTATTCTTTAAGTAAATTTTCAGCAAGCAGGTTGAAGCTGACAAAACATGATAAAAATCATGTGGTTCAATGACATCTACTATTAGGAAAAAATTAAGTATATTTTTATTTTTGCAAACAAGAAGTATGAGTGTAATCATAATAATGTTAGTGGGTAGCTTAATCATTTCATTAGGATTTCTAATTGCATTTTTATGGAATGTAAAAGACAAGCAATATGAAGATGATTATTCACCATCCAGACGCATCTTATTCGACGATACAAAAATAGAAGACAAACCAATATAGTAAATTAAGTAACATTATGGAATTAGAAAAATTTTATTACGACAACAAACTATCTAAGTATTTTGCAACAGCCACCATGTTTTGGGGTGTTGTCGGAATGTTAGTAGGTGTAATTGCTGCTTTTCAATTAGCCTTTCCAGCATTAAATCTAGATTTAGCTGCTACCACATTTGGACGTTTACGTCCAGTGCATACCAATGCGGTTATTTTTGCATTTGTAGGAAATGGAATTTTTACTGCAGTATATTATTCTTTGCCTCGTTTATTAAAAACACCAATGTTTAGTGAAGTTTTAGGTAAAATTCATTTTTGGGGTTGGCAGTTAATAATTGTAGCTGCAGCAGTTACCTTAATGGCTGGATATACTACTTCAAAAGAATACGCTGAATTAGAATGGCCTTTAGATATCGCTATAACTGTTATCTGGGTGGTTTTTGGTATCAATATGTTTATGACCATATTGCGAAGAAGAGAGCGTCATTTATATGTGGCTATTTGGTTCTTCTTAGCATCATGGGTAACAGTGGCCATGTTGCATATCGTAAACTCTTTAGAGGTTCCAGTTTCTTTATTTAAAAGTTATTCTGTTTATGCCGGTGTGCAAGATGCATTAGTTCAATGGTGGTATGGACACAATGCGGTCGCATTTTTCTTAACGACTCCATATTTAGGACTGATGTATTATTTCTTACCAAAAGCAGCGAATCGTCCTGTATATTCTTACCGATTAAGTATTGTACATTTTTGGTCTATTATATTTTTATACATCTGGGCTGGTCCACATCATTTGTTATATACAGCTTTACCTCAATGGGCACAATCATTAGGAACTGTATTTTCAATTATGTTGTTATTGCCAAGTTGGGGTGGAATGCTAAATGGTCTATTTACACTTCGTGGTGCTTGGGATAAAGTTCGTGAGGATCCTATATTGAAATTCTTCGTAGTAGGAGTAACCTGTTATGGTATGGCTACATTTGAAGGACCAATGTTATCCTTAAAAAATGTAAATGCCATTTCGCATTATAGCGATTGGACAGTAGCACACGTGCATATTGGAGCATTAGGTTGGAATGGGTTTTTAACATTCGGTATGTTATATTGGTTAATCCCAAGGTTATATAGAACAGAATTATACTCTAAAAAATTAGCAAGTACACATTTCTTAATTGGAACATTCGGTATTTTATTATATGCTATACCAATGTATTGGGCGGCATTCCGTTCCTACTTCATGTTTAAAGCATTTACTCCAGAAGGTCAATTGCAATATCAATTTATAGACGTTGTTCAATCCGTAGTGCCGTTCTATATTATGCGTGCTGTTGGTGGAACATTATTTTTAAGTGGTGTTATATTAATGGTTTACAACTTAATTAAAACAGCTAAGAGTGGAACATTTGTAGAGCGTGAAGAAGCAGAAGCAGCACCATTAGCTAAAAAATATGTACAAACAGGGAAATCTTTCTGGCACAGTGTTATTGAAAGAAAACCCGTATTGCTATTGGTATTAAGCTTGTTTGTGGTTTCATTAGGTGGCTTATTTGAAATTATTCCAACCTTTATGATTAAAACAAACATACCTACAATTGCAAGTGTAAAACCATATACACCATTAGAACTGCAAGGAAGAGATATTTATGTCCGTGAAGGTTGTTATAACTGTCACTCTCAAATGATACGTCCATTTAGACATGAGGTAATGCGCTATGGAGAATATTCCAAAGCAGGTGAGTTTGTTTACGATCATCCATATCAATGGGGAAGCAAACGAACCGGACCTGATTTAGCTCGTATTGGTGGAAAATATCCAGATAGCTGGCACTTTAACCACATGTTAGAACCTACCTCAATGGCACCAGGTTCCATTATGCCAAGATATCCTTGGTTGTTTGAAAACGATTTAGATATTTCTTCTACCAATTCAAAAATTCATGCCATGAGAAATTTAGGAGTACCTTATGAAGATGGTTATGAAGCAAAAGCCAATAAAGATTTAGAAAAACAAGCTGAAAAAATCGCCCGAAGTTTAAAGAAGGATAAAATTGAAATCAGCAGTAAAAAAGAAATCGTTGCTTTAATTGCTTACTTACAACGAATGGGGAAAGATATTAAAGTAGAAAACAAAAATTAAAATTATAAAAAATGAAATTCATTAATTATTTAGAAAATATCACTGGAATTGGAATTTATCCAATGGCTTCCCTTCTGATATTTGTATTGTTTTTTACAGCAGTAAGTATTTGGGTAACCCAACAAGATAGTGGCTTTATTTCTTATATGGGAAATATTCCTTTGGATAAAGAAAATAATGAAAAATAAACTACATAGCAAATGAAAAAGCAACTTATAAACTTCCTCAGTGTTTTAATTCTCTTATTTATTTCTTCAAGCTCAATAATTGCGCAAGAGGCAGTAGCAACAGCTACATCAATAGCTAAAAACGACACAAGCTCCATCTCACTATCTGTGAATACCGTTTTGTGCATAATAGCATGTGTTTTATTATTAATCATTATTGTTTTAGCGACAACAGTTAGCAGTGCTATCGATTTATTCAAAGCCAATAAAAAAACATTTAAAAACATTTCTGTTTTTATCGGATTGTTAATGGTATCTGCTTTAACTTTTGCTCAAGAACCTGCCGCTGCAGAAAGTGTAAAATCAGTAGCAACAGAAGCATCGGCATCGGTAAAATCAACCATTTATTTTTATGCTTTTATACTAATTATCTTAATTGAAATTGCCATAATACTTTATTTTATTAAGATGTTGAAATTCTTAACCGGAATTGACCAACTTAAAAAATCCAATGACATAAAAGAATTAACGTTATGGGAGAAATTCAATCAATTAAAATCGATTGAAGAAGAAGGTGAAATCGACTTAGGACATGATTACGATGGAATTCGAGAGTTAGATAATATCACACCACCATGGTTTACCATTGCTTTTGCTTTATCTATTGTGGCTGCCGGCATTTACTATTACCGATTTGAAATTGGACATACTGCACTTACGCAAGAGCAAGAATTTGAAATAGAAATGCGAGAGGCTAAAATTTTACAAGATTCCTTATTGAAATTAGAAGGCAACCAAGTGGATGAAAATAATGTAGCCATGCTAGATGCAGCAGGTATTGCATCGGGTATGAAATTATATAATACTAACTGCGGCGCTTGTCATGGTGACAAAGGACAAGGTGGTGTTGGACCCAATTTAACAGATGCTTATTGGTTGCATGGTGGTTCCATCAGCCATGTGTTTAAAAGTATTAAATATGGAATTGTAGATAAAGGTATGAAATCATGGAAAGAAGATTTCTCACCAACACAAATAGCACAATTAGCAAGTTTTATTGAATCTATTCAAGGAACCAATCCTCCAGGAGCAAAAGAAAAACAAGGCGATTTATATGTTGCTTCAGAAAGCAATGCAACACCTTCTGATTCTACTAAAAATTAAACAGAATGGAATATGATGATTATTATAATGAAGAAGAATCGTTTCGAAATAGAGTAAGCACCGTAACGGAAGATGGGAAACGAAATTGGGTATATGCATTAAAACCCAACGGAAAATTTTATAATTATCGAAGTATATTAACAGCATTTTACTTATTGGTATTCTTTGGTATTCCATTTGTTAAAGTAAATGGAATGCCTTTTGTTTTATTCAATGTTTTAGAAGGAAAATTTATTCTTTTTAGCAAAATTTTCTGGCCCAATGATTTCTATATTTTTGCAATAGCAATGATTGCCTTTATCATTTTTATTGCATTGTTTACGGTAGTTTATGGGCGATTGTTCTGTGGTTGGGTTTGTCCACAAACTATTTTTATGGAATTTGTTTTCCGTAAAATTGAATGGTGGATTGAAGGAAATCCTGCCAGCCAACGCTTATTAGATAAAGGGCAATGGAATTTTACTAAAATCTGGAAAAAATCATTGAAACACTTTATTTTTCTAATCATTTCATTTGTCATTGCTCATACTTTTTTATCCTATATTTTAGGTGTAGATAGATTATTGAAAATTATAGGTGAGCCACTGAATGAACATTTGAGCTTGTTTTTAGGTTTAATTGGGTTCACACTTACTTTTTATGGAGTTTTCGCATTTGTACGCGAAATTGTTTGCACTACCATTTGTCCGTATGGTCGTTTACAAGGTGTGTTATTTGATCAGGATACTATGTTAGTTGCCTACGACTATAAAAGAGGCGAACCTAGAGGTAAGTTTAAGAAAAATCAAGCGCGCGAACTGGGCGATTGTATAGATTGCTATCAATGTGTGAATGTGTGTCCAACCGGAATTGATATTCGAAATGGGACACAATTAGATTGTGTAGGCTGTACAGCATGTATGGATGCCTGCGATTTTATGATGGAAAAAGTAGGCTTGCCAACAGGCTTAATTCGTTATGCGTCTGAAAATGGAATTGAAAAAGGAGAGAAGCTTAAATTTACAGCTAGAATTAAAGCATATTCTTTTATTTTATTAATATTGTCTATTGTCCTAATTACCTTGTTAGCTACCCGAAAATCAATTGATGCACATATTACGCGCGTTTCTGGTCAATTGTATCAAGAGCTACCGGATAATAAATTAAGCAATCTGTTTAATGCAAAAATTATTAATAAAACGAATCAAGAATTTCCAATCGAATTTAAATTGGAAAATGTAAAAGGTGAAGTGAAATTAATAGGCACACATGCATTAAGGCTAAAAAAAGAAGCGATTACCACACAAACATTTTTTATTATTTTAGATAGAAAAGATGTAAAAAAAAGAAGTAGTGAATTAGAAGTAGGATTATATCAAAATGGTAAAAAAATACAAACTATTTCTACGAAGTTTTTAGGACCATTTATTTAAATAAAAAAATTAAGATGAGTTGGGGATATAAAATATTAATTGGTTTTTCATTGTTTGTATTTTCTATTATTGGAATGGTAACAGTAGCCATGCGTGAAAATGTAGATGTGCTGGATAAAGATTACTATTCTAGAGAACTAGCTTATCAATCGGTGATTGATGGAAAAAATAATTTGAATCTACTCACAGAAAAAGTTATTGTACAATCGAATGATACATTTGTGTCCATCCGTATTCCAGCAGAAGCGGTAGCAAACATTTCAGAAGGAAAGATACGATTTATACGTTCTTCTGATGCCACAAAAGATGTTGAAATTCCATTAATGGTGTCAGAAAATAATACTCAAAATATTCCTATTTCCAAATTTATAAAAGGCATCTATCGATTGCAACTCAGTTGGAAAAGTATGGATAAAAACTATTACTACGAAAAAGATGTTTATATCTAAGGAATGATTATTTCTTCTCTTATAACAGGCTTTACAATTGGAATTATGGGAAGTTTCCATTGTGTGGGAATGTGTGGACCTATTGCATTAGCATTGCCAGTAGGAAATGCTGACAAGTGGAAACGCTTTTTTTATATTTTGTTATATAACGTTGGAAGGGCAAGTGCGTATGGTTTAATTGCGATATTTTTTGCATTAATAGGTAAACAAATTTTTATAGGGAATTATCAACAGTTTTTGTCCATTATATTAGGCGTTTTAATCTTATTTTTCCTTTTTTTCTCTCATTTTGTCACCATAAAAATTCCTTTTTTTAATGCTTATACTGTTCAATTAAAAAACTATTTGTCTTTATTGTTTAAAAATGAAAAACACACCTACACATTTTACTTAATCGGATTTTTAAATGGATTTTTGCCATGTGGTTTAGTGTATGTCGCATTAGCCGGCGCATTAGCTACTGCTGATGTTTTGCAGGCTATCTTATTTATGTCGGCATTTGGTGTAGGTACATTTCCTATTATGTTTTTAGTTATTGTGAGTGGAAAATATATTTCCATGTCGTGGAGAAATAGAATGCGAAAAGCAGTACCATTTTTTATTGCATCCATGGCGGTTTTACTCATACTTCGTGGATTAAATTTAGGCATTCCTTATATCAGTCCTAGCCTTAAAGCTACTGAAAATGGCACCGAGCAAACCTGTTGTCATAAATAAAATGAGTGAATTTTTATGATGTTATTTGTTTTACAATTTTAAATCAATTCACAATAAGGATTATTCCGTTGTGAAAACATTCAAGGTGGGGTAACTCACCTTTTTTATTTTAGAAATTGAATGTTTCTTTTTAGGCCTTCGTACTTGGTACGCTTTACTGCCGATTTTTTAAAAATTTCATTAAACGTTTCTTGGCTTAATTCGTGCCACTCTCGGCGTTCCATGTTTAACAATGCAGGCTTTGGCTCAAATAAAGGTTCAGTATGTTTCTTCGAAAATCGATTCCATGGACAAACATCTTGACAAACATCACACCCAAACATCCAATCGTCCATCTTCTCTTGAAAAGCAGTAGGCATTGCATCTTTTAATTCTATCGTTAAGTAGGAAATACATTTGCTGCCATCCACCACTTTATTGTCCACAATGGCATTGGTTGGACAAGCATCTATGCACGCAGTACAAGTACCACAATGATTCGTGGCAATATGGTTATCATATTCTAATTCCAAATCCAAAATTATTTCTGAAAGAAAAAAGAAAGAACCTTGTTGTTTATTTATGAGTAAAGAATGTTTACCAATCCAACCATTGCCACTGCGTTTTGCCCAAGCGTGTTCTAAAATAGGCGCGGAGTCCACAAAACAACGTCCACTTATTTCGCCATATTCATCTTGTATTTTTTGAAATAATAATTGCAATTTATCTTTTACCACAAAATGATAATCGACACCATAAGCATACTTAGAAATTTTTGGTGCATTTGAATTTTGTGGTTGATCCGTAAAATAATTATAGGTTAATGAAATTATTGATTTTGCATCTGGAACTAATAATCTTGGATCTAATCGCATATCGAAATGATTATGCATATAATGCATTTCACCATTGTATTTATTAGTCAGCCAATTTTCTAAATTTTTTGCTTCTTCTTCTAAAAATTCAGCCTTAGCAATTCCACAATTTGTAAAGCCCAATTCCTTCGCCCAATTTTTTATTTTTGCAACTATTTCTTTCTTATCCATCATTGATTATCCGCCTAATTCTACTTGTGAATTACGAAATAAAATTACATTTTTTTTATGGAGATTGGAATTATATACCCTTGCCTTCGCAAGGTGAGTTTGTTGGTTAAAAACCAAAAACTCGAGCGAATATGAGAACCCAAAATGAGTGCCATCATTGTGAGCATAGCGTAACAAATTCGGTAAGTAGTTTGTTGGTTAAAAACCAAAAATGCAATATCTCATCTTTCACATTTCCTTGCTACCAAACAATTCCTATTTTTCCTATCGTTTTTCGGTGCAACATATCATCATGTGCTTGAATAATATCTTTCGCTTCATACATGTTGCCTACATGTGGATTTATTTTCCCATCCTGTAAAAGTTGTATCACGCTTTCCATACAATACTTTAACGTTTCTGGCTTATAATCTGCAATACGCAGCATGTTTACACCAATCATACTTCTACTTTCCATTAGCAATTGTGCCGGATGGTAGATGCCAAATTCAGCACCCATTTTTGCTTTTGCGAAAATGTTTTTTGCTTCATTCATCGACGATGCACCATAGCCAACAATTCTTCCACCTCGATTTAATAACTTGTAACTTTTTCTAAAATTAGCGGCACCCAAGCTGTCAAATGCCACATCAATCGGCTCTTTAATGACTTCTGAAAAATCATCTTTTGTATAATTGATTACTACATTTGCACCTTGTTGTTTGCAATATTCAAGCTTATTTGAACTTCCAGCAGTAGCATAAATTTTAGCATTTTTTAATTTACAAAGTTGAATGAGTGCTGTGCCAACGCCACCTGCACCGGCATGTATTAATACCGTTTCATTGGGCAATACATTGGTTGCCACCGAACAAGCATAAAATGCTGTGCTATATTGTGTAGCTAATGCCAATGCTTTTCCGACTTCCATGTCTTCACTAATTTTAGCAATGGCATTTTCTTTTTGAATAACATATTGACTATAACCACCAAATCTAGTGAATACCAAAACACGATCTCCTTTTTTGAAAGATTGAATATTTCTTCCAACTTTTTCTACTCTTCCAACGGCTTCATATCCAATAATAGTAGGCAAAGGAGGACAATCGCGATAATTACCCAAGCGAGCCATTACATCCGCAAAATTGATACCAGAGGCTTCCACTAGTATCCCAACTTCATCGTCTTTTGGTGTTGTTATTTGAATGTCTCTAAATTCAAAGGTATCTTTTGAGCTTCCATTTTTTACAAGATAAATTGCTTCCATATTTTAATTTTTAGTAATGAAAAATTGCGCTAAATTACGCTGTTTATTTGATACGTGATTTTATAACTTATTTTGTTTCGATTGTAATGGATGTTTATTTTTTTTCCAATCCGTTTATTTAATAAAGATAAGGCTTCTTCTATTTTTAAATTGGATGATTTATAATTGTCTATCTTGAGTATTTCATCACCTGCTTGCAATCCTGCTAAAAATGGAGCCGATTCACTCGCCACACTTTTTACTATAAACCCATTGTTTTTAGTTTTGTTTTCGAGTAGTATAATATTGGAGATATTAAATTCAAAAACATCATCTACCTGCTTGGTGGGGCGAATATATACAGTCTTTTCTGGATAAGCAAAATAAGTATCAAACCGATTTAAAATATCATTTCCAATATTTCCATCAATAATGGTGCTGTCAATTTCTTTTTTTGTAATTGGTGTTTCTGTAAATGCAGATATCACATTTTTTAAGCGAAAGGTGTCGATGAAAATGGTATTTAACCTGCTTATTTTTGAATACATAGCACCAGATAATCCTTCTCCAATTTCTGCTTCAATGTATTTTGCGATTTGCAAGTCATTTGGTACAATATTTTTGATGATGATAGGTAGGTTGGCGCCGGTGTCAAAAAGTAATTCTGCAGCATATAAATTTCCAATGTCATTCATTAATACCGCATTGACATAACCTTTGCTTCTGCGTAAGGTAACTGGAATTTTAGTGTATCTGTTTTTTAAATTCTTTGTAGGTTTTTGATTATACAATTCAATGTATTTTGTTTTATAATTAATATGGACATAAAAATTCTCAAATAATTCTGCTCCAAAAATGCCATCTACGTTAATGCCTAAATATTTCTCCAAATTGATGGAATCTTTACTGAAAATATACATTGGTATTTGTGTAGCAAGCATATCACCTAACTTTAATGTAGTCTCATTTATTTTTAATGTTTCAACGGAATCTTTTACACCTAAACCCACAAAAAATACTTTTTGTTGAATCGGTATTGTAAAAGAATCTATCCACATAGGATGCACAACTATGGTACTTTTACAACCGGAATCAAAAATAAACTGAAGTGTTTTTGTTTCATTTACTTCCACATCTACAATTATAATATTGTTAAATACTTTAAATGGAAATGATGTTTTTCCCTTTGGGTTTTGAATGCTGTAGTTTTTTGCCTCCAAATGATGGCAAAAACACAGAATTAATATTATTGACAATATCCTCACACAATAAAAATAAAATAAATTTGGCAGATGTGTATTTTTGTACCATGAACTATCTTACTGTTAACCAGCTGTGTAAATATTATGGCGACAAATTATTGTTTGAAAATATTACTTTTTTTATTGATAAAGGACAAAAAGTTGCATTAATTGCTAAAAATGGAACTGGAAAATCTTCTTTAATAAAAATTTTTCAAGGATTAGAACCTCCTGAATCCGGTGATTTCAAATTTCATAAAGATATTAAAGTTGGTTTCTTAATTCAAGAACCCAATTTTGACGACAATAAATCGGTTTACCAAACTATTATGCATGCCGATAATCCAATTTTGATGGCAAGTTTAGAGTATGAGCATGCATTAGATGGAATTGGGGATTTGCAAACCGCTATGAATAAAATGGATGAATTAGCCGCTTGGGATTATGAACAGCAAATGAAATTAATTTTGTCTAAATTTTTAATTCATGATTTAGACCAAAAAGTAGGAACAATGTCTGGCGGACAAAAGAAACGTTTAGCTTTGGCAATTTTGTTATTAGAACAACCCGATTTATTTATTTTAGATGAACCCACCAATCATTTAGATATGGACATGATTGAATGGTTAGAAGAATATTTATCGAAGAACAATATCTCTTTACTCATGATTACGCACGATAGGTATTTTTTAGAAAATATTTGTAATGAAATTTTAGAATTAGATAATGGCATTTTATATAAACACAAAGGTAATTATTCAAAGTATTTAGAAAATAAAGAACTGCGCGAAGAAAATCAACGTGTAAATATTGAAAAAGCACAAAATACCTTTCGCAAAGAATTAGAGTGGATGCGTCGTCAACCAAAAGCACGCACGACCAAAGCTCAATCTCGTGTTGATAATTTTGAAAATGTGAAAACAGCAGCTACTGCTAAAGTGGAAGATAAGCGTGTGGAAATTGAAGTGCGTATGCAACGTTTAGGTGGCAAAATTTTAGAGTTACACAACATTCAAAAAGCGTATGGTGATAGAATTTTGTTGGATAAATTTTCACATAAATTTCAACGTGGTGAACGTGTAGGTATTGTGGGTAGAAATGGTTGCGGAAAATCTACATTGCTCAATATTATAATGGGCGATGAAAGGTATGATGATGGAAATGTAGTGTTAGGTGAAACCGTTGTGTTTGGCTATTACAATCAAAAAGGATTACAATTAAAAGCAGACAAAAAAGTGATTGATGTAGTAAAAGATATTGCAGAATTTTTGCCAATTGGCAAAGGCTCATTGTCGGCATCGCAATTATTAGAACGTTTTTTATTTATTCCATCTCAACAACATAATTTAGTTTCTACCTTAAGTGGCGGCGAGCGAAGACGCTTGTATTTGTTGACTATTTTAATGAAAAATCCCAACTTCTTAATCTTGGATGAGCCGACGAATGATTTGGATATTTTAACCTTGCAAGTGCTCGAAGATTTTCTGATGGACTTTAAAGGTTGTTTGGTGATTGTGAGCCATGATAGGTATTTCTTAGATAAATTAACAGATCATCTATTTGTTTTTGAAGGCAATGGAAACGTGCGCGATTTTTTAGGAAATTATAATGAATATCGTTTACAAGTAAAAGAAGAACAAAAACAAGCTTTACGTGACGAAAAAGAATTAGCAGAAAAATCAAATTCAATAAAATCAGTTTCTGAGAAAAAGAAACTAAGTTTTAAAGAGCAAACGGAATTAAAACAATTAGAAAAAGATGTCGAACTCTTGAATAAAAACAAACAGGTACTAACGGAGAAAATTTCAACAGAAACCAATCATTTGGAGTTAGAAAAAATTGCCAAGCAAATAGAAGAAATAATTATATCTTTAGAAAAGAAAGAAATGCGTTGGTTAGAATTAAGTGAATATATTTAATAATCAAACTTCATGGCAAAAAAATATTTTCATAATTTTAATGGCGTTCGCTTATATTTAGCCTGTTATGTATTAATGTTTCACATAGAAGAAATAAAATACGTATTAAAATATCCAAGTTTATATCGCCAATATAATTTTTTTGAACCATTGGCAACATCCTCCATTACGATGTTTTTTACCATGAGTGGTTTTCTTATTTCATATTTTTTATTTTCGGAAAAAATGAAAAGCGAAACCAGTACCATTAGCCTTCCACGTTTTTATAGCTCGCGAGTTACCCGTATTTGGCCATTGTATTTTTTGTGTTTTATCCTTTATTGGATTATTGCACCCAATTCTTTTTTACAAACAACATACAACGAAATTTATTTCACTAAATTTTTTCCTACTCTAAATGAAATTGATATTTCAAAAGGCGTTTATGCTGGTATATTTTTAGTGTTGTTGCCACAATTAGCCGGCGCATTGGCATTCACTTTTCAAGGAATGGTAGTATATGCCGGACATTTTTGGAGCATTGGTTCCGAAGAATTGTTTTATTTATTTTGGCCCTTGTTTGTGAATAAATTTAAGAACTATAAAAAGATGTTTAAGTATGCATTTTTTGCAGTGTATATTTGGTATTTTTTATTGATATTGATGGTTATACTTAATAAGCTATTTTTCAAAAACTCCATGTTGAATAGCGTTTTAGCAGCCACACTTTCGTTTTTATACCTAACTCGTTTATATTGTATGTTGATTGGATGCGTATTTGCATACATGTACATCACCGATCATCGATACCTGCAATTCTTTAAAAAAAATAGTGTAGTGGCTATAAGTTTAATTTCCATGATAATCATGTTAGCCATAGGATTGGATTTTCCAATTGTTATTCATGAAATATATTCCTTGCAATGGGCCGTACTTATATTGTTTTTAACACGCGAAGACATCAGGCATAAATGGTTAGATAGTAAATGGATTTCCTATTTTGGTTCCATTACGTATGGCGTTTATTTGTACCATGTGATAGTAATTATAGCCGTGATTGTTTTGGCGAAATATTTACAAATCAGCAACACACTTTATTTTAATCTGTTCGTGTATTTCTTCTCGTTTGTCTGCACGTTTGTCGTTGCACATGTTTCCTATAAATATTATGAATCTAAATTTTTACAATTTAAATTAAAGAAATGAAAAGAGATAAAGTGATTACGCTGAGTTTGATTTCAGGAATTGTCGGTTCGCTGTTGTTAGGTATTTTATTGTTCTTTCAAATTGTAATTGATGATGGATTTATTTTCTTTAAATACGGCTACAATCTAATTCAACATGGTGTTTGGAGTTGGAGCACCAACGGAAAACCCATTGAAGCCTACACGAGTTTTATCTATGCACTGTTTACCATATTTCCATATCTTTTAAATGTGCCACCACATATTTTTATTAAAATAATTGGCTTGTTTATTTTGCTGTGGATGTTGTATCGGATTTACACAAAAATAGCCTCTAAAAAAATAGCCTTGTTTGCATTGTTAATTTTAGTAACCAATTGGCAAGTATATGTACACACTTTTTCAGGCTTAGAAACAATACTTTGGGTTTATTTATTGATAGAGTCATTTATTCTCGTAAATAAAGAACAAATCAGTGTCAAACAACATTGGATACTTTGGTTTTTGTGCTTTGCTTTGGCATTAACACGACCAGAAGCAGTCATTTATTCAGCATTTTATTTTTGGTATTTGTTTTTCCATCGAAAAATTAAATTCCAAATTTTGCCAATTGTAGTAGTAGGCATCATCGGTTTAATTTATTTCTTTGCTCGATATGCTTATTTTGGATTATTATTTCCATTGCCATTTTATCACAAAGTAATGGATAATCAATTTGGCTACTTAGCTTTCTTTTTCAACCTTTATACGTCCTGGCATTATTTAGTATGTGCTGGTTTAATTTTGTTTTTATTTAGAAAATATAAGCCGGTTTTTTATTTAGGTTTATTGTCTTTTTTTATATTTTTTGGATTGTATGGTAAGTCATTTTTAGTAATGAATTTTGCCGATCGATTTCCATTTCAATTGTTTGTTCCATTTGTTTTATTTGCTTTGTTGAGTATTGAAAAGTTTTCCAAAGTAGATAGAATAAAAATCATGATGGTGGCTGGTTTTTTAAATTTAATTATTTTATCGAAAGGATTATATAATGAAAATTTTATCGAACTTGCATCTATCACAAATAATGCCGGTTCTGCTTTTTTTGTGCCTCGTTCTCATTATTTATTAGCTAAAAACATCAATAAAATAAAAAACATTGAACAAAAAGACATTCACATTTTATTTGGAGATGCTGGCGTATTTCCGCATTATGTAAAAGCTACTTGCCATGATTATAATGGCCTTACAGATCCTTATTTTGCCAAGCATAAACTCTCACAAGCCTACGTAGATTCTGCGCATGCAGATGTCATTTTAATTGGTGGTGCTAATGCCAATAAAGATTTATTTGTAAAGGATTTGAGTAATTGTAAGCTAATTTACAATATGGTGGACAAGAATCCAGATTTTGAGTATTTAGGTTATACTATTTGTAGAGAAAATGGTTATTACGTGCATGTATATGTTCGAAAGTCAGCAAAAGAATATTCAGATTTAAAAACCGCGTTAAATAACGGTATTCAAGAATCGGCAAATGCCATTTTTAGAATTAAACGATTCTTGAAATTTGCTTATTTGGATATGGATAACATATAGCGTAATTATGAAACGGCTTCTGCTGCTTCCATTTCTTCTTCCGATAAAAATGTTTCACTTCTATAATATAAATAGGCTAAAAAGATACTGGCACAATTCAGGATATGCCATAATGCATGTCCTTGAAGTACACTCGTTGGTGAACATAATTTGTTGGTGATATCTAATATCCATACACTAGCAGCAATTAATAATGTAATGCCGGATGCTTTTAATAAACTCAAAATTGAAACTGAATTTCTGATTTTAGCAATTAAAATAAAATTGGCAATGAAGAAAGAAATTGTCAATGCAGGAAATAAAATATTTATGGGCAATCTCCATAAAAAGAAGAAAAATAAAATCTGTAAAACAATAGCTGCTGCAATAAAAAAATTATTGGATACATATAGTTTGCCTCTAAATTTTATTTGCGGAAATAATTTAAATAAAACATAAGCCAAAAATGCGATTAATAAAAAGTACATACCTGTTTGATCTAATTTTTGAAAGAAGAACGTCAGCGTTGCATGATACATAAAACTTCCAATTCCTAAATACAAAGCAGAAAATCCAATTAAGTAAGAGAAGCCTGGAAATTTTGCCAATAAATTATTCACGTGCTTCCGATGTTCATATTTATGGTCATTCTTAGCAATACTAATAAAGATAAATCCAACAATGATGTAGCCTAAATTTGACCATGTGTTGGTAGGTTGTACAATGAGTTGGTCAAATCGATTCATCTCGCAAAAATGAGTGGCATTGCCGATGGCTTGTCGCCAACTTGCCCAAGGATCTACGTATTGATTTAATTTATATAGCACAAATAATCCTGCAGCAATAATAATAGTACCAAAAAATGGCCATGAAAAAACACGTGGTCTATGATTATGCAGACTAAAATTTTCTCTGAATTTATCAAAATCTAAAACAGGCATTTGGTTGCGTTTAATTAAATAGGAATACTCAAATATAAAGAAATTGATTTTAGTTGCATTTAAAACGATTGTTAAAGAGTTCCTAATTTTTAATAATGTCTTTTGATGCAGTTGATTTGAAATACAATAATGACAAACCCAGAACGACAATGTCAAAATTATAGATACGCATCACAAAATAGGTGAGTGTAGAAAAAATCAGTAAACATATAAATAAAATTCTATCATATTTTTTAGTAAAAAAACCAATAATAAAAATGGCTTGCGTGCAAAATAAAAGCACATACGATAGGGCAGCATATATTGGATGTTGGATAAGTATCTTGGCAATAGAATAGCAATAGTGTGTTGGATTCAACGTGGCTAAATCACTGTGTTGATTAATTAGTATATTGGCAAAATTACTTGGGTTGAATAATAATCCATTGTTTATTTTTGAATAGGCTGACATGACTAATATGTAGATTAAAAAATATCGTGCAAATTCCATGCTCAGTAAGAAATTATTTTTCTTTTGAAAACAAAATGGAATTAATGCAATAAATATAGCACTAGTGCTTTTTACATGTGCACAGGAATAGGTTTCTAAAGTCATGCGCTGAGTGAAATAAAATAGCAATAAGGCTAAACCAAAAAATGAACGATATTTTGACTCAAAGAAACAGGCAAATGCAAACACCATAACCCCAATATCTACTAATACACAAGTCCAAAATTGTGTGATGATAAAATGAGGAAACCCAATACTGCAACTTAGCCAATACGCATAGTCCACATCTGGTCCTTTCATGGGTTGACCAAAAGCATAAATTAAAAAAGCACTACTGTGTAATCGGTAAAAAAGTAATAAAATAAAATACCCAAAAAAGAGTTTCGCAAAAGTTTTTTCTGAAAATTGTATTTGGGTAATTTTAGTCATTTCGTAATTTTCAATACTTCCCAGCTATTATCAATCGGCACATAAGCATTGTTTTCCAATTTATATTGTACGTCTCTAAGTGCTACTTCTCTAATTTCTTTATCTGTAATGGTTTCTAAATAGTGAAGTAACCAACGAGGATATTGAATGGTTTCTTCTTTATGATTATTAATTTTATATGCAATAAACGAACGCGTTTTTTCTGAGAAATATATAGTTCTATTTTTAACAACTTCTTGCATGGGATCATTGTAATTATTCATGCGCATCCAATTATACATTTTATAAGTATTTAAAATGGTAGCTTCTTGCCAAATAGGAATACTGGTAATATCCATGCGTTTATTGTCGATAAAAATTTCCGTTTGAGTAATGGTGTCAGCAATGGTTTGTGGTCGTGAATACATATCCCACACATACCATGGAAAGGAATGTACTTTTTTATAATTGAATAAACCTTGAAAGAAAATAAAAATAAGTACAAAAATAAACATGATTTTATTTTGCCGAAATAACCTGACTAAATATAATTTTTTAAGCATTTATTTATTTTAGAATACAGCTTTAAAGAAATGATAGCTCATCATCAACACTAAAATAATTTTAATTCCACTGGTTAATAAAAATCCTACAAAGGAACCAATACCTGATTTAAACGATGTTTTAAAATCCTGACCATCTACCATTTCACCAATCATGGCACCTAAAAATGGACATATAATAATTGAAATTCCACCAAAAGGAGAAAAAAGTACACCTACTAAAATGCCAATAAAACAACCGCGAATGCCGGCTTTTGTTCCACCAAATTTTTTAGTACTCCAAATGGGAATAAAATTGTCTATAATTAAAATAAAAATAGTAATAATAGCATAAGTAATTAATAGCCATGCTGGCAAATCAATGGTTTTGTTTAAAGCATACGAAGCAATTAAGAGTGCAATGAATGCAATTGGAGGTCCGGGAAGTGGTGGCAATACACAACTTACTAAACCTATTACTAATAAAATTATACCAATTGTAATTAATATTCCTGCTTCCATTTTTTAGATATTAAATGTGCTTAATTTTTTTGTATAATATGCATCTCTTGTAATTCATTTCCTTCTATTATAATTTTGTATCCATTTTGTTTTGCCATATAAAATAATAAATCAAACATATCTGCACGTTGTTCTTCTGCTTGTTTAATTAATTCGGCATTCAATGCTTTTTCACGTATTTTTTCTTTACCTAATTGATTAAGCTTACTCAGTTCTGCTTCAGAAAAACTGGTGAACCAACCGGAACTTAAATTATTAAATTTTATGTCTGTGTCAATTGATAAAATTTGAGGTTTAGGCATTTGTTGAATAATAATTTTTTTCTCTTTTTCATTAGTTGTCATTTTTAAATTTTCTAAATTATATCCAATGGAAACTTTTGCATTTACTTGTACTATGGCATCTTTTCTAAAACCTGGAAAATCTACATAATCAAAATCCTTATAATTCATTAATTCAGAAAAATTACCTTCAACGGTTACTAACTTCATAACTTTCTGAATGCGTTCAATAACAATGGTGCTTGTTACTTCTGAGTGATTTTTTTTCTCCAATAAATTTTTAATAAACAATTTAAAAGATAAAAAAGATACTAAAACCAGTAGTATCCCAATTACTATATTTTTCGATGATTTCATGATTTCAAATCTAAACATTTTATAGAATATAACTGTATTTATAGGGTTCTAATTCCATTTAATTCTATTTCTATTTCCTATCTTTGCTGTATGAGTAAACCTATAATATTAGTTACCAATGATGATGGAATTATTTCGCCCGGTATTCGTGCATTAGTTGAAGTGATGGTGAAGTTTGGCGATGTTACAGTGGTCGCACCGGATAGTCCACAATCTGGAATGGGACACGCCATTACTATTCATGAACCATTGCGTTTGCAAAAAGTAGATGTGTTTAATGATTTAAATGTACCTTCCTATCAATGTTCAGGAACGCCGGTAGATTGTGTTAAAATTGCCATCGATAAAATTTTACATACCAAACCCGATATCTGTGTTTCCGGAATTAATCATGGTTCCAATGCATCCATTAATGTCATTTACTCTGGAACGATGTCGGCAGCTATGGAAGCCGCTTTGAGTGGTATTCCGGCGATTGGCTTTTCTTTGTTAGATTTTTCATTTGATGCCGATTTCACAGCGGCGCAAGTATATGCAGAACGGATTGTACGTAATATGTTGAATTCAGGAATTTCTAATGATGCATTGTTGAATGTGAATTTCCCTAAATTACCTTTGAATGAAATTAAAGGCTTGAAAATTTGCCGTCAAGCCAATGCTCGTTGGGTAGAAGAATTTGACGAACGTCGTGATCCAAACGGCAAAAATTATTATTGGCTAACAGGAAAGTTTGTAAACAAAGACCAAGGAGAAGATACTGACGTATGGGCATTGGAAAATGGCTATGTTTCAATTGTTCCCGTACAATTTGATTTAACGCATCATCACGCCATTTCTTATATCAATCAAAATTGGAATATAAATGAATAATAAAATAGAACCTAAAAGTTTTTTACAAAAAACAGATACAGTATTAATTGGATTTATAGCCGGATTAATTATTCCGATGTTTATGTTGGCAATATTATACCTCCTTAAATTCAAAGGGTTAGGCTACGATTGGAATGGTTTTATTGGCAATGTTAAACAACCATCTATTTTGCCAACATTTATCCGAAATTGCGTTTTTTTAAATTTACCTTTCTTTTTTATTTTTAATTTATTGAAATTATTCAATGTTTGTAAAGGTATTTTTATAGCTTCTTTATTGTATATCGTGGCGATGTTGGTCGTTCGTTATATTTTGTAAGTTGATAAATTTATAACCATCTGTTTTCAAAAATTTAAACGATACATCCAATTGAAATACTTCATAATTGCAGGTGAAACATCAGGCGATTTACACGGAAGTAAAGTGGTGAAAGAATTACAACAACTCGACAAACATGCTGTATTTAAAGGTGTTGGCGGTAATTATCTACAGCAAGAAGGCGTTTCACTCATTTTTGGATTGGAACGATTGTCGTTCATGGGTTTTGTTGAAGTAGTAAAAAATATTTTCACTATTATTAGAAATTTTAGAGCCGTTAAAAAAGAGATTAAAATATTTGAACCGGATATTGTTTTGCTCATTGATTATCCTGGATTTAATTTGCGAATGGCAAAATGGTGTAAACAAAATGGGATTAAAGTAGCTTATTATATTTCTCCAACCATTTGGGCATGGCATGAAAGTAGAGTACATACCATCAAAAAATATGTAGATGTGATGTTGTGTATTTTGCCTTTTGAAAAAGCGTTTTATTTGAAACATCATTATACAAAAGCCTATTATGTTGGTCATCCATTAATGGATGAAATTTTAGTATCAAATAGAGAAAAAAATGAAATAAAATCAACCCGAAATTCAATTGCATTATTGCCCGGAAGTAGGAATCAAGAAATAAATAAATTGCTACCGATTCTTTTTCGAGTTTGTTCAAATTTTCCCAATGAACATTTTCTTATTTCTGCCATTTCTCCCTTAAAAGATAGGTATCTTAATCCGTTGCCAACTAATGCTCAATTGGTGTTTGATAATACGTATGCTGTTTTAGAACAATCAAAAGCAGCCGTGGTTTGTAGTGGAACCGCCACTTTAGAAACGGCTTTGTTTAGAGTTCCACAAGTAGTGGTGTATAAGACTTCATGGATAAATTATTTCATAGGAAAATTATTGATTAAGGTGAAATTTATTTCGTTACCTAATTTAATTGCTGAAAAGAAAATTATTCAAGAACTTATTCAAGATGCATGTTCTGAAGAAAATATAAACATTGAATTAAATAAATTACTTCAAGGCAGTACAGAAGCTTTTTATAAAGACATGAACGACAAATTAGAACAGAAAAATGCGTCAAAAAATGTAGCAAAATTAATTTATGATATCGTTGCTTAAAAAAAAATGATATCTTTGCGTCGTTCTTTTTTTATTGGGGCATTAGCTCATTTGGCTAGAGCGCTACGCTGGCAGTGTAGAGGCGATCGGTTCGAATCCGATATGCTCCACTTTTCGATATAAATCATTGGAAATCAATGTTTTATATTTTGAATTTGTCAACTTGTAACCTGTTCGATGATTTTCAATTTTGGAAACAATTTTGAAAACGAAAGAGATAACAGCATAAAAATTTATGCTTTCACGGTAACTTACAATAACGATACATACAGTCGTAAAAAATGGTATGTGTGCTACTATGTAAAAGACTATGAAAACGAAAAATTGAAACGGAAACAATACAAAGGCGAAATAAATAAATACAACACGCTGGAGGAACGTTTACAAGAAATTGAACGAATAAAAAATATAAATACCAACATCCGGTTGCAGACAAGATTCCAATGACGGAAAGAGTACGTTTCTAAAACGCTCCGTGTGGCTTTGATGAATAAATTTTACTGATTTTGTCATTAAATCTTTTTGTCTGCACAACAAATATTACAATAGTTGTACCAAAAAGCAAATAATTTTTTAAAATAAATCGGAATGTGTACCGGTATTAGTAAGTGTTATTTCTTTATTGGTATCATTTTGCAACCATATTAACAGCCAATTTGGTCGTATATGACACTCCCAAAACCCTTTATAATTTCCACTTAGTTTGTGTTGCTTATATTTGGTTGGTAGTTTACCATTTTTTTGTAATAATTCAATAACAGTAAGAAGTAGCTTCATATTATAGCCACGCTTCTTGCACGTTTTTACATCTTTTTCAAATTCGTTGTTGGTAAGTATCTTGTACATTTAACTTATTAGGCTATTAAACCAACTTTTTACATCTTTTATTTCTTTTACCTTACCCTCTTTTGATGCTTTCATTGATTTTAATGTTCGAGCATTTGGCTCTTTGTAAACTTGTACAATAGGTAACTTTTCTAAATAAGCAGTCAATGCTTTTCCTTCTTTTGTGTTTGTATCAACAGCTATGTAAACCATGGTGTAAATGTAAATAAATGTGTGCTAAATATCAAATAAAAAAACACTCCGTTTGGAGTGCTTTGAAGAATAAAACCGTAACCACACGGATTTAATTTATTCGTACAATTTTATTTGGATTGGTTAAATTATACCAAACTCCATCTACTCTAACTGCACGTTTTATTTTTAAAAGTTCCTGCAAAATATTTTTTATTTTTTTGCACTTTTGACTTCTTTGATGTATTCTTTGTAAGCATTGATTTCGCTTTTATTATTTCAAATATAATTAGAAATTACAATTAAAATCAAATAATTATTCAAATTATTTCACGTACTTAAAGCTTCGATTGTTTTGTAAATGAGCCGTTATAATCCGATATGCTCCACTTTATATTTCTAATGGTTGTCCAATTTTTAAAATAGCCAATTTTCCGTTTAATTTTTTTTCATTTTTCATTTCTTGCATAAGTTTTACGGGTTCTGAAGCTGGTTCATCACTTAAATCAAAAGTCCCATAATGCATAGGAATAAACATTTTTCCTTTCAATTCATGAAATGCTTGAACCGATTCTTCCGGAGACACATGTGCCCATTCCATGATATATCTCGGCTTATAAGCACCTATTGGCATCAAACAATAATCAAATGATTTATATTGTTCATTTATTTCTTTAAAATGATGCGCATAACCGGTATCGCCGGCAAAATAGATAGAAGTAGCATTGGATTGAATGGCAAAACTTCCCCAAAGTGTCGTGTTATAGTCATTAATAAATCGACGGTTCCAATGTTTTGCCGGTAAGAAATCGATCGTGATTTTTTTTGTATGATATTGTTGCCACCAAGCGGCTTCTTGTATGTGTTTAAAGCCCATTTTTCGTAGCATTTTAGTAAACCCTAATGGACAAAGTACTTCAACATTTGGATTGTATTGAAGTAATTTTTTTAATGTTTGGCTGTCTAAATGATCGCGATGACCATGCGATAATAATATATAATCAATGTTAGTGAAATCACTTGTTTTACATGGTATCGGATGTCTCCGTTTAAGCAGTGGATTGATGTTGTAAAATATAGGATCAGTAAGTAGCCGAATGCCATTTAGTTGAATGTAGAATGAGGAATGTCCCAACCAAACAATCTTATCTTCCTTACTTTTTAGAAATGAATTCGTAGATATTACCTCTGGAATATATTTATCTGTTTTCTTTTCTTTTTTCTGAGGATTGCGTTCCGTAATCCATTTAATAAATCGTTGATATGGTAATCGATCTCTTCTTTTTAAGAAGATAAATTCATCATCGATTTTTTCATTTCCTTTTATATTTTCTTTTATAAAAGGAAGCTTTGAATTGTATTTGAATGTTGCTTTCATAGATTAAAAAAACCTGTTAGCATAAATACTAACAGGTTTTTATTAAAGTTGTTTAGATATTTTTATTGTACTGGTGAAAAATCAACTCTTCTGTTAGAGTGGTGTTGTTTTTCATTGACAGCATCTTTAATTAATGGGTCAGATTTTCCAACTGGTAATTTAATAAATCTATCTTCAGTAATACCATAATTATCTTTCAAGAATTTGATAGCACCATTTACTCGGTTTTCTGATAATTTTTGATTGAAGTCTGATGAACCTCTAATATCAGTATTGCCTTTTACATTTACTCTCATATCCGGATAAGTTTTCATTAAAATACCTACTTTTTTCAATTCTTCAGATGATTCGTTGGTGATGTTGAATTTATTCAAGTCGAAATATATAGAAGTTAATTTCCATAATTTACTTTCTACTTCTTGAATTTTCTTATTCAATGCTGAATCATTGTATGGCTCGTATTTGAACTGCGGTGCGCTTACTGAGTCAATAATTTTTTGCTCTGGTAATACATTTTTGCAATCAACGATTGGGAAAGCAGGAGATGAGAATGGTTCTACATCTTTGGTGTCTGGGCAACCATCTTTATCGCTATCTAACGTTACACCATGAACATCTACTGCATAACCAGCAGGTGTTGTAGGTTCTTTATCTAAGATATCTAATACACCATCGCCATCCGTATCTTTTAAGTCTAACTCTTTTGGTTTAGGTTGGTTTGCCATAATGAATGCGATAGGATTTACCCATTCAATATGTTCTTTTTGAGAACCAATTCTTCCAAATTTATAAGTGAAGTTCAAATTCACATACGCATACGCATCTCTGTTGATTTTAGAAAGTGAATTTATTGTTTTACCACCATCTACTCTTGATTGGAATTGGAAAGCATCTAATTTATCGGAGTTCGTAAATGTAAATGAACCTTCTAGTCCTATATCAAATGCTTTAGAAACTTTAAATTTCATACCAACCGCCAACGGGAAAACAACTTCTGTGAATTTATTTGTAAAACCTCTTAAATACGCATTGTTTGCAATAGGTTTGTCATTCGATACATTATATATTTGAGATGAAGTACGAATAATACCTACACCAATTTTTGTATAAAATGCAAATTTTCTTGATTTAATGGGTTTGCCAGTTATTTGTGAGCGAATATATTGGTTATAGCCCATTCCTAAACCCAACCAATCAATGTAAAAGTTCACTGAACCTTGGTGAAACACGTTTGTTTTAAAGTAAACAGGACCATCAGCATCCGTTCTTTCAGGAAACAGTTGTTTCCAATATTGTCTTTCTTCCGCGAAACCACCACGCTCTACAGTTCTTCCTAATAAACGACCTAATGTATAATCGATATTTAAACCAAATGCACTATTGAACATTTTAGTTAAACCAATTCCAACACCCCATTGTAATTCACTTGGTTTTTTTACCTGACGTGACCAGTCGTAGCTTCTAATATCCGTAAAAGGAGTAGTAGTTCCGAAGTGTAAAGTTAAGCTCCAGTCTTTTAAATATTTTTTTGCTTCTAAGTTGTAGTACTTCTTAGCATCTTTTGATTCTTTAGATTCTTTTGCACCACTTCCTGGATTGGCTGCAACATCTATACTTGAATTTTTTTTATTTTTTTGCGCAACAGCTGGTGTTGTAACTGCAATAAAAAACGCAAGTAAAAACAGATAGTTAATTTTGGCTTTCATTTTTTGGTATATTTGAGATAAAAATAGTGAAAGTTTGTTAAAAGAACAAAGATTAAATAGATAATTAATAATTATTCAACATAATCTAAATCTTTTCCATACGTTTCTTCTAATTGTGACCATGCTAAAATGGAAATCGAAATGCAAATAATTCCCACTAATATATTGGCCATTTGCGTAGAAAAATGGAAATTATTTTTAAAAGTGATATAAAGCATATTGATGGCAATTACAGAACCACGAACAAAGTTAGGTGCTGTATTGCTGACAGTGGAACGAATATTAATACCAAACGATTCAGTGGCTACACTCATAAACATTGCCCAATAGCCAATGGTTAATCCCAAAATAAATATCCATACATAAAACATTGTCATATTAATGCTGCCTAATGTCCAAAATAAAATAATACAGACGATTAATAAGCATATATATATAAGTAAGGCTTTTTTTCTACTTTTTAAATAATTGGATACAATGCCGCAACTTACATCTCCAATTGTTAAACCTGAATAAATGGCAAGAATGGCATATACGGCAACTTGTTTTTTATCAGGATATTGCAAACCTATAGCATCGGCTAATTCAGGTGCATACTTTGCATACAATTGTACTACATACCAAATGGGAATGGCTAGCGCGATAATGGAAATATATTTAATAAATCTTTTTCTATCCGTAAAAAGAATACTAAAATTACCAAGCTTATTTGTTTTGCTTTTTACATTTTGATACATACCGGATTCATAGATGCTTATTCTGAGTATTAATAATGCAAATCCCATTATACCTCCAATTAAATAACACAATCGCCAATCTTTAAGCCATAAAACGATTACACAACCAAACACAGCACCAAACACGCCAAAGCCAGCAACAATAGCAGTAGCAATTCCTCGTCGTTCTTTTGATAAGCTTTCATTTACCAAAGTAACACCTGCACCTAATTCACCGGCTAATCCAAATCCAGCAATAAAACGCAATATTTCGTATTGAGGAATGGTTTGAACATAAGAGTTTAAGGTATTGGCAATGGAATAAGTTAATATAGATCCAAATAAAACAGAAAGTCGCCCTTTTTTATCTCCTAAAATTCCCCAAAAAATTCCACCAACAAGCATTCCAAGCATTTGCCAATTATCCAACCGTAATCCAATGCTTTCCAATAAGGCATCATTCACGCCTAAATCTTTTAAACTGCTGATGCGCACCATTCCGAATAAAAGCAAGTCAAAAATATCCACAAAATAGCCTAATGCGGCTACCATGACTAATAAAGCAACAGCTCTATTGTTCTTGTTTTCTATTGTGCTTGCTTGGATACTCATATAATTTAATAGCGTACAAAATACAAATAATATGAAAAATGGAATATCTAGTAATAAAAAAAAATAAGATTATGTTTTATTGCACTAAAAATGCTTTCATGTGGTCAACGGTATCATTTGGATATAATGATAAACAAAAATGTCCACCTTTTATAGGTTTATATGTTTCATTCGGAGCAGCAATTATTCTATCGTTTTTGTCGTGTATTCGCAGTGGATTGGGTAATGTAGATGTAATTCCTTTTTCGTATAACATCTGAGTCATTAAGGCTAATTCGATATTGCTGAAGGTTCTAAAATTGCGCATGACATAAGCTTGAATACTTTTATGATTTTCATCTTTAATTTTTCCTGTCATATAATTTCGAATAAATTCTGTTTTTGTAATTCCTAAAATAGTGCTAATTTGAGTAATGCGTGGAAATTTTGGGAATAAATGAATGACTTTATCCGTATTATTAAAAGAGGCAATCATACAGATATCACAGTCCAAAATTTCACGCATTTGAAAGGCAATATAACCACCCATGGAATGACCGATTAATTTATCCTCTTTCGTAATTTTATATTGTTTTATTAATTGACGCGAAAATTGGTTGACAGAAATAAATGGAAACGTAAATTTGTTCAATGCATTTCTGTAATCTATGTGCACAAATTGATATCCTTTAATTAGTGGAATTATTTCATTAAAGCAAAAAGTATCTTCGCCAAAACCAGGCAATAGTATTAATCGTTTCTTCATGATGCAAACTTACTTATTCTAATGTTGTTTTTGATTAACAATTGAAAAAATTGTATTTTTGTACTATGTCTGAACTACGTTTACCTGCTGAATGGGAACCACAAGATGCCATTTTAATAGCATTTCCAAGTGTAAAATCTGATTGGCTTCAATATTGGGATAAAATTATTCCATGCTACATAAATATTATCAAAATCATATCTTCCTATCAGCCATTGATTATTGTATGTGATGATGATGTTGAGTTGAAAAGTCATTTACATGCTGTTGACCTTTCCAATATTAAAATAATTCAAACACCGATAAACGATACTTGGGCTCGCGATTTTGGTGCTATTACGGTACAGAAAGATAATTCCTTTGTAGTGTATGATTTTATGTTTAATGGTTGGGGATTGAAATTTGCATCCGATAAAGATAATTTGATCAATCGCCATATATTTGAAAAGCATATTTTTAATACAAAGGATTTTTTAGTTCCAGATATTGTATTAGAAGGTGGAAGCATTGAAAGTGATGGAAAGGGTACAGTATTAACCACCACAAATTGTTTATTATCACCCAATAGAAATCCTCATTTAACTCAAAATGAGATTGAACAAAAACTAAAAGATTTATTTGGGTTAGAAAGAGTATTGTGGTTGGGAAGCGGTCATTTAATTGGCGATGACACCGATGCACATATTGATACAGTGGCTCGTTTTTGTGATGAACATACCATTGCTTATGTACAATGTACCGATAGGAACGAAGTGCATTATGTGGATCTGAAAAAAATGGAAATGGAATTAAATCAACTAAAAACCATAGATGGTCAATCGTATCGTTTAATTTCATTACCAATGGCAGATGCCGTATTTGCATCCGATGATAACCGACGTTTGCCAGCAACTTATGCCAATTTTTTAATTATGAATGAGGTCGTGTTAATGCCAACCTACCAATTACGACAAGACGAAGAAGCTATTAATCAATTACAAACGGCATTCCCATCTAAAAAAGTAATAGGTGTAGATTGTAGTGCACTTATTTTACAACATGGTTCATTACATTGTATCACCATGCAGTTTCCAAAAGGTTCAATCCATTTTTAATAATAAGTTATAAAATTAATATGAAAGTAGGAATCGTACAGCAAAGCAATACGAATGATATTGCGGCCAATATCGAAAAGAGCATAAATGGAATTAAACAATGCAAACAACAAGGTGCGGAATTAGTGGTGCTTCAAGAGTTGCATTGCGGTATTTATTTTTGCCAAGCAGAAGAAACTGCTTTGTTTGATTTAGCACATCCTATTCCCGATGTAACGACAGAATTATTTTCAAAAGTAGCGAAAGAGAATGAAGTAGTATTGGTTACTTCTTTATTTGAAAAACGTGCAGCTGGTTTGTATCATAATACATCAGTAGTGTTTGAAAAAGATGGAAGTGTAGCCGGAAAATATAGAAAAATGCATATTCCGGATGATCCAGCTTATTATGAAAAATTTTATTTCACACCAGGTGATTTAGGGTTCAAGCCTATTCAAACTTCTTTAGGCAAATTAGGTGTGTTGGTTTGTTGGGATCAATGGTATCCGGAAGCTGCTCGATTAATGGCATTAAATGGCGCTGAATTATTGATATATCCAACAGCCATAGGCTGGGAAAGTTCAGATTCAAACGAAGAAAAAAATAGACAATTTAATGCTTGGCAAATCGTTCAACGTGGACATGCGGTTGCCAATGGATTGCCTGTAATTACAGTTAACCGAGTAGGCCATGAGCCAGATTGGACGGGAATTACAAATGGAATTCAATTTTGGGGACAAAGTTTTGTGGCAGGTCCTCAAGGGGAACTTTTATTTTCAGCTCCATCAGATTTAGAAACCAATTCAGTTATTGAAATTGACAAAAAAAGAACCGAAGATGTTCGTAGAATATGGCCGTTTTTACGCGACAGAAGAATTGATGCGTATGCTGAAATTTTAAATCGCTACGTGGATTAAAACAAGCATTTTACCTATTTCTTTCTGGTTGGCGAATGAGTAGTTTTTTCTTTACTTTTATTCTTCTCCTTTTTTAATACAAGATGTGTATCCTGCTTTTCGCTTTTATTTTGTTTGGTTTGATGATGGAAAAGGTGATGCAATGAGCCTTCAATAGGTAATTCAAAATCTTTAGGTTCCATAGGAATTGGTTTTAAGTTTTTTCATAATCAGATACAGCTTTTGCTACATATCTTTAAAGAAATTAGAACAAAAAAATGAGATTTTTTTTACGAAAAGATATTTTTTTGAACTGAACTTAAAACTAATCAATACTTTATAAGCACTTGAATAAAGTGAGTATTCGGTCGTTTTGAGTGAGAATTCGTTATGAAAATGGAAGTGTACTGTTTTAAAAACGCTATACTCTTTTTAACATACTATCGTGAATTTGTGATAAAGTGGTTTTTAAATCGTATTTAAAATTCCATTCAGGATAATGAAGTTTAAATTTATTGACATCAGAAATATACCAAATATGATCGCCAATTCGATTGGTTTCCACATATTGGTAGTTCATTTTATTGCCAGATATTTCTTCGCATAGTGTGATACCTTCTTGCATCGAGCAGTTTGAATAGCGAGCACCACCGGCATTATAGGCTTCGCCTTGTCGAGGATTTTGATAAAAATGCCAAAACATATTTACTAAATCATAACTATGAATATTATCGCGCACTTGCTTGCCTTTATATCCAAAAATATTATATTGAGTACCAGTGATCGCACATTTCATCAAATAAGATAAAAATCCATGCAACATAGCACCACTGTGGTTAGGTCCAGTTAAGCATCCGCCACGAAAAACACCAATATTCATTCCAAAATATTTACCATATTCTTGACACATAATATCTGCTGCTACTTTTGACGCACCAAAAATGGAATGTTTTGTATGGTCTAAGCTCATTTTTTCATCAATACCATCTTTAAAATAAGGATGATTTTCATCGATTTCCCAACGTGTTTCTTTTTCAATTAAAGGTAAATAGTTAGGATTATCACCATATACTTTATTGGTAGAAGTGAAAATAAAAACAGCGTTGGGTGCGTACAATCTTGTATATTCCAACATATTTAAAGTGCCATTAGCATTGACTGTAAAATCTGTAAATGGTTCACGTGCTGCCCAGTCGTGAGATGGTTGTGCTGCAGTGTGAACAATTAACTTAATATCATCTTTATACTCTTTAAATACATTTTCCAAAGTAACATTTTCGCGAATGTCAATGTTGTAATGTTTGTAATTTTGATATTGTTCTTCTAATCTATTTTTATTCCATTTTGTCGAAGCTTCTTGCCCAAAGAAATACGAACGTAAGTCGTTATCGATACCAACTATTAAATCAAATTTATCGGCAAAAAATGCTACGGATTCACTACCAATTAAACCACCCGAACCGGTGATAACACATATATTCATTCTAATAAAAATTTAGTTCGCTAATATAAAAAAATCAAGCCGTTTTTTGAAATAATAATCAGCTATTTTACAGTTTATTCCAGGTGTCCAATAAGGATTGCAATTTTGATTGACCATCTGCTAATTTTTTGCGTTCGTTTTCAACTACAGATGCTTGCGCATTGGCTACAAATTTTTCATTGCTCAATTTTTTTTCAATGGAAGTAATAAATCCTTTGTAGTAATTCATTTCTTCTTGAATCTTATTCTTCTCTGCTTCACTGTTTATTTTAATTCCAGTTTCGATATAAATTTTATCCGTTTGGATGAGTTGTGTAACAGCACCTTCAATATCTATTTCAGTAAATTGTATAGGATGAATATTGGCAATTTTTAGGATTATAGCTCCGAACATTTCATAAATAGACTTGTCTTTTGTTTGTATAAAAACCGTTAAGGTAACTTTTGGTGAAAGTCCATTTTTATTGCGTACATCACGAATGGCTGAAATAATTTCTTTGAGTTTTTCGCCTTCTTGAATTATTTTTAAATCGTAATTTCCAATTAAAGGATAGTTTGAAACAATAATATCTGATTTGTTATTTTCATTTAAGTAATGAAAAATTTCTTCCGTAATAAATGGCATGAATGGATGCAATAATTTCATTAATTCTTCAAAATATTGAACTGTTTTTTGATAGGAAACAGCATCTATTTTTTCGCCATAAGGTGGTTTTATAAATTCTAAATACCATGAACAGAAATCATCCCAAATGAATTTATATAAATCAATTAATGCTTCTGAAAGTCGATAAGTGGAATAAGATTTTTCTAAGTTTTCTTTAAGTTGTTCAAGTTTATTTTCAAACCAAATAAAAACTGGATGTTGAGTGTGTAGCGTTGAGTGCTGAGAATTTTCATCTTGACTTTCAATTTCCCAACCTTTTACCAATCGCAATGCATTCCATATTTTATTGCTAAAATTTCTTCCTTGCTCACAAAGTTTTTCATCAAAAGGCAAATCATTGCCGGCAGGTGAACAAAATAACATGCCTGTACGAACACCATCTGCTGAATATTTTTCAATTAAGTCTAATGGATCTGGAGAATTACCCAAAGATTTAGACATTTTCCTTCCTTGTTTGTCGCGTACAATGCCTGTTAAATATACATTGCTGAATGGTTTTTCATTTTTATATTCATATCCAGCCATAATCATTCTTGCCACCCAAAAAAATAAAATTTCTGGTGCAGTTACTAAATCATTGGTTGGATAATAGTATTGAATGTCTTTTCCATTTGGATGCTTAAATCCATCAAAAACCGCAATGGGCCATAACCAAGATGAAAACCAGGTGTCCAACACATCTTCATCTTGTTTTAAGCTTTCATGTTTTAAATTTGGAAATTTTTCGGCATAGATTTTCTCTGCGGCTTCAAGTGTTTTAGCTACTACTACATTTCCTTTTTCATCATACCAAGCCGGAATACGATGACCCCACCAAAGTTGTCGGGAAATACACCAATCGTGCACATTTTCCATCCAATGTTTGTATGTATTTTTAAATTTTTCGGGAATGAGTTGGATGTTATTATTTAGTACATTTTCCAATGCAGGTTTTGCCATTTCATCCATTTTTAAAAACCATTGCATGGATAATTTAGGTTCAATTACAGCGTCCGTTCTTTCTGAGTAGCCTACTTTATTTTTTATCTCTTCAATTTTTACTAAGTTGCCATTTTCTTCTAAGTCAATGGCTATTTTTTTGCGAACGGCAAATCTATCTTCACCAATATACAGTTGGGCTTTTTCACTCAAAGTACCATCGTCATTTAGTGTGTCAATGATTTCTAATTGATGCTTGATGCCTAAATTATAATCGTTGATGTCGTGTGCTGGTGTTACTTTTAATGCGCCAGTTCCAAATTCAATGTCGATGTATTCATCAAAAATAATAGGTACGACACGATTGATTAAAGGAACGATGGCAGATTTTCCTTTTAAATGCGTGTAACGTTCGTCGTTTGGATGTACGCAAATGGCAGTATCACCCAAAATCGTTTCGGGTCGAGTGGTTGCAATGGTGATGTATTCATCGTTGGTTCCATCAATTTTATATCGTACATAAAAGAGTTTGGAATTCACTTCTTTGTGGATGACTTCTTCATCAGAAACTGCGGTTAATCCTCTAGGATCCCAATTCACCATGCGCACGCCGCGATAAATTTTTCCTTTTTTATGCAAATCGATAAATACTTCAATTACTGAATCACTCAAATCATTTTCCATCGTGAATCGAGTTCTATCCCAATCACAGGATGCGCCTAATTTTTCTAATTGTTTTAAAATAATACCGCCATATTTTTCTTTCCATTCCCAGGCATGTTTTAGAAATTGTTCACGAGAGATGTCTTTTTTTTGAATGCCTTGTTCTTTTAATAAATTCACTACTTTCGCTTCCGTTGCGATGGATGCATGATCGGTGCCAGGTACCCAACATGCATTTTTTCCTTGCATTCTAGCTTTGCGTATTAATATATCTTGAATGGTATTGTTGAGCATGTGACCCATGTGAAGAACACCAGTCACATTGGGTGGTGGAATGACAATTGTATATGGTTCGCGGTCGTCTGGTACGGATTTAAAATATTTTTTTTCTAACCAATGGTGATACCATTTTGTTTCAATTTGTTGATGATCTAAATTCTTCGGTAACTCTTGCATAGTTTATTATTATAAAAAATGCTGAAATTAGTCCAGCATATTGAATACAAAAGTACGAAAATGTTTAGCCGTTTTTTATTAATTGACCATTAATTAATGGAAATAGGTTCAACGGTGAATCCTTGTTTGCGAAGCAATTCTAGAATGCCGTTTTCTCCGGCTAAATGTCCAGCACCAACAGCTATAAAACAGGGTTTTTGTTGAATTAATTGCTCGATTTTTGGAATCCAATTTTTATTTCTTTTAACGAGTAGATTTTCTTTTATACTGGTATCTTGTTCTGCTTCAATGGCTTTGTTTAATGCCATTAAATCCTGATTTTTATAAGCTTGTACTAAATCATTAAATTCTTTTGTTCTTGTTGAATAATTTTTAATGGTATTTACGATGCTGCTAAATTGGTTTTCAAGTGGAATAGCGTCTAAAAATTGTAATTGTTCTTCAAAAGTTTCTAATCCGATTGTCTTTTTATTTTTGTTTTCGGCAATTTTTTTAAGATTGATTTCATAGAGTTCTTTCTCATCGCCAATTTGTTTTAAGTAGATTAATTGCTCTACAAAAAATGGTTTCAATCTAGCATAGAAATTTTCAAAAGTAAATTTATTGATGCCAATGGTATCTTCCATAAATAGTTGTATGAGTTGATAATCGCTGTCGCTTAAATAGTGCTGAATGGTTCTGCCACTGTCTAATATACTAACAGATGTTAAAGCTGCGATGTTTATGTTGTTCATATCTACATCCATTTCCAACACTAAGGCATCGCTTTGTTCTACTTTTTTCTGTACATTTTTACCTAAAAAATAGTCTTCGGACGCAATGATGTGAATGGTGCCAAATAAATAAGATGGTGTATTTAATCCATTTCCTGAAATTTGCCAAAGCAAAGAATTGTTTGTGGAGATGGGTTGGTCTAACTTTATTTTTTTTTCTTTTGGCTCATTTTTTTGTGGTGGCTTTGCAGCCAATAATCCAACTAATAATAGGAGCGAAGTATAATGGTAAATCTTCATGTTTTGTATAAATAAAAAGCTGCTTTTCGCTGCTGTTTTGTTTTAAATTTATTGTGGTGCTACCCAAGGTGTTTTTCTCGGACTTTTGTAGTTTACTTTGTATTCTTCAAGGTTTTTAGTTTTAGATGGCATCCAAAAATCTTGACCTAAATAACTAATAATAGGTTCAAAATTAGGAACAGGAATATAGCCTTTTAGTGGCGTAATTAATTTAAAATCAGCAGTTAAAACACAAAATGTGGGATAAGATAGTTGGTTTTGCATAAAATAAGCAGCTAACTCATGGTATCCTTTTCTGCCACTAGGTACAAATTTCCAAGTTTTATCTAAAAAATGAATACTATCACTTCTTTCTGCATCGAATTTAACACAGTAAAAATCTTTCATCATTAAATCAGCAACTATAGAATCTTCAAAGGTGTTTTTGTCCATTACTTTACACCAGCCACACCATGAAGTATAAAAATCTATGAAGATTTTCTTTGGGATTTTTTCATTTAGTTTTACCATTTCATCCCAAGTTAACCACGTAACTTTTCCTTTCTCAATCGTGTAGTTAGAACTTGTAATTTTATTATTATTGGAGGAATTAGGTGTTCCGGCATATATATTTAATGCCAAACCGAATAAAACAAAACCTAATGTTTTTTTGAATATTTTCATAAATAAATAAAGAAATTATTGACCAGATTGAAATTGCTGAAAGTCCATTGTTTTATAGCTTCCACTTTCGTAATATTTTAAAATAACAGACATTGTTTCAATATCTTTATATCCAGGAAATGCTTGTAATTTATTGCCATTTGCATCTAAGATTACAATAGTTGGATAGCCTAATTTTCCACCAACACTACCTAAGTCCAATGCTAATTGATTGGCACCACGAGCACCTGTTTTAACAAATGCATACGATTTTCCATTAAATGTAACAGGTAATGGAGTTTCGGCATTAAATTTTACCGCAACAAAATTAGTATTTATAGATTGAATAATGCTTTCCTCTTCAAAAGTGTTTTCGTCCATCTTTTTGCACCAACCACACCAGTCTGTATATAATTCTACAAGGATGAATTTTCTATTGTCTGCTTTCACTTTCGATGTAGCATTGTCAATATTTGTCCAATTGATTCCGTTATCTGCAATGCTTTCAGCTTTCACTTTCGCAAACACGACAGAAGCGGTAAGCAGCATTAGAAATAAAAATAATTTGTTCAAATTTTTCATTTTAATTTGTTATTTTGAATGGATATTACAAATTTAATACCAATCTTTAAGTTTTGTAAATTTAATTAAAAAAGTGGAAAGAAAAATAATCGTTTCAATTTCTGGAGCAAGTGGCTCTATTTATGCTAAAGTATTGTTTGATAAGTTATTACAGATTAAAGACCAATGGTCGAAAGTGGGCGTAGTGCTTTCTGACAATGCTAAAGATGTTTGGAAGTACGAATTAGGCACTGATTCGTACTTAAATTATCCGTTTGATTTTTATTCAAAAAATGATTTTTTGACGCCTTTTGCTTCAGGTTCGGCTAAATATGATACGATGATTATTTGTCCATGCTCGATGGGAACTCTTGGACGCATCGCAAATGGAATTTCAAACGATTTAACGACACGTGCTGCTGATGTTATTTTAAAAGAACGACGTACATTAATTCTCGTGGCTCGAGAAACACCATATAGTTTAATTCATATTAATAATATGAAAACCGTAACGGAAGCCGGCGGCATTATTTGTCCTGCATCGCCAAGCTTTTATAGCAAACCTGAAAACTTTGAACAGTTGGCTGCAACTGTTATTGATAGAGTAATAGATTTAGGTGGATTTAAAAATGAAAGTTTTCGTTGGAATGAAAACTAAAATTTTTTCGTTTACTCTTTACTTCTAATTTCAAAATAATTAACATATTTTTTGGTAGGATAATGTTGTTTAATCCATCTAATAATAGGATAATCAAGCCCAGAATTTTCTAATGGCATAAATCCATCCTTTATAAGGCAGTTTGAAAAATGGGAATTGCATAAATCGCATTACTGTCGTTTTCTATTTTTGAAATGATTTTTTTTAAAATTTTATCATTTGGAATTTCCGTTTTATTAGGCCATTCTGTCAATATTTTGGATCGATGTGATTGCATGATATTGCAAGCAGTAAAATCTGGAAGAGCAATGAGATTTGGGTTTGATTTTTTGAGTGAATCTAATTCAGTTAAAACAAGGAAGTTATTTTTGTTGGTATAGATTCCATTTGCGCCTTTAACAATGTTATCTAACTTATAGTTTAAATGAATTAGACATGAATCTCTATAAGTATATATGTATCGAGCACCAATAAATATCGAGCAGTAAATTATAATCAATACCAATTCTATTATTTTTCTGGGTTTGAAACTATCGTTTATTATAGCATATTTATTGCTTATAAACATAAACCAACTTATACATCCACCAATAAATAAAGCAGGCGTATTATACCCAACTGAAATGGAAACACACCATGTTAATACTAGAGTTATTAATGCAATTTTGATTTCTTTTCCGATATAAATGGATGAATTATATTCATTTTCATTCGACTTCCTTTCACCTTCAACAAAACCAAAAAATCCACATTTTTTTAAAAACACAAATACTAATTCTGCTGCTAGTATTGCAACGAGCATATAACTCCATTTTCCGTGATAGTGATTGCTTATCATTAGAATTAAGTAATAAAAAATACAAATTTGGATTATTAATGTCCTCAAATTTTTAAATATTCCATCTAAATTATCATCTTTAAGCATAAAACGAAACGATAAGAATCGAAGCGATAAAAAAAGAAAGAAAACAAATAGGAATATAGGATTAAATAGATACGAAAATAAGCCGACTTTTAACAACTCATGATGTCCACCTAGTTGAATACAGAAATCTTGAAAACCGCCGTAAATACTAATAATTCCAACGTAGATTATAATAGGAAGTAATCCAAAAATAAAATTTTTCCATAGATTTATTCTATGAAATAATAGCAATGTAATAGGTAATACAATTAAATAATTTTGTTTGCACAAGGCTGCAAATCCTATTAAAAAATAACCTAAGTAATTCCATTTTTTTTGGGAGGAAATAACCAAATTTAATCCAAGAATACACATCAACAATCCATCAATGGTGTGCAATACTGAAGCCGGAAAATAGTGCACGTTAAAAATGAAACAGATTATTGTAAATAGATATTTGTTGTAGGTAGTAATTTCAACCTTCAATGTTTTTTTCAAAAATTGAATCCAAAAAAATGCAATCAGAACTTGTTCAAACCAGAATACAAATCTCGACACTAAAAATATTTGTTTTTTGGAAATTAATAATTCAGGAATGTGTAAATAAGCATATCCTAATGGACGAACGGAAGAAAAATCAACATGAGGAATTTGACCATGCAGTAATCTGTTGGATGAAGACAAAACGAATCCTTCATCCGTTGGATTAAATCCATATTTTGAAAATAAGAAATGACAAATAGTTGTTACAATTAGAATAAATACAGAATCATAAATGTTTTTTTTTGTCATTGAACAAAGATATAAACTTCTAACACAATCATAAACTCTATAATTTCATCATGTTTGTGTCTTTGTGTATTTTTGTCCATACTTAATTTTTTATGGAATATAATTTCTCGGAAATAGAACAATTGGCACAGCAAAAATGGCAAACAAATAATGTTTATAAAGTGGACATTGACACATCTAAACCAAAATATTATGTGTTGGATATGTTTCCGTATCCAAGTGGAGCCGGCTTACATGTAGGTCATCCATTAGGTTATATTTTTTCAGATATTTATGCTCGTTATAAACGCATGAAAGGGTTTAATGTGTTACATCCAATGGGCTTTGATGCATTTGGATTGCCGGCAGAACAATATGCGATTCAAACTGGTCAACATCCTGAAATTACCACCAAAAATAATATTAAAACATACATTAGCCAATTAAAAAAGATTGGTTTTTCGTATGATTGGTCGAGACAAGTTACCACTTGTGAACCTCAATATTACAAACATACACAATGGATTTTTTCGCAATTGTTTAATTCGTGGTACAATAATGAAACCGAAAAAGCAGAAAATATTAATCAACTTATTTCCATTTTTAAGAAACAAGGAAATGAAAATTTAAATGCTGCTTGCGAAGATGGAACTCAAAATTTTACAGCAGAAGAATGGAATACGTTTTCCCAAAAACATCAACAATCAATTTTGATGGAGTATCGATTGGCATTTCAAAAAGAATCTTTTGTAAATTGGTGCCCAGCATTAGGAACCGTTTTAGCAAATGATGAAATTGTAAATGGCGTTTCAGAACGTGGCGGTCATCCTGTGGAAAAGAAACGTATGTCACAATGGTTTTTGCGAATAACTGCTTACGCAGAACGATTGTTGAAAGGCTTAGATACTTTAGATTGGACGGAAAGTATGAAAGACATGCAACGCAATTGGATTGGCAAATCAATCGGGGCAATGGTATCTTTTCCTTTGAAGAATAAAGAGGGCATTTCCATGTCAAACATAGATGTTTTTACTACACGCGTAGATACTATTTTTGGCGTTTCATTTGTTGTTATTGCACCTGAACATGAATTGGTGAATCAAATTACAACGGTCGAATTTAAAAATGATGTAGATAAATATGTAAAACTTTGTGCCTCGAAATCAGATATTGAACGGCAAGCAGAAAAACAAGTAAGCGGACAATTTACAGGTGCTTATGTTTTACATCCTTTTACACACCAAGAAATTCCAATTTTTATTGCTGATTATGTATTGGCAGGTTACGGCACAGGTGCCGTAATGGCAGTACCTTCTGGCGATCAACGCGATTATTTGTTTGCTCAAAAATATAATTTGCCCATTATTCCAATATTAGATGCACAACAAAACATAGAAACTCAAGCAGATGCCACTAAAGAAGGAATATACATTAACTCTGATTTTATTAATGGTTTGAACTATCAAAATGCTACCTCATTATTGATTCAGAAATTGCAAACACAAAAAGTAGGTTATGGCAAAATAAATTATAAAATGCGCGATGCTGGTTATTCTCGTCAACGGTATTGGGGCGAGCCATTCCCAATTTATTACGATAAGGATGGATTAATTCATGCTGTTAATGAAAATACATTGCCGATAACCTTGCCAAAAGTGGATAGCTACAAGCCAACTGGAACCGGCGAAAGTCCATTGGCTACAGCAGCTGATTGGGTACAACAAAATGGAGAACATACTAGAATGGAAACCGATACAATGCCTGGATATGCAGGAAGTTCATGGTATTTTCTACGCTACATGGATCCACAAAATGAAAACGAAATGGTGAGCAAGCAAGCTCAAGAATATTGGCAAAATGTGGACTTTTATGTAGGTGGCTCAGAACACGCAGTAGGTCATTTATTATACGCTCGTTTTTGGCATAAATTTTTAAAAGACATTGGAAAAGTGAGCACCGAAGAACCATTCCAGAAAATGGTCAATCAAGGTATGATTGGTGGAAGAAGTTTATTGACAAAGAAAGGTCAAATAAAAAATGTAGAAATTGCTTTACATATACCGGTAATGGTGGCACAGAATGATAAATTATTCAAAGATAAATTTCAGGAACTAAAACAGACAGATAACAGATTTGAAAATATAAATATTGATGATGTCTTTTGGGAAAATGATAAAGATGGAAATGAATATATTTCTTTAGATGTACAATTAGAAAAAATGTCAAAACGCTATTTAAATGTGGTCAATCCGGATGATATGGTCGCACAATATGGCGCGGATACTTTCCGTATGTATGAAATGTTCTTAGGCCCAATTGATACAGCAAAACCTTGGGATACCAATGGGATTTCCGGCGTTTCTAATTTTATCCGTAAATTTTGGCGTTTGTTTTATGATGATTTAGGAAATGCTAAAAATTTGAATCAGGAAGCGACATCAGATGAATTGAAAATACTTCATAAAACCATCAAAAGAATACAAGAAGATATAGAACGATTAGCGTTTAATACCTGCGTTTCTACCTTTATGATTGCAGTCAATGATTTGTCAAAATTAAAATCAGTTTCAGTATCTACTTTATTAGATTTAATCAAATTAATGGCTCCATTTGCACCTCATACTTGTGAAGTACTATGGTCAAACTTAGGTCAAGAAATCTCTATCGTAAACGCAGCATTTCCTAATTATGACGAACAATATTTAGTAGAATCAAGCTTCAATTATCCAATTCAAATTAATGGAAAACATCGTGCAAATATCGAAATAGCTTTAGATATGTCCAATGATGATATTAAAACAATCGTGTTGGCGGATGAAAAGGTGCAAAAATTTTTAGAAGGAAATGAACCTAAAAAATTCATAGTTGTTCAAGGTCGTATTATTAATGTAGTAGTTTAATTTATAAACTATATACTAATATATTTTTATTGTTATATGTTAAACTTTTTCTGTTATCGTGAATTATCTAAAGTTAATTTTGGTTAATTTTGATGATTTCGTATCTTTATATTCCAAAACAAATTTTTTATGATGAAAAAAATTACATTAACACATTTGTTGGTATTCATCTTTTGTAGCTCCTTTGCCGTGAGTTTTAAAAAGTATTCAATAGATTATTTAAAGAAAAATCAAACCACACTACAGCTTTCTGATCAAGATATTATTGATTTACAACTTGTAGAAGAAAAGCTAGATGATTATTCTAATATCACACGTTTGTGGTTTCAACAAAAAGCCAATAACATAGAAATGAGAAACGGATTTGTTTCCGTTCATATCAAGAATGGCAAAGTAGTGAATGCAAATAATAGTGGTGTATTTGATTTAAAGAAAAAAATGAATGCTTCCATTTCTCCAAAAGTGGATGTACAATCAGCCATCTCAAAAGCACTCATTTTTAATGGAGAAAAAAATAACATTCAATTAGTACAAAAAGGAAAATTCAATAAAGATTTTAATTCCTACGTATTTGAACCCATTTCAGGTATTAGTGATTATGAAATTCAAGCACAATTATATTATTCTCAAACAAAAATAAATGGAGTTAAATTAGTTTGGAGTATCCAATACCATTCCATCGATAGAAATCATTTTTGGGATATCGAAGTAGATGCTGTTTCCGGTGAAGTACTAAAAAAACAAGATTTCATTTTGCATTGCAGTTTTGGAAAAGGCAATTATTTGTCTTCACAAACCAATCATTCCCATAATCATTCATCTAATTTTGAAAATACACCAGCCATTCCAACAGGTGCCACAGAAGATGTTGCACAAACAACTACTGGAAGCTATAGAGTGTATCCATATTACATCGAATCTTCTTTGTACGGAACAAGACAATTAATTGCCAATCCGGATGACCCAACGGCTTCTCCTTATGGTTGGCATGATACAAATGGCGCTGCTGGAGCAGAATCTACTAAAACAAGAGGAAATAATGTAAATGTTTATTCAGATAAAGATGACGATGATAAAGTAAATCCAACCGGTGGAATCGATGCAAATTATGCCGATGGCGGCGCATCCTTGGTTTTTGATTTTCCATTAGATTTTAATACCCAATTAGACACGTTAACCAACTCTCAAGCCATACAAACACAATTGTTTTATATGTGTAATATCATGCATGATATTATGGCAAAATATGGCTTTAATGAAACCAATAGAAATTTCCAATTAAAAAATTATTTAGGAAATACGGTTACTGACAACGACCCAGTAAATGCGGAAGCACATGATGGTGCAGGAAGAGATAATGCCATTTTTTTGACGGCACCGGATGGTGTGAATAGTAACGCATTAAGAAGTAGAATGCAAATGTTTATGTGGAACGGAACACCACCATCTACTTTAACTTATAATGCTCCAGTAGGCATTGCAGGAGATATTGTTCATGGCGATCAAAATGGATGGGGACCATGTTCGTTTAATGTAACTGGACCAGTAGCCAATGCTACATCTGCTACTCCACCGGCATCTTATGTTTGCGGACCAGTAAATAATCCTGGAGCTATTAATGGTAAAATTGCATTAATAGACAGAGGAGATTGCCAGTTTAGTGAAAAAGTATATAATGCACAACAAGCAGGAGCAATCGGCGTGATTATCATCAATAGACAAAGTGCTGGTGATTCATTGTTAATCATGGCTGCTGGTACTAATGCAGGTTCTGTTACTATTCCTGCTGTAGTGGTAACGTGGGCAGATGGCCAAAAATTGAGAAATAACCTTGGAACTGCTAATGTCACATTATATCGCCAATCAAATACAAATTGTCTTGACTTAGATGGAGCATTAGATAATGGAATTGTGGCGCATGAATATGGTCATGGTATTTCAATACGATTAACAGGAACAGGTCCTACCGGTACAACTGAAAATAATTATAACCATTGTTTAACCAATAATGAACAAGGTGGCGAAGGTTGGAGCGATTTCTTTGCTATGTATTTAACTAAAAAACCAGCAGATACTAAAAATACACCCCGAGGAATGGCTAACTATGTTTGGACGCAAGATCCGAACGGTGATGGAATGCGACGCTATCCTTATTGCTTTGATATGTCTGTAAATCCATTAACTTATGCCGATTTAGAATTGAACCCTGAAGTGCACGATATAGGTGAAGTTTGGACATCAGCATTATGGGATATGTATTGGTTACTTATTGAGAAATATGGCTATGATAATGATTTATATAACGGAAATGGTGGGAACAACAAAGCTTTAAAATTAGTGATTGAAGGATTAAAACTACAAAAATGTAATCCTGGTTTTTTAGATTCGAGAAATGCTATTTTAAAAGCAGATTCTATTTTGAATGGCTTTGCCAATAGATGCGAAATATGGACAGCCTTTGCTCGTAGAGGAATGGGTTTTTCTGCATTACAAGGTTCTGCTGATTTAGCAACGGACCAAACTGCTGCATTCGACTTACATCCTTTGTGTAATACCACGCCCTCTGCAACAGCCAGTTTCACAGCGAGTGATACCACCGTATGCGTAGGCGGAAGTTTAACGTTTACGAGTACTTCCGTAGCCACCAATGGTGGCACCTTAGATTCTATCCGTTGGACACTTAATGGTGGCACACCGAATACGGGCACCACAACGAGCATCACACCAGCGTTTAATACAGTAGGAACCTACACCATCAGCTTAATAGCTTACACACATGATGGCCCAACGGTGATAGCCAGTACCGTAGCGACCAAATCTATCCGAGTAAAATCCTTGCCAACAGTAACGGTGAATTCAGCCACCATTTGTGCAGGATCGACCGCCACCTTAACGGCAAGTGGCGCAACAACGTATTCATGGAATCCGAATATAGGCAATTTAGCAACGGTCACAACGCCACCATTAAACAGTACGACAAATTATACGGTGACTGGTACGAAAGATGGTT